>Ga0209706_10000541_pt1 | contig 21664 bp, 18 predicted proteins | sample PPLLaktember2015_6_FD_187263 | JGI IMG/M metagenome (GOLD analysis project Ga0209706, IMG submission 187263) | Freshwater sediment microbial communities from Prairie Pothole Lake near Jamestown, North Dakota, USA - PPLs Lake P8 Core (1) Depth... | ecosystem: Environmental > Aquatic > Freshwater...
ATGCGCGCCCCGTAGACGCGCTCCTGGCCGAGCGCGTCCGCGAAGATCTCCGCGCTCCCCCAGCCGTTCTGGCAGACGACGAAGAGCGCGCGCTGGCCGATCGCCTCCCGCGCGGCGGCGAGCTCGCGCGCGGCGGCCGCCGAGTCGAAGGACTTCGCCGCGACCAGCACGAAGTCGAAGCCTCCCGGAGCGAGGCCTGCGACCGCCTCGGCGGCTTCGAAGTCCCCGGGAGCCGCCCGGTGCGCCCCGAAGCGCCCGCCGCGCTCGAGGCCGCTGCGGTGGAGCGCCGCCACCGTCGCCGCGCGGCCGACGAAGGCGACCCCGGCGCCGCCTGCCAGCAGGAAGCTCCCGAGCCCGAGCCCGACCGCCCCGGCGCCGTAGATCAGGACTCGCATCGCGCTCCCGTGTCTCGGGTACAGTAGCCCGGGAGGAGGCAACATGAGCCTGAATCTCGGCACCATCCTCCAGGCCTCGGCCGCGGCCCATCCCGAGAAGGTGGCCATCCGCCTCGGTCCACGCGCCCTCGCTTACGGCGAGCTGGAGCGGGCGGCGCGCGGCGTGGCCGCGGGCCTGCGGGCGCGCGGCGTCCGGCCCGGCGAGTCGGTGGCCGTCATGGTGCCGAACGTGCCGGAGTTCACGATCGCGTACTTCGGGATCCTCTACGCCGGCTGCACCGTGGTGCCGCTCAACGTGCTGCTCTCGGCGCCCGAGGTGGCCTACCACATCGGGGACTCGAAGGCGCGCCTGCTGATCGCCCATCCCCTGTTCCAGGCGCCCGCGCAGCGCGGCGCCACCGAGGCGGGCGTACCGCTGGTGTGGAGCGAGGGCGAGGGGGCGGACGTCCTCGGCACGCTGGCGAGGGCGGAGCCCGTCGCAGCGCCCCACCCGACGAGCCCCGACGACACCGCGGTGATCCTCTACACCTCGGGCACCACCGGGAAGCCCAAGGGCGCCGAGCTCACCCACGCCAATCTGCTGATCAACTGCGCGATCGTCGTGCCGAAGCTCGTTCCGGTCGGTCGCGACGACGTCGCGCTCGCCACGCTTCCGCTGTTCCACTCCTTCGGGCAGACCTGCATCCAGAACGCGACGCTCGCGGTTGGGGGCAGCTTCACGCTGCTGCCGCGCTTCACGCCCGACGAAGCCGCCGCGATCGTGAAGCGCGACCGCGTCACGCTCTTCGCCGGCGTCCCCACCATGTACTTCGCGCTGCTGCACCACGACGGCCCCGTCGACTTCTCCAGCGTCAAGTGGTGCCTCTCCGGCGGCGCACCGATGCCCGTCGAGGTGATGAAGGCCTTCGAGGCGAAGTTCGCCGTCGAGATCCTCGAGGGTTACGGCCTCTCGGAGACCTCGCCGGTCGCCAGCTTCAACATGCTCGACCGGCCGCGCCAGGCCGGCTCGATCGGCTACCCGGTGTGGGGCGTCGAGCTCTCGATCCAGGACGAGGCGGGTCGCCTGCTCCCCGACGGCGAGCGCGGCGAGATCTGCATCCGCGGCCACAACATCATGAAGGGTTACCTCGGCCGGCCCGACGCGACGGCCGAGACGATGCGCGGCGGCTGGTTCCACTCGGGCGACATCGGCATCCGCGACGCCGACGGCAGCTACCGCATCGTCGACCGCGTGAAGGACATGATCATCCGCGGCGGCTTCAACGTGTATCCGCGCGAAGTGGAGGAAGTCCTCTACGGCCACCCCGCCGTCGCCGAGGCCGCGGTGATCGGCGTGGCCCACGAGAGCCACGGCGAGGAGGTGAAGGCCGTGGTCGCGCTGAAGCCCGGCCAGAGCGCCACCCCCGACGATCTGATCGCCTGGAGCAAGGAGCGCCTCGCCGCCTACAAGTACCCGCGCCTCGTCGAGGTCGTCGACGCGCTGCCGAAGGGCCCGACGGGGAAGATCCTGAAGCGGGAGCTGAAGAAGTAGGAGCTAGGGAGCCAGCTCCGGGTCGTCGACGATGCGCACGAAGCCCTCGCCGCGCAGGCAGTCGACCATCGCGAGCCCCCACTCGACGTTGTCCCCGGGCCCGGAGCGCGTCGTCACCTGGACTCGCTCTCGACAGCGGTCCCTCGCCGCGCGCAGCGCCGCGGGATCTGCCGGCTTCCCGTCGGTCGTGTGCCAATGGGCTCGGGTCGAAGACGTCTGGGAGCAGGCCAGCAGGGCGAACGTCGCGAAGGCGACCGGGAGCAGGCGGGTGGCGCGCATCGGCCCAGCATACGGCTCCCCCGCTCGCCAGCGCCACACACCTCAGAAAGGGGTCTGGCCTCGAACTTTAGAAGCTCGCGACGTGCCGGCCGAGCTCGACCAGCGCCCGGGAGACGGCCTCCTCTGCGCGCGGCCCTCCCTGGTTCGTGGCGACGAGGTAGGCGAGATCGAGCTTCGGCGCGATCCACACCTCGGCCACCCAGAGCGTGTTGCTGCCGCGATGGGTCAGCACCCTGCCCCCGGCCCAGCCGCGCTCGGCGACGATCCAGCCGAGCGCGTAGTCCCCCGCCGGCGGCGTGTGCAGCTTGCGGATCGACTCCGGCGCGAGGAGGGGCGTCGGCTCGCCCCGGGCGCCGGCGAGGTGGAGCGCCACGAAGCGCGCCCAGTCGGCGAGGCCTGCGTGCACGCCGCCCGCGGGCGCGATCGCGGCGGGGTTGTCTCCGGCGCGCCCCGGCTCGACCGGCCGCACGCTGCGCCCTTCGACGGCGTGACCCCAGGGCTGCTCCTCCGCCCCCACGCGGCCCGGCGCGCCGAAGCCGGCCGAAGTCATGGCGAGCGGCTCGAACAGCTCGCGGCGCACGAGCGTCTCCCACGGCTCGCCCGCGGCCGCCTCCAGCATCGACGCCGCAACGGTGTAGCCCGCGTTGGAGTAGAGATAGCGAGCGCCGGGCTCGGCCTCCGGGCGGCGCCCCAGCACGTCGGCGACGAAGCGCGTGCGGGCCTCGCCAATAGGGCCGTGGAAGCTCCAGAGCCAGGACCAGATCGGGAGCCGGGTGACGTCGCCGGGCGCGCCGCCGCGATGGGCGAGGAGCTGCTCTAGGGTGACGCCCCGGTAGTCCGCGTGGATCTCGCCGGCGCCCCCGTCGAGCACCTCGCCGACCCGCGAATCCCAGCGCAGCCGGCCCGCTTCGACGAGGCGCGCGGCGAGGGTCGCGGTCATCGCCTTGGTGCACGAGCCGAGGTGCCAGAGGTCGCCGGCGGTCACCGGCTCGCGCGACCCCTTCCTGCGCACGCCCGTCGCGCCGAGAGCGGCGAGCCGCTCGCCGCGCAACACCGCGCCGGCGAGGGCCGGGAGCGCGTACTTCGCGCGGATCGGCTCGAGCAGGGCGGCGACGTCGCGCGGCGCGGCAGGAGGAGCGGCCTCCTGCGCCGCCGCAGCCGCGGCCGCAAGGAGCAGCGCCAGCGCGCCGCCGAGCCGCGGCGCGGCGGCGGCCCTCAAGTCGCCTCGCGCTTCCCGCGTTCCGCGATCAGCTTCTCGAAGGTGCCGGGCTTGATGGAGATGAACAGGCCCGTCGCCTCGGCGCACAGCCGGTCGCCCGCGTGGAGCGTACCCTTCGCGGTGATCTTGCGGCCGACCACGTTTTCCACCCAGGCCTCGAAGCGCAGCGGCGTGTGGAGCGGGGTGGGGCTCCGGTAGCTCACCTCGAGCCGCCCCGTCATGCCGGGGCTGCCGGTCAGCGACTGGGCGAAGCCGAGCACCTCGTCGAAGGCGGCGGCGACGTAGCCGCCGTGCAGCGAGCCGGGCGGGCCTTCGTAAGCCGAGCCGAACACGACGTCGGCGAAGACGCGGTCGTTCTCCTCGCGCACGAAGATCGGCGGCGCGAGCGGGTTCGAGCGGCCGATCAGCGGGCTGAAGTCGAAGTGGCCGGGGTCGGGGAGGCCCGGCTTCACCTCGCTCGGGCTGCTCGCCGCGCCCGCCTGGGCGAGGGCGCTCTCGGCGATGCCTTCGTAGCGCTTCCGGCGCGGATGGTTGGCGAGGTGCTGCGCGTACTGCTCGAGGCGGTCGGCGGTGACGCGCAACTCCTCCTCGGGCGCGTCGCTCGCGATCAGGCGCTCGATCACCGCCCGCATCGCCTCCGCCAGGCGCCTGCGCTCCGCCCACACGCCCGTGACGGGCGCGTCCTGAGCCAGCCAGCGCGCCGAGAAGGCGCGCGATCTCTGCTGTTCCGAGTCGGCCACTCTGATCCCTCCGGGGCGCCCCAGGGTAGCGGAAGCGCGTGACCGGATCTGACATGCGGCCGGGTTCTCCTCTCCTCCAGAAGGAGGAACGCGAGATGGCCCTCTCCCATTGCCCGGTCTGCGGCTGCGACGAGCTGAGGAAGGACGAGGTCTTCGACCGCGGCGCCCTGCGCCTCACCGAGTGCCCGCGCTGCGAGTTCCGCATCGCGGAGCGGAGCGGCGGGCTCGCGCGGCCGCTGCGGATCGTCTGGGAGGCGAGCGAGGAGATCGCCGCGGCCTAGCGGGACGGCCATTGAGCCGGGCCAGGGAAACATATACGATCATTCGTATATGAATCCGGCCGGCCTGTTCGGCGCCTTCGCGGACCCGACCCGCCTGCGGATCCTCAGCTTGCTGCTGGACCGCGAGGAGATCTGCGTCTGCGACCTCTGCGAGGTCCTGGGCGAGATCCAGCCGAAGGTCTCGCGTCACCTGGCGACGCTCCGCCGCGCCGGCCTCGTCGAGGTGCGCCGCGAGGGGAAGTGGAAGCACTACCGCGCGGCGCCGGCGTCCTCGCCGCTCCAGCGCACCCTGCTGCGCTGCGTCCGCACCTGCCTCGCCGGGCTCGACGAGCTCGCGGCCGACCGTGAACGGCTGCGGGCCCTCGAGCCCAGGCCGCGCTGCGCGTAGGCGTCGAAGAAGGGGCCGTGTGAACGCGGATACGCGCAACGTCCTCTTCCTGTGCACGGGCAACTCCGCGCGCAGCATCCTCGCCGAGTGCCTCGCCAACCGGCTCGGCGAGGGGCGGATCCGCGCCTTCAGCGCCGGCAGCCGCCCGAAGGGCGAGGTGCATCCCGGGACTCTCGAGCTCCTGCGCGGCTACGGCTACGAGACCGCGGGCCTCCGCAGCAAGAGCTGGGACGAGTTCGGCGGCCCCGGCGCCCCGCGCGTCGACGCGGTCGTGACGGTCTGCGACCAGGCCGCGGCGGAGGCCTGCCCCGTCTGGCCCGGCCACCCCGCGAAGCTGCACTGGAGCATCGAGGACCCCGCCGCGGTGCGCGGCGATCCGTCGGAGCAGCGCCGCGCCTTCGAGCGCGCCTACCGCGACCTCGAGCGCCGCATCGAGGCGTTCGTCCGGGCGGAAGCGGCGCCGCCGCAGCCGAAGCGCCTGAACCCCTTCGAGCGCTGGCTGTCCCTCTGGGTGGCCCTCTGCATGGTCGCCGGCGTGGCGCTCGGCAAGCTGCTGCCCGGGCTGACCGACGCGCTCCGGCGCCTCGAGTTCGGCGAGCGCAGCCAGATCAACGTCCCGATCGCGGTGCTGCTCTGGCTGATGATCTACCCGATGATGCTGCGCATCGATCTCGCGAGCGTCCTCGGCGTACGGCGGCGGCCGCGAGGCATCCTCGTCACGCTCTTCGTGAACTGGCTCGTGAAGCCCTTCTCGATGGCGCTGCTCGGCTGGCTGTTCTTCCAGCATCTCTTCCACCCGTGGATCGGCGACCCGCTCGCCGATCAGTACCTCGCGGGCGTCATCATCCTGGCCGCCGCCCCTTGCACGGCGATGGTGTTCGTCTGGTCCTACCTGACCGACGGCGACCCCGCCTATACGCTGGTCCAGGTCTCCCTCAACGACCTGCTGATGCTGGTCCTCTTCGCGCCGATCGTCACCCTGCTGGTGACCGGCGCGAGCGATCTCACGGTGCCGTTCGAGGTGCTCGTGGCCTCGGTGGTCGTCTTCATCGTCGTGCCCCTCGCGCTCGGCAGCGTGAGCCGGGCGCTGCTGCTCCGCGCGAAGGGCGCGGAGTGGTTCGACTCGCGCTTCCTGCCGCGCTTCCAGCCGCTCACCACCGCGGCGCTGCTCGCGACGCTGGTCCTCATCTTCGCGTTCCAGGCCGAGAACCTGACGGGCCGCTTCCTGCACGTCGCCCTGATCGCCGTCCCCATCCTGATCCAGGTCTACTTCAACGCCAGTCTCAGCTACGGGCTGATGAAGCTCCTGCGCGTGCCCCACGCCGTGGCGGCGCCCGGAGCTCTGATCGGCGCGAGCAACTTCTTCGAGCTGGCGGTCGCCACCGCGATCGCCCTCTACGGGCCCGAGTCCGGCGCCGCGCTCGCGACGGTGGTTGGCGTGCTCGTCGAGGTGCCGGTGATGCTCTCCGTCTGCGCGGTCTGCAACCGCACCCGGCACTGGTTTCCCCAGGCGGCCTGACCGGGGCGAAGGCCTACCGGCCGCGCGTGGTCAGCCGGTAGAGCACCGGGAGCACCACCAGGGTGAGCGCCGTGGAGGAGAGGATCCCGCCGATCACCACGGTCGCGAGGGGGCGCTGCACCTCGGCCCCGGCGCCCGTCGCGATCGCCATCGGTACGAAGCCGAGGGACGCCACCAGCGCCGTCATCAAGACCGGCCGCAGCCGGGTGAGCGCGCCCCTCCGGATCGCGTCGTCGAGGGGCGTCCCTTCTCGCCGGAGCTCCTCGATGAACGAGAGCATCACCAGGCCGTTCAGCACCGCCACGCCCGAGAGGGCGATGAACCCGACGCCCGCGGAGATCGACAGCGGGATGTCGCGCAGCCAGAGCGCGACGACCCCACCCGTCAGCGCGAGCGGCACTCCGCTGAAGACCAGGAGCGCCAGACGGACCGACCCGAAGCTGGTGAAGAGCATCGCGAGGATCAGGGCCAGGGAGAGCGGGACGACGAGCTGGAGCCGCCGCGTAGCCGAGAGCAGGTTCTCGAACTGGCCGCCCCAGGCCGTCCAGTACCCCGCCGGGATCTCCACCTGCTCGAGGATGCGACGCTGCGCGTCTTCCACGAACGAGCCGAGGTCGCGGTCTCGGACGTTCGCCGTGACGACGACCCGCCGCTTCCCGTTCTCGCGCGAGATCTGGTTCGGCCCCTGCGTCAACTGGAAGCGCGCGACGGCGCCGAGCGGGACGTAGGCGGTGCCCTCGAGCTGAGCGCCAGGCAGCGCCACGCGCTGGAAACCCGGACCGGGACTCGGACGACTGGCCATGCCCTCGGGGAGCCTCAGCGGAATGCGCTCGAGGGCGGCCACGTCGACACGCAGGTCCTCCGGAAGCCGCACCAGGACGTCGAAGCGGCGATCCCCCTCGAACAGCTCCGTCGCGACCTTGCCGCCGACCGCGATCTCGACCACGTCCTGAACCTCGGCGAGGGCCAGCCCGTAGCGCGCCAGCGCGTCCCGATCGATCTGGAGGGTCAGCATCGGGAGCCCGCTCACGGGTTCGACCTTCACGTCGGCGGCGCCGGCGACCTCCTCGAGCGCGCTGGCGATCCGCTCGGCGGTGTCGGCGAGCACCTGCATGTCGTCTCCGAACACCTTCACGGCGACGTCGCTGCGGACGCCCGCGATGAGCTCGTTGAAGCGCATCTCGATCGGCTGGGTGAACTCGTAGTTGTTGCCCGGCACGTCTCGCACAGCGGCCTCGATCTCCGAAATGAGCGTCTCCTTCGGCTTGCGAGGTTCGGGCCATGCCGCGCGGTCCTTCATGATCAGGAAGCCGTCGGCAACGCTCGGCGGCATCGGGTCGCTCGCAATCTCGGCGGTGCCGATCTTCGCGAACACCGTCTCGATCTCGGGAAGCGCGCGCAGCCGCCGCTCGATCACGTGCTGCATCTGGATCGCCTGGGAGAGGCTCGTGCCCGGCGTCCGCAGTGCATGCAGCGCGACGTCGCCCTCGTCGAGGCTGGGAATGAACTCGCTGCCCATGCGGCTGGCGAGCAGCGTGCTCGCGACGACCAGCCCCACCGCTCCGGCGATCACCGCCTTTCCATGGCCGAGGGCGAAGTCCAACGTTCGCGCGTAGGCTCGCTTTGCCCCCCGCAACACCAAGCTCTCGCGCTCGGTCACGGGGCCTCGCAGCAGGACGGCGATCGCGGCGGGCACGAACGTCACCGAGAGCAGCAGCGCGCCGAGCAACGCCAGGATCACCGTGTAGGCCATCGGGTGGAACATCTTTCCTTCGATCCCCGAGAGAGCGAGGATCGGCAGGTAGACGATCGTGATGATCGCGACGCCGAAGACGCTCGGGCGGACGACCTCGCGGGTGGCCTCGAATGCGAGCTCCAGGCGCTCCGCGACGCCGAGGGTCCGGCCCGTGCGCGCGTTTTCCTCCGACAGCCGCCGGATGCAGTTCTCGACGATGATCACCGCGCCGTCGACGATCAGCCCGAAGTCGAGCGCGCCGAGGCTCATCAGGTTCCCGCTGATGCGCAGGCGGACCATGCCCGTGATCGTGAAGAGCATCGAGAGCGGGATCACCAGCGCCGTCAGCAGCGCCGCGCGCAGGTTTCCCAGCATCAGAAACAGCACGCTGATCACCAGCACCGCGCCTTCCAGCAGGTTGTTCCGCACCGTCGCGATGGTGCGGTCGACGAGGGCAGTGCGGTCGTAAACCGCACGCGCCACCACGCCCTCGGGCAGCGTGCGGTTCACTTCGACGAGCTTCGCGGCCACGCGCTGGGAAACGCTGCGGCTGTTCTCTCCGATCAACATGAAGGCGGTGCCCAGCACGACCTCGTGGCCGTCCTCGGTGGCGGCGCCGGTGCGCAGCTCCTTGCCCTCGATCACCTCGGCGACGTCTCCCACCCGGATCGGGACGCCTGCTGCGTGGCCGACGACGATCCGTCGCACTTCGTCGAGGTCGCGCACCTGGCCCGGCACCCGCACCAGGTGCTGCTCGCCGTTGCGCTCGATGTAGCCGGCGCCGACGTTCGCGTTGTTGCGGGCGAGCGCCTCGAGGAGGTCGCGGAAGCCGAGTTCGTAGGCGATCAGACGCTCGGGCCGCGGCGTCACGTGGATCTGTCGCACGAAGCCGCCGACCGTGTTGACCTCGACCACCCCCCGCACCCCGCGCAGCTGCGGCTTGATCACCCAGTCCTGGACCGTGCGGAGCTCCGTCGAGGTGATGGGAGGCCCCGGCATGCCGGAATGCGCCGCCGCCGGCTCGACGGTGTACATGAAGATCTCGCCGAGGCCGGTCGCAATCGGTCCGAGCGACGGCTCGAGACCCGGAGGGAGCTTCCCCTTCACCTCCTGCACGCGCTCGTTGACGAGCTGGCGCGCGAAGTAGATGTCGGTGCCGTCTTCGAAGACCACCGTCACCTGCGACAGCCCGTAGCGGGAGAGGGAGCGCGTGTAGGAGAGGCGCGGCAGGCCGGCGAGCGCCGTCTCGACCGGGTAGGTGACGCGCTGTTCGGCTTCGAGGGGCGAGTACCCTGGGGCCTCGGTGTTGACCTGAACCTGGATGTTGGTGATGTCCGGCACCGCGTCGATCGTCAGGCGCTGGAAGCTCAACGCGCCGGAGATCGCGAGAGCCCCCGTTGCGAGCAGCACGCCGTAGCGATGCCGGAGAGAGAAGCGGAGGATGCGTTCGAGCATGGGTCTCCCGGCCGGAGGGGTCCGGCTCAGTGATCGTGGCTCGCGCCCGCCTTCTCGACGTCGGCCTTGAGCACGAAGCTGTTCTCGGTGGCGTAGCTCGAGCCCGGCTCGAGACCCTCCGTGACCTCCACGAGCGGCTCGGCGCGCCGGCCGAGCTCGACCGGCCGGGCCTCGAACACCGAGCCGAAGCGCACGAAGACGACGTCCCGATCACGCAGGCGCTGCAGCGCCTCGCTGCGCACGGCGACGGGCACGTCCGTCTCCTCCACCACCACGTCGCCTCGCACGAACAAGCCGGGAGACCAGCGTCCCTCCGGGTTCGGCAGCACGGCGCGCGCCAGGAGCGTCTGGGAGCTCTGGGAGCCGATCGGCGAGAGGTAGGCCAGCGTGCTCTCGACCGGGGATCCGTCGCGTCCGCTCGAGAGGGTCACCTTCTGGCCGACGCGCAGGCGGGGAAAGTCGGCAGGGTAGACGTCGAGATCCGCCCACACGCTGGAGAGGTCCGCGACGGCGTAGATCACCCGCTCTGCCGACACGAACTCCCCGACCGAGACTTCCTTGAAGATCACCGTGCCCGCGAGGGGTGAACGAATCTCGTAGGGATGGAGGCTCTCGTTGCTCTCCACCACCGCGATCACCTCGTGCTTGGCCGCGGAGTCGCCGAGGCGCTTTCTCACCTCGCGGATCACGCCGGGGAAGCGGGGCGTCAGGTGGGCCAGCGCATCTTCGTTCGGCACGATGCGCCCGTTGAGGGGCAGGGTCGTGCGGATGCGCGCGGGCCCGGCTGTCCCGAGCCCGATCCCGGCGGCTTCGCGCGTGGCTTCCGCCAGCTCGACGCGACCCTCGTAGGACGAGTACCCGAACTGATACTCGTCGCCGCCCACGCGGGCGGAGAGCTTCACGTCGAAGGAGTGCGGCTCTTCCACGGTGCGGTCGCCGCGAAGGAAGTCGCCCTGAGGCGCGAAGCCGATGCGGTCGATGCGGCCCCCCAGGCGGTGCAGCTCCACGTCGAGCGCCACGCTCCGCGGATCGAGCGGCTCCCCATCGCGCAGGGGGTAGACGCGCAGCTCCGGCGGAACGCCTCGCTCGTAGATCGTGACCTCGAGCTGCACCGGTCCGTCCTCGAGCAGGCGGCCGCCGTGGGGCCCGCGGGCGGCCTCCTCGTGTTCTTCTCCCCCGTGCTCCCCGTGCTTACTGGAGTCGGCAGCGGGTCCGCCGCACCCGACGAGCGCGAGAAGCGCTCCCACCGCAACGAACGTCGCTCGCAGGTCGTTCATCGAGAATCCCCTCGCCTTCCTCACGGCGCCGCCTCGAGAGGCGCCGCGATCAGTCGCTCGATCTCGTTGCGGCTGCGGTGGTACTCGCCGAGCGCGCGCAGGTGGTCCGCGCGCGCGCCGAACTGCGTGCGCTGCGCGTCGAGCACCTCGAGCTGCCCGAATCGGCCGCGCAGGTAGCCGTCGCGCACCGCGCGCAGGCTGGCCTGCGCCGCCGGCAGCGTGCGGCGGCGCAGGGCCTCCGCCTTCGCGTAGGCGCCCGCCAGCGCGTGCTGCGCGGCAGCGAGCTGCGCCGCCAGGCGAGCCTCCACCGCGCGCCGCTCGGCGCTCAGCTTGCCCAGCCGAATGGCGGCTTCCGCCACCCCACCCTGGTTGCGGTCGACGAGCGGCAGGGGGAGCGACGCCGCCAGCACGAACACGGTCTCGTCGGGCCCCTCGAGGCGGCGCACGCCGGGCCCGATCCGGACGTCGGGCAGCGCCTGCGCCCGCGCGAGCCGGAGGGCTGCCTCGCGCTCGGCGGTCTCGGCATCGAAGCGCGCGAGGTCCGGGTTGTCGGCGATGCGGCTCCGGAGATCGTCGAGAGGAGGCGGCGCGGAGATCGGCTCGAGCTCCCCGGCCACTGCCTCGAAGCCCGCGGCCAGCCCCCCCCAATGGGCCGCCAGGCGCTGGCGTGCCGTGTCGAGGGTGTGGGCGGCCTCGCTTCGGGCGATCTCGGCAGCGCTCCGGGCGATCTCGCTCCGCATCACCTCGACCTCGGGAGCGAGCCCCGCGCGGAGCCGTTCCCGCGCAGCCTGTCCGCCCTCGTCGGCGAGCGCGAGATTCTCGCCCGCCAGCCTGAGGCGCTCCTGCGCCACCAGAACCTCGACGAAGGCGCTCGCGGTCTCGCTGAAGACCTCGAGCCGCTTGGCCTCGTAGTCCCAGCCGGCGAGGTCGCGAGCGAGGGAAGCCGCGTCGACGCGCGCAGCGCGCTTTCCGCCGAGCTCTACGAGCTGGCTGAGCTGGAGCGTGATCTGCGCCTGGCGAAAGCCGCGGAAGTCGTCGCTTCCACCCGCGTCCTCCAGCTCGAGCCCGAGCTCGGGGTTCGGACGCCGCCTCGCCTGGAGGATCCGCGCCTCCTGAGCACGCAGCTCGAAAGCGAAGGATGCGAGCTCGGGGCTGCGCAGCAGGGCCGCGGCGAGCGCGTCGCGCAGGACCAGAACTCCCTCCGGCTCCGTCCCCGCGAGAGCCCCGGCCTCGGGCTCGGCGCTGCCGAGAGGGGCCTGGTACGCAGGGAGATCGGCTCCGAGCGGCCGAGGAGAGGGCTCGGTAGAGACGTTGCCGGCGCCGAGCGAGGCGCGCGCGAGCGCGAGCAGACAGAGACTCCAGAGGGCGCAGATCGATCGCATGATGAGCTCCGGGTTTCGGGCGAGGTGCCGATGCCGGAGCGCGGGTCGTCGCACGGATGGCCGTGCGCCGCGCGGATCGGCAGCGGGAGAGCCAGAAGCCGGAGCGGATCAGACGAGGAGGACGATGGTCCGTAGGGCCCGCAGACCGGGCAGCGCGCGGTCCGGGGAGCGCGCCGCCAGCCGCGTCGCCATGACGGCGCGGACCGGCAGCGCGGCGAGCGCAAGGCTCCAGGCGCCGGCGGCTGCGAGACCCGCCGACGACAGCCTGGAGAGCAGAGCGTCGGCGTCGCGCGGGAGGCAGATCTCGCGGTGCTCGTGGCGGGCGCCGCCCTCTCGCGCGCTGTCGTGCGGCGTAGCCGCGTCGTGCTCGATCACGACGTCGGCGCAGACTCCCGAGGTGCGCACGCTCACGCGGTGCTCGTGATCGTCCGCGGCGTTTCCGAGGAGCGCGGCGGCGCCCGCGACGACGGGTCGCGGCCCGAAGGGCGCGAGCGTCGCGAGGACGAGGGCGAGGAACACCCACAGGCCTCGCACGGCGCGGAGGTCGGTCACCCGAGAAGCCTCCCGGAGCGCCCGGGGGTTGTCAATCACGCGGCTTCGGGCCCGCGCATCGCCCGCCGTCGCCGCGGGGGATACCCTCCGCGTCGTGCGCGTCGTGCTCTACACGGGCAAGGGCGGCGTCGGGAAGACGACGACCGCCGCGGCCACCGCCGCGCACGCGGCGGCGCGCGGCGCGCGCGCGCTGGTGCTGTCGGCCGACCCGGCCCACAGCCTCGGCGACGTGCTCGGCGAGCGCCTCGGCCCGGAGCCGCGGCGGCTCGCGGCCGCGCTGCGCGGCGCGCCGCGGGGCCTCTCGCTCCACGCCGCCGAGATCGACGCGCGCTTCGCCATGGAGCGCCACTGGGGAGCGGTGCGCGACTGGCTGGTGGCGGTGTTCCGCTACCAGGGCATCGACGAGACGGTGGCCGAGGAGCTGGCGCTGCTCCCCGGCGCGGAAGAGCTGGCGGCGCTGCTGGCGGTCGAGGAGCACGCCCGCGGCGGCGCCTTCGACGTGGTGGTGGTCGACTGCGCGCCCACTGGCTCCGCGCTGCGCCTGCTGGCGCTCCCGGACCTCGCGCGCGGCGCCTTCCGGGTGCTGCTGCGCGTGCAGCAGATGCTGGCGTCGGTGGTGACGCCCCTCGCGCGCAGCGTGCTGGCGGCGCCGCTCCCCGACGCCGCGGTGTTCCGCGACGCCGAGGCCCTGATCTTCCGGCGCCTGCTGCGCCTGCGGCGACTGGTGAGCGGCGCGCAGACGAGCGTGCGGCTGGTGGTGACGCCCGAGCGCATGGTGATCGACGAGGCGCTGCGCGCCCACACCGATCTCGCGCTCTTCGACCTGCGCTGCGACGCGGTGGTGATGAACCGCCTGCTCCCCGAGGCCGCCGCCCACGAGCCGTTCTTCCAGGACTGGTCGCGCGTCCAGGCCGAGCGGGTGGCCGAGGTCGAGGAGCGCTTCGCCCCGCTGCCGGTGCTGCGCGCGCCGCTCCGCGAGGACGAGGTGATCGGGCTCGCGCGGCTGGCCGAGCACGGTGCCGAGCTCTTCGCGGGGCGCGAGCCCGACGCGCTGCTCGCGCCGCCGGAGCGGCTGCGCTTCGCAAAGGACGCCGCCGGCTACCGCCTCGAGCTGCCGCTGCCCCACGCCGATCCAGGCGCCGTCGAGGTCGCCAAGCGCGAGGGCGCTCTGTTCGTCGCCGCCGGCGGCGTGCGCCGCTCGCTGCCGCTGCCGCGCCCGCTGGCGCGCGCGGCGCTCGGCTCCGCGCGCCTCGCGGAGGGCCTGCTGGTGGTGCGCTTCGTGCCCGAGGCGGGGGGCTGATGCGCGTCCTGCTGGTCACCGGGAAGGGCGGCGTCGGGAAGACGACCCACGCCCTCGCCGCGGCCCTCGGCGCCGCCGCCCACGGCCACCGGGTGTTCGTGCTCTCGGCCGACCCGGCCCACAGCCTGGGCGACTCCCTCGGCCGCAGCGTGGGCGCGCGCGCCACCGAGATCGCCCCCCACGTGGTGGCGCGCGAAGTGAACGCCCAGGAAGAGCTCGACCGCTCCTGGAGCGAGATCCAGCGCTGGCTGCGCGCGCTGCTGCGCGACGGCGCCGACGACCTCGTCGCCGAGGAGCTGCTGGTGTTCCCCGGCCTCGAGGAGCTGATGGCCCTGCGCGCGGTGCGCGAGGTCGAGGCCACCGGCGAGTTCGACGTCTGCGTGGTGGACTGCGCGCCGACCGGCTCCACGCTCCGCATGCTGCGCTTCCCGGACGCGCTGCGCATCTTCATGCAGAACTTCTTCGAGCTCGAGCGGCGCGGCGCGCGCCTGCTGCGGCCGCTGGTGGCGCGCACCCACGCCGGCCGCCTGCTGCCGCGGGAGGAGTTCTTCGACGCCGTCGAGCGCCTCTACGGAGAGGTGGAGGACGTGCGCCAGATCCTGCTCGACGAGGCGCGCACCACCGCGCGGCTGGTGCTGAACCCCGCGCGCGTGGTGGTCGACGAGACGCGCCGCGCCTACGCGTACCTGTGTCTCTACGGCGTCGCGACCGACGCGCTGATCGTGAACCGCGTGATGCCGGCGGAGGCCGGGGCGGGCTGGTTCGGCAAGTGGGCGGCGAAGGAGCGGGCGGAGCTGGAGGAGATCCGCGCGAGCTTCGCCCTGCCGCTGCTGCAGGCGCCGCTGCGCTCCCACGAGGTGCGCGGCGAGGCGGAGCTGCGCGCCCTGGCCGAGGCCGTCTACGCGGGCCGCGACCCGGCCGAGCGCTTCGCCGAGGCTCGCCCCATCCGCATCACGCGGGCGGCGGGGCGGGCGCGCATCGAGATCGACCTGCCGGGCGCCAGCAAGGAGGAGGTCGAGGTGACGGCCCGCGGCGACGAGCTCTTCGTGCGCGTGCGCGACGCCGCGCGGCGCATCGCGCTGCCGGCGTCGCTCGCCGGGCGGAGCGTGCGCAGCGCGCGTCTCGAAGCGGGCCGGCTGCGCATCGAGCTCGGCCCGTGACCCGCCCGGGGGACGCCGCCGGCGCGCCCCGGCGGATCGTCTCGCTGGTGCCGAGCCTCACCGAGGCGCTGTTCGCCCTCGGCCTCGGCGAGCGGGTGGTGGGTGTCACGGACTGGTGCGTGCATCCCCGGGACGGGGTCGCCGGCCTGCCGAAGGTCGGCGGCACCAAGACGCCCGACCTGGCCGCGATCCGCGCCCTCTCGCCGGATCTCGTGATCGCCAACCGCGAGGAGAACCGCCGGCGGGACGTCGAGCGGCTGCAGCAGGCCGGCATCCCGGTCTGGGTGACCTACCCCCGCACGGTCCGGGAGGGCGCCGAGCTGCTCGCCGAGCTGGCCACCCTCGGCGCCAGCCAGGAGCGGACCCGGGAGGTCGTCGAGCCCGTCCTCGAGGCGGTGGAGGCGGCCGAGAGTCGGCCGGCCGGGCGTCGGCCGCGTGTCTTCTGCCCGATCTGGCGGAATCCCTGGATGACGCTGGGGCGAGATACCTACGCCCACGACCTGATCCAGCTCTGCGGAGGTGAGAACGTGTTCGCAGAACGGGGCGATCGGCGCTACCCGCTGGTCAGCGAGGACGACATCGTCCGCGTCGCGCCGGAGGTGGTGCTGCTCCCGGACGAGCCCTACCGCTTCGACGAGCGCGATGCGCGGGAGCTCCAGGGCTGGGACCTTCCGGCGGGCCGGGAGCGGCGGATCCACTTGATCGACGGCACGTGGGTCTCGTGGTACGGTCCCCGGATTCGCGGGGCGATCGAGACGCTTCGCGGATTTTTCGAGTGGGCGTGACGCGGTCGAACCCCCCGCGACCCCGCGCCGGGATACCGGAGGGGGGAACGTGCCTCGAATGAGAGCGTGGACGTCGGCTGCGGTGCTGGCGTCTTTCCTCGTCGCGGCCCAGGGCTACGCGGCGAACCTGGTCGAGGTGCGCGTCGGAAGCCACGCGGAGTTCACCCGCGTCGTGCTCGAGACCGACGCGCCGGTCCGCTACGAGCTGTCGCGAAACGCCGACGGCGAGCTGCGCGTCCGGCTGTTCGCGACGGCGACGCCGCGGCGGCTCGGCTCCAAGAGCCCGGTGCTCCGCGAGGTGGTCGTCGAGTCGGACGCCGCGGGCGCCATCGCGCACCTCGCGCTGAAGAAGCGCGGCGCGGTCGACGTGAAAGAGATGGTGCTCGACAACCCGCCGCGCATCGTGCTCGACCTGACGCCGCGCGCGGGCGGCGCGCCGGCGCCCGAGCCGAAGCTGGCGAAGGTCGAGCCCGCTCCTGTCCCTGTCCCGACTCCCGCGCCGGCTCCGCGCGCCGAGCCTGCGCCGGCGGAGCCGCCCGCCGAGGCCGTTCCCAGCGAGCCGGAGCCCGCGCGAGCCGAAGTGCGACCCGAGGCGCAGCCCGAGCCCCAGGCCGGGCAGCCCGAGCCGGAGCCGGAGCCCGAGGCCGCCGCCGCGGAGCCGCGCGAAGCCGACCTCGAGGCCGCGCGCGAAGCCGCCGCCCAGGCGGAGCTCGATCGCCTGGCCGGGATCGCCCCGCCCCCGCGCGAAGAGCCCGCGCCGGCGCCCGCGGAGGCCGCGGCCGCAGAGCCGGTCGAGGAGCCCGCAGCTGCCGCGCCCGCCGGGACGGAAGCCGGCGGCTCCGATCTCGCGGCGGCGGAGGGCTACGAGGTCGACGAGCCCGCGGAGGTCGGGGCCACACCCCCGGCCCAGCTCGCGCCGCCCCCCGGCGCGCTCTCGTTCCTGCCCTCGCCCCTCGACGACCCGCTGGTGCTCGGCGTGATCTCGACCCTGCTGCTCCTGGTGGCGCTCCTCGCGCTGCTCCGGAGCCGCAGCGGGCGCCGCGTGGACACCGCGTCGCTGGCGAGCCCGTTCGCATCGGGCGAGGCCTTCGCCTACGCCGGCGCCGGGCCCGCGCAGGCCGCCGGGGCGTCCTCCGACGCCGAGGTCGGGCCGCTCTTCGCGAGCGCGGCCGCCCAGGCACAGGAGCAGGAGGGCGCGGCGCCGTCGATCTTCGACGTCGCCGAGGACGCCGCGGCTCAGGACGACTACGAGCCCGAGGTCGCGCCCTACGCCGATCCGGGCATCGATGCGGCGCCGAGCGCGACAACGAGCTACAAGGCCGATTCGCTGGAGGGGGACGACATGCGGGTGATCGAAGAGCTGGAGCGGCGCCTCGCTCACCTCGAGACGCGCCTCGAGGAAGTGGTGGACGCCAAGGAGCGCCTCGAGCGCCACGTGGCGGCCCAGACCGAGGAGCTCCGCGTGCAGCGCGCCGCCATCGCCCGCACCCAGCGCGTCCTCCGCACCGTCGTCAAGCCCGACGACCTCGCCACCGAGCCCGCCCCGAAGGTCTAGGAGTCGAGGGGACGGAGTCAACTAATCAACTAACTCATCCCCGGGGTGGATTGGGTGCACCCGGGGGGAGAGTTAGTTGATTAGTTGACTCCGTCCCGCTCCTAGCTCTCGGCTAGGAGCAGCGCGCCGAGGGCGCCGGCGAACTCGCCTTCGTGGAGGAAGGTCGGGTGGGTGCCGGTGAAGCCGGTGATCTGGCCGAGGATCTCGACGAGCGGCCGGTTCTCGCGCAGGGTCGAGCCGCCGAACACGACGGTGCGTACCTGGAGCGCCGCACCGAGACCCGCGCAGATCAGCGCCACGTTCTCGGCGACGAGCCCCATCAGCGCGTGGGCCACGTCCGCGCGGGCCGGCTCGGGCACGCTGCCCCCTCCGGCCTTGCCGAAGTTCGCGGCGGTGAGGTCGCCGGCCAGGGCGATCTCGCCCGGCCTGTAGATGTCCGATACCAACAGGTCCACGCGCCGCCGGTCGCCCTTCTCGGCCAGCTCCACCAGCTCGCCGAAGCGGCGCGTGCCGAGCAGCAGCGCACCGAGCCCGATCAGCGTGCCGCCGCCCAGCGCCGTGCCGCCGATCCGCTGCACGGCCATCCCGTCGGCGAGCATCACCGAGGTTCCGGTGCCGACCGACACCAGCAGGAAGCGCTCCGCCGGGACGCCTCCGGCGGCTTCCAGCAGCGCCTTGGCCCCCGCGCCCCAGGCGGCGAACTCGTTCACGGCGATGCTCTCGGCGGCGACCCGCCGCGCCAGCTCGGAGGCGCCGCCGCCGGTGATCCCGACCCGGCGGGGGCGGGCCGCGTCGACCAGCTCGGCCACCGCCTCCAGGGCCCCCGCCGGCTCGAGGCGGAACTCCACGCCCCGCTCCGGGGTCCGTAGGGCGATCTTCGCGAGCGTCGCGCCGACGTCGACGCCCACCGCTCCCGCCGTCTCGCCAGCCTGCGACATGACCCCTCCCGGGGCGGCGCCCTGTCGGGGCCCGCGTCGGGTGATACTCTTCGCGATTCGACGGGTTGCGGCCAGGGGGGACCCGGGATGTACACCGAGTTCTACGGCCTGCGGGAGAAGCCTTTCGCGCTCTCGCCGGACCCCCGGTACCTGTTCCTCGCCGACTCCCACCGCGAGGCCCTGGCCCACCTCCTCTACGGCATCGAGCACGGCGAGGGCTTCATCTCGATCACCGGGGAGGTCGGCACCGGCAAGACCACCCTCTGCCGCACCCTGCTCCAGCGCATCGAGCCCGGCACCGAGGTCGCCTTCATCTTCAACCCGCAGCTCTCGGCGGAGGAGCTGCTGCAGGCGATCAACGCCGAGCTCGGCCTCGCCACCGACCACCTCGGCCGCCGCGAGCTGATGGAGCAGCTCAATCGCTTCCTGCTGGCGAAGAAGGCCGAGGGGCGGCGCGTGCTGCTGCTGATCGACGAGGCCCAGAACCTCGCGCCCGACACCCTCGAGCAGGTGCGCCTGCTCTCGAACCTCGAGACCGACACCTCGAAGCTGATCCAGATCATCTTGATCGGGCAGCCCGAGCTCGACGCCATCCTGGAGTCGCCGAACCTGCGCCAGCTGCGCCAGCGGATCAGCGTGCGCTGGCGGCTCTCGCCGCTCTCGCCGACGGAGACGCGCGACTACGTGCGCCACCGGCTGCGCATCGCGGCGGGCGCGCCGCGCGAGATCTTCACCGAGCTCGCGCTGCGCGAGCTCCACCGGCGCGCGCGCGGCATTCCGAGGCTCGTGAACCTGCTCGCCGACCGGGCGCTGCTCGCGGGCTACGCCGCCGGCTCGCGCACGATCGGCCTCGGGCTGGTGACCCAGTCCGACAAGGAGATCCGCGGCGGCGCGCGCTCGCTGGCCACGCCGCCGCCCGCCAGCCGCCTGCTGCGCTGGCTTCCCGGCAGCGTGCCGCAGCTGGCCGGCGCCGCCGCGCTGGTCGCGATCGGCGTGCTCGCCGCGGCGGCCTGGCAGCGGCTCGTCCCGGCCGAGGCGCCCTCCGCGGTCTCGGCGCCCGCAGCCGCGCCGGGCGAGGCGTCCACCGGCGCCGCGGTGGCCCCGGATGCCGCGGCGGCCGAGCCGACGGCGCCCGCTCTCACCGCGGAGGAGACCGCGCTTCCGGCGCCGCAGGGCGAGCCCGCGGCCGTCCCCGACGAGGCCGCCGACTTCTCCGACGTCGCCGCCGCTCCGCCCGTCGAGCCGCCGCCGGCGCCCGCCGCGAACCTCGCCGACGCCCTCGCCGCCACCTCGCCCGCGGCGGCTACTGGCGAGGCGTTCCGCGAGCTGCTGCGCCGCTGGGGCGCGCCGCCCGACGGCCCCACCTTCCTCTCCCTCGACGAGGCCCTCGCCCGCCTCGAGGCCGTGGACATCGCCGTGCTCGCGCTGCGCAACGCCAACCGCGCGACCCTCGAGCTCTTCAACCAGGCCTCGCTGCTCCAGCTCCGCGCGGTCGACGGCGCCCTCCGCACCGTGCTGCTGACGGGCCTCGACGGCGAGCAGGCGACGCTCGTCGGTCTCGGCGGCGCCGCTCCCCTGCAGGCGCCCTGGAGCGAGGTGGAGCGCCACTGGACGGGCGAGCTGCACGTCGCCTGGCGAGACTTCGCGAATCTTCCGGCGGTGCTCGGTCCCGGCCAGAGCGGCGACTCCGTGGTCTGGCTCCAGTCGTCCCTCGGGAGCCTCGGCTTCCTCTCCGAGGCGGACCGCTCCGGCGTGTTCGACGCCGCCACCGTCGACGCCGTGCGCGAGTTCCAGCGCAGCCGACACCTGACGGTGGACGGCAGCGTCGGGCCGCTCACGAAGGCGATGCTCTACCAGGCGCTTCCCGACTTCGCGATCCCGCGGCTCGTGCGCGACGTCCGGCTGCGGGAGGACCTCGGTTGAGCTCGATCCTGAAGGCCCTCCAGCGCCTCCAGGGCGACCGCGGCACCGAGGGCAGCCCCGAGCCCCAGCCGGCGCTGCGCGACGACCTGGCGCGCGAGCTGACGCGCGTGGCCTCCGCCGCCGCGAAGGCGCCCGAGCCCCGGGCCGCCGCGCGCGGGCGACGTACACTGCTCGGCGTCGCCTCTGGCGTTGCGCTCCTCGCCGCCGCCGCAGCGGGCTGGTGGCTGGTCCGGAGCGACGGGGTTGCACCCGCGGCGCCTCCCCCCGTCGCGCGGGCCGTCGCACCCGCTTCGGCGCCGCCCGCCGCAGCGGCGACTCCCCCGCCGCTCGAGCCTCAGGCGCCTCCTGCGCCGGAGCCGGCGGCGTCGCTCCCCGCTCCGGCGGCTCCGCCTCCGAGCGAGGTCTCGGCTGCGGCTCCCACCCAGGAGAGCGAGGAGAGCGCCGAGCTCGAGCCGGCGCCGCAGGTCGCGCCGTCTCCCGCCCCGCCGCCGCGAAGGCGAGCGGCGCCGCGCGAGGAGCCCCGCATCGAGATCGCTCCCGAGCCGCCCGCGGCGGACCTCGCGCGCTCCGCGCCGCCCGCCGCCGCCGGCTCGCGCAGTACGCAGGCCACGCCTCCGAGCGCGACTCCGAGCGCGGCCGCGCCCGAGGCGCGGCCCGCCGCCAGCGTGGCCGCCTCGCAGCGCCCCGCTTCGACCCCCGCGACTCGCGCTCCCGCGCCGGCGAAGCCCGCGCCCGCTGCGCCGCCTCCGCCGTCGGTCGAGGTGCTGCGCACCGCCTGGCACCCGCGGCCGGAGCGCCGCGTCGCGCGGATCCGCATCGCCGGCCTCGCGGCGCCGCTGGAGGTGCGCGAGGGCGACGCCGTTTCGACGCTCGTCGTGAAGACGATCGAGCCCTCGGGCGTGCTCTTCATGAACGGCAGCCAGGAGCTGCGGCGGGGCATCGGCGAGAAGTAGCCGGGCCGCATCGCCGCCACCCCGACTCCAGGTCAGGGTGCGCCCGCCTCCACGTCGTCGCCCACCGCGAGGTCGCGGCGCAGGGTCTCGACGATCGCCTTCCAGAGCGTCTCGGCCGCCGGCGAGAGCGTGCGGCCCCGCAGTCGCACGGGACCCACGCGCCCGCGATGCAGCGGGCGCGGCAGCGGGACGATGCGCAGCGCGCCGGTCCGCATCGCGTCGGCGTGGGCATAGGTCGCCGAGCCGCCGAGAAAGTCTCCCTCCGCCAGCACGTCCTCCAGCGAGGCGGCGTGATCC
>Ga0209706_10000542_pt1 | contig 21648 bp, 17 predicted proteins | sample PPLLaktember2015_6_FD_187263 | JGI IMG/M metagenome (GOLD analysis project Ga0209706, IMG submission 187263) | Freshwater sediment microbial communities from Prairie Pothole Lake near Jamestown, North Dakota, USA - PPLs Lake P8 Core (1) Depth... | ecosystem: Environmental > Aquatic > Freshwater...
TTCTACGAGGGCCTCTTCGTCGCCATACAGCCTAGCATTGCGCGCCAGTATTTCCGTAATGATCATCGTTCACCCTCCCCGTGAAAAAGCTACATTTTAGCTACAACGTGACCATAGATGAACGAGATTTCCTTGTCAAGCAAAAATCAAAAGTCTGCCCCCCGGAGACCGCACGGCAGTCCATCAAAATTGTTTATGAATTTCGGATTGTTAAGCGAAGAAAACCGCGGCGGGCAAGACTGGGTAGAGGTCTTTGAGCCCAGGACGGGGGTGTGGTCTCTTTAGAGCCGCAACCACTTCTTCACGGTTGTAAGCGGCGCCGAAAAGTCAGTGGATTACGGTAAAAGCCCTTTGGTACGGATTCTCCGATTGGCTTGAATGTCTGAGCCGCATTTGAGGAAGGTTCGAAGGCAAGAGGGCGATTAGCGGGAAGGGTCCATTTCCGGTTGCGAGCTCGCCAGAGACCACACCCCCGCCCCGGGCTCAAGCAGTCCTCGGTTGCGAGAGTAGGTCTGCATTACGAGGAATAGTCGTTGAGGCGGGCCTTGGCCATGGAAAGGAAAGGCGAGTTTTTGTACTTCTCAATGAATTCTCTGAGCGTCTCTTTGGCCTTGTCCGTTTGGTTGGAAAGGCCGTAAACCCTCGCCAGATGGAGGGTCGCCTGCTCTTTGAAGGACGGTTCGGAGCTGGAAATGATTTTTTGCAGAGCGTCGGCAGCTTTTCCGAAATCGCCCTGACCTTCATAGCTGGCAGCCAGAGCCAGCAAAGCCAGAGACTGATAAATCGTGTTTTCGGGAACCTCCCTGAGAAACTCTTGGTAGAGCCGGATGGCGTCATCGTACTTCTTTTCGAGGAACTTGAGGTGGGCGACCTGCGGCGGCGCGAGCCGACTGGCTTTTGAAAGGCCGTGGTCGGTGATGACCTTTTTGAAAAGCTCTTCCGACTTTTTGAGGGCTTCCTCATCTGCCTTGACTTCTTTTATCTTAATGACTTCATAGTACGCGGCGTCATAGGCTTCCTGCCCCTTTCTGTTTGCATAGTTCAAGTAATAATTGACGCCGAGGTAAACCAGTGCGGCCCCAACCAGAATGCCTCCCGCAATCTTGAAAGGCTTGGCATGTTCTTTCACATAAAGAATAGCCCTGCCTGAAACGGTCAGGAACTCATCAGGGCCTTTCAGCAATTCCTTTCGGGTCACTTTTTCTTTGACCATGGCTTATCCATCACCCATTTATCGTTCTTATTTGTGCTCCGTCTAACAGATGCCTGGAAGTCCGTCAATCTCTTTTTTCTTTGAGAATCGGGAGCAATCAAGTATAACTACCCTGCTTTTGGGCATCATCTTCCCCTCGCCGAGAATCACGAGATGTACATCGAGAGATTTCTGAACGAGCTGCGATCCTTTCCTGACGTCCTGATCTACGTCTTCCTGGGGCTGAGCGCTTTTGTAGAGAACCTGGTGCCGCCTATTCCCGGCGACACGATCACGGCTTTCGGCGCTTTTCTGGTGGGAGTGGGGAGGTTGAGTTTTGTAGGGGTCTATATTTCCACGACGGTCGGGAGCTTGCTCGGTTTTCTTTGCCTCTTTTGGGTCGGAGGGCTCTTGGGAAGGCATTTCTTCATCGAGCGGGATTTTCGATTCCTCCGTGCAAAAGACATTATCAAGGCCGAGGAATGGTTCAGCCGGTACGGGTACCTCCTGATCCTCTTCAATCGATTCATGCCGGGAATCCGCTCCGCTGTTGCTCTGGCCGCCGGGATATCCCGTTTCAGAACCATCCCTGTTCTGATCCTCTCCCTGCTGAGCTGCGCCGCATGGAATCTGATCTGGATTTTCATGGGCCACACTCTGGGTACCCACTGGGAAACGGTGGAGCGTGAGATGGGAGATTTCATGGTGCGGTACAATGCGGCCGTGATCATCCTGATTGTGTTGGTTGTCCTACTTTTTATTCTCAAGAAGAGATTTCGAAAAAAACCACAATAAAGCGCCCCCCTGCGATGGGGATTTGATTTTGATTTCTGCGGATATATATTTTTGAAGTGATCTTATGAATACTCAACTCTCTCCCTCAACGGGAAACAGAACGATCAATTACCTTCGGCTCTCTGTGACGGATAGGTGCAATTTGAGATGCATCTACTGCATGCCGGAAGAGGGGGTGGACTTTGTCCCGCACGACCAGGTCCTCTCCTACGAAGAGATGCTCCGTCTTGTCGAGCTCTCTGTCAAAGCCGGAATACGCAAGGTCAGGCTGACCGGAGGGGAACCGCTGGTCCGAAGGGGCTTTATTCCCTTTCTGGAGAAGCTCTCCGCCGTCGAGGAGCTGGAGGAGATATCGTTGACAACCAATGGGGTTCTCCTCAAGGAATTCGCTTTGGACATCAAGCGGTGCGGCATCTGCCGAATCAACGTGAGCTTGGATTCTCTTGACCCTCAGAAGTTCGTGAAGATCACGGGCCGCGACTACTTTCATCGTGTGCTGGAGGGCATCGAAGAAGCGGAGCGCCTCGGCTTTCATCCCATCAAGATCAACGTGGTGGCCATGCGGGGAATCAACGATGATGAGATTCTCGATTTCGGCCGCCTGACCATCGCGAAGCCCTACCACGTCCGTTTCATTGAATTCATGCCTATCGGTAAGCGCAACAGCTGGACGAGTGACCGGTTCATACCCGCCGATGAGATTCTGAACACCCTCCGAACACTGGGCGAGCTCAAAGCCCTGGAGCACCATTCCATGGACGGACCTGCCCAGCGGTACAGACTGGAAGGCGCAAAGGGAGAGATCGGTTTAATCGGCGCGATCACCAATCACTTCTGCGCTCAGTGCAACCGATTGCGTCTGACCTCCGAAGGCCACCTGAGAGGATGCCTATTCTCCGACAAGGAAATCGACATTAAGACCCCGCTGCGCGAAGGACGAGGCGAGGAGAATCTTCTCCAGTTGCTCAAGCTCGCCATCGACAATAAGCCCAAAGACCATGGGCTTCTTCAAAGGGATCCCAAGAAGTGTGTCAGGCATATGTCGAGCATTGGGGGATGACCAGCGGCCATCTCGCTTAATTTGATCTTTGGTTTATGGCGTTGTGAATTGGGGAATCTATTAATTCCCAATTCTCCAATTCGCCAATTCCTCAGTCCGACTGGGGCTTTTCTATGTATACTGTTTCAAACCCTGGCGGGATCTCCATCCTGAACATCTCATCAGGGATCGGTTTGTTGAAGACCATTTTGCCGTTTTTCAGTGTGACGGTCCTCGTGCCCTCAAGTTGTATGACCCTCACTTCCCTGGCATAGAGGATGCCAGCCTCCTGCTGAAAATCGGCAAACCCTACCCCAATCTTCCGTTCTGGAAAAGAGATCTGTCTCGGCAGACCACTTTCAGGATCGAGATCCAGGACCTCCATCTCATCGCCCTTTCGATCCAGGAGGCTCACCTGATCCGCTTTCCTCGATTCGATTCGGCCGGCAAGCCGCAGGGTTGGGAATCCCCGGACCACCTGCCAGATCAGGTCGGCATCCAGATCGGCGGGAAAGAACCTGGAGAGAGCCCCCGGATCCAGATCCCCCCTATAGAGTTTTCGTTCTCCATAGGAGAGGGCTTTGAAGGTCTTGCCCACAACCAGAAGGTGTAAGATCGGCTGACCCCACGCATGAGTGATCTCCATCCTCACTCTCAACGGGGTCTTCGTGCCCGCGATGAGGGTATTGGCCTCCTGATCCCAGTACCAGTCCTTTACGACCATGTGTCCGGTGGTGAAGAACATGGTCGCCGCCTCCTCCTGCGCTTTCAAGAGAGACGCAATGTGTCCCACTTCCTGATCGCTCAGAGGTTTCTTGAAAAGAACGGGAGCACATCCGGAGAGGCTTATGAGGCCTATCAAGGCGAGGACAAGCATCATCCTCCGGATGGAGAGGCACGGATTTTTTTTCATGGTCAGAGGGCGTTGGTGGATCGTTTGCTTTCAGGGTGGTTTGGTTTGAGAAGCTTCTTCAAGTGCAGGATTTTCTCTTTCACTTTCTCCGCCTCAGGGTGTTTCAGGGTAAGAGCCTTTTCATAATTTTCCAACGACTTTTCGTACATCCTCTTCTTGTAATAGACGTCACCTAAGTGTTCCACGATGGTAGGATCATTGGGAACCAGTTTGGCCGCTTCGATCAGGCATTTCAGGGCTTCATCATAATTCCCTTTCTGGAAGTAGACCCAGCCGAGGCTGTCAATAATGTAGCCGCTGTCCGGTTTGATTCTCAGCGCCCTCTGAATCAGGTCCAGCGCTTCATCGAGCCGGATGCCCTGCTCCGCGTAGGTGTAGCCGATGTAGTTCAAGGCATCCGCATGCTCCGATTGGATCTCGAGGATTCGCCGCATCTGGTCGATGCCCTTGTTCTTGTCTCCCTTCTTATCGAGCACCACGCCCATCCGGAAAATAAGTTCCACATTCTTCCCGTCCGACTTCAGTCCCCGCTCAAGAGCCTCGATCGCCTTGTCATAATCCTTCCGGTTCTCGTGGATCGATGAGAGCATCAGGTAGAGCTCCGCTCTTTCCTTTTCGATCTGAACGGCCTCTTCGAGGATCCTGATCGCCTCCTCGGATCGTCCCTGGTTTTCCAGGATGTAGGCGATGTGGATTCTGGCATTCCAGTAATACTCCGTGCCGGACTTGATCTTCTGAAAGTGCTCCAGAGCCCTATCGTGTTCCCCCTTTTCTTCATATGCTGACGCGAGATAATACCTCGACTTGTCGTCCTCGGGCCAAGCATTCACGATGAGACTCAGCTCTGATATGGACTCCTCCACCTTCCCGTGGCGAAGGTAGATCAACCCCAGGGTCTGTCGGCCCGGGTCCCCCGGGCTGGTCTGCCCCTTGATCTCCTCCATCTGAGTTTCCGCCTTTTTGTTCTCCCCGAGCTTGTAGTACATGTGGATGAGTCTCTCCCGCACGGTGACGTTGCCGGGATAGAATCTAAGGAGTCTTTCGTAGATCTTTGCCGCCTCGGCATAGTTTTTCTTGACCTGGTAAAGAGCCCCAAGGTCGAAGAGCGCAGGCTCCATGCTCTCATTGAGTTTCAGCGCTTCCAGGTAGGCTTTTTCCGCCTCACGATGATTCCCCATTTCCAGGCAGACCCGCCCCTTGTAGTAGTGCGCGATCACGAGATTCGGATCATCCTGAATAAGACGATCGAGCTCTTCCAATGCGGCGTTGTACTGACCTTTTCTGATCAGAAGAGTGGTCAACACCAAGCGGGCTTTCTTCTGTTTTGGCTCCAGTTCCAGAATCCGCCTGTACTCCTGGATCGCGGCCTCCTCCTCTTTGATCTGGGTGTAGATCTCCGCCAGCAGCGCTCGGTTCTCCAGATTTCCTGGCTCCAGCGCGACACTCTTCAACGCATACTCCACGGCATCCTGATCCTTTTTGAGAACCCTGAGCACGCCAGCCATTTTCGCATGGAGATAGCCAGAGTCCGGGTCTTGCTCGATCGCCATCAGAAGCAACCGGCGCGCTTCCTCGTACTGGCCATCGATTTCGGCCATGGATGCTGAAATGAAATACCGGTAGGCCAGCTCCAGCCGGTCTTCCTGCCCTTCGTCCTGAACCGACGCGGCCTCGATCGGCGGTTCGGTTTGAGTTCTGGGCTCCAGCCCCGCACAGGAGAGCAACGCCAGGAGAAGGAAAAAACAAAGAAACACGGATCGATGGGTAGACACCATTGAAACCTTCAAAGCAAGGGTTGACGGCCCTCGGTCACTTGATGAAATTGGAGTAGTTCTCTTCAAAATTAGGAATCTGTTCCGTAAGCCATTTCTTGATATTCTTGACAATTCTCTCCTGGATCTGGCGAACTCTTTCACGGGAGATATGGTACTTCTCACCCAGTTCCTGCAGCGTCACAGGATGCTCAGCCATGATTCGATGTTCGAAGATATCAAGCTCTTTCCCCGAAAGCTTGCTTTTGTATTCTCCCAGTTTACTGAGGAGGACTTCTCTGTTTTCCTTCTCAAAGAGCTGTTCGTCCACCGCCGTGCCGGAATCAGGCAAGAACGATCCATAGACCTCCTTGCCGTCATTGCCTACAGGCGCATTGATCGAGACTTCCCCGCCTCCCAGACGCTGGCTCATCTCCTCGACCTCTTTCTCCTTGACGTCAAGCCGATCCGCCAGAAGGCGAGGTTCCGGATCAAAGCCCTGGGAGATCAGTTTGTCTCTCTCTTTCGCCAAATTGAAGAAAAGCTTGCGCTGGGTCTGAGTCGTACCGATCTTCACAAGCTTCCAGTTCTCCATAATGAACTTGAGCATGTACGCCTTGATCCAGAACGACGCATAATAAGAAAACTTGATCCCCCGGTAAGGATCGAATTTTCGCACCGCCTGAAGCAACCCCACATTCCCTTCCTGAATCAGGTCCAGGAGGCTTTTTGTCCAGTACCGGTGGAAGTCCATAGCGATCTTGACCACAAGCCTCAGGTTCGAAGTCACCAAAATATAGGCGGCCTTTTGATCTTTCTTTTCCCTCACTCGGATCGACAGGTCGATCTCTTCCTCTCTGGTGAGAAGCGTGAAGTTCTTGATCTCCATCAGATACATCTGGAGAGGATCATAGGGGACGAGGCCTCTTTCCCTCGCCGTGATCGCCGGCCGGAGATCCAATACGGATGTGGCTTTGCGATCTCCACCCGCACCGCCCAGCACTTGCTCCACGCTCGTCTTTCTTTTTCTCCCCGGTCCGCGGGCCGGTTCAATGACGTCAACCTTCGGCGGCGTTACCGGCTCAGCGGTTCCAGACTTTTTTCCCCGCGTTCTTTTCATCGTTCCCTGCGCTTCTCCCTAGCTGGGAGTCACCCTGACATATTTCTTCTTACCGGCTCTGAGGAGGATCGATCCGCTCGTGAGATCCTTCGAGCTGAGCACCTGGTCAAAGGCATCGATTCGCTTCCCGTTGGCATACCCTCCACCCTGTGAAAGGAGCCGCCTGGCTTCCCCTCGGGTCTTGCAAAGGCCGCAGGTCTCGAAAAGGAGGTACGCGGCAACGCCTTGTTTCAGCTCCTGCGCGCCGATAGGGCAGAGTGGCACGGATTCCGAGCCCTCTGCTCCACCTCCTCCCCCAAAAAGCTCTCTGGCGGCACCTCTGGCCTTTTCCGCTTCCCCTTGCCCGTGGCACAAGGCCGTGGCTTCCAAGGCAAGCACTTCCTTGGCCTCCCGGATGCCCTCTCCCTTCAAGGCGCCCAGTTTCCTCACGTCCTCCATGGGGAGAAAAGTGAAAAGGGCCAGGAACCGCTCCACGTCCTTGTCATCCTGGTTGATCCAGAACTGGTAGTAGTCGTAAGGGGGCGTGAGCTCCGGATCGAGCCACACCGCGCCCTTGTGCGTCTTGCCCATCTTGATGCCCGAGGACGTCGTGATGAGAGGAAACGTGAGGGCGTGAACCACTTCTCCCTCGATGCGGCGGATCAAATCCGCTCCGGCCAGGATGTTCCCCCACTGGTCGTTGCCTCCCATCTGCAGGCGGCACTGGTAGTGCTTGAACAAATGCCAGTAGTCGTAGGCCTGAAGAAGCATGTAGTTGAACTCGATAAAGCTGAGACCGCTCTCCATCCGGACCTTGTAGCTCTCTGCGGCCAGCATCCTGTTGACGCTGAAATGGCGGCCGATATCTCGCAGGAACTCGATATAGTTGAGGTCGCACAGCCAGTCCGCGTTGTTCACCATCAGCGCTTTTTCCGAACCGAAATCAATAAACCGGGACAGCTGTTTCTTGATGCCTTCCCCGTTCCGGTTGATCTCTTCACGGCTCATGAGCCGCCGCATTTCCGTCTTCCCGCTCGGGTCCCCCACCAGCGTGGTCCCACCGCCCACCACGGCAATCGGCCTGTGGCCGGCCCGCTGCATATGGGCCAGGGACATGATGGGAACGAGGCTGCCCACATGCAGGCTGCTCGCTGTAGGATCAAAGCCGATGTAGCAGGTGATCGGCGCATCCAGAGCGTTGCTGAGCTCTGAACGGTCCGTCATCTGCTCGACAAAACCTCTCTCCTCAAAAGTATCAAGAACGTTGCCCACCTCAGTTCGCCCTTTCTCTCAGTCCAACCTCTTTGGGCAGGGTTAACCGAATCACCTGACCCGGGTTGCCCAGATTGCCCACCCTCTTTCCGTTCAGGTCAAAATCAATTCCCGCCGCATTCCCAATGAGGATATAGAAGCCCTCCCTTCCCCTCCACTGAGGCCTAGATCCCGCCTGGAAAAGGTACTCCTTCTCTTCTTTGCCGTCGATGCGTATTCGGACCCAGGTCCTCTCCTTGACAATACCTGTCAGAGAAAGCCCCCCGTCTCCATCATCGGCCTGATCCCTCGCCCGACCTTCACGTACTTGTTGTCCGAAGGGCGGATCCTGGCTTGCGCCCTGCACCACGCCCGTTTCTGAGTTTAAAGTCTTCCCTGGCGCGCGAACCGGCGGTGAACTCGCGCTACCCGGCTGAAACGGCGCAGAACTCACTTCCTTGTCTGCCGGAACAGGTTGCCAGGGCACCCCCTGATCTCTCTTCTCGATCTCCAGAGATCCCTGGCCGACCTGCGAAGAGAGATAAAAGTGCCACAGGCCATAAACCGCAATGAGAAGGATTAGACCGAAAAAAACGACCCCTCTCCTTCGCCGGTGACCCATCGAAGGCTCCAAGCGAGGCTTCAGCCCTGGAGACTCAGGAGGCACACTCTTCGTATAGAGGTCAATCACCTTCTCCTGGCTGACACCGACCACCTGGGCATAGGCTCTCAAGAAACCCCGGACAAACACGGGAGGGGGCAGAGAGTCCCAGTCCTCATCTTCAATGGCCTCAACGACCTTGGTTCTCATGCGGGTCGTTTCGGTGATCTGCTCCCGGCTGAGGCCGAGCCGCGCTCTCTCTCTTTTCAGCAAAGAACCGACACTCTGCGCTGCCTGCGGAGCTTCTTGCTGCGCGATTTCACCGTCCGTGGCCTGGATTTCCCTCTGCTTGATCTCCAACCCAAACACCCTTCCAGAGATTTTTCACCAGACGGCTAGAAGACCACCCGCGTGTAGGCACTCTCCCTCAATTCTTTGATCCAGTTCTGGTACCGCCGGTTCACCTCCTCCTGATAGAGAATTCCATAAATGGCGTCTTTCATTTCCTCAAGGGACCGGATCTTTCCCGTCTGCTTCTTGGTCACCTTGATGAGTTGAATACCGTTCGGCCTTACCAACGGATCACTGATTCCGCCCTCAGGCAGCGCCTCCACAATGCTTTTCAATCCGGGTTCAAGGTGCTCCACGGTGAACGGGCCAAGATCTCCTCCCTCTTTGGCCCCTGGGCCTTCGGAATAGGATTGAGCCATTTGACTGAAATCGGCGCCTGCTTTCAGTTTGGCCAAGATCTCCTGCGCTTTTTTGTAAAGCTCCCGCATTTCCGTTTCACTCTTCATATCCCTTCGCATCAGAAAGATGCCTGCGAGTTGAACTTTCTCCGCCACTCCGAACGTCCCCTTCTGTTCTTCATAATACTTCTGAATCGCCTCATCACGGATAATAATCTTTGAGCGTACTTCGTACTCAATTAGCTGCGCCCTCTCGATATCCCTCTTGATCTTCTCTCGGTACTTCTCGTAAGAGAAACCCTCCTTTTCCAGCCCTGCGACCAAGTCCTCCTGGGTCCACTGGTTATCCCGTTTCATCTTCTCGACATAGTTATCCACCTGTCTCTCGGACACCTGGATTCTCAACTCCTTGATCTTCGCTTCCGCGATCCTTTCATCAATAAGCAACTCCAGGATCTTCTGCCGCGCGTCAAGATACATGGTCTCGCTTTTCAGCTTGAGCTCATCAGGTGTCACTCCCGTCATCTCTCTCATCCTGTTATTCAATTCATAGAGAGTGATCACTTCATTGTTCACTACCGCCACCACCCGGTTGCAGACTTCAGCGGCAAAAAGAGGGTTCACCCACAAGCTCGTCAACACCAGCAGGAAAGACAAACGTTGCAACGTTTTCATCATCCCAGCTCCATGTCTTTCAGAAGTTCACGATCGATTTTCACAGGGATCGCTTTTCGGAGATCTCGAAGCCATTCCGAATAAAACGCTTCCAGCCGTTCGGAGCGAAGCTTCGTTTCAATCCCTGTCATGGCCTCAGGAAGGCTCAGGACTCCCTCCGGCTTCCTTCCCAGAACTTCAATAATATGAAACCCATAAGGAGACTCGACCACCCCGCTCACCCTCCCCACGGGGAGGGAGAACACCGCCTTTTCAATGGATTCATCCAAATCCCCTTCAGCAAACCAGCCCGCCTCAGAGCTACCTGCCGACATGGGCACTTTAGAGGATTGGGCAACGGTGGCCGCCATGTCGCCTCCCTGTAAAAGTCTTTTTTGGAGGTTGTCCGCCTCTTCCCTGGTTCTTGTCACGATTTGTCGGAACCGAACCATGGCCGGACGGCGAAATTCTTCAGGGTGGGAGTCGTAATACGCTTTGATCTCTTCAACGGAAACCTGGGGGGCAGTTGCAGAGGCTTTAGCAGTGACCTTCTTGATCAGCAACTGCTCCCTCAACCCCTCTTTCCACTCGCCGTAATCAATGTATCCCTTGAGCAGCAGCTCCTGGAAATCCTTTTCCGCATAGTCTTTCTTTATGTCACTTACCGCGCTTTCAAGTTCCCCGTCCGATACCGCAAGGCCTTGCTCTTTCCCGTATTCAAGGATCAGGTAATGATCCACCATCCCCTCAACAAAGGAATCAAGGCGCTCTTTACTCGTCTCATCCGGTTTAAGAGCCATGCGCTTGCGTTGGGTTTTCAATTCCTCCGCTGTCACTTTTCGGCTGCCCACGGTGAGGACGACCTTTTCAGCCGGTCGGTCAAAAAACTCACACGCAGGCTCTGCCGCGACAAGGGTCGCCAATGCAAACCAGAGATGTTTAGGAATAGCTCTCTTCACTTCCTACAAACCACGATTTGCAGCACCATCCCATTTTTTAGACTATCAGTTCACGAAGAAATTGCAAGTAGAATCTTAGCCTGTAGAAATGGGGCAACTTTTGGAAATCACTTGGGGAAAAAGAGGGAAATCCCTGTCTTCAAGGGGAGGTCAGGGCCCGAATCACTTTCTTTAACTCAAGGAGCGCCTCAAGGGGTTGACAAGCAGGAAGCGTCGCCTTCAGTTTCTTGTCGGTCAGGAACTGGAACCTATTGGGCTGCTTTTTCACCAGGCCGATCACTTTGGCCGGATGGACGGCCGTGTCTTCGGAAAAGGTGACAATAAGACCGTCCGGAACCACATCGAGCCGCGTAATTCGTAGTTTCTTGAGTACTAGCCTCACCGACATGACCTCCAGAAGGTTCATCACTTCGACGGGGAACGGGCCGAACCGGTCGTGCATCTCTTCCTTCATGGATTCAAGTTCTTCCTCCTCACGCAGGCCGGACAACCGGCGATAAAGATTCAGCCTCACGTCCGCGTCCGCCACAAAGCTCGCCGGAAGGTAAGCAGGCATGTTCACGTTGATTTCGGGATTCACCTCCTCATGCCACTCCTCTCCTTTCAACTCGGAGACGGCCTGTTCGATCATTCTGACGTAAAGTTCGTAGCCGATGGCCGAAATGTGGCCCGACTGCGAGAAGCCAAGAATGTTTCCTCCGCCCCTGATCTTGAGATCATGCATGGCCAGCTGGATCCCTGCCCCCAGGTGAGAGAAATCCATCAAGGCCCTGAGGCGTTTCTCGGCGTCCCTGGTGAGGGTCGCCTCTTTTGAAAGAAGGAGATGGGCATAGGCGCTTTCATCGGACCGGCCCACCCTTCCCCGCAGCTGGTAGATTTGCGCAAGACCAAAACGATCCACTTCGTTGATGAAGATCGTGTTCACAGACGGAATGTCCAGGCCCGCCTCGATGATGGTGGTACACACGAGCACGTCGATCTCCTTTCTCAGGAAACGGATCATGGTCTCTTCAAGGTCCCTCTCCTTCATCTGACCATGGGCCACCGCAAACCGGGCCTGAGGAACCAGTTTGACGAGCTCGTCGGCCACGGCGTGGATCGTCTGCACCCGGTTGTGGACAAAGAAAACCTGCCCTCCTCTCTGCAGCTCGGTCTGGATGGCTTGGGCAATCGCGCCCTCATCATAAGGAGAAAGAAAGGTCTGGATGGGCTGGCGGTCTTCGGGAGGAGTCTCGATGATGCTAAGATCCCGGATGCCCATGAGGGTCATGTGCAGCGTCCTCGGGATGGGAGTTGCGGTCAGGGCCAAGACGTCCACCAGGGCCCTGAATCCTTTGATCGCCTCCTTCTGCTTGACGCCGAAGCGCTGCTCCTCATCGATGATTAGAAGCCCAAGGTCTCTGAAGCTCACATCCTTCTGGAGCATCCGGTGCGTGCCAATGAGAACATCCACCTTGCCCGAGCGGACCCTGGCCAGAATCTCCTTCTGCTCCGCCCTGGTCTTGAAGCGACTGAGCACGGCCACAGTGACCGGGTAAGACTTCATCCTCTTGGAGAAGGTCTCAAAGTGCTGGTCCGCCAAAATCGTGGTCGGCACGAGCACCGCCACCTGCTTGCCGTCCATGACCGTCTTGAAGGCCGCGCGGATCGCCACCTCGGTTTTCCCGAATCCCACATCCCCGCAGATCAGCCGGTCCATGGGCCGATCCGATTCCATGTCTGACAGGACATCTCCGATAGCTTTCACTTGGTCCGGCGTTTCCTCGTGTTCGAAGCCGGCTTCGAACTCCATGAAGGTGTTGTCCGGTCGGGAGAAGGCAAATCCATGGCGGTACTTCCTGAGCGCATAGATTTCCACGAGCTGCCTGGCGATCTCCCGGATGGATTTCTTGGTCTTCTGCTTGACCACATCCCAGGAGCGGCCCCCGAGCTGGTCGAGCTTGGGTTCCTGCTCATCGGCCCCGATGTATTTTTGGAGGACGCTGATGCGATCCGCCGGGATGTAAAGGCGGTCATTGCCAGCATATTCAATGACGACAAAGTCATTGACTTTCTGGTCGATCTCCATCTTGGACAGGCCGCCGTATCTTCCGATGCCGTGATCTTCATGGACCACCAGATCCCCGGCCTTGAGCTGGCTGAAGCTGGTCCAGTCCACCTCGCCCATTCCCGCCTTGGTTTTCGCCAGGGACCGCTTTGGACCGAAGATCTCATCTTCACTGACCACATAGAGACCGACTTCAGGCCACGAAAACCCCTCGGACAAGCGGCCCAGACATAAGGTCAGGCCCTTTCCCGATGGCACCTCGCTCCAATGGGACACCACCGGTTCCACGGTCACCTGATAATTGTGAAGAATGTCTCTGAGGCGGTTGGCCTGCTGCTCTGTGCGGCAGACCAGAACGACTCGAAAACCCATGTTGAGCCACTGGGTCGCTTTTTCGGCAAGAGGGGCCATGGAGGCTTTTCCCCTGCCGCTCAGCTTCAGGGTGAGGTCATCCTCCATTCTGAAGAGCCCGGTGTAGTGAATCGCTCTGGCTCCTCCGCTTTCTTCGCTGAGAGGCAACTCGCCAAACCGGATGTTCTGAAACGAACGGAATCGCTTATCGACCTCGTCAGGAGCAAGAAGGACACCCTCGATCTCCGGCAGCGGACTCTCTCTTTGTTCCGACTCCAGGCGAAGCTTTCTTTCCTCATGAACGAAGGCTTCAGCGAAGACCTTGATCTCCTTTTCGACCTGGAGATCATCCACAGAGATCAGAAGACCCTGCTCAGGGACATAGTCAAAAACCGTGTCCGGATGTTCGTAGAAGTGTTTGAGCCATGCCTCCTGCCCAGGGAAAGAGCCCCATTCTTTCATCAGCGCAGGAAGCCTTCCCATGGACCTTGCTCTCTGCACATTGGCTTCTTTCATGAGGATTTCGTTGGCCGGCAGGACAATCGCTTCCTTCAGGCTTTGGAGCGACCTCTGACCCAGGGGATCGAAAAAACGGAGGGATTCGACCTTGTTTCCGTAGAATTCCACCCTCAGAGGGTTGGTGTACAATGGCGGAAACAGATCAATAACACCACCCCTCACGGAGTAGTCCCCCCTCTCTTCCACCAATGAAGTTCGCTGGAATCCCGAGGCCTCAAGGGTTCTCAAGAGCTTCTCCCTGTCCACCTCCTCACCCACCTGGAGGAGATCGACGCTAGCCATCATTTCCTTCTTGGGAAGGATTCTGAAAAGAACGGCTTCCGCGGAAGTCACCACCACAGGGGCTTTTTCAGAGGTCAGGACATAGAGCGCTTCGAGTCTTTGGGAAACGATCTCCCGGTGAGGGCTCAATCCCTTGAGGGGCGATATGTCATAAATGGGAAAGGGGAACAGCCGGCGCTCGCCGATCTCGCCGGCTGCACACCCCTTGGGGAGAAAGAACTCCAGTTCTCTCAGAAATCGCTTTGCTTCCTTGGCGGTGGGCAGAACGATGAGGCAGGGTCTTTCCAGTTCCAGGAGAAGTCCCGCCAGGCAGTAGGCTCGGGCAGAACCGGACAGGCCCGTGACGCGTAGGTCTTTGACTCCCTGGTCGATCCACTCTTTGAGCCTGATCTGATGTTCATCAATGCGGTGCATAGTCTAAAGTAACCTCTCTTTACGGCCGACCACGGGGGGTGTGGTCTCTCTAGAGTCTGCAACCGGAAATGGACCCCTCCCGCCAACCGCCCCCTTGCCTTCGAACCTTCCCCGAAGCAGGCGCAGACCTTCAAGCCAACCGGAGCGTCTGTGCCAATGGGCTCCCACCATAACCCACTCATTTTTCGGCGCCGATGAATGGCGCTGAAGAAATGGTTGCAGCTCTTGAGAGACCACACCCCCCATGGCCGGCCTTCAAGACTTCCTTGCAGGGTTCAAAGAAGCAGCAGGCTAAGATCCCACCCAGACCTTTTCGTAGAGGGTAAGCCAGTTGCCTCCTATGATCTTTTTCACATCTTCGGGGCTGTACCCCCTGGAGAGCAACCCTTCCGTCACCTTGGGGAACTCGGCGGCGGATTCGAAACCCTTCACGATGGTGCTGCCATAGTACTTCTGCAGGTTTTCCGCTGAAATCCCCTTCAGGGCCGTCGCCATGATGTCGGCGGGGATTTCTTCCATGAAATCCGTCCCCAGTCCCACGTGATCCACGCCCATGAGGTTCACCAGATAGTCAATGGCCTTGAGATAATCCTCAAGGCTCGCCTGCCCATGATGGGTCAACCAAGCAGGAAGGAGAACCACTCCAGCCACCCCTCCTTTGGCCGCAAGGGCCTTGAACGCCTCGTCGGGTTTATTCCGTGGGCTTTTGGCCAGGGCAAGCGGATTGGCGTGCGTGAAAGCCACCGGTCCTTTGGACGCTCCGATGGCATCCCTCGTGGTCTTGTGGCCGCAGTGGGACAGGTCCACGAGCATTCCAAGGCGGTTCATCTCCGCCACCACTTCCCGGCCGAGAGGGGTCAGCCCTTTGTCCTCCGCCGCCATGCACCCGCAGCCTACAGCGTTTTCATCATTGTAAGTGAGCTGGATGATTCTCACCCCCAGAGCATGATACACGGCAAGCATCCGGACGTTCCCGTCGAGGGCGTTGGTGTCCTGGAAGCCGAAAATCATGCCTACGCGGCCGCCGGCCTTGGCTTGGTGAATGTCTTCAACGGTTCGCACCGGCATGATCCGATCCGAGTGGTCCTCGAAAAGGCGATAGTAGTCTGCGATCAGCTTCATCGTCTCGGGGAAAGAATGCCAAGCGGCGACCGTGCCGTTGAAGGCCGTGATGCCCCCCTGCCGGATCCGCCGGAGCACTGCTTCATTGAAAAAGTAGCTCGCATTGAGCCCGTCGATGACGATGGACTCCTCGTGCAACTTCGTTGCCTGATGCTGGTTCATGTCTGAATTCTCCATGACGTTCTCTCTTTCTATTCTTAACGACAAACCCTTTACCGAAAAAACGAAATCCCGAAAACACGAAAAATACCGATCTTATTTCGTGCTTTCCCTCTTTCGTGCTTTCGTGATGGATCCTTTGCTACAGGTGACACGCGACGAAATGGTCGTTGCCCACTTCCGTGAGTTCGGGGCGTTCCCGGCTGCACAGATCCTTTTTCGAAGGACAACGGGTATGAAAGGCGCAGCCGCTGGGTGGATTGAGCGGGCTCGGTACATCGCCTTCGAGGATGATCCTTTTCTTGCCGATGTCCGGATCCGGCACAGGGACTGCGGAGAGAAGAGCTTGAGTGTAAGGGTGAAGAGGTTTCTCGTAGAGGTCCTGATCAGAAGCCACCTCCACAATTCGTCCCAGGTACATGACCGCGACGCGGTCGCTGATATGCTCCACCACGCTCAGGTCGTGGGCGATGAACAAGTAGGAAAGGGCCATCTGTTCCTGAAGCTGAGCCAGGAGGTTCATGACCTGGGCCTGGATGGATACGTCCAGGGCTGAGACGGGTTCGTCACAGACAATGAGCAGCGGGTTCAGGGCCAAAGCCCGTGCAATGCCGATCCTCTGCCTCTGTCCTCCTGAAAACTCGTGCGGGTAGCGGCCCATCTGATCCGCATGGAGCCCCACTCTTTCCATCAGATAGGCCACGCGGTCTTTGATTTCAGGCCCTGAGCTCTTGAGATGGTTCCTGATGGGTTCTGCAATGATCTCGCCCACGCTCATCCGGGGGTCGAGAGAGGAAAAGGGATCCTGGAAAATGATCTGCAAAGAAGCGCGCATCCTTCTCAGCTCTTCCTTGTCAAGCCTTAGCAGATCTTTTCCGTTAAACATCACTTCACCGGAGGTGGGTTCCACCAGGCGCAGCAGGCTCCGCCCCACCGTGGTTTTGCCGCAACCGCTCTCGCCGACCAGGCCCAGGGTTTTTCCCTTTTCTAAGGTGAAGCTCACCCCGTCCACGGCCCGCACCTCACCCACGGTGCGCGAGAGAACACCCTTTTTGATGGGGAAATACTTGGTCAGGTTTTTTACTTCTAGAAGCGGCATAGTGTACTGAATCTTTTCATTATCTCTCTTTTTTAGCAGGTTGCTCAAAAACGTTCAGATACAAGGCGCCCGAAATCCCGAGGAGTGAGACGTACATCCTAGTACGTCGCAACGACGAGGGGTGAGGGCAACGCCATAGATGAGCGTTTTTCAGCTACCTGCAAGCCAGCACTGCACCCGTCTATAATCCCCCAACTTCACCATTCGCGGCTCGTGTTCGGAGCACACCGGCATGGCTCTGGGACATCGGGGGTGAAAACGGCAGCCCGAAGGCATTTCCAGAGGGCTCGGCACCATGCCCGGAATCTCCTGAAGCCGTCTTCCGGTTTCAGCCTTTTTGCCGATCACCGGCACTGAACCGAGCAATCCCCAGGTGTAAGGGTGCCGGGGGTCTTTGAAGAGTTCCCTCACCGGAGCTTCCTCTACAATTTTCCCGGCGTACATCACCGCCACCCTGGTCGCCATCTCCGCGATGATGCCCAGATCGTGTGTGATCAGAAGGATCGATGTTTTGAACTCTTCCTTCAGCTTCATCATCAGACTCAGAATCTGAGCCTGAATCGTCACGTCAAGAGCCGTCGTGGGTTCGTCGGCCAGGAGCAATTGAGGGTTGCAGGAAAGAGCCATGGCGATCATGGCCCTCTGCCTCATCCCTCCTGAAAGCTTGTGAGGGTAATCCTTGGCCCTCTGCCTTGGGCTTGGAATCTGGACCATCTGAAGCATCTGCTCAGCCCATTGCCACGCCTCCGGTCCCTTCATGCCCTGGTGCAGCCGGATGGCCTCCGAGATTTGCTCACCGATGGTTAACACTGGGTTCAACGAGGTCATGGGCTCCTGGAAGATCATGGAAATGGCTTTGCCCCTGATTTTTCGTATCCCTTCCTGCCCAAGGTCCAGAAGGTTCGTATCGTGAAAAAGGATTCGACCTGCAATCTCCGCCGGCGGACAGCGCAGAAGTTGGAGAATGGAAAGGGCTGTCACACTCTTTCCGCATCCGCTTTCGCCCACCAGCCCCACCGTCTCCCCTTCAAAAAGATCGAGGTCCACCCCGTCCACAGCATTGACAATCCCATCCATGGTGTGAAAGCGGGTGATCAATCCCCGGAGCGCGAGCAGCGGCGGTCTTCCGTCACTCATAGCTTGAACCTCGGATCCAGGGCATCTCTTAAGCCGTCGCCCAGGAGGTTGAAGCTCAGCACGGAAAGGAAGATGGCAATCCCAGGGAAGGTGGCTACGTGCGGGGCATTAAAAAGATACGCCCGGCCCGAGCCGAGCATGGCGCCCCACTCCGGCGTCGGGGGCTGGACCCCAATGCCGAGGAAGCCAAGACCGGCTGCAAAAAGGATCGCGTTGCCCATGCCAAGGCTCGTCTGAACCGTGATAGGGACCATGACATTGGGCAGAATGTGCTTCAGGATGATTTTGTAATCGCGGGTGCCGACCGCTCTCGCGGCTTCCACGTACACCTGTTCTCTCACCGTCAGCACACAGCCTCTAACCAGCCGGATATAGATCGGGATCATGCTGATCCCAATGGAGACCACCGTGTTATTGAGCCCCACCCCAAGGACGGCAACAAGACCCAGGGCAAGCAAAAACCCGGGAAAAGCGAGCATCATGTCCGTCACCCGCTGGATCAGGAAGTCCACCTTGCCGCCGTAATAACCCGAGATGAGACCGAATGGAACTCCCACAAGAAGACCGACTACAACCACACCGACCGCGATCATGAGGGACACGCGGGAGCCCCAGATGATCCGGCCGAGAATGGACCGGCCCAGTTCATCCGTGCCCAGAAGATGCTGCGCCGAAGGGCCTTCCAGAGACATGATCAGGTTTGGTGCGGAGGGGCTACCGCTGAACAGGATGGGAGCAAGCAGGGCCGTAAAGAGATAGACAAGGAGAATAAATCCCCCGAAAAGGGCCGCCTTGTTCCTCCGGAGCTTGGCCCAGTTGCGGCGAAGATGGCTCGCCGGTTTTCGACTTGTTCCCGTGGTCTCAGTCATAGTGAATTCTCGGATCCACGTAAGCGTAGATCAAATCCACAACCAGATTCACCATAATGTAAAGCAACCCGAAGATCAGGATGGTCCCTTGGATCATGGGGTAGTCCCGTGCCAAAATCGAATCCACGATCAACCGGCCGATCCCCGGCCATGCGAAGACCGTTTCTGTGAGAACCGCTCCGCCTAGAAGCAGTCCGAACTGAAGTCCCACCACTGTGATGATGGGGATGAGGGCATTCTTCAGGGCGTGTTTGAAGATGACAACCCGCTCCTTGAGCCCTTTGGAGCGTGCCGTGGTCGTGTAGTCCTGGGAGAGCACTTCGATCATCGTGGAACGTGTCATTCTGGCAATGAACGCGACCACGAAGGACGCAAGCGTGACAGAAGGCAGAACCACATGCTGCCAGCTGCCTGTGCCTCCTGCCGGCAACCAGTGAAGGATGACGGAGAAAATCACCACGAGCATCAGGCCGAGCCAGAACACAGGCATGGAAATGCCGAAAAGGGCAGCTGAGGTCACCAGATAATCCATCCAGGTGTAAGGCCGGACCGCAGAGATGATACCTGCAGGAATGCCAAAAATGCAGGCCAGCGAAATGGCGACCACAGCAAGGAGGACCGTGTTGGGCAGCCTTGCCCACACTTCCTCGGTCACCGGGTTCTGTGTCCGTGCAGAGCGGCCTAGATCAAACTGGACCAGACGGGTCATGAACTTCCCGTACTGGACGTAAATCGGTTCGTTCAGGCCGAGCTGGTTTCGAATGTTCTCTATCTCCTCCGGAGACGCCATCTGGCCGGCCAGCACCTGGGCCGGGTCCCCAGGCAACATCCTCAGCATGAAGAAAAGGAGAAGAGAGATGCCGATGAGCACCGGAATGGTGGATAATAAGCGTTTGATGATGTACTGAAGCATAGAACCCGACCCTAGCCTTGCACGCTCCTTCCTTGAAAAATGGAGTGCTGGAGTGATGGAGTACTGGAGTACTGGAGTACTGCAAAACCGTCAAATCTATGTCTCTGTTCTTTCTTTACCATCACTCCATTACTCCAACACTCCATTCCTCCATTCCTCTATCACTTCGCCAATTCTATCACAGTGTCCAACAGAATCTCTGCGCCGAGTGCGATGTCCTCCGCCTTGGTGAACTCTTCCGGACAATGGCTTCGCCCTCCCTGACTGGGAACAAAGATCATCCCTGCATCAGAGATCTTGGCGATAATCCCCGTGTCGTGACCGGCGCCGCTCGACATCCTGACCGGCTCGACACCTTTTTCCCTGGCGACCTTCTCGATGAGATCGCAAATCCCCGGGGTCATCTCAACCGGTTCGGCCTCTGCCTTGACCTCGATGCGGCACCGGAGATTTCTCGCTTTAGATACGTTTTTAGCCACGTAGGCTACGCCGGCCGCCATGGCCTTCAGTTGGGGTTCATGGCTGTGACGAAGATCCACACTGAATCGTACGAGCCCGGGAATTACGTTCGCCTGACCTGGTTCACAAAAGACCTGGCCAACGGTCGCCACACCTCCCTCTCCCTCCTGCCGGGCCACGGTTTCAACAGCAGCAATGATTCTCGCAGCCCCTTGCATGGCGTCCCGACGAAGGTTCATGGGCGTTGTGCCAGCGTGATCCGCCGATCCTTCGATCGTCACGATCACCTGTTTGATGCCCGCAATCGCTTCTACGACTCCGAGGACCGCGTTCCGGCTTTCCAGGGTACTGCCCTGCTCGATGTGAAGTTCGAGCATGGCCTTGAGGGAATCGGGATTGAGTGTGGAGGAGTCCAGGACCTTGATTCCGGCCCTCTCCATGGCTTCGAGATAACTCACTCCCTCTCGGTCTTTAATCTGAGCGAGCTGACCGGCGGTGATTCTTCCACTCCAGGCCGAACTCCCCAGCAGGCCCCATCCGAAACGACCGCCCTCTTCTTCTGCAAAGACAACCAGGTCAATGGGCAGACGATGGAAAAGCTCTCCTTCCCGTATGACCCGGGCCGCCTCAAGAGCGGCAACAACTCCTGCAGTGCCGTCAAAACGCCCGCCTTCCGCCACACTGTCCAGGTGGGAGCCCATCATGACGCCGGGCCCCGAGGGCTCGGGACCTACCAGTCTACCTAGCAGATTTCCACCGAGCGTGAAAATATAGTTTACACCGATTCGGCGGAGTTCTTCAACTACATAGGAGAGGGCACCCTGGTGTTCTTTTGAAAAGGTGTAGCGCGTCACTCCCTTTCCGGGCGTCGCGTTGAAGGCATTGATGGCTTCAAGATCCTTTTGAATGCGCTCCTTCCGGATTCTCATGTTTCTGCTTCAAACCATTCTCAGTACCAAAAAGCTGGCCCTGCCCCCAAGGGCAGAGCCAGCATGATCATACAGATGCTCGCGCAATTATTTCCCAGCCTACTTCTTCGTCACATAGGTCGGGTAGAAAGTCTCCTTAGGTGTCACCTCCATTCCCTTGAGATTGCTCCTGTAGGCGATGAGGAACTTCTCGGTATGGAGCCATATCCAGGGACAATCTTCCCACACGATCTCTTCGGCCTTCTTAAAGAGTTCGAGCCTCTTATTGGGATCCTGCTCCATCCGGCTCGCTTCAATCGCCTTGTCGAATTCCGGGCTGCTGTAAAAGGCAGCACCCAGCCCCTTGGGCGGGTTGTTAACGGAATGAAACATGCCGTAGAGCGACAAGTCCGCATCCAGGACCAT
>Ga0209706_10000544_pt1 | contig 21635 bp, 19 predicted proteins | sample PPLLaktember2015_6_FD_187263 | JGI IMG/M metagenome (GOLD analysis project Ga0209706, IMG submission 187263) | Freshwater sediment microbial communities from Prairie Pothole Lake near Jamestown, North Dakota, USA - PPLs Lake P8 Core (1) Depth... | ecosystem: Environmental > Aquatic > Freshwater...
AAGAACATCCGCTTCACGGGCAAATTCGACTAGCCGGCTCAGCTCCGGCGCCGCCTCGCGCGCACCAAGCGGGCGCCGACCAGCGGCAGCACGAGCGCCAGCTCGAACCCGAGCCCGCAGCCCGGCTTCCGCTCCGTTCCGTGCGAAGGGGAGAGGCAGTGCGGGTCGGCCATGTCGACGAAGCCGTCGCGATCGTTGTCGACGCCGTCGTCACAAGCCGGGCCGAGGACGGCGAGGATCGCGACGCGCGACCCATCGCTGCGAACCCCGGTGGCGCCGATCCGACGGCCGTCGTCGGAGACGGCGCGCGTCTCCTCGAGCGACGCGAAGCGGGAGAAGACCGAGACCTCGAGGAGCGCGTCGGCGAGGCGGCGTTTGCCGCCCTCGGCGTCCCAGACGAACGACTCACCCCAGAAGCGGCTCTCGCTCCCGACGACGACGGCCCCGTCGCCCGACGCATCGTGGGCATAGGAGAGGCCCAGCGGGTCTCCGGGAGCGCCGAGAGGTGCGACGCCCTCCGCTGCAGTCCAGCGCCACGGAAGGTCGCCTTCCCAGATACCGCCGCCGACGACGACCGCTCCATCCGCCGAGATCCCGAGCGCCGGGTCCGTGGCCGCATTGAGCCCGGGCAGGAAGCTGAAGTCGTCCCCCTCCGACCACAGGAACGATCCGCTCGGAGCGCAACAGCCGACCACGGCGGATCCGTCGCCCGACACCGCGTACGCGTAGCCCGGCTGCGGCGACAGCTCCATGCCCGTCTCCGCCGTCCAGCGGAAGGCGTACGAGGCGCCATCGAGGAAGACGCCGCCGACGATCACGGATCCGTCGGCGGACACGGCCTCCGCGAAGCTCTCGTCGGCTCCGGGCGGAAGGGGCAACACCTCCATGGCTCCGTCCGCGTTCCAACGGACCGCTCGATTCGGCGTCAGCGCGGCCCAGCGGATCCCGACCACCACCGAGCCGTCGTGGGAGGTGCCGAGAGCGAGCACGCCGGCCCCGGAGGGCGCTTCCAGCGCCTCGAGCCCCTCGCCTTCCCTCCAGCGGCAGGCGGTGTCCCCCGCCCCGTCGGTGCAGCCGCCCACCAGAACGCGGCCGTCGCCCGAAACGTCCCAGACGTCGACCATTTCGAGGCCGTTCTGCGTGGGGATCTCGATCAGGGCAGCCGCGCCCGCGGGGGCCGGCGCGAGGCCGAGGGCGAGCGCGAGGGCAGCGGACCGGCGCATGAGGCTTCCTCCGCGGGCGTGGAGGAGATCGGCCGAACGCGTGCGTCGCTGTACCCCGAACAGGTTACAGCTTGAACACCTTCACCGCGTTCTCCCTCAGGAACTTAGGCCACACGTCGTCGCGGAACGGCACCTTCGGCATGTCGCTGAAGATGCGCTCGAGGGTGAGGCCGGCCGGGAAGTAGCCCGCGTACAGGATCTTGTCGGCGCCGCGCGTATTGGCGTAGTCGATGATCGCCTTCGGGTAGTGCTTCGGGGCGAAGGCGCTGGTCGAGTAGTAGAGGTTCGGCCACTTCAGCATCAGCTTCACCGCGAGGTCGGTCCAGGGCTCGGCGCCGTGGCGCATCACGAACTTCAGCTCCGGGAAGAACCAGCACACCTCGTCGATGTACTCGACCTTCTGGGGCTCCATCGGGATGCGCGGGCCGGGCACGCCGACGCAGCAGCAGATCGGGATGTCGAGCTCCACGCACTTGGCGTAGATCGGGTAGAACTTCTTGTCGTTGATCGCGACCTGCGGGAAGTAGCCGCACGGAAAGGCGGTGGCCGCCTTGATGCCGAAGCGCTCGTAGCACAGGACCAGCTCGCGCACGCCTTCCATGCCGCGGTTCGGGTCGACGTTGGCGGCGCCGAAGAAGCGGTCCGGGTGGTCCTTCAGCGCCTGCTGGGCGACCTCGTTCTCGGGCGAGACGCCGATCATCGCCTTCTCGATGCCGAACTTGTCCATCAGCTGGATCGTGTAGCCGATGTAGTCCGACTGCTTCGAGACCTTCGGGAAGTCCTTGAACATGTACTCCACCGGGAAGTCGAAGCTCTGCAGGCTCTCCTTGTCCCGGAACAGCGGGCGCATGAACTCGTAGACCCGCTTCTCCTCGGGGCTCGGGATGTTGAGGAACAGGTCGACGATCGGTACGCCGGTGGGCATGCCCATGGGGGTCTCCTCCGCTCGGAAATCGGGGGAGCGAGGGTACCACGTGGGGCGCTACCCTGGGACGTCCCTCGCACGGAGCCCGCATGCCGCTCGCCATCCGCGATCCCGAGCTGTTCGGCGTCACCGAGTCGAGCGTCACGCTCCACTTCCGCGTCGAGGACGGCGGCGGCCCGGTGGACGCGCCGGTGCGCGTGCTGCTCGACGGCGCCGAGCGCGCCGTCTCCGAGGGACCGGCCGGGACGCGGCAGGTGCGCATCGAGGGGCTCGCGCCGGGCTCGCGCCACCGCATCGACGTCGAGGCTCCGGGCGGCGAGCCCGCGCCGCGCTCGCCGTACTTCCCCGAGTGGTTCGAGACGCACGCCGCGCCGGCCGCCGAGCAGGTTGCGAGCTTCGCCACCTTGAACGACCTCCACTTCGGCGAGCCGCGCTTCGGCGGGGTGCTGACGCCCGACGGCGAGTGGGGCGGCGAGCACCCCGACTGGCCCGCGGCGCGCGAGACCGACAGCGAGGTCCCCTACTGGCGCTTCATGAACGACGACGCCGTCGCCGAGATCAACGCGGCGGGCGTCGACTTCACCGTGGTGAAGGGCGACATCGCCGACCGGGGCCAGCCGGAGCAGTTCGTCGCGGCGCGCGAGTGCTTCGCCAAGCTGGACCGCCCCCACCACGCGTTCCTCGGCAACCACGACCACTACGCGCGCCTCGAGGGGCGCGAGGTCGACGGCTACGCCCTGCTCGGCCAGCCGCCCGCCCCGCGCGCGGTCGACTTCGCCGGCTGGCGCCTGCTGCTGCTCGACACCGTGCGCCCCGGCCACCACCACGGCGAGTTCGACGCCGAGCGGCTGGCCTGGCTGGCGGGCGCGCTCAGGGCGACGCGCGAGACCGGCACGCCGACGCTGCTCTTCATGCACCACCACCCCGTCCCGCCCGAGTTCCGGGACTCCTACCCGAACACGATCGGCATCGTGCCCGAGCACTCGATCGGGCTCTTCGAGCTCGTGGGCCGCAACCCCCAGGTGCGCGGCGTGCTGATCGGGCACACCCACCGCAACCGGGTCCGCCGGCACCGGGCCTCGGGGGCCACGCCCTGGGTCGAGGTGAACTGCACCAAGGACTACCCGGGCGGCTGGGGCCACTACCGGCTCTTTGCCGACGGCTCGTTCCGCCAGGAGGTGCGACGCACCGCCAGCGAGCGCGCCCTCGAGCACTCCTCGCGCTGCGCCACGTTCTTCAAGGGCGGCTACCGGACCTTCGCCCTCGGCACGCTGGCGCAGCAGAGCTTCGTCGTGGAGGGCCCGCTCTGAAGGTCGACGGCGCACTCCTGCCGCGCAGCCTCGCGGAGTCCGGCGCCCTCGCCCGGCGTCTCGAGGGCGCGGGCTACGACGGCGCCTTCACCTTCGAGGGGCAGCACGACCCGTTCTTCCCGCTCGTGCTCGCCGCGGCGGAGACCGAGCGCCTCGAGCTCGCCACGGCCGTCGCGATCGCCTTCGCGCGCTCGCCGATGCTGCTCGCGAACATCGGCCACGACCTCCAGGTCCTCTCGAAGGGGCGCTTCATCCTGGGACTGGGCTCACAGATCCGCCCGCACATCGAGAAGCGCTTCTCGATGCCCTGGTCGCGGCCCGCGGCGCGCATGCGCGAGCTGGTGCTGGCGGTGCGCGCGATCTGGCGCGCCTGGAACGAGGGCGAGCCGCTGCGCTTCAAGGGCGAGTTCTACATCCACACGCTGATGACGCCGTTCTTCAGCCCGCCGCCCTCCGCCTACGGTCCGCCGCGCATCTTCGTGGCCGGCGTCGGCTCGCAGATGACCGAGGTGGCCGCCGAGGTCGGCGACGGCTTCTTCGTGCACCCGCTGCACAGCGAGCGCTCGATCGCGGAGATCACCCTCCCGGCACTCAAGAAGGGGCTGGCGAAGAGCGCGCGCAACCTGGCGGGCTACGAGGTCGCCGCCCAGGTGCTGGTCGCCGCGGGCGAGACCGACGAGCAGCTCGCCGGCGCGCGCAACGCGGTGAAGAGCCAGATCGCCTTCTACGGCTCGACGCCCGCGTATCGCCCGGTGCTCGAGTGCCACGGTTTCGCCGCGATCGGCGAGGAGCTGAACGGCCTCTCGAAGCGCGGCGACTGGCCCGGCATGGCGCGCCTCGTGCCCGACGCCCTGCTCGAGGCGGTGGCGGTGTGCGGGCGGCCCGGCGAGATCGCCGACGCCGTGCGCCGGCGCTGCGCCGGCTACGCGACGCGGGTCGCCCTCGTCGCGCCCTACGCCCCGGATCCCGAGACCTGGGCGGAGATCGCGCGGGCGCTCCGCGCCTGAGGAGAGCCCGAGTGACGCAACGCTTCGCAGGCAAGGTGGCGCTGGTGACGGGCGGCGCCTCCGGCATCGGCGCAGCCACCGTGCGCCGCTTGCATGCCGAGGGCGCGCGCGTCGCGATCGGCGACCTGAACGAGCCGGCGGGAACGGCCCTCGCCAATGAGCTCGGCGGCGAGACGGGCGGCACGGCTTCGCGGCCTACAACGCCGCCAAGGGCGCCGTCGCCAACTACACGCGCACCCTGGCCATCGACCACGGCAAGGACGGCATCCGCACCAACGCCGTCTGCCCGGGCCCCATCGACACGCCGCTGGCCGCCGTGCTCGTTTCCAGCGAGCGCATCGTCGCCGAGTACGCCCGCGTGATCCCGCTCGGCGCGTCGGCCGCGCCGACGAGGTCGCCGCCGCGATCGCGTTCCTCGCCTCCGACGACGCCAGCTACGTGAACGGCGCCTGCCTGGAGGTGGACGGCGGCCTCACCGCCCACACCGGCCAGCCGAACTTCGTGGCGATCTTCAAGGAGCTGGCGGGCGGGCGCTAGCGCTACGAGGGCAGCAGGTCCGCCAGGTCTTCGAGGCGGTCGCGGTCCTTGATGGTGAGGTAGCCGCTCGCGAAGGAGACGAGGCTCTCCTCGCCCCACTGGCGCAGCGTCTTGTTGATGCTCTCGCGGCTGGTGCCGACCAGCTCGCCGAGCTCGTGCTGCGGGAGCTTGAGGTCGATCTTCAGCCCCTCGGGCGTCTGCTTGCCGTAGCGATCCGCCAGCGAGAGCAGCTTCTTGGCCAGGCGCGACGGCAGGCCGAGGAACACCGTGTCCTCGGCCAGCTCCGTCAGGTTCCGGATCCGCTTCGCCAGCACCGCGGCCAGCTTGATGGCGGCCTTCGGGTTGCGCTCGAGGAAGGGCAGCAGGTCGCGGCGGTGGAGCGTCAGCAAGGTCACGTCCTCGACCGCCTGCACCGTCGCCGAGCGGGGCTCCTGGTCGAGCAGCGCGATCTCGCCGATCACCTCGCCCGGGTCCATCACGCTGAACACCATCTCCTTGCCGTCGCGGCCCTCGCCCGTGGCCTTGAGCCGGCCCTCGAGGACGGCGAAGAGCGCGTTGCCGGGGTCGCCCTTCCGGAACAGGTAGGCGCGCTTCTTCAGCTTCTTGGTGGTGGTGAGCGCGAGCAGCAGGTCGAGCTCGCGGTCGCTCATCCCCTGGAACAGGGGGATCCCCTTCAGCACCTCGCGGCGGTCCACGCTTCCCTCCGACCGGCCGAAGCGTACCCGGGACGGCTAGAGCTCGGCCACCGGCAGCCAGAGGGTGAAGGCGGCCCCGCCCTCGGGCCGGTTCTCGGCCTCGAGCCGCCCGCCGTTGCGCCGCGCCAGCTCCCAGGAGAGCGAGAGGCCGAGCCCCAGGTTGGGGCCGGGGCGTCGCGTGGTGAAGAACGGGTCGAAGACGTGGGGAAGGTCTGCCTCGGGAATGCCCGGCCCGCCGTCGCATACGCGCACGCTCACGAGCTTCTCGTCGTCGCCGAGCTCGATCGTGATCGGCACCTGTTCGCCGCCCATCTGGATCGCGTTCAAAAGCAGGTGGAGGACCACGTGGACCACGTCCGGCTCGACGGCGTGCACCAGCGGCAGCCAGTCGGGCCGCAGCACCTGGATCCGCCAGCCGGGCTTGCCGAAGCCCACCATCGCCAGCGCCTTCTGCACCGGGAAGGCGACGTCGTGGGGCCGCGACGTCTCGGCGGGGGCGCCCCGCTCGGTGTAGAGCGCCAGCTTCTCGACGATGCGCTGGATGCGCTCGGTCCCTTCGCGGCAGTCGGCGAGCAGGTCGCCGGCGTCGGCGGCCCGCGCGCGCAGCTCCTCCGGCAGCGCGCCGCGCAGCGTCTCGCTCTCGAACGCGGCGACGAGCGGGTCGAGCAGCGCCAGGTTGGCCGACACGTAGGTGAGCGGGTTGTTGATCTCGTGCGCCACGCCCGAGGCCAGCACCCCCAGGGCCTCGTGGCGCGTCGCCATCTCGAGCCGCAGCTCCGAGCGGCGCAGCTCGGTGCGGTCGACCAGCACCACGCCGAGGGCGAAGCTGCGGCCGCGCCGCGCCAGCGGGAAGCTGCGCACCTCGATCTCGCGGCCGCGACGGCGGCGCAGGTCCGCGATCAGCGCGCCGAGCGGCCGCCCCTCGAGCGCGCTGCCGCCGAGGATCTTCTCGCTGGCGGCGTTCCATTCGAGGATCCGCCCGGAGAGGTCCGCCACCAGCACGCCGTCGCGCATCTGCTCGACGACCTCCTCGCGCCCGAGCGGGGGCTCCGCCGAGGCCCAGGCGAAGTCGAGCACGAGCGCGCGGAACAGCAGCCCCGAGAAGCCGAGCGCGATCGGCGTCGGATCCACGGCGGTGAGGTGCAGCAGCACGTGCTCGGCGTTCACCGCCACCGGCAGCAGGGCGCCGAGGACGATCGCCGTGCGGAGCAGGGGGCGCCCCTCCGCGCGCCCCGGCACGGCTCGCAGCAGCACGGCGGCGCCCGCGGCGATCAGCGCCCAGGCGTAGACCGCGAAGGGGAGGAACAGCGGCCCCCGCTGCGAGGGGAACGCGTACCAGTCGAGGAACAGGCCGCCGCGGTCCCAGAAGAGACAGGACCAGGCCAGCGCCCCCGGAGCCAGCAGCAGGGCGAGCAGGGCGCGCGGCCGGCGCCCGTGCGGACGCGCCGCCACGAGCGCGCTCCAGACCCAGGTCGCAGGCAGCATGCAGACGCCGGCGAAGAGCAGGCGGCGGACGGCGATGCGCTCGCCCGGCGTGTCCGCGTGCTGGAGCAGCAGCTCCCCCGCCGCCCAGAGCAGCGCCGAGAGAGCCAGCGCGCCGACCGGCGCGAGCTGCCGGCGGCGCCGCGGATCGGTCGCGACGTCGAGCACGATCCAGCCCACGATCGCGATCGTCGCGAGGAGTGCGGCCTCGTAGAGCAGCGTCATGGGAGGGGCCCTGAAAGACAGGCTAACGCCGGAGCCTGGGCCGGGGGGTGACGGCGCTCACCAGCATAGCGCGGGGGCTCGCTCAGCCGCCGGCGGCCTCCGCCATCGCGCGCAGCTCCCGGTCGGGATTCGGCCCGTGAGGGGCGTACACGAACTCGGTGAGGCCGGCCTGCTCGAGGGCGTCGAAGCGCGCGCGCAGGGCGGCCCGCTCGCCGGTGAAGGTCGCGCCCGCGAGGGCGGGCGAGAGATGACGCAGGTCCCGGGCCGTCGCCCGCACCATGTGGTCCTCGTGGATGGCGAGATGCCGGAGCTCGGCCGGGATGCGCTCGATCTCCTCGCGCCAGCCGCGGCCCCCGGGCAGCGCGTCGACGCGCTCGGGGCCCGCCTCGTAGGCGCCGTGGTAGATCACGGCCAGCGCCGGAGCCAGCGCCTCGAAGGCCCGCGGGGCGTCGGGCGTCTCTCCCTCGTCCAGCACCGTGCCGAAGCCGAACAGGGCGCACCAGTCGAAGCCCGGCTGCGGCGCGCCGATGCACATCACCCCGTCGCCGTGCTTGCGGGCCACCTCGAGTCCCTTCGGTCCGTTCGCCGCCACCAGAATGGGCGTCTCGATGGGTCGCGGCGGGGCGAAGCCCGGCGGGTGGAGCATGCGCACGGCGCTGCCCTCGACGCGCACCGTCTCGCCGCGCAGCAGCGCGCGGAGGTCCGCGACGTAGCGCTCCACGTCGCGCCAGGGGAGCGGCTTCTGGCCGAGGGCGTAGCGCCCCGTGAAGCCGGTTCCGACCGCCACCGCCAGCCGGCCTGGCGCGCGCTGCTCGACGCTCGCCACCGCCGACGCCGTCGCCAGGACGTGGCGGAAACTCGGCACCAGCACGGCGCTGCCGATCCCGATGCGTGTCGTAGCGGCGGCGACCTCGGCGAGGGCGATCCAGACGTCGCCGTAGAGGGCCGCCGAGTCGTAGAGCCAGACCCGCCGGTAGCCGAGCTCCTCGGCCAGGCGAGCCAGGCGGATCGCGTCCGGGCCCGGCGGAAATCCGCAAGAGAGGTCCATCCCCCCATGCTAGCCTGAGCGCATGTTCGACCGCGCCGCCCTCCTCCTCCGCATGGCGTCGGGCCTGGTCCCGAAGCTCGTCTCGCTCCGCCCCGACAGCCCCTACACCGTCGGCGATCGCATCGAGGAGCGCGCCGCCCGCGGCGGCGGCCAGACCGCGGTCGTCTTCGAGGCCGAGCGCTGGACCTACGCCGACTGGAACCGCGCCGCGAACCGCGTGGCCTGGTGGGCGCTGGACCAGGGCATCGGCCACGGGGAGCCGGTGGCGCTGCTGATGGAGAACCGGCCGGAGTTCCTGGCGACCTGGTCGGGGCTCGCGAAGGTCGGCGCGATCTCGGCGCTCCTCAATACGAACCTCACCGGGAAGGCGCTGCGCCACGCGATCGACGCCTCCAAGGCGCGCCACCTGATCGTCGGCAGCGAGTGCCTCGACCGCTTCGCCAGCACCGCCGGCGACCTCGAGTCGCCGATCCACCCCTGGGTCGCGCGCGATCCCTACGCCGTCTCCCGCCCGCTCGCCTGGCCGACGGGCGCCGAGGACCTGAACGCGGCCCTCGGCGACATGAGCGACGCCAACCCCGACCCGAGCGTCCGCGGCAGGCTCCGTTCGGCCGACGACCTCTTCTACATCTACACCTCGGGGACGACGGGCCTGCCGAAGGCCGCCCGCTTCAGCCACCTGCGCTTCTTCAGCACCGGCGACCTCGCGGCCTGGGCGATCGGCCTGCGCCGCACGGACGTCCACTACTGCGTGCTGCCGCTCTACCACACGGCGGGCGGCGTCATGACGGTGGGCGCCGCGCTCTACGCCGGCGCGACGCTCGCGCTGCGGCGGCGCTTCAGCGCGCGCGAGTTCTGGAACGACGCACGCGAGTACGACGTCACCCACTTCCAGTACATCGGCGAGATCTGCCGCTACCTGCTGAACCAGCCGCCGCGGCCCGACGACCGCGAGCACCGGGTGCGGGCGATGATCGGCAACGGCCTGCGCGCCGACGTGTGGGCGCCCTTCCAGGCGCGCTTCGGGGTGCGGAACATCGTCGAGTTCTACGGCGCCACCGAAGGCAACGCGCCGATCGTCAACCTCGAGAACAAGGTCGGCTCGGTGGGGCGCTACCCGCTGCGGGCCCTCAGCAACGCGCGGCTGATCCGCTACGACCTCGACGCCGACGAGCCGGTGCGCGGCGCCAACGGGATGTGCGTCGAGTGCGGCGTGAACGAGACCGGCGAGCTGGTGGGCCGCATCCCCGAGAAGGCGAACGACGCGCGCGGGCGCTTCGAGGGCTACACCTCGGAGGAGGCCACCGACCGCAAGGTGCTGCGCGACGTCTTCGCGAAGGGCGACGCCTGGTTCCAATCGGGCGACCTGCTGCGCCAGGACGCGCAGGGCTTCTTCTACTTCGTCGACCGGATCGGCGACACCTACCGCTGGAAGGGCGAGAACGTCTCCACCCAGGAGGTGGCCGAAGCGCTCTCCCACTTCCCGGGGCTCGAGCTGGCGAACGTCTACGGCGTCCAGGTGCCCGGCCAGGACGGGCGCGCCGGCATGGCGGCGCTGCTGCTCGCCCCGGGGCAGACCTTCGACCCCCAGCGCTTCTGGCGCCACGTCGACGACGCGCTGCCGCGCTACGCGGCCCCGCTCTTCGTGCGCGTGCTGCCCGAGATGGAGCTCACCGGGACCTTCAAGCTCCGCAAGGTGAACCTCCAGGAGGAAGGCTTCGATCCGGCCAAGGTGCGCGACCCGGTGTTCTTCCGTGACGACGAGGCCGAAGCCTTCGTCCCGCTGGACGAGGCGTTGGCCGGGGCGATCGCTTCCGGGCAGAAGAAGGTCTAGCGGCCGGTGGGCCTGCTCGCGGGCCGCCGCGCCGTGGTGACGGGCGGCGGCCACGGCATCGGGCGCGCCGTCGCGCTGCGCTTCGCGGCGGAGGGCGCGCGCGTCGCGGTGCTCGACCGCGACGGCGCGGCGGCCGAGGCGACCGCCCGGGAGGTCGGCGGCGTCGCCGTCGAGGTCGACGTGTCGGACGCCGCGGCCTGCACGGCGGCGCTGGGCCGCGCCGCGGGCGAGCTCGGGGGCCTCACCACCCTCGTCTGCAACGCCGGCCTCGGGCTGCTGCGCCCGGTGGAGGCGCTCTCCGAGCGCGACGTGGAGCGCATCCTGCGCGTGAACCTCTCGAGCGTCGTGCACGCAACCCGCGCGGCCATCCCGCTGCTGCGCGCCGCCGGCGGCGGCGCGATCGTGAACAACGCCTCGCTCAGCGGCGTGCGGCCGACGCCGGGGGAGTCGATCTACGCCGCCGCCAAGGCGGCGGTGATCGCCTTCACGGCGGCGACGGCCAACGAGTGCGGCCCCGAGATCCGCGCCAACGTGGTCTCGCCGGGTGTGATCCGCACCCGGATGACCGAGGGCCTGTTCCAGATGCCGGGCGCCATCGAACCGGTCCTCGCAGCGACGCCGCTGCGCCGCGCGGGAACGGCGGAGGACGTCGCCGACGTCGTGCTGTTCCTCGCCTCGGACCTGGCCCGCTACGTGACCGGCCAGAACCTCGTCGTCGACGGCGGCCTCGGCCTGCCCCAGGCGGGCGTGGATCCGCTGCTCAAGGGGCTGCTCGCCCGGATGGCCGGCGCGTAGCGCGCGAGCGCGGCGAGAGCCCCGCGCGGCGCGCTACCCCGTGTAGCAGTCCTCGAGGGCGGCCTCGTCGTCGGCGCGCATGGCCTTGTACTTCACCAGGAAGGCCGCGTCGACGGCGCGCAGCTCCGCGGGCGCGTTGGCGTCGCGCCAGCGGCCGCGCGCGGCGGGGCCGCCGTTGTACATGGCGTAGGTCGAGCGCGCGAGCGCCTCGCGGCCGCCGCGGCGCTCCTCGCCGCGCGCCAGCGCGAAGTCGCGCAGGTAGTGGAGCAGGATCTCGCCGCCGGCGCGCGCGTTGTAGGCGACGTCCCAGCGCAGGCCCTGGATGTCGTAGAAGCCGCGCCAGACGCGCTCGTTCACCTGGAGGATGCCGACGTCGCCGGTCCGCGAGCGCAGCGGCGCGAGCCGCCCCCCGCGCAGGGCGTACTGGCGCCAGCAGGACTCCTGCCAGCCGGCGGCGAGCAGCAGGGCGGTGTAGAGGTCGCGGTACGGGGCGGCGAGGTCGCCCTGGGTGTGGACGTCGCCCGCCACGCCGCGCAGCAGCCGGCCGGCGAGTGGGAGGTACTCGCGGAAGTCGCGGCGCGAGGGCGCCCAGCGATTGAGGCGCGCGGCGAGCGCCGCGATCTCGGCGGGCGGCTCGGGCGCCGCGTGCGCGGGAGCCACGAGCAACGCCGCGAGGGCGCTGCCGACCCTCGGCAGGAGCCCCGACGAGGGAGCCGGCTCGGGCTCGGGCGGCGGCTCCGGGGCGCCCTGCGGCGCGGGCGTTTCGAGCGGCGGGCCCTGCGGCGCGGGCGGCGGCAGCGGGGGGCCGAAGCCGAAGATCTCGCGCAGCTCCGGATCGACCGCGCGGCCGTGGGCCAGCGGATCGCCGGAGGCCGCCGGCGCGAGGGTGCGCGCCAGGCGCCGCAGGCCGTCGCTCGAGAGCTCGAAGCCGAAGGCAGGCGTCGCGGCGTCGAGGGCGGCGAGGGCGTCGCCCGCGGCGACGAAGGAGAGGTAGCGGAGCGCGCTCTCGGCGGAGACCTCGGCGTCCACCTGGCGCAGCAGCGGGGCGAGGCGCGCCCAGGTGCGGAGGAAGAGCGCGCGCACCCGGTCTCCCCCGCCGGGCGGCGCCGGCTCGGCGAGGGCGAGCACGAGCTCGTAGCGGGCGTCGAGCAGCAGCTCCAGCAGCTCGCTGCGCAGCGCCGCCGCGCCGGCGTCGCGGCCGGCGTGCTTCACCACGAAGGTCAGGAAGGCGTCGACCCGGCGCAGCGAGTCGCGGAGCGCCGCCAGCTCCTCGGGGCCGAGGGGAGTCTCGGGCGCGGCGGGCGCCGGGGCCGCGTCCACCTCGAAGCGCACCTCGATCACCACCGCGTCGGCGTCGACGCGCACCGAAGCGAGGGCGAAGGAATCGGCGAGGCGCGCCGCCTGGGTCGCGTCTTCGCGCCGCACGAAGAGCGGCAGCACGCGGCGCAGGTCGTCGAGGGCGGGGCCGAGGTCGACGCGCAGGCGCTCGAGGTGGGGATGCAGCGCGGGGCGCATCCAGCCCCATAGGCGCTCCTGCGGCAGCAGCGTCCAGCTGCGCGGCTCGAGGGCAGAGTCGATCACGCGGAAGCGCACCGAGCGGCCGTCGGCGTCCAGGTAGGGCTCCTGCACCGCCGCCAGCGCGCCGTCCCACGAGAAGAGGCGCCAGCAGCGCGCGCCGCCGATCGCGAGGCCGCCGTGGGCGACGGCCTCGGAGCGCAGGCGCACGCGGGCGGGCTCGATCTCGACGGAAGGGGCCGAGAGCACGGCCTCGCTGCAGCGGCCGGCGCCGTGCAGCCGCAGCGTGGCGCCGGGCGCGCTGAACACCTGCGCCTCGAGCAGGCGCCCGAGAAAGCTCGGATCGAGGCGCACGGGCACGCGCACCTCGGTGGCGGCGGCGGGCAGCGCAACCCACAGGGCCAGCGAGGCCAGCAGGGCGCGGGCCCGCCGCGGCGCCATCAGCGAGGCTCGAAGCGGTTGCGCCCGTCGGCGTGGGTGACGCGGCCGCGGCGGCCGACGCCCTCGCGCGCTTCGAAGTCCTCGAGCGCCGCGCGGTCCGCCGGCAGCTCGGCGAGGAAGCGCCGGCCGTCGTCGAGGCGTCCGACGACGACGCCCCGCTCGGGCGCGCCGGAGCGGCCGTGCATCACGGTGTAGGTCTCGAGCGTGCCCTCTCCCTCGGCCTCGTCCGCGAAGAGCACCGGCGGAGCGTGCTCCGGCTCCGAGAGATCGGGCGAGGGCGGCGCCGCGCGGCGCGGCTCGGCGGAGACGACCGTGGCGGAGTGCTTGGTCAGGTACCAGCCATTGCCCGTCAGGAGGCCGCTGCCGCGGCGCGCGCGCACGCGCTCGGCCATCGCCGCCAGCGAGTGGAGGCAGTAGCCGTTGCCGGGGCCGCCCGCGTAGGGGAGGCCGCCGGTGACGCTGAGGCCGCGCGGATCGTCCTCGGCGAGGCCGAGGCCCTCGGCTCCGAGCTCGACCGCCACGGGGAAGCAGCTGTAGAGGTCGAAGTGCGCGAGGTCCTCCGGGGTGACGCCGGCCTCGCGCAGGGCGGCGCCCGCGGCGCGGCGCATCGCCGGCGAGTCGGAGAGGTCCGGGCGCTCGGTCGAGAACCAGGGCGCCTCGACGGACTGGCCGCCGCCCCACCAGTGGACGAGGCGCTGCGGCGCCACGCCGAGCCGGCGCGCAGCGTCGGCCGAGCACATCACCACCGCTGCCGCCTGGTCGGTGTCGATGACCGCGTTCAGGTACTTCGGGTACGGGAACGCGACCATGCGGTTCTCCGCGGTCACCTTCACCAGCTCGTCGGCGCTGCGCGCCACCGGAAACCAGGCGTGGGGATTGGCGGCGGCGGCGCGCGTCAGGGGCTCCATCAGCCGCCCCATGCGCCGGGCGTGCTCGGCGAGGCTCTCGCCGCGCCGCGCCCGCAGCGCGTTCTCGAAGAGCGGGTAGATCGAGGTGGGGAACGAGAGGCCGTAGTGATCCTCGCGCTTGGAAGAGCCCGGCTTGCTCTCCGTGATCGCGACGGGCCGGCCTTCGCCGCCGAGCGGGAGCTCGAGATGCACGCCCTTCGAGCGGGCGAGGCGGAGCGAGCGGATGGTGTGGGTGCTGCCGAGCAGCGCGACGTCGATCTCGCCGCGCTCGATGGCGCGCGCCACGTGGTTCACCAGCACCAGCGGCGTCTCGCCGCCGAGGCCCGTGGTGAGCTCGCGGCGCGGCTGGATGCCGAGCCGCTCCGCCAGCAGCCGCGGGCCGTTCTGCGGGTACCAACCGAGGGCCTCGACCAGCCCGATGGTGTCGACGGCCGCGAGGGCGGCGGCGCCGGCGTCGTCGGCCGCGGCCCGCGCCACCGCCTCCAGCAGGGCCAGCGGGTCCGAGGCGCCCTCGAGGGGCAGCGCGCCGACCGGCGCGTCGCCCGGACGCACCGAGCGCTGCGCGACGCCGATCAGGACCGGGGAGCGCCCGCTGCCCATGGAAGCCTCCAAAGGGCGGCGAGTCTAGCGAAGCCCCCGTCGTCCCCCGGGCCCGGTCCGGGCGTCAGACGACGCGCGAGAGCAGGGTCGCGGCCAGCACGGCGACCTCGGCGCCGAGGACGGCGCAGAGCGCGCGGCCCGCGCGCAGCTCGGGCGCGCGCGGAGCTCCGCGCAGCAGCCAGGCGAAGCCCGCGGTCAGCAGCCCCGCCGCGAGGAGCGCTCCGCCGAGCACCGCCGTCCCGGGCGCTCCGGCGCCTGCGACGAGCGCGCGCACTTCGAGCAGCACCGGGATCGCGAACACCGCCACCGCGACCGCGAGCAGCCGGATTACGAGGCTCGGCTCGAGCAGCGCCGCCGACGCCGGGCGGAGCGCCTGCGGCGCGGCGGAGGCGGGTGCGATCGAAGGGGCGGATCCGAGGACTTCAGCGCTCATGGCCTGGAATGTAACGACCTCCTTGTGGCTTCCGAGTGCGCCCATTGCGGCAAGATTGTGGCAACCTCCGCCGCCGTGACCGCCCTCACCGGAGAGCCCCCGCGCGGGGCGCAAGCGTCTGCGCAGCGCGGCCGCGGCGGGCGGCGGAAGGCGCTGGCCGGAGCCCTGTTGCTCGCCGTCGCCTTCGCAATTTCCTTCGCCCTGTACACGCGGCACGCCGGCATGCCCTTCTACTACCACTCGGACGAGCCGAGCAAGGTCGAGCAGGTGACCGGCGAGCGGACGCTGAACTTCAAGCACCCGCTGCTGCTGATGAACGCGACGCGCGCCTTCGCGCACCTGTCGGGGGCGGACGCCGAGCGACAGGCCGCGGTGCGCGCGGGACGCACGATGTCGGCGGCCTTCGCGGCGGGAACCGTGGTGGCGCTCGCGGCCCTCGCCTGGCTCGAAGGAGGGCTGCTCGCGGCGCTGTGCGTCGCCGCGGTGGTGGCCTTCTCCCACGGACTCTTCACCTTCGCCCACTTCATGAAGGAGGACACGGCGGTCGCCTTCGGCTTCGCGTGCGTGCTGCTGGCGGCGAGCGGCTTCGCCCGCCGGCCTGGCGCCGGGACGGCGGGGGCGCTCGGCGCGGCCTGCGCGCTCGCCATCTCGGGCAAGTACGTCGGGGCGGTGGCGCTCGCGGGCGCGCTGCCGCTCGCGATCGTTCGGCTCCGCGCGCTTCCCCCGCCTGCCCTCGCGCGCGGCCTCGCTGCCTTCGCGGCCGGCTGCCTCGCCGTGCTGGCGCTGGTGAACGTGTCGGTGCTGCTCGACTTCGCCGCGTTCCGCGCCGGCCTCGCCTACGAGACCGATCACGTGGCGACGGGCGGCGGCCGGCCCTTCGCCGGCTGGCTCTCCACCTCCTACGTCCACGGCCTGCTGTCGCAGACCGTCTGGCCGGTGCGCCTGCTGGCCGCCGGCTACTTCGGCTACGTGCTCGCCAGCTGGCCGCGCCGCTCCTTCGGCGAGCGCGCGCTCGCGGTCTTCCCGGTGGCCTACCTGCTGCTGCTCCAGGCGTCCCCGATCAAGGCGATCCGCTACCTGCTGCCGGTCGTGGTCGTCGCCCACGCGCTCGCGGGCCTCGCGATCGTGGCGCTGGCGGCGCGCTTCGCGGGGGCCTCGCCTGGGCGGCGCGCCGCGGCGGCGTTGCTGCTGCTGGCGCTCGTGGTGGCGGCGGAGGGCCGCCAGGTCGCGCGTCATCTGCGCGAGTTCGCCGGCGAGAGCCGCGTGGCGCTCTACCACTGGGTCGCCCGCAACGTGCCGCCCGAGAGCCAGATCGTGCAGGACCGCTACGCCGGACTCCCCGACCCGTCCGAGGGCTACTTCACGCCCGAGCAGCCGTACCTGCCCCAGGTCGTAGTGACCCGCCACTACGCGGTCGACGTCGGCACCGTCGACGAGCTGCGCGCCCGCGGCATCGAGTACGTGGCGGTCTGCGAGCGCATCTACGAGCGCTTCTTCGGCCACGAGCGCCGCTTCGGCTCCGAGGGCGCCCGCGCGAACTTCGAGCGCCGGCGCGCACGCTACGCCGAGCTCTTCGAGAAGGGCACGCTGGTGTTCGAAGCGGGCGCGTCCGACATCGCCGGCGCGCCGGTGAACCCGATCGTGCGGCTCTACCGCATCGCACCCTAGGAGCGGCGGCTTGCTCGAGGTCTTCGTCGACGGCGACGCCTGCCCCGTGAAGGACGAGGTCTACTCGGTCACCACGCGCTACGGCGTGGGCGTCACGCTGGTCGCGAACGCGCGCATGTACGTGCCGCCGGGCTGCGGCGTCGAGCTGGTGGTGGTCGACGGCTCCCCCGACGCGGCGGACGACTGGATCGTCGCGCACCTCGAGCCCGGCGACGTGGTGGTGACGGCCGACATCCCGCTCGCAGCCCGCGCGCTCGAAGCCGGGGCGCGAGTGCTCGGCACCGACGGGCGACCCTTCACCGAGGACTCGATCGGCGGCGCCCTCGCCACGCGCGAGCTGAAGTCGCAGCTCCGCGAGGCCGGGGTGCAGTCGGGAGGGCCGCGGGCGCTCTCGGACAAGGACCGGGCGCGCTTCCTGTCGGTGCTGGATTCGTGGCTGCAGAGCGCGATGCGGCGGGGGTCGTAGCCTCCGGACGGGGTGGCGCGAGCAGCCTCAGCTCCCGCGCACGATCGTGCAGAAGCTCCCCGTCACCAGCAGCCAGCGCGAGTGCGTGTCCACCGAGTCGATCTGGCTGATGGCGCCCGCCTCGGCGGCGGACTTGATGCTGGCGTCGCCGGTGGCGAAGAGGCCGAGCCAGGAGCGGGCGCAGGCGCGGCCCTCCTTGATGCCGACGCGCACGCCCGCGTCGAGCGGACCCTGCACGTTGGTGTACAGCGCGCCGGTCACCGGCGAGGCGACGCCCGCGCAGCCCGTCGCCGAGAGCGCCAGACCGAGCGCCAGCGCCCTCCTCTTCGTGCCCTTTCCCTTCATGCCCTTCCCTCCTCCTGGCCGCGCTCGGCGGCCGTGTGTGCGAGCGCGAGCGGCCTGCGCATCGCCACGCGCTTCGCCGGATCGAGGCCCCGCTCCGCTTCGCCTCGCAGGATCGCGGCCAGCCCCGGGCCGAGCTCGGCTGGAGCCAGCTCGCGGAAGCCGGCGCGCGCGTAGAACGGCGCATTCCAGGGGACGTCGCGGAAGGTGGTGAGCGTGAGCGCCCGGTGGCCGGCGGCGGCGGCCTGCCGGCAGACTGCCTCCAGCAGCGCGCGGCCCACGCCGCGGCCGCCGTAGTCGGGCAGCACGTCCATCTCCGAGAGGTGCGGGGCGCCGTCCACCCGCTCGACCAGCGCGAAGCCGACCGGCTCGCCCGCCGCACTGCGCGCGATCCAGAGGCGGCCCTCCGCCTGCGCGGCGGCGAGGGTGCGGAGCGGCGTCGCCTCGGCGAGCACCGCGTCCGCGACGCCGAGGCCCGCGAAGAGCGACGCGGCGCGGAGCTCGACCGCCGGCAGCGCGGCGACGTCGGCAGGGCCCGCGAGCTCGATCGTGCAGGCGCCGCTCACCCCGCGGCGCCCTTCGGCGGGCCGCCCCGCAGGCCCTCCTTCCCCCAGGCGCCTTCCAGGATGGGGGAGAAGTCGGGGCCGCGGCGCAGCGCGTGGCCGCCGTCGCTGCCGATCACCTGGCCGGTGATCCAGCTGGCCTCGGGGCCGACCAGGAAGCGGCAGAGGGCGGCGATGTCCTCCACCTGCCCGACGCGGCCGAGGGGCATCTGCGCGAGGTAGTCGTCGCGGATCGCGGGGATCGCGGTCATCGCCACCGTGAGGTCCGTGGCGACGAGACCCGGGCGCACGGCGTTCACGCGCACGCCCGAGGCGCCGAGCTCGTCCGCGGCCATCAGGCAGAGCGCCTCGATCGCGGACTTCGCCGGGCCGTAGGCGCCGAACCAGCGGTGCGGGCGCGCGCCCGCGATCGACGAGATGCCGACGAACGAGCCGCCGCCACCCCGCACCATGACGGGCGCGGCGTGCTTCAAGGCGAGGAAGGTGCCGTCGACGTTCACCGAGAGGACACGCCGCCAGGCGTCGAGGGGAAGCTGCGTCACCGGGCCGAGCCAGTCGGCGCCGCCCGCGGAGGCGATCACGGCCTCGATGCGCCCGGTGAGGGCGGCGGCCTTCTTCACGGCCGCCTCGACCTGCTCCTCCCGGGTGACGTCCGCCGCGATCCACTGCACCTGCACGCCGGGCGCGGCCGCCGCGCGGATCGCCTCGGCGCCCTTCGCGAGCCGGTCTTCGCTGCGCCCGCAGATGGTGACGTGGGCGCCGTCGCGGGCGAGGCGCACCGCGCAGCCCAGGCCGATGCCGCTGCCGCCCCCCGTGACCAGCGCGGCCATCCCTTCGAGGCCGCCCCGCGGCGCGACCGGATCTCCCATGCGGCTTCCTCCCCTCGCGTGAGCGGCACATGCTACCGGCTCGCCGCGCGGGGTGTGAAGCGGTTCATGGCCGCAGCCCCGCCTCCGGCTAGTGTTCCAGCCGTGTCCGCTACCGCCCTGCCTCGCATGGAGGCGCCGGCGCTCGCGAGCGCGCACGGCGCGCTGCGCGCGCTCGGCGCCGTGGCCGCGTCGTCGGCGCTCTACGGCCTCGCTTTCGCGCCGCTTCCCGGCGCCTGGGCCGCGGCGTGGCTCGCCCTCGCGCCGCTCTTCGCCGCGGTCGCGAGCGCGCCGCCCTTGCGCGCGGCGGGGCTCGGGCTGCTGTTCGGCACGGTGGGCGGGCTCGCCACCTGCTGGTGGCTGCCCGAGATGCTCCAGCGCTTCTTCGGCGTGGCGCCCGTCGCGAGCTGGCTCGCGGCGGCGGCGAGCTTCGTCGCCTTCGCCGGGATCCACTGCGCGGGGTTCGCCGCGTGGCTGGCGTGGCTGGCGCGCCGCGGGCCCGTCTCGCCCGCCCTGGTGGGCCTCGGCTGGGCGGCGTGCGAGTGGGTGCGCGCGTCGCTCGGCGTCGCGAACCCCTGGGCGATCTCCGCCTACAGCCAGATCGATTTCCGCGCGCTCGCCCAGCTCGCGGATCTGGCGGGTCCCTGGGGCATCGCCGCGCTGCTCGGAGCCGCGAACGCGCTGCTCGCCGGGCTCCTCGCGCCGGTGCTGCGCCCGCGGCGACCGCTGCGCGGCGCGGCGCTCGCGGCGCTGACCCTGGCCGCGGCCCTCGGCTACGGCGAGGTCCAGCTCGCGCGCCAGCACGCCGACGGTCCGCCCGTGAAGCTGGCGATCGTGCAGAGCGGGATTGCGCGCCCCGACCGCCGCGAGGACGATCCGGCGCGCTCGCGCGCGGAGCTGGAGCGCCACCTCGCGCTCAGCGCCGAAGCGGTCGCTGCGGCGCGTCCCGCCCTCGTGCTCTGGCCCGAGGGCGCCCTCGACTTCTCGCCCTTCGAGGCGACCCAGCGCTCGCTGCGGCTGCGCGACGCCTCGCGCTCCCTCGGCGCCGACCTGCTGCTCGGCGCGCCGCGCCGCAGCCCGGAGGGCCTGCGCCACAACGCCACCCTGCTCCTCTCGCGCGGCCGCGTGCGCGGCGTGCAGGACAAGGTCGAGCTGATGCCATTCTCCGAGAGCGATCCGCTGCCCGGCCCGCTGGCCCTCGGGCGAGACGCGTACGCTCCAGGGCGCGAGATCCGCCTCTTCGAGGCGGCGGGCCTGCGCATCGGCAGCGCGATCTGCTCGGAGGCGATGGGCCCGTCGTTCTCGCGGCGGCTGGTGGCGGCGGGCGCGACGCTGCTCGCCAATCCCTCGAACGACTACTGGTTCGTCTCGCCGGCGGCGGCCCGCCAGCAGCTCGCCAAGGCCCGCCTCCGCGCCATCGAGACGCGCCGCTTCGTGGCGCGCGCCACCTCCACCGGCTACTCGGCGCTGATCGACCCGCGCGGCGACCTGCTCGCCGTCTCGGGCTTCGGCGGCGCCGAGTGGCTGGCCGGCGAGGTACGCGCCGCGCGGGGCACGACGCTGCACCAGCGCGCCGGCGCCGCCCTCGCCCCCGCTCTGCTCTTCGCCGTGGCCGCGGCGTCGCTGGGACAGGCCCGGCGCGCCCGCTCCCTTTCTGGAGGAACCCGCACATGACGATCCGTCCGCTTCCGGCCCTCGCGGCCGCGCTCTGCCTCGCGCTCCCGGTGACCGCCGGAGCGAGCATCCCCGGCAACATCGACCAGCGCGCCCGAGAGGGCCTGCTGCACGTCTGCACCGACACCGAGCCGGACGACGTCGACGACTACATCGTCTGCTCCGAGCAGGTGGGCGGCGATCCCCAGGAGGCGTATACGGGCTCCGAGTGCGTGACGGCCGGCCTGCCCGCCACCTGCGTGCTGGACTTCATCCCCAAGGTGAAGCTCAAGGCCACCTTGCTGCTCATCAAGGACGAGGTGGCCGAGGACGGCAGCGGCGGCTCGATCGAGGCGAGTGGCCTGGTGCTGCAGCTCAAGAAGGGCAAGAAGAAGGCGACGCTCATCGAGCTCTTCGACGGCGCGACGCTCGGCAACTGGAACTTCTTTCCGGAGGACTTCCTCGTGAACGCCCCGGTGGTCGAGTTCACCAACGTCGACCAGACGGCGTACCAGTTCGCGAACGGTACGCTCTTCGAGCTCGGCCTCGACGTGCGCGACATCGCGGCCGGCTGGTTCCCGAAGGCCGACCTCAGCGGCGCCGTGGCCGTGCTCACCGCCATCGCCCTCGATCCCAAGAGTGCTCCCCTCGACCACGACGGCGGCGACCTGCTCGCCTCGGCCGCGACCTTCAAGATCGAGATCCAGTTCGTGCGCGCGAGGCCCTGAGGGAAGCCATGCGGCGAATGCTTGTGCTCCTGTCGGCATGCCTGGCGCTCTGCGCGGCGGCGGCGCGCGCCTCGATCCCCGTCGACCTGGAGGAGCGCTCCCGCGAGGGGCTCCAGCACGTCTGCGAGGACCGCGAGCCGGGCGAGCCCGGCTACGTGGCCTGCACGGAGCAGGTGGGCGACGCCCAGGGCGAGTACACCGGCGCGGAGTGCGTGACGGCCGGCCTGCCGCCGGTCTGCACGCTCGACTTCGTGCCGAAGGTCCGTCTCAAGGGGAAGCTGCTGCTGTTCCAGGACGACCTGGCGCGCAACTCCATGGGCATTTCGCGGATCGAGACGGGGCTCGTGCTCGAGGTGAAGGCGGGGAGACGC
>Ga0209706_10000546_pt1 | contig 21611 bp, 18 predicted proteins | sample PPLLaktember2015_6_FD_187263 | JGI IMG/M metagenome (GOLD analysis project Ga0209706, IMG submission 187263) | Freshwater sediment microbial communities from Prairie Pothole Lake near Jamestown, North Dakota, USA - PPLs Lake P8 Core (1) Depth... | ecosystem: Environmental > Aquatic > Freshwater...
AGCGTCAATATGTTGCGGGCCGCATCGTGGGCAATGGGCAGCAGGTGATGGCGGCGGGCGAACTCTTCGGGCACCAGGTCCAGCGCTTCGGGATCGGCCACCACCTGGGTGAGGTCGATGCCCTGGCTGCCGAGCGCGTTGGCCAGCTGGTCGCGCAGCACCGCCTCGGTCATGAAGCCCAGCGCGACCAACTGGCGCCCGATCGGCAGGCCGGTCGCTTTCTGCTCCTTGAGGCCGATGCGCAGCTGGTCGAGGGTGATGAGCCCCTGCGAGACCAGGGTTTCGCCCATGCGGAGTTTCTTGCGGCGTTCCATGGCAGTAGGGTTTAGCGCGCCGACTTCAGCTGCTTGACGCGTGCTTCGGCCAGGGCGCGGTCGAAACGGTGCGCGCCGCCACCGGCGAGCGCTTTTTCGTAATACGTCAGCGCAGCCGGATATTGGTGCAACTGGTCGAGGCTGACCGCCAGGTTGAAGGCGTAATCGGCGTTGTCGGGTGCGCCGCGATACGCCTCGAAGTAGGCGACCTGGGCGTCGTTCCAGCGCCCCTGCTCGGCGTAGAGATTGCCCAGGGTCTGGTGGAGGTGCGGGCTGGACTCGCGCTCGATCAGCAGTTTGAGGCGGGTTTCGGCGGCCTGGCTGTCGGTGTTGCCGAGCAGATCGAGCAGCGCGCCCTGGGCCGTGGGATTGCGCGGATCGAGGTCGAGTACCTCGCGATACAGGCGCTGTGCATCCGCCTCGCGGTTTTGCACGCCGGCGATCGCCGCCAGCCCCAGCAAGGCATCCACACTGCGCGTGCGGGCGGCGGCCTGGGTATAGAGCCGCTGCGCTTCGGTCAGCGCGCCGCGCTGATAGGCCGCGTAGGCCTGGTTGAGCACACTGGTTTGCGCGTCAGGCTGGAACAGCGGCAGTGCAGCGGGCGCGGGCGCACTGTTGCGCGCGGGCAGGTCGCTGTGGGCAGAGGTGCGGACAGGCGGGGACGGGGGGGCAGCACCGGCAGTGGCCTGGACGACCGTCTCCGCTTGCGGGGCCGCGGGCTCGGGCAACGCGGCAGGCGCGGGTTCCGCCGCGGCGGGATAGACGGGGGGGGCAAGCGGCGCGACGGGCGCGGCGACGCGTGCAGGGGAAAGGGGGACGGCGGCTGGCGGCTGCAGGGAAAAGTAAAGATAAATCCCGTAACCCAGCGCAACCAGCGCAGCCAGCAGGGCGGTGAGCGGCACCAGCGAAAGCTGCGGCCAGCGGAAAGCGGGCGCACGGCGCGGTTCGGGAGCAAGTCCGCTGCTGCCGAACAGCAGGGGCGGCGGTTCCACCCATTCGCGTGCCTGGGCGACGCCTTGCGGGCTGAGGGGCTCCAGTTCGAGATCGTCCTCATCCCGGTTGCCGGCCGCGGACTTGTCCGCATTGGCGGCTTCGGCCTGCTTCAGGGCTTTGAGCAGCAGGCTCAAGGCGTGCTCCGTGCGCTGCTGGGCAGCAAGCGCCGGAACTGGCGCAGTTCCTCGCTTTCCAGCGTGGGGTTGGACACCACGATAGGACGCAGAAAGATCACCAGTTCGTTCTGGCTGTTGATGCGTTCGTGCTGGCCGAATACCGCACCGACGCCTTCGGGGCGCGACAGACCTGGGATGCCGTCGCGAGCGTCCTGCCTGTCATCCAGCATCAGGCCGCCGAGGATGACGGTCTGGCCGCTCTGCACCTGCAACAGCGATTCCATCTCGCGCACCTGGATGACCGGCACGCTGTTGGTGACGCCGGCGTCTTTCAGGTCGGGGTTGGGGTCCTCCACCGTGCCGACCTGGCGCGAGATGGTGGGACGCACGGTGAGCGAGACCATGCCGTTTTCGTTGATCTGCGGCAGCACCGACATGACAATGCCAACCGGCACGGTTTGCGGGGTGGTGGTGAAGGTGGTTGTCGTGCCGACATTCGCGGTGGTGACGGTATCGGCCTTGACGTTGAAATACACCAGATTGTTGACCACCTTGAGCAGGGCGGTCTGGTTGTTCAATGCCATCAGCTTGGGGCTGGAGAGCACGCGGGTATCGCCGAAAGACTCGAGCAAATCGATCGCTGCGGTGAAACCGCTATTGCCGTTGGTGTAGGTGGCCTGAATGAAGGGGGTCAGCGCACCCGCCAGGGCGTTGGTGCCGCCGCCGAGGGTGTTGATGGTCCAGCCTGTCGCACCCTGCAGGGCTTTGGACCAGTCGATGCCCATTCGGTATTGATCCTTGAGCGAGACTTCCACGATGGTTGCTTCAATCAGTACCTGCCGTTGTGCGGACTGCATCACGCGGTCGAGATAATGCTGCACCAGTTCCTGCTGTTTGGCTGTTCCCAGGACGGTGACAGTGCCCGCCATCGGGTTGACTGCGACATCGTATTTGCCGTCCCCAGCAGGCTGATTGGCAAACGCCGCAGTGAACAGGTTGGCCGCCCCCGCCCCCGCCTTGCTGGCGGCTTCAGCCTGCGACACGCGTTCGGCGCGTGCGAGCCTTTCGGCATCCTGCCGGGCAGCGCGTTCTTCGCCGCTTTGCGTGACCGCGCGGGTGCCGGCCAGGATGGTGCGGATGTTGTCGGCCAGAACGGTCCACAGATCGTTGTTGGAATGGCTGGCCACCGTGGTGGAGGAGGAATTGCCGGTTGTCGAACTGCTTGTGCCGCTGGTTCCGGTTCCAATGCTGCCGGCCCCCGTGCTGGCGATCTCGGCGGCCACCCCGACGCTGGACGTGGTGTTGCGGGCGACGTTGACGTAGTTGACCGAGTAGGTCTTGGCGTAGGGCGTGTCAGGCATCACCGACACCGTGCGGCCGTTCATCTCGTAGCGCAGGTTGGCCTGCCGTGCGATGCGGTCGAGGATGGCGGGCAGCGGTTCCTGCACCGCATTGAGCGAGACGTTGCCGGTAATGCCCGGGTGCAGGTCGATGTTGTACTGGGTGTCGCGGGCGATGGAAAACAGCAGGTCTTTCACCGGCACGTCGTTGACCACCACGGTGTAGGTCGGCACCGGTACGCCCAGCCTGGGGGGGGACAGTGCCGGTGCGGCCTTTACCGGCGCGGGCGGCGGCGTCAGCACGGCAGGCTGGCTGGGCTGGCTGATGTGGCCGGGAGAGGTGTCAAACGCCTGCGGCGGCACGCAGCCGGCCATCATCACCAGACTGGCGAGAGCCAGGGTTGTCGGTCGCAGGCGTTTCAACACAGCGTTCATTCTGATCCAGTGGGTAGGACTACGCTGCGCATTTTGCCGACCGTGCGCAGAAACGGGTCGCTTGCGGGCATGCTCGGCAGCGTGCGCAGTGCCGCCATGGCCGCTTCGCGGTCGGGGAATTCGCCTGCCAGGATCATCCAGGCAGGCTTTCCCTGGCTCAGGCCGTGCAACACCCGCACCGGTTGCGGGGTGGCGGCGTTCAAACTTCCCAGTAATACGGCTGCGGCGTCAGCTTCTTTAGCCGAGGCCAGCTGGATGACGTGGGTATCGGGCGCGGCGGCGGCGAGCCAGCGCTGGGTTTGCCGGGCCCGTTCGGCGACGTCCGGGGCGGGCGGCTGGGCGACCAGGGGCGTGGCGGGAGCGGGTGGGGTCTGCGTCAAACCCTGCCACGCAATGAAGCCCAGCAGACCCAGTGCGGCTGCCAGGCCCGCGCCAAGCCAGGCCCAGTGGCGCTGACCGGCATGCCGGGCGGGCTGGGGCGGCTGCATGTCGGCGTCGCCTGCCGCGGCATCCAGGTGGTCCGGGGTCAGGCTGTGGGTTTGTCCGGCATAGGCCGCCAGCAGGGTCTTGTCGGCCAGCACGTTGATGCGGCGCGACAGGCCGCCGGACAGCTTCGTCATGCGCGCGATGAGCGCCGGCGGAAACAAATCGGGGCCGCGATAGCCTGCCACCGCAAGCCGCGCGCGCAGGTAGGCGGCGACTTCGGTTTCTGCCAGGGGCGACAGGTTGAGGCTCAGGGTGATGCGGTCCTTCAACTGGCGGATGCGCGGATCGGCCAGCTGCGCGTCGAGCTCGGGCTGGCCGAACAGCACGATCTGCAGCAGCTTGTCGGTGGCGGTCTCCAGATTGGTCAAGAGCCGCAGGAATTCCAGGTTATCGAGCGCGATGCCCTGTGCCTCCTCGACGAACACCACCACGCGCCTTCCCGACTCGTGGCGGGCCAGCAGGGCGGCATTGAGCTGTGCCAGACGGGCCTGACGCCCGCTCTCGGGCGCCTCGATGCCGAGGTCGGCCAGGATCGCCGCCAGCATGTCGTCGGGCGCGAGCGTGGGGTTGCCGAGGTAGACGCTGTCGACGCTGTCGGGCAGCTGGGCGACCAGCTTGCGGCACAGCATGGTCTTGCCGCTGCCGACTTCGCCCACCACCTTGATGATGCCCTCGCCCTGGCCGATGGCGTAGAGCAGGGCGGCGAGCATTTCGCCGCGCTGGCCGCCGGCATACCAGTATTCGGTATTCGGCGTGATGCGGAAGGGCGCTTCTTTCAGACCGAAATAGTCAAGGTACACGGAGGCGATTTATTCGGTTCCGTAGGTCTGCATGCGGCTATACAGCGTGGTGCGGTTGATGCCCAGGAGCTTGGCTGCCTGCGACAGGTTGCCGTGGGTCATGTTGAGCGCGGCCTCGACGTAGGCTTTTTCCCACTGGCGCAGGGTGACGTCGAGGTTGAAGTTGGCCAGCGTCTGCAGCTGTTTGCGTGCCAGTTCGATCAGCGCCTTGCCGTCGCTGGCGAGCGGAATCTCCTGCGGGTAAGCCTGGTCGGTATCGAGTTCGGATTCCAGCTGCTGCGCGTTGACCGGCACGCCGGGGTATTTGGTGGTGAGGCGGATGGCGATGTTGCGCAATTCGCGCACGTTGCCGGGGAAGTGATAGTCCTCCCACATCTGCTGCGCGCGAGGATCGAGCGTGAAGGGCTGGCTCTTGGCCTCGCGGGCATAGAAATCGCGGAAGTGGTTGAGCAGGGTGAGCTTGTCCTCGCCCATTTCACGCAGCGGCGGCACCGCGATGGAGAATACCGACAGCCGGTGGTAGAGGTCGGCGCGGAAGCGGCCGGCCTTGATCTCGGCGCGCAGGTCGCGGTTGGTGGCGGTGACCACGCGCGCGTTGGAGAAGCGCGGCTGGGTTTCACCGACGCGCTGGTATTCGCCGTTTTCCAGCACGCGCAGCAGCTTGGCCTGGAGTTCCAGCGGCAGTTCGCCGATCTCGTCGAGGAACAGGGTGCCGTTTTCGGCTTCCTCGAAATAGCCGGCGCGCGCGCTGGTGGCGCCGGTGAACGCGCCCTTGGCGTAACCGAACAGGGTGGGCTCGACCAGGGTCGGCGAGATCGCCGCGCAGTTGAGCGCCAGATAGGGCTTGACCGAGCGTGGCGACAGCTGGTGCAGGCTGGAGGCGACGCGCTCCTTGCCGCTGCCGGATTCGCCCTCGATCAGCACCGGGAAGGGTGCCGCGGCGTATTGCTTGATCTGCTGGCGCAGCTTGTCCATCGCCGGGCTGTCGCCGACGATGCCGGAATCCTTGGCGGGCGCGGGTTCCTTGTCGGCGCTGCGCTCGGCGTCCTGAACCAGCAGCGCATTGAAGAGCAGGGATTTCAGCCGCTCGGGCTCGCATGGCTTGGCGACAAAATCGATTGCGCCCAGCGCGCGGGCGTGGCGCGCGTTGGCTTCGTCGCTCTGGCCGGACAGCACCAGGATCTTGATGCTGGGCGAGATGCCCAGCAGGTCGGCGATCAGGGCGAAGCCTTCATCGGGCTTGTGTGGTTGCGGCGGCAGGCCCAGGTCGACCAGCGCCAGTTGCGGCGGTTCGTCCAGCTGCATCAGCAGGCTTTTCACCTGGGCGCGCGATTCGGCGGCCGAGATGTCGAAATCCTTGCTCAGCACATAGGTCAGCGTATCGGAAATCAGCGGATCGTCATCGACGATCAGCAAGCTCGGTTTATTGGTCTGGACCACATATCCTCCCGGTCGAATGGTGCCGAAATCGCGCCCGTCTTCTGGGATGGTTGCTGCGCGTGTCGGATTTTCAACGATTGTGCCAGAGACCCGATGAAAGTAAAACCGGGGCGAACAGGCCGGAGGGAGGCGAGCGTGACTGCGGGAGGGTGCGGCAGCCGGGAGGTCAGCTGATCACGGGTTCGGCAACGACGCGCATCCAGCCTTCGCTGTGCTCAAGCGGGTGGCCCAGAGCGATGACCCTGCGTTCCGTCGCGCCATGAACCTCGAAGACCTTGCCGGGCGTGAAATGAACCGGATCCATCACGACGCTGCTCGGGTTGCTCTCCAGCCACAGGCTGGCGTGCGGCAGGCCGCTGCCGATGTTGTCAAACCCGTTTACGGTGTAGCCCGGCGTGGCGGTGTCGTGCAGCATGGCCAGGGTGGGCATTTCCGCCAGCTTTTCGATGCCGATCGAGCTGCTGTCTTCGTCGATGCGCGACAGGCGACGAACGATACCGATTTTCCATTGATCGGCGTCATGCACCTTGATGCCGATCAGGGCGCCGACGCGGAGCCAGTCCTTGTCGCGCGATTCGATGACGGCACCATAGCCGCATTCGCTTTCATCGTGCATGACCCAGCGTTCAACATCGGGTGAAGTCGGGCTGGCCGGGGGATGCATCTGCGAGGCGCGGTCCCGGGTGCGATCGGTGATGAAGCCGTAAATTTGAACCTCGTCGGCCTCTTTGTAGTTGAGACCGACACCGTAAGGCGACACGCTGGCGGGCGCGTCGGCCGTCTTGATCTGGTTGATGATGGCATTGAGGCCGTGCACCACATCGACCAGCCGTTTGACCGACTGCCGCGGCGCGCGCCGCTGTTCGCGCATCTCCAGCGCAGCCCACTGATGCTGCAGGTGATCCAGCAGTTCCAGGTTTTCGCTGGTGCGGGCGATCTCGATCTGGCCGAGTTGAGCGGGTGCCTCCCCTTCATGCAGGGCGGTTCGCGTTCCCTGGATTTTTTGCAGCAGCTCGGACGTCGACCAGAAACGCATTGGCTTGCCGGTGTCGGGCTTGCGTACGCGGCGCGCGCCATGGTCGGCCGACATGTCGATGACGAAATTGTGGACGTTGGCGTCGAACCGTTCGTCAAGTCGCAGCATGTCGTGCCAGCCGCACAGCCAGCGGTCGAGCAGGTCGATCTGTCTCGGGTAGAGCGACCCGGAATTGGCCAGATCCATCATCAGGATATGCAGATAGGCCGTTTCGCAGCTGCATTCGGATGTGTCTTCGGCATAAATCCGCTGCGGTGTGCGATGGAAGCCCTCGGTTTCGGCGATACGGTAAAGATTGTGCAGCCGCAACCACAGTTTATCGGTCGCTGGCAAATAGCGGATGGCGCGCCATTTCAGCAGTTGACCCATGGTGCGGATGGCCCGCAGGGTCATCAGCGGAATCAAGCCGTCGTGGGGGTTCCTGCCCTTTTCGCGGGCGAGGTGCAGCACACCGGTGTGATAGCCGCGCGCGGATTCCCAATACAGGCCATACACGGCATGCCAGAGCTGGCTTTCCACCTGACGCGACATGCGCGGATTGCGCAGATACTGGCGCACCAGCGTGTCCTGGAGGTCGCGCGACTTTTCGTCCAGCAGCATGAATATGGCCAGACGGTCTTTCGTGTACTGCGTCGATTTTTCGTTGAAGCGCTTGAGCTCGTCGAAGATGGCCTGCTGACACTTGAAGGCGTCGCCGAGGGGCAGGCTCTCCAGCCAGCGCTTCACTGCCTTGATGCTGGCCGACGGGTCTTCGTCGCGTTTGCCAAAAGGCGCAAGACGTGCGAACTGCGAGGTGATTTTATCGACCAGTGAATTCATGTTCAGCGGGCTGCTCCGAAGTGAGGGGTCGTGTTCCCAGACAATTTACCGTCTTCACAGCAATTTCCGTACCCGCCCTTCAAGCCAGCTTGCCCTGTACCCAGGCCTGCACCGAGGCAAGCGCCGCCGGCAACTGCCCCGGCTCGCTGCCGCCCGCCATCGCCAGGTCGGGCTTGCCGCCGCCCTTGCCGCCGACCTGGGTGGCGACGAAATTCACCAGTTCGCCCGCCTTGATTTTGTTGGTGACGTCGGGCGTCACCGCAGCGATCAGGCTGACCTTGCCGTCGGCCACCGTGCCCAGCACCAGCGCGCAGGATTTCAGCTTGTCGCGCAGCTTGTCGGCGGTCTCGCGCAGTGCCTTGGCGTCGACGCCGTCGAGTTGCGCCGCCAGCACGCGCACGCCGGCCACGTCGACGGCCTGCTGCACCAGTTCGTCGCCCTGGCTGGAGGCGAGCTTCGACTTCAGACGGTCGAGCTCCTTTTCCAGCGCGCGGCTGTGCTCCATCAACTGTGCCACGCGCTCGGCGGCGTCAAACGGAGTGGCTTTGACCAGCTGCGCGATCGCGCCGAGGTTCTTTTCGGTTTCGCCGAGGTAGGCGAGCACGCCGCTGCCGGTGGTCGCTTCCACCCGGCGGATGCCGGCCGCGACGCCGGTTTCCAGCAGGATCTTGAACGCACCGATGTCGCCGGTGCGGGCGACGTGGGTGCCGCCGCACAGTTCGCGCGAACTGCCGATGTCGAGCACCCGCACCTCGTCGCCGTACTTCTCGCCGAACAGCATCATGGCGCCGGTCTTCTGCGCGTCCTCGATTGGCATCACGCGCGCCTGGGTCGGCGTGTTGGCGAGGATCTCGGCGTTGACGCGCGCCTCCACCTCGCGGATCTGCGTCGGCGTCATCGGGGTCGGCTGCACGAAGTCGAAGCGGGTCTTCTCGCTGTCCACCAGCGAGCCCTTCTGCTGCACGTGCTCGCCCAGCACCTCGCGCAGCGCCTTGTGCATCAGGTGGGTGACCGAGTGGTTGCGCATGGTGTGGGCGCGCGCGACCTCGTCGACGCGCGCGAGCACGGCGTCGCCGACCGCCAGCGAGCCGGTTTTCACCATGCCGTGATGGCCGAACACCTGCGCCTGGATCTTCTGCGTGTCCTCCACCTCGAACACGCCCCGGGTGCTCTGCAGCACGCCGCGGTCGCCGACCTGGCCGCCGGATTCGGCATAGAAGGGGGTGTGGTCGAGCACCACCACGCCGACCTCGCCTTCTTTCAGCGCGTTTACGGCACTGCCGTCTCGGTAGAGCGCGAGGACCGTGCCGTCATGCGTCAGCGTGTCGTAGCCGTGGAAGGTGGTCGCCTCGCCTGCATACTCCAGCCCGGCGCCGAGCTTGAACTTGCCGGCCGCGCGCGCCTGCGCCTTCTGCCGCTGCATGGCGGCGTCGAAGGCGGCGGTGTCGACGCTGACATTGGCCTCGCGGCAGATGTCGGCAGTGAGGTCGAGCGGAAAGCCGTAGGTGTCGTGCAGCTTGAACGCCAGCTCGCCGTCGAAGGTGCCGCCGGGAGGCAGGGTTTTGAGCGTTGCTTCGAGGATGCCCATGCCGTGCTCGATGGTCTCGAAGAAGCGTTCCTCCTCCTGCTTCAGGATATCCATCACGCGGGCCTGTGCCTTCACCAGTTCCGGATAGGCATCGCCCATCACCGCGGCGAGGTCGGGCACGATGCGGTGGAAGAAGGCGGCGCGCGCGCCGAGTTTGTAGCCGTGGCGGATGGCGCGGCGGATGATGCGGCGCAGCACGTAGCCGCGGCCCTCGTTGCCGGGGATGACGCCATCGACGATGAGGAAGGAACAGGCGCGGATATGGTCGGCGATGACCTTGAGCGAGTTGTTCGTCAGGTCGCTGGTGTTCGTCTCGCGCGCGGCGGCGGCGATCAGCGCCTGGAACAGGTCGATGTCGTAGTTGGAGTGCACGTGCTGCATCACCGCCGAGATGCGCTCCAGCCCCATGCCGGTGTCGACCGAAGGCTTGGGCAGCGGATGCATGGTGCCGGCCTCGTCGCGGTTGAACTGCATGAACACGTTGTTCCAGATCTCGATGTAGCGGTCGCCGTCCTCGTCGGGCGAGCCGGGCGGGCCGCCGGCGACTTCGGGTCCATGGTCGTAGAAGATCTCGGTGCAGGGGCCGCAGGGGCCGGTGTCGCCCATCGCCCAGAAGTTGTCGGAGGCGTAGCGCGCGCCCTTGTTGTCGCCGATGCGGACGATGCGTTCCTTCGGCACGCCGATGTCGTTGTGCCAGATGTCGTAGGCTTCGTCGTCCTCGGCGTAGACCGTGACCCACAGCTTGTCGGTCGGGAGATTCAGTACCGTGGTGAGATAGTCCCAGGCATATTTAATGGCGTCCTGCTTGAAATAGTCGCCGAAGCTGAAGTTGCCCAGCATCTCGAAGAAGGTGTGGTGGCGCGCGGTGTAGCCGACGTTCTCGAGGTCGTTGTGCTTGCCGCCGGCGCGCACGCAGCGCTGCGACGACACCGCGCGGGTGTAGGGGCGCGTGTCCTGGCCGGTGAACACGTCCTTGAACTGCACCATGCCGGCGTTGGTGAACAGGAGGGTCGGGTCGTTGCCCGGCACCAGCGGGCTGGACGGCACGATGGTGTGGCCCTTGGAGGCGAAGAATTCGAGGAAGCTCTGGCGGATGGTGCTGCTTTTCATTTTTGAGGAGGGTGCGTGAACGACGGACAATAAACCATTGTATCCGTTAAAGTTCCGCCCTTACAGGCGGCAGGGAGTGTGAAAATGGACGAAGCGGACGTCGTCGCGGCAATGCGGGAATGGATCGAAAAGGCGGTGATCGGGCTCAACCTGTGCCCGTTCGCCAAGGCGGTCTACGTGAAGAACCAGGTGCGCTACGTGGTGAGCCACGCGCCGCATCTGGACGGTTTCCTGGAAGACCTCGACCGCGAGCTGGATTTCCTCGCCGCCGCCGACCCGGATGAAATCGACACCACCCTGCTGATCCATCCCACGCTGCTGCCGGATTTCCTTGATTTCAACGATTTCATGCAGCTGGCCGAAGCCGCGGTGGACGAGCACGGGCTGGACGGCGTGATCCAGATCGCGAGCTTCCACCCGCATTACCAGTTCGAGGGCACCGAGCCCGACGATATGGGCAACTTCACCAACCGGGCGCCGTTCCCCACCCTGCACCTGCTGCGCGAGGCGAGCATCGAACGCGCGGTGGCCGCCTTCCCCGCAGCCGAAACCATCTACCAGCGCAATATCGAGACGCTGAAAAAGCTGGGGATCGAGGGCTGGCGGGCGCTTTGGCGCAAACCCTGACGATGCGGCCCGCCCGGCGGTAGAAAAATAAGGCTTGCTTGCCCGGCCAGTAATCAATATTCTAACGATCGTTAGAATATTGATTGAGGCATGCACGCATGACCGATCCCAGCCGCACCATCAAAGACCGCCTCTATGCGCAGGTTGCCCGCATGGGCAAGGCCATTTCCAGCCCCAAGCGGCTGGAGCTGATCGAAATCCTCTGCCAGGGCGAAAAGACCGTCGAGCAGCTCGCCGCCGACGCGCAGATATCGGTCAAGCTCGCCAGCGCGCATCTCAAGGAATTGCGCCAGGCGCAGCTGGTGGAGACCCGACGCGACGGCAAGTACGTCCACTACCGGGTGTCCTCGCTGGCAGTGGGCGATTTCTGGGTGGCGCTGCGGGCGCTGGCGGAGGACCGGCTGGTCGAGCTGCAGATGGCGCTGGCGCAGCTGGCCGAGCACAGCGACGAACTGTCGCCGCTCGCCCCTGAGGACCTGCTGCAACGTGCCGCGCGCGGCGAGGTGGTGGTGATCGACGTGCGGCCGCGCGAGGAATTCGACGCCGGCCATCTGCCGCATGCGCAATCGATGCCGCTGGATGAATTGCGGGCGCGCATCAAGGAACTGCCGCGCAAGAAGCCTGTAGTCGCCTACTGCCGCGGTCCGTTCTGCCTGTGGGGCAAGGAAGCGCTGTCGCTGTTGCGCGAAGAAGGGCTGCGTGCCAGCCGCCTGCAGGCGGGCGTGCCGGAATGGCGTGCCGCCGGATTGCCCGTTGTTACCCCCGATCAATAAGGAGTCACCATGTTTTTCCGTCAATTGCTGGCCAAGGACGCCACCCTGTCCTACTTCTTCGGCTGCGGTTCCTGCCATGTCGGCGTCGCCGTCGATCCCGTACTCGGCGACGAACAGTGGTTCATCGATGAAGCCGCGAAACAGGACGTCAGGATCACCCACGTCATCGACACGCACGTGCATGCCGACCACTTTTCCGGCGGCCGCAAGCTGGCCGAACTGACCGGCGCGGTCTACTGCCTGCATGAATCCAACCGCAGCCGCGTGAGCTTCCCCTTCGAGCCCCTCGTGGACAAGCAGCGCATCGAAGTCGGCAACGTCCTCGTCGACGTGATTCACACCCCCGGCCATACGCCCGACTCCATTTGCCTGGTGGTGACCGACAAGCGCCGCACCGAAGCGCCGTGGTTCGTTCTCACCGGCGACACCCTGTTCGTCGGCAGCGCGGGCCGCCCCGATCTCGCCGGCCAGGAAGCCGAGATGGCCGGACAGCTCTACGATACGCTGCAGCAGCGTCTGCTGACCCTGCCGGCCGAAGTCGAGCTCTATCCCGGCCATACCTCCGGCAGCGCGTGCGGCGCCGGCATGTCCGGCAAGCCGATGTCGACGATCGGCTTCGAGAAACGCTGGAATCCGATGCTGGCGATGAGCCGCGATGAATTCGTCGCCACACTGACCCAATCGATTCCGCCGCGTCCTGCGGAAATGGATCGCATGGTCGCCTTCAACCTCGGTAACTGAACATGTCGCTGACTCAAGAAGTGGCGGAATACCGCTACGGCATCCGCCACAACCTCGCCCAGTTTTCGCACCAGCTGGTGCAGGTGTTCTTCGTCGGCCTCACCATCGGCATGTTCCGCACCGTGGTGCCGGCGCTCGCCGAAACCGAATTCGGCGTCGCCAAGGGCTCGTTCATGATGCTGATGGCCTTCGTCACCGCCTTCGGCTTCGTCAAGGGCACGCTCAATTCCGTCGCCGGACGGATGTCCGAGCGCATGGGGCGAAAGAAAGTGCTGTTCATCGGCTGGCTGGCGGCGGTGCCCATTCCCTTCATGATCCTGGTCGCGCCGAGCTGGGGCTGGATCGTGGCGGCGACGGTGTTGCTGGGCGTGAACCAGGGCCTCGCCTGGTCGATGACGCAGACCTCCAAGCTCGACCTCACCAACGCCGACCAGCGCGGCCTCACCATCGGCCTCAACGAGTTCTCCGGCTACTTCGGTGTGGCGGTGGCGGGCATCGTCACCGGCTACCTGGCCACTGCCTACGGCCCGCGCGAAGGGCTGATGATCTTCGGTCTGACAGTGGTGGCGCTGGCCGGCCTGCTGACCCTGTTGTGGGTGAAGGACACCCTGCCGTGGGCGCAGGCCGAAGGCAAAAAGCATGCTGCGGGATTGATGACTGGCCCGAAGCCGCGCTACCCGGCCAATATTTCCGATAAGCCCGGCACCTGGGAAGTGTTCACCCTGATGTCGTGGCGGGATGCGCGTCTGGCGTCGGTCAGCCAGGCGGGGCTGGTGGAGAAATTCGTCGACGCGCTGGTGTGGGTGTTCTTCCCGGTCTACCTCTACCAGCACGGCCTCTCGCTTGCCGGCATCGGCTGGGTGGTCGGCGTGTACGGCTTCGTCTGGGGCATGTCGCAGTTCCTCACCGGCCACCTGTCCGACCGCATCGGCCGCAAAAAGCCCATCGTCTGGGGCATGTGGCTGTGCGGCGCCGGCGTCGGCCTGGTGCTGCTGGGCGAGGGCGAATTGTGGTGGTCGTTCGCCGCCGCGGTGATGGGTTTCGGCATGGCGCTGCTGTACCCCACGCTGTCCGCCGCCATCTCCGACATTGCCCACCCCAACTGGCGCGGCTCGGCGATCGGCATCTACCGCTTCTGGCGCGACCTCGGCTACGGCATCGGCGCGCTGCTGCTGGGTGCGGTGGCGGCACTCGCCGGCGGGATCGAGGCGGGATTCTGGTTCACCGCTGTTGCCATGTTCGTCTCGGGCCTCATCGTCCTGTTGGCATGCGACGAAACCCATCCGCGCCTCAACCCGGCCGATTGATCCGGCTCAAAAAGGAACCCGTATGAACAAAATCTTGATTGCCCTGTTTGCCAGCCTAGCCCTGCTCACCGCACCGGTTCACGCCGATGAAAACCCGGCCGTGGTCGACGCGCTGTCCGGCTACATGGACTTCGCCGAATACAGCAGCAGCCTGATCTGGCCGGAACAGATCCCGAAAGAAGAATGGAAGAAGGTCTTCATCGTCGATGCGCGCGATGCCGCCCAGTACGCCAAGGAACATATCCCCGGCGCGGTCAACATCGAGTGGCGTCAGGCGGTGGCCCGTCGCGCCGAACTGCCGAAGGACCGCATGGTGGTGATGTACTGCAACTCCGGCTCGCTGTCCGCGCAGGCCGTGTTCGCGCTGCGCCTGCTGGGCTACGACAACGTCAAGGTGCTGCAGGACGGCATCGAGGGCTGGAAGGCCAAGGGCGGCTTCGAGGCCCACGCGCGCGCCAACCGGCCAGCCGGACACTGAAACGTCGGTGACGGACGCCGCCGATTACGACGCCTGGTACGGTACCCCGCGTGGACGCTGGATCGGCGAAACCGAATATCGGATGGCTGCAAGAGGCCTGGCGGCGCAGCCCGGCGAGTCGCTGCTCGATCTGGGCTGCGGCACCGGCTGGTTCACCCGCAAATTCGCAGGCACCGGGCTTGCCGTCAGCGGACTTGACGTCAACCCCGAGTGGCTGGCGTATGCGCGACGCGATCCTGACATTCGCTGGGTGAGCGGCGACGCCCGGCACCTGCCTTTTCCGGATGCCAGCTTCGACCACGTCGCGTCCATCGCTGCACTCTGTTTCGTCGACGACGAGCGGCAGGCGGTGGCTGAAGCCCTGCGGGTGACGCGCCGCCGCTTTGTCATCGGCTGGCTCAATCGCGCCAGCCTGCTGTACTGGCAAAAAGGCCGGCACGGCGGCAGCGGCGCCTATCGCGGCGCACGCTGGCATACCGCACGCGAAGTGCGCGCGCTGTTCTCGGGATTGCCGGTGAAAAACCTGAAGCTGCGCTCGGCCATTTTTCTGCCCTCAGGAACCGGCTGGGCCACCTGGGTGGAGCGAGGGGTGCCCCCCGTATTGCCGTGGGGCGGAATGCTGCTGGTGTCAGGAGAAAAAAACTGAGGGGTCACGCCTCCGGCCCAATCCGTTGTTGGGTCATCAGACGGCCGAGCGCATGGGTGCCAACTTCAACGCCGGTCGGCGGTGTCGAAGGTGAGCGAAGCCCAGAAGCTTTCCCACTCCGCCTGGGTGTCGGCCGGCGCCGGGATCATGTGGACGGCGGACAGCAGCCAGACATCGGCATGCGGCAGGACAAAGCGCGCGCGTCCCTGGGCATCGGTCCGCTGCAGCAGCTTGTTCTTGGGCTGTGTCTTCGAGAACGCCATCACCTGCACATCGGCGATCGGCCGGCTTTCGTACAACAGCTGCACCTCCAGCGGCTGGTCGCGCTTGAGGCGGTAGAGGGGCGTCTGCGGCACGAGTTCCAGGCGCAGGCCGATCGGCCGTCTGGCGTCGAGGCCATCGTCGCGGCCCCCGACCGCGATCAGCGACTTGGCGAAGCGCGAGTAGATCTCGTGGGCCGGTTTGTCCTGCTCGCCGCGCTGCTTGCGAAACGCGAGTATCCCGTCCAGCCCCTCCATGGCGAGGTAGCGCTCGAAGGTCCCGGCATCCAGCTTCAGCTCGAAAGGCGTGCTCTGGTAGGCGATGAGCATGAGCCCGGGCTCGGCCGGGATCAGGTGCGCGGCCGGATCGTCGCCGGGGATCCCGGTGACGCTTTGCTTGCCGCGGGCGGTGATCGTGTCGAAGCGTACAAACGTCTCCGGCAGGTAGATCACGGCGTCGCCGCGAAACTCCTGACCGACCCGCAGGTGGACGTCCAGCGGCTTGCCGACGGGGGGGCGGAAGTTGGCCGGCTCGATCCAGAATTCATGCGCCGCGGCGGGCGCCACCAGCCACAGCAGGGCGGCCAGCAGCCATCCGGATCGGCTACACTCGCGCCACTTGTTTAGATTGCTCATTGCGTGCACAGCTTATCGGGATGATGGATTTTCTGAAGCATAACACCGCCCGCAACGCGTCCATTCGCGACGCGTTTCGACTGCTGCTCGGATGCCTGATTTGCCTGTTCGCACTGCCGGTCGCGGCGCACGAGATCCGCCCGGCCGTGGTCGATGTGCATCTGCAAGCCGACGGAACCTACCAGGTCAGCGTGCAGGTCAACATGGAAGCCTTGCTGGCCGGCGTGAGCCCGGCGCACAGCGATACCAGCGAGTCGCCGAACGCGGCGCGGTATAACGACTTGCGCGCCTTGCCGGCAAGCGAACTGGAAGCGCGCATCCGCGCCTTCTGGCCGCAGTACCGTGACGGCGTGCGCCTGGAGTTCGGCGGCGTGCGCAGCGAGCCGGAACTTGCAGCCCTTGATATTTCCGATCCCGGCGATCTGGCGCGCGCGCGGCTCACCACCCTGCGGCTCAGCGGCAGCATTCCGTCCGGCGCGAAGACCCTGCGCTGGACCTATGCGCCGCAGTATGGCGGCAGCGTGCTGCGCCTGCACCGGGCGGGAGAAGGCGAGATCATCGCAGCCTGGGTGCGGGAGGGCGAGTCGAGCGCGGCCTGTCCGCTCGCCGGCACCGTTGCCCGCGCCACCCGCAGCGAGGTGTTTGGTCAATACCTCGTGCTCGGCTTCACGCACATCCTGCCCAAGGGGCTCGACCACATGCTGTTCGTGCTCGGCCTGTTCCTGCTCAGCACCCGGCTGGCGCCGCTGCTGTGGCAGGTCACGGCCTTCACGCTCGCCCATTCCATCACGCTGGCATTGAGCGTGTATGGCGTGATCGCGCTGTCGCCGGCGATCGTCGAGCCGCTGATCGCCGCGTCGATTGTGGCGGTGGCGGTGGAGAATCTGCTCACGTCCCGTTTGCACGCGTGGCGGGTGGTCGTGGTATTCGCTTTTGGTCTGCTGCACGGGCTTGGATTTGCCGGCGTGCTGACCGAGATCGGACTGCCGCGCGAAGACTTTGTCACCGGCCTGGTGGCCTTCAATGTCGGGGTGGAGGGCGGACAACTGGCGGTGATCGCACTCGCGTTTCTGGGAGTCGGCTACGGGTTCCGCAACAAGCCGTGGTACCGCACGCGCGTGGTGATGCCGCTGTCGGCGCTGATCGCGCTCACCGGATCCTACTGGATGGTGGAACGTTTGCTCGGCTGACGTCGTATCTCACAGCAGCGGGCAGCCTTTTTGACCATTCCCAATCCGCACGCTTCGCAATCATGATTCTCCTTCACGATCGAGCCTGAAAAACCATGTCCAGACAGTCGAGCATCCTTCAGCTGCGCAATGCCTTATCAACGGTCATCGTCGGCCAGGAGACCCTGCTCGACCGCCTGATCATCGGCCTGCTCGCCGACGGCCACGTGCTGGTGGAAGGCCTGCCGGGACTGGCCAAGACGACCGCGGTGAAGACGCTCGCCGCCGCCATCCACGGCAGCTTCCGCCGCATCCAGTTCACCCCCGACCTGCTGCCGGGCGACCTCACCGGAACCGACGTCTTCCACGAAGGCCAGTTCGAATTCGTCGAAGGCCCGCTGTTCCACGAAATCATCCTCGCCGACGAGATCAACCGTGCCCCCGCCAAGGTGCAGGCCGCGCTGCTGGAAGCGATGCAGGAACACCAGATCACGGTGGGCGGCGTGACGCGCCCGTTGCCGCCGCTGTTCATGGTGATGGCGACGCAGAATCCGCTCGAGCAGGCCGGCACCTACCCGCTGCCGGAGGCGCAGCTCGACCGTTTCCTGTTGCATGTGTCGCTGGATTACCCCAGCGACGCCGAGGAGCTCGACATCCTGCGCCGCGACCGCGCGCATGCGAGTGCCGGTCATGCGCCGCTGACGGCGGTGATCGACACCGCCACGGTGCTGGCGGCGCGCGAGGAGGTGCGGCAGGTGCACGTGTCGGACGAGGTCGAGCGCTACATCGTCGCCCTGGTGCGCGCCACCCGCGCGCCGGGCGAGTGGCGCGACGACTGGCGCCAAGCGGTGGATGTGGGGGCCAGCCCGCGCGCCTCGCTTGCCCTGCTGCACGCGTCGGCCGCCGCCGCCTACCTGCGCGGCCGCGACTACGTGACGCCGGACGACGTGCGCGAACTGGCCGCCGACTGCCTGCGCCATCGCATCACGCTGAGCCTCGACGCGCGGCTGCAGAAACTCGGCCGCGACGCCTTCATCGCCGGCCTGCTCGAGGCCGTTCCCGCGCCGTGAGGCTGGCGCAGCTCAAGGCGTGGGCGCGCCGGCGCGCCGCGCCCGCCGCACCGGCATCGGTCCACGCGCCGCTGATCGCGGCGGATGAGATCGCCGGGCTCGCCGCGCAGGCCAGCCTGCTGGCGACGCTGCCGGTGCGCGAGGTGCACGACCACCATGCCGGCGACTGGGCCTCGCGCTGGCTGGGGCGCGGCCTGGATTTCGAGGAATCGCGCCCATACAGCCCGGGCGACGACATCCGCGACATGGACTGGCGCACCACCGCGCGCACCGGACGCCCGCATCTGAAAATCTACCGCGAGGAGCGCCAGCCGACGGTGCACCTGGTGATCGATCGTGGCGCGACGATGCGTTTCGGCACGCGCAAACGGCTCAAGGTCGCCCAGGCTGCGCGGGTGGCGGCGGTGCTGGCATTCGCCGCAGCGGGGCGCAACGGCGTGATCGGCGCCACGCTGTGGAATGCGCAGGATCAGGACCTGCCCCCACGCCATGGCCGGCTGGCGGCGCTCGCCCTGATCGAGCAGGCGGCGGCGCCGTGCCCGCCGCTGACCGGCCCGGCATCGACCGAATCGCTGCATCACGCCGACCGCCTCGCCGCACTCGAAGCGGGCCTGCCGCGCGGCGCGCAGCTGGTGCTGATCAGTGATTTCAGCTGGCTCACGGCCGAACACGAGCCGCAGCTGGCGCGGCTGGCCGCACGTTTCGAGGTGTGGGCGATCCAGGTGGTCGATCGGGCCGAGCGCGCCCTGCCGGATCTGGGACTGGTGCGTTTCCACGACATGGCGAGCGGGCAGGGGGTGTGGCTGGATACCGCGCAGGCTTCGGTGCGCGGCGCTGTCCGCAGCGCATTTGCCGATCATCTGGCGGCGCAGGCCGTGTGCCTGGGCCGTGCCGGGGTGCGGCATCAGTGGGTGGGCAGCGAGGCCGACGATCTGGTCGCGCTGCTGGTCAATGGCTGACCCGCGCACCGAACTGGCCGACATCATCGTGCCGGCCGCACCTGAGGTGCTGGCTGCGGGGGGTAGTCATTTGGCCGGCTGGATGGTCGCCGCGCTGCTCGTGGTGGTTGGCGGTTCGCTGTTCGCTTTGTGGTTGCATCGGCGCCGCCCGGCCCGTGCGCTGCTCCGCGTGGCGGCTGCCGTGGCCCTGCAGCAGGGCACCGTGTCGGTGCTGGCGTCGCGGCTCGACGCCTGGGCGCGCGCGCACTACCGCCTGTCCCGGGTGGACGCCGCGCGATGTCCATCCGGAATCGAGCCCGCCGCCTGGTTCGAGTGGGTGATGGCCCTTGAGCAGTTGCGCTTTGCGCCGTCGCCACCCGATGGCTACGCTGCACTGGCGGCGCTGTGCGAAGCCGCGCGTGCCTGGGAACGCCATGCCTGAATGGGGATTGCCGCTCGGGCTGGAACTCGCGCAGCCGCTGTGGCTGCTCCTGCTGCTGCCGGTCGCGGCCTGGGCCTGGCTGGCCTGGCGCCGTGCGGGAGCAAGCCAGGGCGGCGACGCGGCCGGCGTGGTGCTCAACCATCCGGCGCTGCCGCTGGCGGCGGTGGGTCAGCTGCCGGCGCCCAGCCTGCGCCGGCCGGTCCTGTTGCGCGTACTGGCCTTCGGCCTGCTGGTGCTGGCGCTGGCGCAGCCGCGCCAGGTCGGCGACTGGATCCAGCCGCCGCCGGAAGGGCGCGACATGGTGCTGCTGATCGACGCCTCGCTCACCATGAGCATCCGCGATTTCAGGCAGGGCGATCTCGACGTCGATCGCATGACGGTGCTGAAAGACACGCTCGCCCGCTTCATCGAAGGCCGTCCCGGCGACCGCTTCGGCGTCATCGTGTTCGGCAGCGAGGTGGCGACGCTGACCCCGCCGACCTTCGACCGGGTGCATGCCGTCGCGCAGATCCAGCGGATTCAGGTCGGCATGGCGGGGCCGGACACCGCGCTCGGCGACGCCCTCGGCATGGCGCTGAAGCAGGTTCACACGCGCCGCCTGCGCCCCGCCGTGATCCTGGTCAGCGACGGCGCCGACAACAACGCCGGCACCCTGACGCCGGCCGAATCGCTGGCCGTGGCGCGCCAGGCCGGGGTGGCGATCCACGCCCTGCAGTTCGGCAGCGACCCTTTCGCGGCGGGGCGCGCCGCGAGCGGCGGGGCCAATCCGGTCGAGCCTGATCCGCAGCCCGATCTCATCGACCTCGCGCGGCTGAGCCGCGGCCAGCATTTTGCGATCGCCAGCGCCGACGACGCGACGCGCGTGATCCGCGCCATCGACCAGCTCGAGCCGACCCTGTCGCGCCCGGCGCAGCATCGCCAGGTGCGCGAGTGGTACTGGACACTTCTGGCGCTGGCCGCCGTCATGCTGGCGTGGGCGCGCTGGCTTACCCTCAGGCAGACCCAATGATCGAGAGCCTGCTGCACCTGCACTGGCGCGAACCGCTGTGGCTGGGGCTGGCGGCGCTGCCGCTGCTGTTCGGCTGGTGGCGACGGGCGCGGCATGCGCGGCTGTTGCGCTATGCCGATGCGGCGCTGATGCCGTGGGCGGCAAACCAGCCTGTCGCGCAGGCCAGCGCGCGCTGGCGCGCGCTGGCGCACGGACTGGCCTGGGGGCTGCTGGCGCTTGCCGCCGCCGGGCCGCGCCTGCCGCTGGACGTGCGCAACGGCCAGGCCGCGCCGCGCCATCGGCTGACGGTGATGGCGGTGCTCGACGTGTCCGCCTCGATGCGTGCCACCGACATCGCGCCCGATCGGCTCACCCGTGCGCGTCTCGAACTGCTGGACTGGCTGGCGCGGCTGCAGGGCGAGCGGGTGGGACTCATCCTCTATGCCGGTGAGGCGGGCGTGCTGCTGCCGCCCACCGACGATGTGGCCTTGCTCGCGCGTGCGCTCGACCAGGCGGGGCCGCAGCTGATCGAGGCCCAGGGAACGAACCTCGCCGCCGCGCTCGACCTGGCGCGCGCGCAGCTCGCCGCCGCGCCCGGCCGCGCCAAGGCCATCCTGCTGCTGACCGATGCCGAGGCCGGCAGCGTCGATGCGGCGGCGCAGGCGGCCGTGGACGGCTTGCGCGATGCGCGGCTGCCGCTGTTCGTGCTGGGCCTCTCCAGCGAGGCGGGCGCGCCGGTGCCGTTGCCGGACGGCGGCTTTGCGGAACTCGACGGGGTACCGATACAAAGCCGCATGGCTGCCTCGGCCTACCGCCAGTGGGCGCAGGCGAGCGGCGGGCGCTTCGCGGCGGTCGACGATGGCGATGCCGACTGGTCGGCCCTGCACGACCGCGGCATTGCGGCGCTGCCCGGCGACCCCGTCGCGGCCGAGGGGGCACGCGCGTGGCGCGAACTGTATGCCTGGTGCCTGGCGCCCGCGCTGGCGCTTTTCATGGCGGTTTCCCTGCCGCGCCGGGTGGTGGCGCTCATCGCGCTGGCCGTCTGCGGCGCGGCCTTGG
>Ga0209706_10000550_pt1 | contig 21444 bp, 15 predicted proteins | sample PPLLaktember2015_6_FD_187263 | JGI IMG/M metagenome (GOLD analysis project Ga0209706, IMG submission 187263) | Freshwater sediment microbial communities from Prairie Pothole Lake near Jamestown, North Dakota, USA - PPLs Lake P8 Core (1) Depth... | ecosystem: Environmental > Aquatic > Freshwater...
CCCACTGACTTTTCGGCGCCGCTTTACAGCCCCGGAGAAATGGTTGCGGCTCTAAAGAGACCACACCCCCCGGTTCGGGCTCAAGTTTGGTTGCGGCCGCAGACCTGCATTAGGAAGGTTCAAAATAGAATGAACTCCAAAGAACAAATTCGCGTCCTCTTTGTATGCACTCACAACTCGGCAAGAAGCCAGATGGCTGAGACCTTTCTGAATGCCATTGGCCGCGGGCGATTCGAGGCGGAAAGCGCGGGATTGGAGCCGCGGGATATTCATCCTCTCGTGGTGGAGGCGATGAAGGAGATCGGGTTTGATTTATCGAACAAGAAACCCAGCAGCGTGCTCGAGTTCTTCAAGCAGGGCCGTCTCTATCATCACGTGATCTTTGTCTGCGATAAGAGCACCGAGGAGCAGTGCCCCATTTTCCCGGGTCTGGGGAAGAGACACAGTTGGCCTTTCCAGGATCCGACCAAGGTGGAGGGCACCCATGAAGAGAAACTGGAGCGGACGAGAAAGATCAGGGATGAAATAAAGGTCCGGATCGAGCGCTGGATAGAGGAACTCCAGTAGTCCCATCCAACTCCCTTCTGGAATTTTGAATGCCTACTCCCCTTATAAAAGGAATCCATGTCGGTCCTGGCCGGAAAGCCTCCTAACACAATTCTAACTATAAACTAACACACCTCTCCTTTCCCTTCGTGCTATGAATGGAATGCTTATGGACCCTGGAATGCCGCCCCACTCTGTAGAGGCTGCTGCTGAGGAGGTTGTTATGATTTCACAGTCCTGTGACTTTGATGAATTCATTGAGAGAGTGAAAGACCGCGACTACCTTGAAGTCATTTACCTGGCGGACAAGGAAGCGACTGAAGCGGAACGTCTGAGATACCGGTCAAGAATAAGGAGGCCTGACCCGCCTGAAGTGTGCTCAGGATATGCGGATGCCTTGAAAGGATTCATTCGTTTCATGCGCTATGGCGTAAAGAGCCCTTCAATAGAAGACTCTCTGCACGAGGGACTCCTCGCGTTCCGCGAAGCGGCGCTTGAGAATTATGTGGAGAGCGCTGAGTCTGTGGGGGGGAGTGGGGATAAGGAATAAATGGATGCTGAGGTGAGTTTGAGGGGAAAGACCGTGTGTCAGCCGTTGCAGGCCCTCGCCAGGGTATCCATGTCGATCTCCTCGGATCCGAGACGGCACACGAAATCCTCAATGTCAATGTGATCATCCAACCACGAAGTGATTCTCCGTTTCATCTCCTCTGTTGTTTTTGTGCTGAGCACCTTAAAGGTCGCTCTGTTTTCAGGTTTTCTGTACGTCAAGCTCACTCTGGTTGTTACGCTCTCTGAAAGGTTCAATGCCTTGTGGATTCTGAGATCAAAGACAGAATCCAATCGATCTACAATTCGCTCTGTTGTCATTTGTTTCCTCCTTCATTAGGTGATCTTACCGTCAATAATCTGAGCCCGCACCGTTTGGTTTGTATTGGGTTTGTGTTAGATTTTGATGAGGATTTTGCCGCAATCAGAGCCTAGCGTGCCAGCAGAGTTTTGAAACAAGAGATGTTCATGGGTGGTGAAGGGATTACCACAGGGGTTCGCCCCTGTTGTTGAGTGACAGTTCAAGACTGTTCCAGAAAATTCGTAACTGACATTTAACAGGGTCCTAATATGCCCCTAACAGAACAGCCTTAGCCTCTGCTCAGCAGGTTCCGGAATTACAAACATGTGCAACAGGTCACCTATGCCAGAAATCATTCTGATCGTTGAAGATGAAATGGATGTAGCGGAAATGATCCGCTACAATCTGGAGAAGCAACGCTATCGGACGATCGTCGCCCACAATGGAGCGGAAGCGTTAAAGGCCGCTGAGGCCCACGTGCCGGACCTGGTGCTTTTGGACATCATGCTCCCGGATCTGAGCGGTTGGGACATCTGTCGAATTCTCAGGGACAGCACAAAGAACCATTCGATCCCGATCCTCATGTTGACGGCCATGTCCTCTGAGGACGCTCGCATAAAAGGCCTCAGCCTGGGAGCGGAGGATTTTTTAACCAAACCCTTTTCGATCAAAGAGCTGTTGCTCAGAATCCGGAAAATAATCGATCGGCAACAGACGCTTAGACGCCTTCTTGAAAAGGGAAAAGAAAAAGACCTGTCCTTGAGTTATCTGCTTCACGAACTGAAGAACTCGCTGACCGTCATCGGCGGGTTCTCGGCCCTAGCGCTCAGAAAGAGCGATCCCAAAAACTACTTGGGAAGGATCACTGCTCTTGTAAAGCATGCGGACACCCTTCTCAACGACGCCTCCCTACTCTCCAGGCTCGAGATGCGGGAAGGATCATTGCCGATGGACTCTGTGGAGCTAGGTGCCTTGATTGAGGAAGTTGTAGATAGCTTTAGAGAGCTAGCAAAAGAAAGGCAGATCGAAATCGCATTCATGGAGAACACCTCTTCGAAGGTTTTAGGAGACGCGTCTGCGGTTAGGCAGGTGTTGATCAATCTGATTTCGAATGCAGTAAAGTTTAACCGCAATGCCGGGAAGGTCTGGATCGGCCTAACGGAAAAATTGCAGTGGACAAATGTTACGATCAAGGACGAGGGTTGCGGGATGCCGCTGGACGAGAGATCACGGATTTTCGATCGCTTCTACCGCGCCTCCGGGAGCAAGCACATCAAAGGGGCAGGGCTTGGGCTCTACATTGCTAAACTGCTCGTTGAGGCCATGGACGGAAAACTTTCGGTGGAGAGCACACTTGGAACAGGGAGCATTTTCACCGTCTCGTTACAAAAAGCTAGCGCGCAAGACGCAACGACACATCACCGGTCAATATTCTCCGTTGATTCCCAAAGGCATCTTCAATGATCAGCGCCCCGAAGTCATCGATCCGCAACGCTCTTCCCTCAATCCGCTCCCTTTCGGATTCAACGACCACGGCTTTTCCCAAGACCAGGCAATACTGATTCCATTCCTCATAGAGCGCTTTCATGTTTCCTCGGACCACATCCCTGTAAAGAGTTTCAAGCCCTCTCAGGATCTCGAAAAGCAAATCGTTCCTCGAAACCCTTTGTCCTGTTTCCTCCAAGAGGCTAGTGGCCGGCGCCCCGCCTTCCTCCGGCGTCTCGGGGTGCCAGCCTACGTTTATGCCCATGCCCGGCACGGCCCAGTCGACCTGTTTTTCTCTCACGGCGAATTCCGTCAGAACCCCTGCGAGTTTTTTTGTCCCCACATACAGATCGTTCGGCCACTTGATCATGGCCTTCACGCCTGTAACCGTCTTAACCGCTTTGAGCGCTGCCAGGGCCAGGACCATGGTCAACACAAAGACCCTGTCTCCTTCCATAGGCGGTCTCAGGAGTACGGAAAAAAGAAGATTGGCTCCTGCAGGGGAAGTCCAGGATTTTCCTCTTCTCCCGCGACCTGCGGTTTGCTCTTCGGTGAGGACGAGGGCACCTTCCGGCGCCCCTTGGCCAGCCAGCGCCTTGGCCAGCGCATTGGTTGAATCGATGGAAGGATAATACTGGATATGGGATGAAAAGATAGAGTGCGCTAAACGCTTCCTCAAAACATCAGGCTGAATGGGCTCATCCACTCTGGTCTTTCCTATTCTCGAGGATACCGTACCCGGCAAGTTCCCTGACTTGTCTCTGGATCTTCTGCCCCAGCCAGCAAGTAAGCAGTAGGCGGTATGCAGCATAAACACGCTGGAAGTCTGCTTACTGCATACTCCCTACTGCCTACTGGCTTCTCCTAGTCTTCAATCACCTTGGCCACGGCGACGACTTTTTCTCCTTCCGCAAGGTCAATCAGCTTGACACCCTGAGTGTTTCTCCCTATGACGGAGATGTCCGCCACCTTCAGCCGGATGATCTTGCCCTGTTCAGTGATGATCATGAGCTCATCCGGATCCGTCACTTGACACGCGTAAACCACAAGGCCGTTTCTCTGGGTGGTCTTGATGGTGAGAATGCCCTTTCCTCCTCTTCCCTGGACCCTGTATTCCGCGGTGCGCGTCCTCTTTCCAAATCCGTTCTCCGTGACCGTGAGGATGGTAGCGCCTTCATCCAGCACATCCATTCCCACCACCTGGTCGCCGGACTCCATTCGAATGCCGATGTTGCCCGCCGCCACACGACCCATTTCACGGATTTCATCTTCATGGAAGCGGATCGACTTTCCCTGCCGGGTGGTGAGAAAGATATCCTGTGACCCGGTCGAGACCCTGACTCCGATGAGCTCGTCTTCCTCGTTGATCTTGATGGCCACGATGCCCCCTGTTCTCGGGTTGGCATAGGCGGGGAGATCCGTCTTCTTCACGAGCCCTTCTTTGGTGGCCATGACCACATATTTGTTCTCTCCAAAAGTCCTCACGGCAAGCGTGGTCGCCACCCGTTCGCCTTTCTGAAGCTCCAGCAGGTTGACGATCGCTTTCCCGCGTGACATGCGGCCTGCTTCCGGAACTTCGTGAACTTTTTTCCAGTACACGCGGCCCTTGTTGGTGAAGAAGAGCAGGTAATCATGCGAAGAGGCCACAAAGAGCATTTCCACAAAGTCCTCTTCCTTGGGTCTGGCGCCCGTGAGCCCCTTGCCTCCCCGTCGCTGGGCTCTGTAAAGGCTGATGGGATTCCTCTTGATGTACCCTTCGTGGCTGATGGTGACCACCATGTCCTCTTCGGCAATAAGGTCTTCCACATCAATCTGACCGGCCTCGTGCAGGATTTCGGTTCGGCGCTCGTCTCCAAAGCTCTCCCGGATTTGCTTCATCTCGTCCCTGATGATCTGAAGCACCATGGCAGGACTGGCCAGGATCGCCTTGTACTGGGAGATGTTTTTCAGGAGCTCCTGATATTCCGCGTGGATCTTCTCTCTTTCAAGCCCGGTCAGCCTCTGAAGCCTCATTTCCAGGATGGCCTGGGCTTGCACCTCGGTGAGAGAGAAATCCGCCATGAGCCGCGATTTCGCCTCTTTGGGATCTGCGGAAGACCGGATGGCTTCGATAATCTCATCCAGCGCGTCCAGGGCCTTTTTCAAACCCTCCAGGATGTGGGCTCTTTCTTCCGCCTTCCTGAGATCATAAATCGTTCTTCTGACGATGATCTCCCGCCGGTGTTCGACGAACAGAACGAGCATCTGCTTGAGATTGAGCACCTGGGGCCGGCCTTTGACGATGGCCAGAAAGATGATCCCGAAGGAAACTTCCATCTGGGTGTACTTGTACAGCCGATTCATGATCACCAGAGCGTTTCCTTCCCGCTTGACATCCACCGCGACCCTCATGCCGTCCCGGTCCGATTCATCCCGGATGTCCGATATTCCCTCCACCTTTTTCTCTTTGACCAGCTCTGCGATCCGCTCCAGGAGCTTGGCCTTGTTCACCATGAAGGGAATTTCAGAGACAATGATCCTCTCTCTGTTCTGCCCGACTTTTTCAATGAAGGCCCTGGCCCTGATTTTGATGATGCCCTTGCCTGTCTCATAGGCCTCCTTGATGCCTGCGGTGGCCAGGATGAACCCGGCGGTCGGAAAATCCGGCCCGGGAACAATCCTCATCAGGTCCTTGATGCTGACCTCCGGATCTTCAATCACCGTTTCCACCGCCAGCGTCACCTCCGTGAGGTTGTGGGGAGGGATGTTGGTGGCCATGCCGACGGCAATACCGGAGGATCCGTTCACCAATAGGTTGGGAATGGAGGTGGGAAGGAGAGCGGGTTCCTCAAGCGAACCGTCATAGTTCGGGGCGAAATCCACGGTCTCTTTGTCAATGTCATCCAGGAAATTCTGGGCCAGGCGGGTCATCCGGACTTCCGTGTACCGCATGGCCGCAGGAGGGTCTCCATCCACAGATCCAAAATTCCCCTGTCCGTCCACCAGGGGATATCTCATGGAAAAATCCTGAGCCAGCCGGACAATGGTGTCGTAGACCGCCGCATCGCCGTGGGGATGGAATTTTCCGATCACATCTCCGACGACTCTCGCCGATTTCTTGTAGGGCCGGTTGAAATAATTCTTCATCTCGTGCATGGCGAAGAGCACGCGGCGGTGGACCGGCTTGAGGCCGTCACGCACATCGGGAAGCGCTCTTCCCACAATGACGCTCATGGAGTACTCGAGATAGGATTTCCTCATCTCCTCTTCAATATTGACCATGTCCAACGCTGGATGGGCATTCATGGGAATCGCTCCTAAATGATCAACAAAAGCAGAGAGCACGAATCCAAGAGAGTCCGCACAACTCGCCTCAGCTCTTGGCTCTATGCTCCCTGCTGTCTACAGCCTGCTAGATATCAAGCTCTTTCACTTCCAGAGCATTGTTATAGATGAACTCTCTCCTCGGTTCCACCTTGTCGCCCATGAGGATACTGAAAATCTCGTCCGCCTCCACCACATCTTCCACCCTGACGCGAAGAAGGCTTCTTTTTTCCGGGTCCATGGTGGTCTCCCAGAGCTGGGCCGGATTCATTTCCCCGAGGCCCTTGTATCGCTGAATCCCCAGCCCGCTTTTGCCCCGATTCATCAGTTCTTCAAGGAGCGAGGGCCAACTCATGATTACTTTTCCATCCGACTCTCCGTCGAGCTTGAATTCGCGACCTCTGAAATCCTTGAGCTGACGGGCGATCTCCATCACCCGCCTCAGCTGCGGGGACACAAAGAAGTCCCACTGGATTGTGAAATGGTGCCCTCCGTTCTTCGGGTCAGAGACAGCGAATTCGTAGTGTCCTCCCTCCCCTAGGCGCAGGTCCTGCACGTCAAAACCGGTATCACTCAGGCTCTGGATGAACGCTTCCATGGACTCCTTCGTCTTGTAGAAGTCCTTGTCTTTGACGGCGCAGGAAGCAATGAACTCGATGAATCGCTCACTGTATCCTCTTCTCTCTAGCTCTTTCACATTGTCATAGTATCGGATCAGGTTCTTTAGAAAAGCGCTCAGCTTCTGGCCGGACACATCCTCCTTGTCGGCGACGAGGAGCCGCTCTTTCTCGGCAATCCTTCTGATGATGAGCTCATTGAAGGTCTCCTCGTCCTTCACATACTGCTCTTTCTTTCCGTCCGCCACCCGGTAGAGAGGCGGCTGGGCCACGTAGAGGTGGCCCTTTTCGATGAGATCCGGCATTTGACGGAAAAAGAAGGTCAGAAGGAGGGTGCGGATATGGGCTCCGTCCACGTCCGCATCTGTCATGATGATCACCTTGTGGTAACGAAGGCGCTGAATGTCGTAATCCTTGTCTCCGATTCCTGTGCCGAGCGCAGCGATCATGGTCTTGATCTCATCGCTCGACATCATCTTGTCAAACCGGGACTTCTCCACATTGAGGATCTTTCCCTTGAGGGGCAAAATCGCCTGAAACCTTCTGTCTCTGCCCTGTTTGGCAGAGCCTCCCGCCGAATCCCCCTCCACAATAAACACTTCACTTCTTTCCGGATCTCTCTCCTGACAGTCGGCCAATTTTCCGGGCAGAGAGAAGTCCGCAAGCACTCCTTTTCGCCTGGCCAGCTCTTTGGCTTTCCTGGCAGCCTCCCGAGCCCTGGCTGCATCAATCACCTTAGAGACAATTGCCTTGGCCACAGATGGGTTTTCTTCAAAAAACACGCTCAGCCCTTCGTTGACGAGGGTCTCCATGAGTCCCTTGACTTCACTGTTTCCGAGCTTGCTCTTGGTCTGACCTTCATACTGGGGGTTGGGGAGCTTGACGCTCACCACAGCGGTCAGGCCTTCTCTCACGTCATCTCCGGTCAGTTTTTCTTTGACCGATTTGGCTAAGGGCGAATTCCCCAGGTACTGATTGATGCCCCGGGTCAAGGCGGATTTGAATCCGACCAAGTGGCTTCCACCCTCTCGGGTGTTGATGTTGTTCGCAAAGGCGCAGATGATTTCGTTGTAGGAGTCGTTGTACTGAAACGATGCCTCCATCATCACATTGTTCTTTTCTCCGCTGATGTAGACCGGATCCGCATGAAGAACGGCCTTGGTCTTATTGAGATACTGAACAAAAGACTTGATTCCCCCTTCATAGAGGAACTCTTTGGATTTTCCGGTGCGCTCGTCCGCGATCTGTATCTTGACGCCCCGGGTCAAAAAAGCGAGCTCCCTCATCCGGCGGGACAGGGTCTCAAAATCAAATTCCGTGGTTTCAAAGACGTCTGGATCCGGTTTGAAATGGACTTTTGTTCCTTTCTTGGCCGTTTCGCCGATGACTTTCAGTTCCGTGACTTTGTCGCCCCTCTCAAAGCGCTGAAAGTAAATCTTGCCTTCCCTATACACCTCCACTTCGAGAAACTCCGCCAAGGCATTGACGACCGACACGCCGACCCCGTGCAACCCTCCGGAGACCTTGTAGCTCTTGTTGTCGAATTTACCTCCCGCGTGGAGCTTGGTCATCACCACTTCGAGCGCAGGAACCTGTTCCGTTTCGTGCATATCCACGGGAATGCCTCGGCCGTTGTCAAAGACTTCGACGCTGTTGTCTCCAAGAATCTTGATGTCGATGAAGTTGCAGTATTCCGCCAGCGCCTCGTCAATGCTGTTGTCCACCACCTCGTAAACCAGGTGGTGCAGTCCTTCGAAGGCCGTGTTCCCAATGTACATGGCCGGCCTTTTGCGTACCGCCGCCAGTCCTTCCAGAACTTTGATGTCCGCTGCGCCGTAAGTTGAATTTTGATCCACCATTTCACAGCCTCATAGGCATAATCAAACCGAGAAACCCCTCATCCTCTTTTCCTCTAATCACGCAGGGACTCGAATTGTCGATAAAACCCATATCCACAACCTCCGTAGCCATATTCTGAAGCACGTCAATGAAGTAGCGGGGATTGAATCCTGCCTCCAGACGCTCTCCCTTGTACTCCACCTCCAACTTCTCTTGAGCATCCCCCAAGTCAGGGTTGATGGAGACCAACTCTAGACCTCCTTTATCAAGGCTCACCTTCACGCCCCTGTAAGTCTCTGTTGCAAGAATGATCATTTTTTTCATTCCGTCCAGCAGATCTCCCCTTTTGACTTTGACCACCCCTTTAACCTTTTTGGGGATCACGGCACTGTAGTCAGGAAACTTACTTTCAAGCAACCGAATCACAATCAAAGAATTCTCCTTCCTCGCAACACAGTTGCTCTGCTTAAAACCTAATTCAATCGTTCCTCCTTCGCTTGCCAGTTTACTTAGTTCCGCCATCCCCTTTTTAGGTATCATGACGCCGCCGTCCAGTTTGATCTTTTCAATATCCTTAACCTCTTTGTCGATTAAAGACAGACGGTGGCCGTCGGTGGAAACCATTCGGAGATAAGTCTTTCCTTCGCGCACGACCTTCTCTGTGAAAATTCCAGAGAGCTTGAATCCGGCTTCCTCAAGGGTCACGGAGTATATGGTTTTATCGATCATTTCTCGCAGGAGTTCTCCATCCAGTTGAGCCATGGGAACGTCCTCAGGCTCCACAAAGACCGGATATTCCTCGGCTGAGAGGGAGGCGAGATTGTATTTTGCCCGTTCATCAGAAATAAAAACCCAATTATTTTCCTTTTCTTTAATGTGAATAGTCGGATGCTTGCTTTCTTTTAGGATCTCAAAAAGCTTCCGTCCGGAAATTGTGACGCTGCCCTGCTCAGCTACCTCCGCAGGGATTCTCTGCTGCAAACTGATCTCCAGATCTGTGGCGGAGATCTGGATCGACGATTCTTGGGCTGAAAGAAGAATCATGGAGAGAATAGGCATATTGCTTCTTTTCTCGATGATGCTTTGCACTCTAGCGACCGCTTTCAAAAGTTCATCTTTGTCTATTCTTATTTCCATAATTACCTCCAAGACCTTCTAATAATCATACATCATTATAAGTGTTGGTTTGTTTAAAATTAAAATAAGCCCATAGAATTACGAGAAATCTTTTACTGCAGCGTAAGGATCCTTTTAGTCGTTTGTTAAGGGTCCGTGGTGAACCCTCCCTAATCAAATTCCTGTAAGCAAAACTTCCCGTTGGCGCGTAGGAAACCTTGTCATCAAAATGTCAACCCAGCAGGCTTTCAATCTTACTTAGATCCTTTTGAACGTTCTTATTATCATCTTTCTGTTTTTCGATCTTTCTGAGCGCGTAGATCACCGTGGAGTGATCCTTATGATTAAAAGAATGCCCAATTTCCTTAAAGGAAAGATCCGTATGCTTTCTCGCCAGATACATAGCCAATTGTCGAGGATAAGAATAGATTCTCTTTTTCTTATGGGAGAGGAGGTCGGTCATGGAAATATTGAAATACCCGGCTGTGGTGGTCATAATGTCTTCGAGGTTAACCTCACTTCTATTCCTGTCCCGCATCAAGCTCCTGACTGTGGAAATAGTTACAGGTTCCTCGCTAAACGACGCGAACGTCTGCACACGGATCATATTTTTCAAAAGGTTTTTAATGTCGTTGCTCGAATTGGAAAGGAAAAACACCACATCTTCAGCAAGGCTGACATTGTTTTCAACCGCCTTTTTATGGATGATAGAGCTCTTCAGCATATGGTCTGGATCTTTGATGTCCGCCAGCAAACCCCAACCAAGGCGAGATTTTAACTCCTGGTTGATGTTTTTTAGCTTATTGGGAGCGGTGTCACCGGTGATCACAAGCTGTTTCTTTTGGGTGTAAAGGGTATTAAAAATAGAAAGAAACTCCTCCTGTGTTTTCTCCCGACTACCCAGATGATGAATGTCATCGAAAAGCAGAAGATCCAGCTCTGACAACTCCGATCTGAAACCATCCAGCCTGTCGCTCTTTATAGAGTAAGTAAAATCCGAACTAAAGACATCGGAGGAAAGATACCTCAAACGGCAACGGGGATTATTTCTGAGCCGATGGTTCCCGATGGCGTGAAGAAGGTGAGTTTTTCCTAATCCGTTCATACAATAAAGATACAATAAATTGTACTCTTCTGTTCTTTTCTCCGCAACTTCTTGTGCCGTGGACCAAGCAAATCGGTTACACTCCCCTATAATGAAACTCTCAAAGGTCATCGAAGGATTGAGCCTGCGTTTCAGGGAACTCTCCGATTTTTCAACCTCCCTGGGCTCTTTTTCCATTGCGCCATGATTAAAGGAGAAGTGGATGCTCGGGGATATATTGGTAATTTTCTTGAATGACTTTTTTATATCGATCAGATAATTATCATTTAACCAAGTCGCCACAAATTTATTCGGCACTCCCAGAACGACCTCTTCGGGGTCGAATCTCTTTAGTGAAGCGCGGGAGAACCATGTCTTGAATTCCCCTCTACTCATCTTAGATTCTAAACTCTTGGACACTGCTGCCCAAATGTCTTTCCTGTTGCTCATGGCGGGGTGTCTTCTCGGTTTAACGGCGCCTGAATATTAGAAAAATCTTATATAGATGGCAACTAAAATCTCCCGATTTGGAGGATATAATGGCTTACTCGATTGGTTTGGCGGGAAAAGGAGGAACGGGCAAAACAACCGTTGCCGGTTTGCTGGTAAAATACCTAGTTGAAAAGGGAAAGGTGCCCGTGCTCGCGGTAGATGCGGATGCGAATGCCAACCTAAATGAGGTCCTCGGTCTGGAGGTGCAGGAGACTCTCGGGGATGCCCGCGAGGAGATGAAGAAGGGTGTGGCCACGGGAATGACCAAAGATATCTTTATGCAAATGAAACTGGAGCAGGCGCTTGTGGAAGCCAAAGGATACGATCTTGTGGTTATGGGAAGGCCCGAGGGGCCTGGATGCTACTGTGCCGCCAACACGCTTCTCACCAATTACTTGGATCGACTCATCAAGAATTACGCCTACATCATTGTGGACAATGAAGCAGGAATGGAACACATCAGCCGGCTCACGACCAACAATATCGATCTTCTCCTTATTGTTTCCGACCCGAGCCGGAGAGGAATTCAGGCGGCTGCGAGGATCCTCGATCTCACCCAAGAACTCCCGCTGAACATCAAGAAAAAGGTGTTTCTGGTCAATCAGGCCAAAGAGAACCAGGAAGCGGATATTGAAAAGAGCGCCAAGGAATTCGGACTCGAGCTCTCAGGAATCATTCCGGAAGATCCGCTGATAAGGGAATTCGATGTGAGTGGAAAGCCGACCACACAGCTCACGATGAAAAGTAAAGCTGTAGAAAAGGCATTCAAGATCTTTGAAGCGATTCTCTGACAGCAAGATATTGTGGTCACCTTCTGAAACCTACCAAATCTAGACCTTTTGAATCGGAAACGCCTTTAATTTACAGGCAAAAACTTCTTGACAAGGCATTTTCGCTTCAATAAGGTAAAACTTCATTTTTTGGAGAGGATTTTTCTTTTCCCCCATAGGGCGTTGGGACTAAGTTTTATTGCCCGGATCCTTCGTATCTCAACAAAACAGGCGTCTTTTAGACCGTCGTTGCGCGCTCGCGTTTACCGAAACCGGGGCACGGATGATCTTTGTGCGCTCGGTTTTGATTCGTTCGTTTCCTGAAGTCCGACTGCATCGGGTTTCAGAAGATACTCTTATTAGACAAGGAGGAAACGACATTGGCCTTTGAATATCCAAAGCAACCTTATTCTGGGAAGATAGGGACCACGACCATCGGGACAGGGAAAGGGGCCCTCACCCTGGGAGGGGAGGAATCGTATCCGTTCTATGTCTTTGAAGGGAAAATGCCCAACCCGCCCAGGATCGCCATGGAGATCTGGGACTATGATCCTTCAAAAGACTGGCCCGCGGCCGCAGTGGAGCCGTTCAAGGATGTGATTTCCAAACCCGAAGCGTGGGCCAAGAAATGTGTGAAGGACTACGGCGCTGATCTCATTGTCCTTCAGATGAAAAGCATCGATCCCAACGGAATGGACAGGAAACCGGATGATGCGGCAGCTGTTGCAAAGAAAGTGATTGATGCGGTGGATGTCCCCGTGGTCGTTTGGGGAACCGCGAACAACCAGAAGGACGAGGAAGTGCTCAAGAAGATTTCCGAGACCTGCCAGGGGAAGAACGTCTCCCTCTCCCCGGTGGAAGAAGGAAACCACAAGGGCGTGGGAGCCAGTGCTCTGGCTTACGGACATATTATTGTCGCTTCATCCCCGATCGACGTCAATCTGGCCAAGCAGTTGAACATTCTGCTCGGAAACCTCGGTGTGGCCGGCAACAAGATCGTCATTGATCCTACCACCGGCGGGCTCGGATACGGCCTGGAGTATTCCTACTCTGTCATGGAACGGATCCGCATGGCGGCCCTGACCCAGGAAGACGACAAGCTTCAGATCCCCATGATCTCCAATGTGGGCAATGAAGTCTGGAAATGCAAGGAAGCTGGGCAATCCATTGAGGAAGCCCCGACCCTTGGAGACCCCGAAAAAAGGGGCATCCTAATGGAGAGCGTTGCGGCCACTTGCTACCTCATGGCTGGTTCGGATGTGGTGATCCTGCGGCACCCGGAAAGCGTGAGGCTCGTTCGCTCTTTCATCGACCGAATGGTTAAGGGGGGTGCTGCAACGGATGTGAAGCCCGTCGCCAAGAAGCTTCCCGTGAAGGAGGCGGATCTGCTTTCGATTTCACCGCAGCCGCAAACCGCTGTGGGCAAAGAGGAAGCTACGGCCAAAGAAAAACCGGCCAAGGCGGCAGCAGCGCCGAAGAAAGAGGAGAAACCGAAGGCGGCGGCCAAGCCTGCCGAGAAAGTTGTAGAGCTCAAGCCAAAGGCTGAAGAGGCTAAACCTAAGGCCGAGCCGGATGCCAAAGCCAAAGCAGAGGCGGAAGCCAAGGCCAAGGCCGAAGCCGAAGCAAGAGCCAAGAAAGAAGCGGAGGATAAGGCGAAAGCCGAAGCCCAGGCCAAAGCAAAGGCTGAAGCCGATGAAAAGGCGCAAGCCGAAGCAGAGGCCAGGAAAAAGGTCGAGGCGGTCGCCAAAGAGAAAGATGAGCTCCAGGCCCTGAGAGAGAAAAGGGCCAGCGAGAAAGAAAAGGCAGCGGCTCAGGAGAAAGACGAGCTTCAGGCCCTGAGAGAAACAAGGGCGCAGGAAAAAGAAAAATCGGGTGCCGAGAAAAAGGCCAGGGAAGAGGAAAAGGCCGCCAAGCGCTTGGCCAAAGAGCCTGAAACCCTTGTGGACCGGCTGGCCAAGAATCTCGACCGCATCCACAGGCGCGTTTGAGAGGCGCTCCTGAAACGATCATGGGATAGAAGCCCTGAGGGCTTAGCAACAAGAAACCATCATTTCAATGCCTCTTAAGAAGGGAGGAAATCAGGTATGTCTAAATTAGTAGCGTTTGCAGCGATCCAGGGTGCGTACAATATCGTCTCGAAGGCGGAAGGAAAATACAAGCAGGCCCTGGAAACGTACGGTGGAAGTCAGAAAATAGCTTTTCCCAACACGGCCTATTACTTGCCGATCATTTATTCCCTGACAGGAATGAAAGTGACGGATCTGGATTCTGCAAGAAAACCCCTTGAATTTGCACGAAAGCTTTTACCGCCCCACATCAAGAAGGACTGTCACGTTCCCTATCTTGGTCCGCTTCTAGATGCCGGCATGGCAGCCCTCTTTGCGGAGGAGATGGTGGAGGCGATCCGATACGTGGACGATCCGAACTTCTACCAACCGGAAGTGGAAGATCCTGATCTGGACAACGGAAAGCTCTGGCTTGGCGCAGCGGACGACAAGATCATGAGGAAGAGAGGCGTCGAGTTCGTGGACGGCACGGCTCCCGGATTTGCGGCGATTGTGGGCGCAGCCCCGGATTCTAAAATGGCGAAGAAGATGGCCGAGGAATACCAGCTCAAAACCATCTATGTCTTCATGGCCGCCAACCAGAATGGGACCACTTTTGCCCAGCAGCTCGTGCAGGAAAAAGTGCAGATCGGCTGGAACACCCGTCTTGTTCCGTTTGGTCCGGATATCTCGGCCGCGGTGTTTGCCCTTGGTTTTGCGAACCGAGCCGGTATGGCTTTCGGCGGCATTCAGCCCGGGGACTACAAGAAACAGCTCAAGTACCAGAAAGACCGTGTCTTCGCTTTTGTAAATGCCCTGGGAGAGGTCAATGCGGAATGGGCAGCCAATGCGGCCGGCTGCGTCAACTGGGGATTTCCGACGATTGCCGACACGGACATCCCTGAAATCCTCCCTACCGGAGTCTGCACTTATGAGCATGTGGTGGCAAACGTCCTTCACGATGACATGCCCTCCAGGTCCATTGAGATTCGAGGCCTGAAAGTCAGCGTGACCAAGGTGGACATCCCGCTGGCCTATGGCCCGGCTTTCGAGGGGGAACGGGTTCGCAAGGATGATCTCTATCTTGAGACGGGCGGCGGAAAGACCCAGTGCACCGAGCTCTGCAAAATGGGGGAGATGAATGAAATTGAAGACGGAAAGATCGATCTCGTCGGTCCGGATGTCAAAGATGTGAAAAAAGGGTCCCGCTTGCCTCTCGGGATTTATGTCCAGGTGGCCGGCCGCAAGATGCAGCCTGATTTTGAGCCAATCCTGGAGCGGCAGATTCACCATCTTATCAACTATGCTCAAGGCATCATGCATATCGGACAGAGGGATATCGCCTGGATCCGTGTGGGAGAACAGGCCGTTGAGAAAGGTTTCTCCCTCAAACATATCGGAACCATTCTTCATGCCAAGCTACACCAGGATTTCGGGAGCATCTTGGACAAAATCCAGGTGACCCTTTATACGAAGAAAGAAGATGTGGACAAACTGACGACCCGAGCAAGAGCTGAATACAAGCTGAGGGATGAGCGCGTGGAGAAGATGACGGATGAAGCAATAGAGACCTATTACTCCTGCACGCTTTGCCAGTCCTTTGCACCAAGCCACGTATGCGTCATCAGTCCGGAGCGGACCGGGTTGTGCGGCGCTTACAACTGGATGGACTGCAAGGCCTCTTTTGAAATCAATCCTACGGGTCCGAACCAGCCGGTGCAGAAAGGCGAATGCCTGGATCCGAAGCTCGGGCAATGGAAAGGAGTGAACGATTTCATTTTCAAGGCGTCACGCCAGACCATTGACCACTACAACTTCTATAGCGTGGTGTACGATCCGATGACCACCTGCGGTTGCTGTGAATGTATCGCCGCGGTGCTGCCGGGATGTAACGGGATCATGACGGTCAACCGGGACTACACAGGGGAGACCCCCTGCGGGATGAAGTTCACGACCCTGGCCGGTGTCATGGGAGGCGGTCAATCTTCCCCCGGGTTTGTGGGTCACTCCAAATATAACATCACCCAGAGGAAGTTCATCGTGGGCGACGGCGGGTTGCTCCGGATGGTCTGGATGCCCAAGGCTTTGAAGGAAGAGCTTCGAGAGCGACTGCTCAGGAGAGGCCAGGAATTGGGTATGCCCGACCTCATTGACCGGATTGCCGATGAGACGGTGGGCATCATGGAAGCGGACATCATGCCTTTCCTCAAGGAAAAGGATCATCCGGCTTTGAAGATGGAAGCCATTGTGGGTTAATAGAGATAGGAGAAAGCTATGGGACTGACGGGAATTCAGATTTTCAAACTCTTGCCGAAGACGAATTGCGGGGAATGCGGGGTTCCTACTTGCCTGGCATTTGCCATGAACCTGGCTGCCGCAAAGGCCGAACTCGACTCTTGCCCGTATGTGTCGGCAGAGGCTAAGGAGAAGCTGTCGGAAGCCTCGGCCCCTCCCATCCGGCAGGTGGCCATCGGCGCAGGGGTGCGGGCCTTCAAGATCGGCGGCGAGACAGTCATGTTCAGGCATGAGAAAACGTTTTACAATCCGACCGGGATTGCGGCGCTGGTCAAATCCGACATGGACGGCGCAGCGCTTGATCGAAAGCTGAAGGAGTGGAACGCGTTCCAGTATGAAAGGGTGGGTTTGAACCTGAGGCCTGAACTCGTGGCCTTAAAGGACGTCAATGGGAAAGGCGCCGCCTTCGCCGCAGCGGCAAAGAAGATTGCGGAAGAAAGCGAGTTCAATCTCATTCTCATGACCGATAAAGTGGATGTCATGAAGGCGGCTGTGGAAATTTGTGCGTTCAAGAAACCGCTTCTTTATGCCGCTACGGTTCAAAACGCGGAGGACATGGGTAAGCTGGCCAAAGAAAAGAGTTTGCCCCTGGCGGTCAAAGCCGACAGCCTTCAAAACCTCATTGCGTTGAGCGACAAACTCACGGGCATGGGATTGAAAGACCTGGTCCTCGATTCGGGGGCCAGAGAACCCAAACAAGCGCTCCAGGATCAGGTCGCGATCCGCAGGGCGCCCCTCAAAGCGGGCAACCGCTCTTTCGGTTTTCCAACCATCGCGTTCCCCTGCGAGATGGCGGGCAATCTGGACATGGAAACGGTCCTGGCTGCCATGCTCATCGCAAAGTACGCAGGAATCGTGGTGCTTTCGGATTTTAGGGGGGAGAGCCTTTTCCCCTTGCTTCTGGAACGGCTGAACATCTACACCGACCCGCAGCGGCCGATGACGGTCACCCAGGGAATCTATGAGATCGGGGCTCCCAACGAGAACTCCCCTGTTTGTATCACCACGAACTTCTCCTTGACGTACTTCATCGTGAGTGGTGAAATCGAGGGAAGCCGGGTGCCAAGCTGGCTTCTGATTATGGATACGGAAGGGTTGTCCGTGATGACGGCCTGGGCGGCCGGCAAGTTCTCCGGGGATGCGGTGGCCTCTTTTGTGAAAAAGAGCGGCATCGCAGACAAGATCGCTCACAAGAAGATCATTATTCCCGGCTATGCAGCTTCCATCAGCGGGGACATGGAAGAGGAGCTGCCCGGGTGGGAAGTGATCATCGGCCCGAGGGATGCGTCCTTAATACCCAAATTTCTCAAAGAAAGGGTGAAGTAAAGGGGGAAAGGCCATGCTATTGATCGGTGAAAATCTCAATGTGATTAACAGGGTCATCGGAAAAGCCTTCAAGGAAAAAGATCCCGGCCCCATTGCTGAGGAAGCGAAAAGGCAAAAGGAAAAAGGCGTTGACTGGATCGACATCAATCTGGGGCCTGCCAGAAAAGGCGGACCCGAGCTGATGCAGTTCGTGGTGAAGACGGTCCAGGATACTATTGGAGACACGCCTCCCCTGTGCCTGGACACGTCCAACATCGAGGCCATGGAAGCAGGGCTGGCGATTCACAAGGGAAAGGCGATTATCAACTCCATCATGTGCCGGCCCGAACGATACGAGAAACTCATTCCTCTGGCCGTCAAGTACAAGGCCAACATGATTGCCCTCATGTGGGGGCCCGATGGATTGCCGAGGGATGAGAACGAGCGGGGAGCGCTTGCAGCAGAATTGATTTATGCGGCCAATGAGGCAGGGGTTCCGAACGAGGACATTTTTGTGGACGGAATCGTCACGCCGGTGAATATCCAGCAGCCTCAGCTCATGAGCCTTTTGGCGTTTCAGGAGATGCTGGCGGACATGTTCCCGGGCATCAAGTCCACGTGCGGGCTGTCCAACATCTCCAATGGGCCGCCGGACCATCTGAGAGGCATTTTGAATCAGACGTGCATGGTCATGCTGGAAAGAAAAGGTATGTTCTCCTGCATTGCAGATGCCTATGACGACAAGCTGGTCGCCATTGCCCGGGGAAAGAGGCCGGACGTGGTAGAACTCATCCACAAGGTCATGGACGGAGAGTCTGTGGATGTGGGCGCTCTTTCCAAGGAGCTTCAGGATTATGTGAAAACCTCGAGGGTGATCCTGGGCCACAGCCTTTACTCGGATTCCTGGCTCGAGCTCTAAGCAGGACCGGGTTTTCTTCAATCCAAAAGCAAGAAAACTCCCCACCAGGTCCATGGCACGGGGAGTTTTTTCTGTTTGTGGTTCTCTGATTACTCAGAGGGCTACTGTGAGAAGGGTCACATCATCCTCCAGGCCTCGCGCGTCTTTGATTTTTTCCAATTCCAAGTGGAGCGTGTGGGCAATCTCGGCAGGAGAGAGCCCCGGTCCCAGCTTCAAGACGACCTCCTCCAACCCGCCCGTTTCGCTTTTGCCAAGAAGGGCTTCCGTTACTCCGTCCGTGTAAAAAAACAGGGCATCCCCCGGGTTCCATCGCAGGTGACTCCGCGCGTAGATCGCCCCGCGATCAAGGCCCACTGGCGGCCCTGAGGGCTCGAGCCTGATGGTCCTGTGTTCAGCTGGCCTGTACAGAAAAGGAGGCGGGTGCCCTGCTCTGGCCAAAGTCACGGACAGGGTCTTAGCGTCAAGAATCGCACAGCACAAGGTAATGAAGTCATCCTGTTTGAGGATTCGGCAGAACCTCTCGTTGATGCGCGATACCATCGCTTCGGGGGAACGCTCGCTGGGGGCAATCATCTGAAAGGTGAATTTCAGCATGGCAGCGATGAGCGCTGCGGCAAATCCGTGTCCTGACACATCTGCAATGAGAAGGGCCACGCCTTCGGAACCCAAGGGAAGAAAATCATAGAAATCGCCACCCAGCTCGTGGCGGGGTTGAAAATAAGTCGTGATGTTCAGGGAGCCGGGTCTGGAGAACGGTGACGGCAGGAGGTCCTTCTGAAGAAGGGCTGCCCTGCGAATCTCCTGATCCAGCAGGTCCTTTTGAAGGGTGACTCTCCTGTGGGACAGGATGTTGTCCACGGCAATAGCCAGTTTGGCGGCCAGCCGATTCAGGAGATCAGGGCCTTCGGCCGTGGAGTAGAAGTGGGTGCTCCGGACGGAGCCGAGGTTCAGGGATCCGATCAGGCGGTTGCGAAGAGTCAAGGGGAGAAGGGCATGGGACCTGATTTCATCGTGGTGGGCAGGGAAAAAAATCGTTGAAGATCCCAGCGGTGTCTTTTCAAAAAGAACCACCTGTTCCCCCATGCGTTTTTTCAGATCCTCTTCATCCATGATAGGGAGGATGTCAAGGCCCTTGGGCAGGGAGAGTTGATCGATAAATTCCCGCGGACCCAGGCTGTATTCCAGATACTGACGGCTGAGCCCCAGGGTCACAAAATCAATGCCCGATCTGAGCTGAAGGCAGTTGGTGAGGGTAATGACCAGCTCCTCGATCGAATCGGCGGAAAAGAAATCCTTCTCGAGCCGGTCGTGAAACGCGATGAGCTCTCTGATCCGCGTGGCTTCCTGGCAGGTTTCTCGAATTTCTCTCTGGAGACGCCTGTTTTCATTTTCCAGATTTCTGAGGGTCATTTCTGTTTGATGATGATATAAGGCGTCATTCATGGTATAATTATATCCAGAAAGTGGCTATATCTGAGGAGTGGGGAATAGGCAAGGACTTTTGAATAACAGGATGTTTGGATATGGCTCTCCGAATGACCATTACTGAAGACAGGGATATCGTGATTGTGGCGTTGGCAGCAAGGATTGATTCCTTTGCCATCGAGGAGCTCTATGAAGGCTTCGAGCAAGTCAAGAAGACGGGCAAAAGGAATATTGTCCTGCTGATGAAGGACCTGGAGTACATTAACAGTCGGGGCATTGCGACTCTCATTTCCTTCTTCAAGTGGGCCAAGGAGGAAGGCAGATCCGTCAAACTAGCCCAAGTGCCAAAGAACATCATGTCGCTGCTGGCCCTTCTGGGAATCGAAAAACTGACCTCCATCTATGACACACTGCCAGAAGCGATTGAAAGTTTTGAGCAGGAAGTGGACCAGGAAGAGATCCATGGACAAGCGGCGATCGTGCACGGGGAAGGCCATACCAGGAGAGGAGTTGCACCCTGGCAGAAGAACGGGAAGGCTCTGGTATTGGCAGGCGCGGCAGTTTTGGTTATGGCTCTTGCGCTGCTGTATTTCTTGGGCCAGGGAGAGAAGAAAGAACCGGAGATGGATCTTCAGCCTCTTCTTAAGAAAATAGGGCTCTTAGAGGAAAGGATGGCGAAACTGGAAAGCAAGGGAAAGGAGGCTCCCCAGATCCAGGAAAAAGTGGATAGCCTTACACGGAACCTGAACGAACGGCTCAGCCATCTTGAAAAGGACATAAATCAAATCAAGGAAGAAGCGACTTCAGGCAGGAGAAAAGCAGAAGTCACTCAACCGGCTGAGCAGACCCCTGCCGGGCCACCTCGATTGTTGACAAAACCCGGAGCGACGCGATTCCACACCGTTGCCCCGGGAGAAACCCTCTACCGCATTGCTCTCCGTTATGGCCTGAGCGTGGAGGCGCTTTGCCGGTTGAACAACCTCAGTCCGGATCAGTCCATCCGGATTGGCCAGAAGCTCAACGTGGGCGCCGCGAATTAGGGGGTGCTGTCGCTCTTTGACGCTTCCCCGGTGGATGAAGGAGATGTCGGCTGTTTTGAGCCTTCGGGGCTCACCGCAGGCTTCTCGTCCGTTTCGATTGGCGGCTGAGCGTTTTTGATTACCCGGGAGGGTTGGGGCGTCTCTTTAGTGGTAACCGGGCCTCCGGGGGGTGGAGCGTTTTCTATGGTTCTGAATGCCGGAGGCAAAGGCCCGTCAGACGCCAGCGGCCCACCCGGAATCGGAGAGTTGTCCGGAACTTTGAAGGCTTCTGGGATAGGGAGTTGCGCTGCACTTGAGCTGGCTGGCTGGGGTG
>Ga0209706_10000552_pt1 | contig 21398 bp, 20 predicted proteins | sample PPLLaktember2015_6_FD_187263 | JGI IMG/M metagenome (GOLD analysis project Ga0209706, IMG submission 187263) | Freshwater sediment microbial communities from Prairie Pothole Lake near Jamestown, North Dakota, USA - PPLs Lake P8 Core (1) Depth... | ecosystem: Environmental > Aquatic > Freshwater...
AGTTCTCGCGCGCGCCAGCCCACTTCAGCACCTCGGTGCTCGTGGTGTCCTCGACGCCGTTCTTCACGATGCCGATGTGCTCGAGCGAGAGGTGCTCGTTGGGCCGGTGCTCGGCGATGCGGCTCACCATGCCGCTGCCGTCCGGCGCGAGGAAGAGCGCCTTGCTGCCCGGTTTCCAGTCGGTCACCGCGTACGAGCCCTCCTGGAACGCGCTGGTCCACCGGCGGTAGGTCTCGTCCTCGAGCATCGTGCGCCAGACGACATCCTTCGGGGCGTTGATCGTGGTCGAAAACGTCAGCCTGGTCATCGTCGCTCCTCGAGCCGGATGCGGCCCTGGCCGTTGCTCAGCCGGACGTCCGCCTCACACGATGCTAGCCCGATTCGTCCCGGCGTGCGACCGCCAGGCGATGAGTCAAGCTCGCGCCCGAGCGACCGGAACCACTCCGCCGCGCGCGGGACACCATGCCCGTGGCCACCGTCGGCCGGGCGGCCCGGTTTCGGTGCCGGATCGCGTAATCCGGACTGGGGAGGACAGTGGGCCTCGCGTTGGGGGTACGATGCGGGCGAGAGGGCCATGCAGACGCGCGACGAGAGGCATGCCACCATCCACGGCTTCGCGGGTGCCGGCTTCGAGGCCGTGCGCGAGGCATTCTCCGAGAACTTCACCCGCCGCCACGAGCTGGGCGCCGCGTGCTGCATCTACCGGCACGGCGAGAAGGTGGTGGACCTCTGGGGCGGGATCCGCAACAAGGCCACGGGCGAGCCGTGGGAAGAGGACACGATGGTCCTCGTCCACTCGGCTACCAAGGGCCTTGCGGCGATGACCCTCGCGCTGGCCCACTCGCGCGGCTGGCTGGATTACGACGAGCGCGTGTGCACGTACTGGCCGGAGTTCGCCCAGCAGGGGAAGGAGCAGGTCACCGTCCGGCAGCTGCTCGCCCACCAGGCGGGCCTCTTCGCCTTCGGCGAGCCGGTGGACAAGGCGGTGGTCGCGGACCTCGACCAGCTGGCGGTCGTCCTCGCCCGCCAGAAGCCGGAGTGGGAACCGGGGAGCCGGCAGGCCTACCACGCCATCACGCTGGGCTTCTACGAAGGCGAGCTGCTGCGCCGCGTGGACCCGAAACACCGCAGCCTCGGGCAGTTCTTCCAGGAAGAGATCGCGTCACCGCTGGGACTGGACTTCTACATCGGCCTCCCGGAGCCGATCCCGGACGCGCGGCTCGCGGTACTCGACACCAACCTGTTCACGATGCTGCGGGGGATGCCGGTGCCCCTGATGCTCGCGGCGATGAACCCGCGCTCGCACATCTTCAGGGCGCTGATGGTCAATCCGGGCGACCGGGTGTACATCGACGAGGCACGCGTCTACGCGCGCAACCTCGAGGTGCCATCCGGTGGCGGGGTCGGCACGGCCCGGGCCATGGCGCGCGCGTACAGCGTCTTCGCGACCGGTGGCCGAGAGCTGGGCCTGCGGCCGGAGACGCTGGAGGCGCTCCGCGCGCCGGCCATTCCCTCCACGAACGGCTTCTACGACGAGGCGCTCAAGGGCGAGGTCGAGTACTCCCTCGGCTTCATGAAGAACTGCCCGAACTGGCGCTTCGGTCATGCGGGCGCGTACGGCTCGCCTGGCGCGGGTGGCTCGCTGGCGTATGCCGATCCGGAGGCCGGCCTCGCCTACGCCTACGTGACCAATCGCATGCGGAGCGTGGTGGACGACCCGCGCGATCTGGCGCTGAGGCGGGCCATCCCTCCGCGGCCCTCGCAGGCGGGGACGGCCGCCGGCTAGACGCGGTCCACGCGGTAGGCGGTGCCGTAGCGGCCGTAGTCGTGACTCGTCACGCCGTTGCGGACGGAGCCCTGGTAGGCGGCAAGCGGCGGCATCACCGTCACGCGAACCACCGCGGTTTCGCCGGCCTTCACAGCGCCCGCATGCACGGCCGCCGTGGCCAGCACCGAGTCGCCCGTGTAGATGTCCGTGCCCCACAGCGACCCGTCGGTGGCGCCGGTCACACGAAAGTAGAAGGTGGTGCCCGGCGTGTCGCACAGATCCTGGATCCGCGACGGCGCGGCGGCGGCGAGAAAGCCCTGATCGAGCAGGGCCCTGATCTCGTCGGGCGACAGCTTGTTCTGGCGCTCGAAGTGCGCCACCAGTTCCTGGATGACCTTCATCGCGCTTCCTGCTCCGTGTCCATGACGACCACCCGGCCGTACGGTGGCTGGAAGGCGGCCGATCGTCCGGGGGGCAGCACCCACAGGACGGAGTACGGCATCGCCTCCTTCGGGTACTCGATCTCACCATCCGTGATGATGGCGGCGGCCCGCACCTGCGGGTCGGCGGCCAGCCGCTCCATGGCAGGAGTGAGATCGCTTCCACCGTAGCCGGTGATTTGATACTCCGCCAGCTCCGTGGGCGACAGCAGCTCGTCGCTCGTGACCGTCACGTCGCACTGGAGCAGCCGGACCTGGTCCACGGCCACCGCGTCGCAGAAGTCGGCGATGGCGCCGAGCGCGCGCGGGATCTCCTCGGCCATCGATCCGCTGGTGTCGACGACAACGTTCAGCATCCAGCCTTCGCGCCGCCGTCCGGGCAGGACGACATCGTCACGGTCCGCGCCGCGTCGTGACGGGCGCACGAACGTGCGCTCCCCCGGCGCCACCGATTCCATCCAGCGCTGCAGCGCGACCTCCCACGGCGTGCGATAGATGCCGCGAAGCGCCGTGACCACCTGGGACACCGCGCCGGGGGCGTCGCCCCGAAGGCCCCGGAGCGCGCCGACGGCCCTGGCCATCGCGAGCCCTGCCGACGCCGCTTCCCTGATCCTCGCGGCCTCTTCCGCCTGGGCCGCGACGTCGTCGGGGAACATCTCCTTCTCGCGCTGGGTGTCGAGCACATCGCCCGCGTCGGCCCGTTCGTCGCCTTCAGCGCCCGCGTGGCCCCGGCCGCGCGGACCGAACACGCGGCCAATGGTCGTCTCCTGCCCCTCGAAGACCGACGTCTTCGAGGGCATGTCGGCGGCGTTGCGGCGCATCTCGAGGACGATCTCCTCGGCCGACCGCTTGCTCGCGCCAGGCAGGTCGAGCCCATCGGCCGGCACGCGCTCGACGCCCAGCTCGATGCGGAGGATGTCGTTGATGATGTAGTCGTGCGCGTAGTTGAACTCGAGGTGGTGGCTGCCGCGCGCGCGATCGTGCGTCCTGAGCGCGAGGTGCAGCAGCTCGTGCGCCAGCACGAAGATCAGATCGTTCTCCTTGAGCCGCTCGGTGAAGGCCGGATTGACGACGAGGCGCCCGGAGGCGAACACGCCCATGGTGGGCACGCGGTCGTCGAGAGAGACGCGGACCCTGGCGGCAAGCCCGGAGAGGTACGGGAGCGGCACGGTCAGCAGCCGGAGACCGCGCTGGACACGCTGCAACTGATGCTGATCGGCGCCGGGCGCCCGCGGCGCCTCGGGGGTCGAGATCGGCGTCACAGGCGGGTCACCTGCTTGAGGAGCGCCAGCATGGCGGGGTCGGCGCCGAGCTCGCTCCAGTGGCCGACGAGATCCGCGACGAGCGTGAGCTGATGCTCGGGCGGCAGGCTGGCCAGGAAGCGATTGACCGTGTCCGGTGGCAGGCCCTGGAGGCGGCCATCACGCACGTGCTGGCGGATGCAGTTCAGGATGAACCATCGCGCCGCGTCGCCCGACGGCAGGCTCGAAGGGTGTTCGATGTAGTGCGTGAGCGGCTGCATGCGCTGAATGGACTCTTCGGCCAGCGCGCAGAACACCGCGGCGTCCTCGGCCGACACGCGCCCGAACGCCAGCGCCCGCCTCAACTCGGGCGTGAGGATGCCGGCGGCCTCCCCCAGGTCGAGCCCGCGCGACAGAAGCGTCCAGGCGCGTGGCGTCGAGAACGGCTGCGGGTCGGCCGGCACCGGGCGCATCAGGGCATCCGGCATGTAGGAGATGAAGTTCAGCACGTCGGCGCGCACACCGTTGGCCGTGGCCCAGTCGAGCCATTCCTGCACGTCGACACGCACGTTCAGGATGCTCACGCGGTTGACCAGCGCCGAGCTCAGCGCGCGCACCAGCGCGCGATCCTGGACGCGGTTCCCGGCCGCCACCACCCATGTGCCAGGCGGCAGCGAATGCTCGCCGAGCCGCCGCTCGAGCAGGAGCGAGTAGAACGCCTTCTGCACGTCCGGCGCGCACGCGGGCAACTCGTCCAGGAACAGGCAGAACGGCTCGGGGTGCTCCGGCAGCAGGACGCGTGGCGGGCAGAATACCGACCGCTCCCCCACGATCCGCGGAATCCCGCTGACGTCTTCGGGCGCGATCTGCGTGCCGAGCAGCGACCGGCACGGAAGACCGGCCTCGGCCGCCGCCTGGTAGACCATCTCCGACTTGCCGACCCCGGGCGGTGAGAGCAGCAGGAAGCTCTGCTCCTGGGCCATGCACTTGATGAGTGTCTTCGCCTGGCTGAGCGTGATGGTTTCTTCCAGCGGACCGGCGGCGGTAGTGCCGAGAGTCGCAGGCATGGGCGTGGCCGTCTGGGAGGTCATGGCTACCATCCTGACGCCACGGCCACAGGGGTTACCAGTAGAAAGTTGGACCGTGGGCGTGATGGCCCGGTGCGCGCGTGTTCAGCGGCCTTATCATCGGACGGGGCGGGCCAATCGGTGGCGACGCACCGTGCCGAGAGGTACACCATGCACGTGCTCACGATTTACGCGCATCCCAATCCGCAGTCGTTCTGTCATGCGGTGCTCGAGCACTTCACGGCGGGCCTGCGGGAGGCCGGACACTCCAACGAAGTCGTCGACCTGTATGCCATCGGGTTCGACCCGGTGCTCCGGCAACGGGACACTCCGAGCTGGCTCACCGAGAGCATCCCGGACGATCTCCTCGACAGGATGCGGTTGCGGGAGTCGCTGCTCGAGGGAGCCGCCGGGCCGCTGCGGCGGCTCGCGCTGAAGCGGCTGATCGGCGACCGCGACGCACGCGGCATCATCCGCCTGCTGCGCGAGCGCTTTCAGCCGAAGGACGTGCTCGAGCAGCAGGAGAAGGTGGCGCGGGCCCAGGCGCTGGCATTCGTCGCGCCCGTGCACTTCCTGAGCTTTCCGGCCATCCTCAAGGGATGGCTCGATCGCGTCTGGACGCCCGGCTTCGCCTACGACCTGACCGCGGACGCGTGGCGAGGTGACATCAACGGCCGCCGGCCACGGCTCACGCACGAGAAGGCGTTGATCATCCAGACGACGATCTTCGACGAGCGCGCCTACGACACCGGGCTCCGCGACGCGATGCGCACGGTGATCGACCAGTTCACCTTGACGTATCCGGGAATCAGGAAGGTGGAGCACGAGTTCTTCTACGCCGTCCATGGCGCCGACGATGAGATGAGGCAGCGCTACCTCGAACGGGCTCGGGCGGTCGGGAGGAGCTTCTAGCGTCCCCGGTCAGTCGCGTTCCGGCTCTGCCCGTTGAAACCGGGGACCCGCACGACGCCACACGAGGAGAGGACTGGACGGCGCTCTCCCGAAGACGGCCATGCTAAGGTGGTCCGATGAAGATTGGCATCATTGGCGCAGGCATGATTGGCTCGGCGCTCGCGAGGAGACTGACCGAGCTTGGTCACGCCGTCGCGATTGCGAACTCGCGTGGGCCGGAGACGCTTCGTGACTTCGCGGCGGAGATCGGGGCCACGCCGGTCACGGCCAGGGAGGCGACGCAGAGCGGCGAGATGGTCGTGGTCGCGATTCCTGAGCGCGCTGTACCCGAGCTGCCGAAGGACGTGTTCGCGGGCGTTCCCGCCGACGTCGTCGTGATCGATGCCGGCAACTACTACCCGAGCCGCGACGGCCACATCCCGGTGATTGATGCGGGACGGACCGAGAGCGGGTGGGTAGCCGATCAGATCGGACGGCCGGTGATCAAGGCGTTCAACACGATCTACTTCAAGAACCTGCTCGAGAAAGGCACACCGCGTGGGGCGGAGGGGCGTCTCGCGGTACCTGTGGCCGGCGATTCGCCCGACGTGCGCGGGAGGGTGCTGCAGCTGGTGGAGGCGCTCGGATTCGACGCGGTGGACGCGGGCGGCATCGAGGAATCGTGGCGGCAGCAGCCAGGCTCACCGTGCTACGGGAAGGAGCTCGACACGGCGCGCTTGCGGGAGGCGCTCGCCGCGGCCGAGCAGAGCAAGGTCGCGGAGTACCGCAAGGCCGCGGACGATGCGGCGCGGGCCTACTTCACGTCTCAGCCGGCGCGCTGACGCGAGCGGGCGCGCGGAACCTTCCCGGCTGACGTGTTCAGCGCCACGGCCGCGCGGACGAGCGCCTTCAGGGCCGGCTCGTCGATCGCCTCGCCCTCGTGGATGTCGATGGCGCGCCGCGCGTTCCCATCGAGGCTGGCGTTGAAGAGGCGCGAGGGGTCCTTCAGCGAAGCGCCCTTGGCGAACGTCATCTTCACGACGCTCTTGTAGGTCTCGCCGGTGCAGACGATCCCGTCGTGCGACCAGACCGGGGTTCCCATCCACTTCCACTCTTCGACGATGTCGGGGTCGGCTTCCTTGATCAGCGCGCGGATCCTGCCGAGCGTGTCGCCGCGCCAGTCGCCGAGCTCGGCGATTCTCCGGCTGATCAGATCGGACGCGGACTCGCCTTCCTGCCTGGCTTCGGACCGTTTCATCGTCGCCTCCTCGAGAGGGTGCGCAGGAAGCAGGAATTTGTGTCGGCTACGGGAGCCAGCCGGGCAACGCCGCCGCCTGCTTCACCCACGCCGCCATCTGCGCCTCGTCGAGCTCGCCTTCGCGGATGTCGACGTAGCGCGTCTCCCGGCTCTTGCTGGGACCGGGCGGGACCGGCATGAGCGATGTGCCGCGAAAGAACGCCACTTTGACGTAGTGCGTGAACGTGTGGAACGACAGGAACCATCCCCGGCCTTCGATGCCGTAGAACGGCGAGTTCCACTTCACGGCCTTGCGGACGTTCGGAACGTTCCGCACGATGAGGGCGTCCAGCCGGCGCCCGACGTCGCGTTTCCAGCCCGGCATCGCCGCGATGTACGCCTGCACCGGGGCGTCACCGTCGGCCTTCGCGATCTGCGGATTGCCGCCTGACAGGAGTCTCGATGGCGTGGCCTCACTCGCACGTGGCCTGGCCCGGGTCCTGTTGTTCATGGGATCCTCGCAAGCAGGTCGACGAGCCTGTCGCCCATCATCTTCCAGCCGTAGCGCGCGCCGCCGAACTCCCGCTTCTGGTCCGGCTTGAAGCCCGACTGCACGAGGGACAGGCGCGTGCCCGACGCCGTGGGCGTGAGGGTGAACGTCACGACGGTGTCGATCAACCAGCCACCGGGATCGCCGACGACCCAGGTGTAACTGAGTTTCCGATGCGCTTCGATCTCGACGAAGCGGCAGTTCACGGTGCCGTTCCAACCGGGCTGCGGCTCGGTCTTCAACCTGAACGCCGCTCCCGGCTCGAGCGTGAGGTCGACTACGGGCAGGAGCCACTCCGTGAGCAGTGCGGGGTCGGTGAGCGCGCGCCACACCTTCTCCGGCGGATGAGGCAGATCGAACTCGAACGACAGCGAGTCTGTACTCATTCGTCCATCTTCTCCAGCAGCCGCTCGAGGCGACCGACGTGCGCGGGCCAGAACGCGCGGTAGTGGGCGATCCAGTCGATGAGCGGCTCCATCCCGCGCGGCTCCACCCGGTAGTAGACACAGCGCCCCTCGCGCCGGCCGTCCACCAGGCCGGCGTCCTTCAACGCGGCGAGGTGCTGCGACACGGCCGGTTGCGAGATGTCGAAGCGCGCCGTGAGGTCCTTCACCGCGGCTTCGCCGCGGGTGAGCGACTCGAAGATCGCCCGGCGGCTGGGGTCCGCCAGCGCCTGGAAGATCCGGTCCTCGACCGCGGCCATGCCCTGCATGCATAATCAATAAGCCAACACTTATGGATTGTCAAGCACGCGGATCCCGATAGGCGCGGCAAGGGAAACCGGTGCGGGTGGAGGCGGAGGAGCCACGCACTGGAACGTGCTGCGTGGTCAGTGACGAGCAACGCACTCGTGAAGACGGGAAAGGGCGAGGCCAGCAACACTCGTTGGCCCGGCCTCTCTTCGCCAGTGGCTAGCGCACTGTGATCGTCACGATTTCGGAAAGACAGCCCGCTAGCCCGATGTGTTTCGAGGAGGGGGGCCCCGCCGCCGTGCGAGAGAGCGGCGGCGGAACCCTCATTGGCAACGATCAGGGCACGACGACCGTCTGCACAGGCGTGGGCGCGCTCGATCCGCACGCGTTCTGCGCCGTGACCCGGACGTTGTAGGTGCCGGGGGCGGCCGTCCCGCTGATGAACCGGGCTGTCGTGCTGAAGCTGCCGGTATAGGCGCCGGTCACCTCCACGAGATAGTTGGTGGGCGCCGGCCCGCTGGCGGCAAGATCCCAGACCGCCACGATCGTGTTCCCCAGCCGGTAGGCGAGGAAGCGGTCGGGAGTCAGCGGAACGCCGGTGCAGGCCGCCGGGACCGACAGCGTGACCGGGCTCGAGCTCGCGCTGGTGCCGGTGGCGTTCGCCGCCCGGACACTGACCGTGTAGCTGCCCGCCGGCACGTTGTCGAAGGTGATGGACTCGGTCAGGCCGAGCGGGATCGAGGTCGTGAGCGGGCCGGACACGTCCAGCAGGATCGAGCTCGGCTCGCCGCCCTCGAAGGTGTTCCGCCAGGCCAGGGCGACGGACGAGCCGTTGACCAGCCCGACGAGGTTCTGCGGCGCCGACGGCGCCTGCGGCACGTTCACGAAGATCCGGATCTCGTTGGACGGCTCGGCCGGATCCTCACCGTGAACGCTGACGTAGAACGATCCGCTCGGTGCGGTCAGCGTGAAGATCGGATCCTGGCTGCCGGTCGGGATGAGGACCTGCGTGTCGCCGGGGGTGAGACCGCCGCGGATGACGTAGCCGCCAGCCGGCGGCCCCGCCTCGGGCTCGGTCCATCGCAGCGTCACCTGGTTGCCGACGATGGAAGCGGCGTAGAGCCCTGTGGGCTGCGTGAGCACTTGCGTCACGACGCCCCGGGCGTACTCCGAGTAGGTGCGGCCGGTCACCGTGTTGCCCTGGTTCCAGACCCCATAGAAATGCAGGCCGTCGGGGCGGGTCACGATCTGCGATTCGTAGGCGTACTCCTCGTCCTGGAACACCGTCCCGGCGGCCGTCGAATAGCGCACAGGCGTCGCGAACGTCTCGGCCGCGTCGGTGCTGACCGTGACGAAGATGCCGAGATCGGCACCGCCCTCCGGGTCGTAGGGCGAGACGTTCTCCTGCGTGCCCCACGCCAGAAGGATGACGTCCGGATTCTGGCACTGTGTCGGATCGGTCGTCGTGGGATCCTGCGGGTTGCCGGTGGGGCACGTCGTCTGGCTGCTCTTGGGCGTGCCGATGATGCGAGGCTCGCGGACGTTGATGGTCCGGTCCGTGATCCTGGAAACGTTGGCGGGCACTCCCCAACCCTGGCCGACCGTGTACTTGCGGAGCCAGAAGTTGTAGTTGTCCAGCTGCGCCCAGAGCTTCACGAGGTCGCTGGTGTAGTTCCAGCCCACCCACAGGTCGCCACCCCGGAGCACGCCGCGGTGCGCGAGCGCGTTCTCGGTGTAGTTGAGCTCGGTGTCGTCCGACAGGTTGGCGCTCGTCGCGGTGGGCGTGTTGCTGCTCAGGTTCTCCGCGTGCGCGTTGGCCAGCGTGATCGCCGTCACGTAGTCGGAGGTGGCGCAGGCCGGATCGACCGCCGGCTCCATGTTGGCCGGCTGCAGGCCGCCCATGCCGCGGCGCAGCACGATGTCGGAGGGGCCACCCCTGTCGTAGATGCCCTCCTTCCAGAAGATGGCGATGTTGATGCCGCCGGGGCCGGCATCAGCCGGCGTCTGGGTGAGGAAGCGGACGCGGCGACCGTTCTTCAGCGGATCGCTGATGACGCACCCCGCCTTGCCCGCCGCATCGACCGGGGGCACGGCATACGGGAACGCGTGGTAACGGATGAACTTGCCCTCGTCGAGCCCTTCCGATCCCTTCGTTTCTTCGTAGGCGATGATCGACGTGCCGCCGACCATGCCGATGTTCGCGCGCGAAGCGCCCGCCTGGCCTTTCTCGATCAGGCCCGGGTCAACGTTGACACCTGCACCATCGAAGATCGGGTTGACCTGGCCAGGCAGCCCGTACAGGCCCTGCCAGTTGTCGGTGAGCCGCGCCGGCGAGGCGAGGACGAAATCGTCGGCTGGGGTGCTCGGGACCGAGAGGTCGACCGTCGCGTACGTGTACCAGACGTCGGTGCCGCCGCTGACCGTGGCGCCGGACGCGCCGTCACCGGGACCGTCGCCCTCACCGAGCTGCAGCCCCATCGGATCCTCCTGCCACGAGATGATGACTTGCCCTCTGCGGAAGCTCGGGCTGGCGGGGTCGGTGTTGACGTTGCCGCTGTGCGCGTCCTGCTTGGCGTCGCGCTCGCCCGTGCTGAGCTGAGCCGGCGCGCTCCACGTGGTGCCGTTGTTGGCCGTGTACGTCACCCACGTGCACGCGAACGGAATGACGCGGCTGTCACGCTCGAGGTAACGGATCGCGCGCTGCACCGGCGGCTGGATGCCGGGCGTGGCCAGGTCGCCATCGGGGCAGTAGTTGCCAATCCACGAGGCAACGATCACGGGGCCGCTGGTCTTGATGTTGACCTTGTCGATGTCGCCCGGATAGGGCATGCGGCTGGCAACCGGGTCGCCGCCCTGCCACGCCGTCGCGATGCTCGACTGGAGCGCCGACCCCGAGAGGTTCCGAGCCGTCGACCAGTCCTCCGGCACATCGCACGTGCGCACGACGGTATCGGGGCGGACCGTACCGGGCTTGCACGTCTTAACATAGACATCGCGCGCCGGCCGCTCGGCGTCGGACTTGGTGTCGTAGACATTGCCGGCGCCCGGCGTGTCGTCGCCGTAGATCACGACCAGCGTCCCGTCGCCGGCACGCTGGATCTTGGGCTTGTCGCCCGCGTCGCCGTCGCTGATCGCAAACGGCGTGCTGATGGTCAATCGCGTGACCGCGGCAAGCGTCACCGTCGTGCCCAACGCCACGGCGATCACGAGCGCGGTCTTGCGCCACTGAAGAACGTTTCTATGATTCACGAGAGGTCTCCAAATCCGCCCGATGCGGTGCTTCGTATGTCCGTCGGCGCCGCCGCAGTGCTCTCACGCCCTGCGGCAACGGATGAGTCAACGTATCACGCCACTGTGTGGCTCTCCGCAAGGTGCGACCATTCACCGCAGGGATCCGCGGGACGGTGCGACAAAAGACCACAGCTCAAGGACTCGTCCGCCTCCGTCCGGGGCACCGCCGGGCGCGTTGCATCGCAAGCTGAAGGTGCGGGCCGCAGACGCGGGGCAGACGCTCTCCGACTACCTGCTGGCCGAACTCCAACGCCTGGCCGCACGGCCCACGCGCGACGACATGCTGGCCAGGATCCACGGTCGAAGACGTGTGACCCTGAAGACGCCAGCCGCTGTGGTGATCCGCGAGGAACGCGACTCCGCGTGATCGTCGTCGACGCGTCGGCCCTGCTGGAGTCGAATTCCATTCGCCGCATCTGGTAGACGTCGAGTTGACGCAGGGCCTCCGGCGCCTCGTCCGGTCAGGTAGGTGTCACCTGAACGCGAGGCGGAAGCCATCGCCGATCTCTCCGACCTCGATCTCCACCGCCACACCCATCTCGATCTCCTGACGCGCGCATGGACACTGCGCGAGAACGTCACGGCGTACGACGCCATGTACATCGCCCTGGCGGAGGCACTCGACGCGACGGTCGTCACCTGCGACACGCCCCTGGCAAAGGCACCCGGGCACCGCGCACGAGTCGAGGCCATCGAATGAGTGCGTGTCTCAGATCTCCTGCAGGTCCCGGCCGACGATGACGGTGGCTCGAAAGTGTCGCGACGCTGCGTCGTGCCACATCACCTCCGTTATCTCTGGATCGTCGGACGGCACGAAGTGCGACAGCACGAGCGTCTTGACGCCCGCCTGTTGGGCCACGCGACCCGCATCCTCCGCCGAGGTCTGGTGCGCCAGGATGCTCGCCTTCAGGGCGGCGGCATTGGGCACTCGCGCGACGAGCCGGTCGAGGGCCGCCGGGTACGTCACTGAATGGACGAGGACGTCGGCACTGGCGGCGAGCTTCGCGAGGTTCTGCGACGGTGCGGTATCCCCGGAGATCACGATGGAGCGATCGCGCGCGTCGAATCGGTAGGCAAACGCGGGGACCACGGACGGATGGTCGACGAGCGCGGCCGTGACCTTGATGCTCTCGTCCGACACCACCGCGCCGCCCTCGCGACGCTCGTGGACGTTCACGAGAGGCGCGGGCGCCGGCCGCCGTTCGTTCGCGACCCGTACGTCGATGTCGGACGCATTCATCTCGAAGAAGAGCTGCGTCATCCGAGCGAGCGGGGGCGGTCCCCAGGTGGCGAGGCGCGAACTCAAACCGGCCGTCCACGCCAGCAGGATCAGGTTGCCGTAGTCCGCCGTGTGGTCCGAATGCTGGTGCGTGATGAAGATGTGACGCAGCGACGGCAGCGGCACGCCGGCAAACACCATCTGCCTGGCGAACGTCGGCTGAGGAGCGGCAGGTGCGCCACGATGATTGGCGGTGATTGTAGTCGGCTGTCACCCTCGCGGCGGACTCCGGGGTCCCTAGCTGAGGTGGCTCACCGAACTCCGCAACGGGCTCATCAGAGCCGCCTGACAGCCCCGGCGGCGGCGACGCCGCCCAACATGATGCCCAGGCAGCGCCCACGCATGCGTCCTGCCCCCCCACGCCCGATTTGGCGGCAGCGTCGGCAACGGAGCCATGGACGTGGTTGACACGAGGCTACCCGACGGGTCTACGGTTCTGAGCAGGTGCCATGACGGACCTCGCGACATTGCGGCGTGGAAGGGCGTCTTTCGAGCAACGGGCGTGGTCCGACGCGCATCGACTCTTGACCGCTGCTGACCGCGACGGAGCCCTGGAACCGGAAGACCTCGAACGGGTCGCGACGGCCGCCTATCTCCTGGGCCGGGATGACGAGAGCGAGGCCTTCAGGGCGCGCGCGCATCAGGCCTTCGTCAACCGCGGCGACCAGGAAGGGGCCGCCCGGGCTGCAGGGTGGCTGGGCTTTGGACTCCTGCAGCGCGGCGCCGTCGCGCCGGCGTCCGGCTGGCTCGCCAGGGCTGCGCGGATCCTCGACGAGGCGCAGCTCGACTCTGTGGTGCGCGGATATCTGCTGATTCCCTCCGCCATTCGCTGCATCGTGCAGGGTGACGCGGCGGGAGGGCACGCGGCATTCACCCGGGCCGCCGACATCGCGTCCCACTTCGACGATCCCGATCTGGCATCGCTGGCGCGTCACGGGATCGGCCGCGCCCTCATTCGTCTCGGACACATCGCGGAAGGCCTCGCGTTGCTGGATGAAGCGATGGTCGCGGTGACCGCCGGCGAGGTGGCGCCGATCCTGGCCGGTGACATCTATTGCAGCGTGCTCGAGGCGTGCCAGGAGACGTTCGATCTGCGCCGGGCGTACGAGTGGACCACATCCCTTGCGCAGTGGTGCGCCAGTCAGCCTGACCTCGTGCGCTACCGCGGCGAGTGCCTGCTCCATCGTGCGGAGGTGATGCAGTTGCGGGGTCACTGGGATCATGCGGCACAGGATGCGCGGGACGCATGCGGGTTGTTGACGTCTGGGGAAGGTCGGCCGATGGCAGGCGCCGCATTCTATCGGCTGGGCGAGATCCACCGGCTCCGGGGCGAGTTCGCCAGGGCTGAAGCCGCGTATGCACGGGCGAATGAGCGCGGACGTCGACCCTATCCAGGACTGTCGCTGCTTCGCCTCGCGCAGGGCCAGATCGATGCCGCGGCGGTCTCGATCCGCGGTGTTCTCGTCGACACGCGAGCGCCGGCCGCTCGCGCTCGGGTGCTTGCCGCGGCGATCGAGATCCTTCTCGCCGCGAGCGATCTCGACCACGCGCGCGCTGCCACCGGAGAATTGACGGACATCGCCAGCCGAATCGGCGCGCCGCTTCTTCACGCGGCGTCGGCGCATGCGACCGGTGCACTCCTCCTTGCCCAGGGGGACATCGCTGGCGCGTCAACGTCGCTGCGCCAGGCATGGGAGCTCTGGCGCGATCTGGACATGCCGTACGAAGAGGCGCAGACCTGCCTGCTGATGGCGGCTGTCTGTGAACGGCGGGGCGACGCGGATGGCAGTCGTCTCGAGCTCGAGACCGCGCGCCGGCTGTTCACGCAGCTCGCCGCCGAACCCGGCCTCGCCCGCATCGCCGAGCAATCGGAGCGCGCCTCCTCGCATCGGCGAATCGGCTCGCTCAGCGAACGCGAGGTGCAGGTACTTCGGCTGCTCGCGGCCGGCAAGACCAATCGCGCCATCGCCGACGATCTCTTCATCAGCGAGAAGACTGTCGCCCGGCATGTCAGCAACATCTTCGACAAGCTTGGCGTGTCGAGCCGCACGGGCGCGACCGCCTGGGCGTTCCAGCACAACCTCATCTGAGGCGTACGAAGAAATACCCAATTGCAGGGCCTCCGCGATTTTGGGTATTCCGCCTGATGTTCAGCGCCTCTGGCCTCCGGTAAGGTCAGGTTCGACGCGGGCCGCATCATGGCTGCCGCGAAGGGTGTGGGTTTCCGGAGAGGAACGGCGATGTGAGAGGAGTGATGTCATGTACGTGATCCGCGAAGTCCTCAACTGCAAACCCGGGAAGGTCCGCCAGATGGTTGAGAAGTTCCGGGGCATCTCAACGGTCTTGAAGGAAATGGGGCAGGAACCTCTGCGCGTGCTCACCGATGTCACGGGTGAGCCCTACTGGACCATCGTCGCTGAGGCAAGAGTCGAGAAGATCGACGATTTCTTCGCCATGGAGCAACACCTCATGACCAATGACACGCTTCGGAAGACCATGGCCGACTATCACGACCTCGTCGACCGCGGCCGGCGGGAAATCTATCGACTTGAGAGCTGACGTCCTTGAGTGATCAGCACCTCGGAACCGTGGTCATCGGCGGAGGCCAGGCGGGCCTGGCTGTCGGCTATCACCTCAGGCAACGGGGGCTGCCGTTCGTGATCCTGGACGCGAACGACCGCATCGGTGAGGCCTGGCGGAGGAGGTGGGATTCACTACGGCTGTTTACACCGGGCCGTTACGACGGACTGCCGGGGATGCGGTTTCCGGGATCGCCCTCCTCGTATCCGACCAAGGACGAGACCGCCGATTATCTGGAGAGTTATGCCCGCGAGTTCGAGCTCCCTGTCCGGACAGGGGTCAGAGTCGACAGGCTGTCGAAGGTCGGGGATCGCTTCGAAGTGATCTGGGGTGAGCACACGCTGTTCGCCGCGAACGCGGTCGTGGCGACAGGCGCCTATCACACCCCCAGGGTCCCGCCGTTCGCGCGCGAGCTCGACGAGAGCATCGTCCAGCTCCACTCGACGGAGTACCGTAACCCCTCCCCGCTCCAGGAAGGGGGCGTGCTGGTGGTGGGCGCCGGCAACTCTGGCGCGGAGATCGGGATCGAACTCGCGCCCCACCACCAGACGTGGCTGTCGGGCCGAGATACCGGCCAGGAGCCGACTCGGGCCGGGAGTCTTCCCGATCACCTGTTCACGCCCATCATGTGGTTGATGGCGACGCGGTTGACGGTGAACACGCGCCTTGGACGAAAGCTCCGAGACCACTTTCTCGACCCTCCCCGAGGAATCCCTCTGGGCCGGGTGCGACGGAAGGACTTTGCGGCAGCAGGCATCGCAAGAGTGCCGCGAATGGCTGGCGTGATGAACGGACGTCCCGTCCTCGAGGATGGAAGGCGCCTCGAGGTGTCGAACGTCATTTGGTGCACCGGATTCACACCCGATTACGGCTGGATCGATCTCTCACTCCCGACCCACAACGGCGTTCCCCTTCACGATCGGGGCATCGTCGAGTCCTGTCCCGGTCTCTACCTGGTGGGGCTTCCATTCCTCTACTCCCTGAGCTCGGCGCTATTGGGAGGTGTGGGACGGGATGCCAAGCACATCGTCGATCGCATCGTTTTCACGCGGCCCGCAAGAACGGGGATCTAGCGCGCCAGAACACGCAGACGCGATGGCGGGCGGGATGAGGCCGTTTCTGTGAATCGGCTCAGGCTGCACATCACAAGGCTCGCCGGCGCCCGAGACAGACGCCGGCGGCCGAAACCGCAGCCTACTGACGGTCTTCACCCGCGTGCCGGCCAGCCCTCGGACCTTGAGCGTGACGCCGGTCATGTCGAGCAGTCCGTTGTTCGTGAGCTGGACCCGGAAGCTTCCTTCCTCGCCGGTGTTGAGCACGTTGCCCGGAACGTCGACCTCAACGATGTCGAGGTCGACGAACTGCTCGGGATAATCGTGCATCGCGGCACGGAAGTCGTTGAAGAACGCCTCGGCTGCTCCCGGCGCCCGCGGTACTGGAAGGCGGTCCGGTTCGGGGGCTGCTGGGGCAGAGGCGATCGATGGCCCGGAGATGGGACTGATGGTGCTCTGTGGCATGGTGCTATTCCTTTCAAGCTGTCGTGCGGCCGGCGGTGTCAAGGGCTGGAATCGTGCCGGCTATCTACGAGCCCAGCCCGCGGTCTGCGCGCCTCCTTCGGCATTTGTGGCGAGCGGCTGTCAACCGCAGCCATGCGCGTACTGTCTCTCACTACGCAGTCGCGGGGTAAAGGCGGACAAGCGCGGCGGGCTCGACGGGGAGAAGCTTGCCGCCCTCTGTGAGGAATTCGGGATCGCCCCTGGGGATGCCGTGCATGCTGGGACCCGCAAGCACCGGGGAGTCCGCTCCGGGGCTACGGCGAGACAGCCTTCGCACTCGCCACGAGCGAAGGCTGGCTCGCGGCACTGGACGATTTCCGCAACTGGTTAGGATGGGCCTCCGGCCGGCGAAACGCGATGAAAATCGGTGCGGCAGAATAGCGCCGGCGGGAGCGGTGAGATCGAATCAAGCCAGTGGAGCCCTCAAGGCCGAGCAACTGTTTGATCCGGAGCGTGCGTGATTGAACGAATGATTGGGCATCGGTGGGTTCACCGGGAGCCGACGATCGCCCGCGACCCTGACTGATGTCCAGGGGTTGGAGGACCGGCGCAGGCCGTCAGCATCAGGTTATGGGCTTCGGGTGCGGCGTCAGCCGCCGACCGAAGACGCTCACCACAGGCTGTCGCACGCGAGCGACGTTCTGGCGTGAGGGTGTCTTCGGCTTCGCGCGCTGATCGCTTCTTGGGGATTCGGGTTGCTTCTTCCCCCTTGCCGTCGACTTCCGGCTGACCGGCTTCTGCGCCTCTCTTGCGAGCGGCTGGTCGGTGCCATCCGACGTCTTGGGGAACCTCGCGTGTGGGCCGGAACGCCCTGCAACGAGGCTCTTCGGGCGCGGGCGCCGCTGCTTGCGTTTGGGTCCGGCGATACCCGACGGCTTGGGAGCGCGTGCCGACGCCTGGGCGCGTTTCACCTTCGGTGTGCGCCTCCTCATCTCGTTCTGTCCTTGTTCGCTCCGACGTGCGAGCGGCTGTGCGGACGCGGACCCGCAGGGCCCGGTTGGGGAATTGGATTGGTCGGTCCGGGGGAGCCGGGACCCGGAGTCGTCGGCCCTGGTGCAGGACGGGGAAGCGGCCCGGGAGGCGCCCCCGGCTTCGGCGGCCTGTTGGGTTGTGAAGCCTTCACCTGGTTTCCTCGGAACATAGTCTAAGACTCGGTACCTCTCGGTGGCAATCCAGATGGGCGCGCCGCTCTGCTCCGTTTCGTGGACATCTTCCGAAAGGTGGATACGATGTCCGGAATCGCAGACACACGAAGCCGGCGAGCGCGCCGGCGGTTTACAGATGAGTTCAAGCAGCAAGCCGCCCGCCCAGTGCTCGACGAAGGCAAGGGGGTGGCGGCCGTGGCCCGCGAGTTGGACCAGGTCCCCTCCGCATTGGGCCAGTGTGTCACACAGGCGCAGGCGGATCGCTCGAAGGGACGCACGGGGCTGACAACGGCCGAGCGTGACCAAGCCATGATGAACAATACGAAGCTTACGATCCTTCAGATTAACGACACTCACGGTTATCTGGAGCCCCACCCCGAATTGTTCTGGCAAGGTGACAAGGCTGAATACCGACCCTCGGGCGGCTATGCCCGGTTGCTCACGATCTTCAAACAGGTGCGTCTGGAGCGAAATGGGGCGGTGATTGCACTGGATAACGGTGACACTTTTCATGGAACGTTTCACGCGGTTCATTCCGAGGGCCAGGCGCTCATCGAACCGGTGAACTTGCTGGGCCTTGATGCCTGGACGGTGCACTGGGATTTCGCCTACGGCCCCGATCGGATGCGCGAACTCGCCGCGCAACTGAACCATCCTCTGCTGGCGAGTAACTGTTACCAGATTGACACCGGCGAACTTGCCTATCCCGCGTTCACGGTGCTTGAACGAGGCGGGGTGCGCGTCGGCGTAGTTGGCATCGCGGCTACGATTATTGATAAGACGATGCCCGAACATTTCAGCACGGGCCTTCGTTTCACGCTCGGCAAGGAGGAATTGCCAGGACATATCCGACGCTTGCGGGAACGGGAGCGCGTGGATCTCGTCGTCGTGCTCTCGCACCTCGGCTTTCCGCAGGACGTAAAGCTCGCCTCGGAAGTCGCAGGTATCGACATTCTCTTGAGCGGTCATACCCATAATCGTATGGATGCGCCTTTGCAGGTGAACGGGGCCACAATCATCCAGTCCGGTTGTCATGGGTCATTCATTGGGCGGCTCGATGTCGAACTCACCGGCGCGCGTGTCACCGGCGTCCGCCACCAGTTGATCCGTGTCGATGATTCAATCCCGTCCGACGCCGAGATGCAGCGGGCAGTGGAACAAGTCGTCGCTCCACAACGCCACATGCTTTCCGAGGTTGTGGGACAGACCGACACGGCCCTCAACCGAAACACCTTCCTCGAAGCGACCATGGATAATCTGCTCTTGCAAGCGATCGCGGAAGCCGCCGACACGCGCATTGCGTTTTCCAACGGCTGGCGTTATGGCGCGCCGATTCCGCCTGGCCCCGTCACGGTGAATGATCTTTGGAATATCGTGCCGCCCAACCCGCCGGTGTCCCTGGCGGAGCTGACGGGGCGGGAGATGTGGGAGATGATGGAGGAGAATCTCGAACACACGTTGGCGGCCGATCCCTACAAGCAGATGGGCGGCTACGTGAAGCGGTGTCTCGGCGTCAATATCTACATCAAGGCCGAGAATCCTTCCGGATCGCGCATCCAACAGTTCTTCGTGAACGGCGAAGGGATCGAAGCCGATCGCCACTACACGGTGGCCTTCATCACGTCGCAGGGCGTGCCCAAGAAGTACGGGAGCAATCGCCGCGAATTACCCATTTCTGCCATTGATGCACTCAGGCGCTATTTCAGCAACCACCCGAGAGTGAATGCAGATTTCCGGGGAGCCGTGGTCGTGGTGTAAGCTCGCCACCCAACCACGCCCAAACGGCCCGCCACGGCTTGAGCACGCATGGTCGAACGATCCCCAGCGCTGATTTCCGACGGTCACGCCTGATAAGAACAACGAGACGTCCGGACCGGGGGCTGGCCCGCACCCGGTCCGGAGGGAGCGAGTGGAATGGCGAAAGAGGCCGGTCTCGATCGTGACGAAGAGCAGCAAGTAGTTGAGAACGAGAACGTCCACTCGTCCGTCATCTTCGAGGCCATCCGCCGGGAGGGAGAGCACGAGCTGTCCCGGCCCTTCAGCGCGCTGTGGTGGTCCGGCGTCGCAGCGGGGCTGGCTATCAGCATGTCGGTGCTCTGCAAGGGATTCCTCGAGTCGATCCTGCCCCATGAGGACTGGGCGGCGGGCATCTCGAACCTAGGCTACACGGTTGGTTTCCTGATCGTGATCCTCGGCCGGATGCAGCTGTTCACCGAAAACACGATCACTCCCATCCTGCCGCTGTTCCTGGCGCCGACGCGGGCGAATCTCCATCAGACGGCGCGGCTCTGGGGCATCGTCTTCATCGCGAACCTGGTCGGCTGCGCCGCCGCGGCGCTGATGCTGGTCTATGGCCACATCCTGCCCGATGCACGGTTCGAGGGCATCCTCTCCGTTTCACGCCATTATGCGGAGGCGACGGCGCTGGAGCATTTCACATGGGGTGTCCCGGCCGGGTTTATCATCGCCGCGCTCGTCTGGGTCCTGTCGAGGATGGAAAGCGCGGGTGAGGTGCTGATGATCATGATCCTGACCTACATGATTGGGCTTGGCGGCATGTCACATGTGGTGGCGGGCTCAACCGAGCTGTTCATCCTCGTCGCGCGCGGCGAGCTTGCGCTGGCCACAGCGGTGTTCGGAGGCATCCTGCCTGCCTTCGCGGGCAATGTACTGGGGGGCACGGGCATCTTCGCGGCGCTCACTTACGCACAGGTCCGCGAAGAGATCTGACTGGACGACCAGAGCGTCAGTCCTGCCAAGCCCCATCGAGGCTGCGGCCAGAACGGCGCCAAGGGCGGCGCCTGGCGCCGGCGAAGGCGTGGCCCCGCGTACGTCCGCCTCGGCCGCGCCGTCCGCTACTTGGCCGGTGACGTCGATGGCTTCCTTCGCGCGAATCGGCACGGATCACCCACGGTGATGTAGTGGCGCGAGGCCGGCGAGGAGACGCAAAGCGTGGCTCTCTGGAAGCGACGACAGTGGTATTGGCTCGCCGTGGTTGGGCACGGGCATCGCTACCGAACCGCTCGGCACCACGGACTGGCGCGACGCCAGGCGGCTGGAACCTGGCACGGCCGTACGAAACGCATCGATCCAACACGAGGCATGACGTCCTGGCGCACCGCGTGGCGCTCGATGCGCACGGCCGCGGGGCTGAGCGACGTGCGCTTCCACGATGGCCGGCACACCGCCATCACGACGCTGGCCGAGAAAGGGCTCCCTGATTGGGTGATCCAGGCGCAGGTTGGACACGTCGCGCCCGAGATGAACAATTGGCTCGCAGCACTGGACGATTTCCGCAACTGCCTGATCCGAGAGGCAAGCTGAAGGTTCGCGCGCGTCAGGCTCCCGGTGGCGTGACGGACAAAGGCCAAGCCGCCGCGGATCGACTGGTGAGCCAGTTGATGAAGTCCGTCGCTGGCGGCACGGCGCCGTGCTGCCGAAGCCGCTTCGCGACCTGGGCGCGTGTCCATGGGAGTGCATGCACACTTGCAGCAACGCCTCCGCCACGGAGCACTGGCCGCCAGGGATGAGGGGATCGCGAAGTACGCGCGTGAGATCGGCCTCCGAGGCGGCTGCCAGCCACCTCGACTCCTGTTCCTGCGTACTCGAGAATCGTTGAACCAGTTCGTCGAATGAACGGGAGGGACGAGATTCGTCCTCA
>Ga0209706_10000554_pt1 | contig 21391 bp, 11 predicted proteins | sample PPLLaktember2015_6_FD_187263 | JGI IMG/M metagenome (GOLD analysis project Ga0209706, IMG submission 187263) | Freshwater sediment microbial communities from Prairie Pothole Lake near Jamestown, North Dakota, USA - PPLs Lake P8 Core (1) Depth... | ecosystem: Environmental > Aquatic > Freshwater...
TCGATGTTGCCGTTCGGGTGGCACGACTCGCACGAGAACGTGCCGCTCGTCGAGCCGCGGGCGCTCGAGAACGCGATGCGGCCGGCCTTCACCGAGGCCGGCGTCGGATCGGAGCCCACGGGAATGGTCGCTTCGACCGCCGGGCTCGCGGGGTTCCGCACGTCGACCACCGAGAGCGTGCTGTCGACAGTGTTCAGCACGAAGGCGCGCTCGGCGGCGCCGCCGGGCCCGGAGCGCAGTGCGACGCCCTGCGGGATCGCGCCGACGACCGCGCTGCCGAGGACGGCGCCGTTCTCGTCGAGGGTGAAGAGCCCGGGGAGGCCCGGCTTGCCGTCGGAGCCTGCGGCGGTGAAGACGACCGTCGCACCGTCGCCCGACACCGCGACGCCGTAGGGCGTCGGAGCGGTCACGCCGAGCGCGGCGGCGCCGGCGTCGAGGTCAACCTTCACGGGCTCGCTGCAGCCCCAAACGGTGCAATCGAGGTAGGAGATCCGGTTCTCGAACATGCGATTGCCGAGCTGCCCGAGGCCGTTCAGGTGGTTCCGCGCGTCGGTGTGCGTGACGTAGACGCGACCGTTCGCGCCCGCCGCCACGCCGTAGAGCAGCGTGCCGACGTGCTCGATCTGCTGCAGCGGCGCGGGCTCGCCTCTCGGGTTCCCCGGCGGGAAGGGCTGTCCGTCCCGCGCGAACAGGAAAACGTCGCGGTCGGGGACGTCGCCGTCGCGGACCACGCGACCGCCGATGTTGGGGTCGCGCGCCGCGAAGTCGAAGATCGTCCCGAGGTCGAAGCGGAAGCTCGGCGAGAGCGTGAGGTTGTCGATCAGGTTCGCCTTGAACTCGCAGCCCGCGTCGTAGGGGTCGTTCGGGTCGAAGGGCGCGGCGAGGGCGAAGCGCGGATCCTGCTCCGCGCAGCTCGGGAACTCGGTCTGATTCCCCGACTCGAACGCGGCCACGAGGAGCCTGCCATTCCACGCGGCGAGCGCGCGCGGCGCCTGCGCCGAGATCGGGAATCGAACGGGCGACACCGACCAACGTCCGGTCGCGTCGTCGCAGATCTGGTTCGAATTGCCGTCCGCGACGTCGAGCACGATCACCTGGTTCGGCTGGTCGAGCGTCACGAAGGCGCGGCACGGATCGACGAAGGTGACGCCGACCGGCTCGTCGGTCGCCGTCACGAGGTCGTCCGGCGTGCTTCCGCCGTCGGCGTGCTCGAGCTCCTGCAGCGTCTGCAACACCGCGCGCTGCGTGCGGCTCACCACGGAGACCGAGTCCGAGATGTGGTTCGTCACGAACACGAGCTCGTCCTCGCTGGCGTTCGCCGGATCCACCTTCGGGCGCACCGCGACGCCGACCGGGTCGATGCCCACCGGCACCTGCGCCAGCTCGCGCGGCGCCGTCGGATTGGAGACGTCGACGAACGAGAGCGTGCCCGTCGTGGTGTTGGCGACGTAGAGCAGCGAGCCGTCGTTCGAGAGCGCGACCGGGTTCGTCTGCGGACTCGTGAAGAGCGGCTTGCCGGTCGGAATCGGCGGCGCCGCGATCGGCGTGCCGCACTGGTTCGCGCCGAGCGCGAGCGGGCCGAACGCGAGCAGTCCGAGAACGAGCGCACGCGGCGCGTGGCGGTGGTGCATCGGGAGCCCCCATCGCCGGCGCGGGGGCGCGCCGGACCGGTTGGAATCGCGGGCCGAAGCGGCTGCCCGTCGGGCGCCACTTCGGCGCGCTGCATCTTACCCCGGCCGGCGCGAAATCTACCGGTCGTTTAGGCTGGAATCGCGGGCGCCGGCCACTCCGGCGAATTGCCGCGGCGTGTCACCCAGGCGCGGGGCGCTAGCGCCGGGCGCCCGCGCGGAGCCGCCCGAGCGCGACGAGCCCGGCGCCGAGCAGGAGGGCGGCCGACGGCTCAGGCACCAGGAACCCGCGGATCTCGCCGCCGGTGGCGAAGCTGCTGTGGATGTTGAAGTAGGACTCGCCGGCGGCGAGGGCGGCCGCGAGCGCAGCCTCGGCGTTGGCGATGCTCCCCTGCGCGGTCACGAAGGCGGCGTTCCAGCTCGATGCCTCGGTCAGGTCGAAGGTCTGCGAATAGGTCCCCGCCGTGACGCCCGCCGGGAATCCCGGGAACGTCGGGGTGGTCGTGGCGACGTCCGCGGTCGGGACCGGCGCGCTCGGGGATACGCAGCAGTGGATGTGGGCGACCGTCGTGTTTCCCGTCAACCCGCTGAATGCGGCCGAGACCGCGAGCGTATGCAGCGCGCTGTCGTAGACGACCGTCGCCGTCCCGGTCCCGGCGCTCACGACCGCCGGGAACTCGCTCGGCCCGTCGAGGACGGCGGTGTAGGTGACCGGGACCGCGAGCGCGGCCGCGGGAAGAACCAATGCAAACCCCAAAGCAAGAACGAGATGGCGCATCACGTGGCCCTCCGCCTCACCCCTCTCTATCGAGGTGTCCGCGACGAGGGCGGGGTGGCGAAGAATCAGGCTGGATTCGCGCACGCGTTCCCGTTAGGGTGCCCGGCCGACTCCTACGATCTGCAAGGAAGAACGACGATGAGATGCTCCCGCTCCGGCGCGGCCCTGCGCATCGGCCGTGCCCTGCTCCTCCTGACCTTCGCCGGATGTGCGATCCCGGCGCTGGCGCCGGCGCGGGCCGCCGCCCAGGCGCTGGACTTCCTCGAGGCCGAGCGGCACGTGCCGGGGATCGACGGCCTCGACGGCGCTGCCGCCGTCGCGGTCGCGCCGGGGGGGCTCCACGCGTACGTGGCGAGCGGCGGCGACGACGCCGTGAGCGTGCTCCAGCGCAACCCGGTCACCCTCGCCTACACCTGGCTCGGTCGCGTGCGCCAGGGCGAGGACGGCGTGGACGGCCTCGAAGAGCCGCGAAGCGTCGCCGTGAGCCCCGATGGCGCGCACGTCTACGTCGGCGCGGGCGACGCGATCGCGATCTTCGCGCGCAGCGCTGCGAACGGCGCGCTCGGCTTCGTCGGGGTGGTGCGCGACGGTGTCGCGGCCGTGGACGGCCTGGCCTACGTCACGAAGCTCGCGCTCTCGCCCGACGGCGCCCATCTCTACGCGACCTCGCTCGGCGACAACGCCGTGTCGGTCTTCGCCCGCAACGCCATCACCGGCGAGCTCACGCTCGTCGAGGTCGAGCAGGACGGCGTCGCAGGCGTGGACGGCCTCGCGTCCGCCGGTGACGTGGTCGTCTCGCCGGACGGCGCGAACGTCTACGTCGCGAGCGCGGGGGACGACGCGATCGCGATCTTCTCCCGCAACGCCGTGAGCGGTGTGCTCACCTACGCCGGCATGGTGCAGGACGGGGTCGGGGGCGTGAACGGGCTCGCCGGCGTCTCCGGGCTCGCGATCGAGCCGAACGGCGGATTCCTGTACGGCGCCGGCTACGGCGACGACGCCATCGCGATCTTCCTGCGCTTCGGCGACGCGCTCCTCTTCGTGCAGGCGGAGACGGACCTCGGCGGATCGGGCCGGCATCCCTCCGAGGTCGCCGTCTCGGAAGACGGCGCCCACGTCTACGTGACGCTCGGCAGCTTCGCCTCGAGCGACGCGCTGGCCGCGTACTCGCGCAGCGCGACCTTCGGGACGCTCACCCTGCTCGAGGTCGAGGTCGACGGCGTCGGAGGCGCGGTGCTCGACCTGCCCGGAGCTCTCGTCGTGAGCGGCACGCGCGTGCTGGTGCCGACGGGCGTTGGCGACACGCTCTCGGTGTTCTCGCGCAACGGCTCCGGTCTGCTCGCGCCCTTCCAGACGCTCGTCGACGCGGCCGGAACCGACGGGATCGAGAGCCTCGTCGTGTCGCCGGACGGCGCCCACGCCTACGCCGCGCTCTACTCGGACGACGCCGTCGCATGGTTCTTGCGCGACGCCGTCACGGGCGGGCTCGCTTTCGGCGGCGTCGTGCGCGACGGCGTCGGGGGCGCGACCGGACTCGACGCCGCGACCGGCGTCGCGACCAGCCCGGCGGGCGACCACGTCTACGCCGTCGCCGCATTGGACGACGCGATCTCGGTCTTCGCGCGCAGCGCGGCGACCGGCGCCCTGACACCGCTCCAGACGCTCGTGGACGGCGCCGGTGGCGTGGACGGCCTCGACTTCGTGCGAGCCGTGACCGTCTCGCCGGACGGCGCCTTCGTCTACGCGGGCAGCGACTTCGACAACTCCGTCGCCGTGTTCGCGCGCAGCGAGGCCACGGGCCTGCTCACCTATCAGGGGCGCGTGCGAGACGGTGTGGACGGTGTGGACGGCCTCTACTCCGTCCGCGCGCTGGCCGTGAGCCCCGACGGCGCGCACCTCTACGCCGCCGGCGGCTTCGACGACGCCGTGGCCGCCTTCGTACGCAATCCAGCGACGGGCCTCCTCACGTACGTGGGCCAGGTGAAGGACGGCGTCGGCAATGTGGACGGTCTCGACGCGCCGGAGGCGCTCTCGCTCTCGCCCGACGGCAAGCACCTCTACGTCGCAAGCTTGAGCGACGACGCCGTGGCGGTCTTCGCGCGCGACGCCGCGACGGGCGCGCTCGGCTTCGTGGAAGTCGAGCGCGACGGCGTCGGCGGCGCCGACGGCCTGGATGGCGCGAGCAGCGTGCGCGTGAGCCCCGACGGCGCGTTGGTGGTCGTCTCGGGCCGCTTCGAGGACGCGGTGCAGGTCTTCGCGCGCGACGGCGCGAGCGGCGCGCTCGCGCCGATCCAGGTCGTGCGCGACGGCGCGGGCGGGGTCGACGGCCTCGACGGCGTCGCGCCGCTCGCCTTCGCCCCGGGCGGCGAGCAGCTCTACGCCGGCGGCTCGCTCGACCGCGCGCTCGTCGCCTTCGGCGTGACGCCGCCGGCCGACGCGGATCTCGACGGCGTGATCGACGCGAGCGACAACTGCCCCTTCGCCGCGAACGCGGACCAGGCCGATGTCGGCGGCATCGGGACGGGCTCGGCTCCCGACGGCATCGGCGACGCCTGCCAGTGTGGCGACGTGAACGGCGACGGGCGCGTCACCGTGGGCGACGCGGTGATCGTGCAGCGTGCGTCGCTCGTGCCGCCGGCGGCGGTGATGGCGCATCCCGAGCGCTGCAACGTGGGCGGCGCCGCGATCTGCAACACCGCGGACTCCGTGATCCTGCGCCGCGGGCTGCTGCTGCCGCCGACGGCGACGATCGCGCAGGCCTGCGCGCCGGCGCTGCCCTGACGGGGGCCGGGACGCGCGACCGGCGCGTCCCGGCGTTCGTCGATCAGGTCCGGCTGCGCGCGCGCCGGCGCGCGCCGATTGCTGCGAGCGCCGCCCCAGTAGTCGGCGAAGCCGCTCGCCACGAGATCGCCGTTCATGTCGTAGACGGGTGCGCTGATGACGGCGTGGTCGCGGGCCGCCACGGTGAGCGTCGAGCCGAGCACTCGCCAGGTGATGGATCCCATCCCGGCCGCGCTGGCGAGCGCGGGAGGTGGCATTCGCGAACGGATCGTGGCGTACGGCCTCAGCGCCCGAGCCCGAAGGGCGTGAGCTTCGTGAACCGCTCCATGAAGGAAGGCTCGTAGGCCTCCTCGGGCGTCTCGCGCACGAGCTGGTCGAGGATCGCCGCGTCCTTCCCCACGAGGATCCGCCAGCGTTCCTCGCGCACGCCGTCGAGGATCACCTTCGCGGCCTCGGCCGCCGTCATCGGCGCGTTGCTACGGAAGCCCTCGCCGATCATCACGAGCGCCTGCCGGAGCTGGTCGTCGGTCGCGCCCTGCACCGGGAAGCCCTGGCGCGCGAGGCGGTCGCGCGTCTCGGCGAGCTGGTCGTCGCTCATCTCCTTGGGGTCGCGGCCCAGGATCTTGCCGGAGTTGATCACGATGTCCGTGCCGATGTGGCCGGGCATCACGAGCGACACCTTGAGATGCGGCGCGTTCAGGCGGAAGTCGTTCACGAGCGCCTCGGTGAAGCCCTTCACCGCGAACTTCGCGGCGCTGTAGGCCGTGTGGGCGGACGCGGGCCCGAGCGAGGCCCAGAACCCGTTCACGCTGCTGGTGTTGACGAGGTGCCCCTCCGGGCTCGCGAGCAGAAGCGGCAGGAAGGCGCGGGTGCAGTAGTAGACGCCGCTCCAGCACACCGCGAACGTCTTGTCCCACTCCTCGCGGTCGTCACGCACGAAGCTTCCGCCACCGCCGATGCCCGCGTTGTTGAAGAGCAGGTGGACGTGGTCGGTGCGGTGCGCCGCCGCCACCGCGTCGCGGAAGCGGACCACCTGGTCCTCTTCCGAAACGTCGGCCACGAAGGTGCTGACCCGGACGCCCGACGGGGCGCCGGCCTCGCACAGGGCCTTCGTCTGGGCCATCGACTCCTCGGAGACGTCGCACAGGGCCAGATGGCAGCCCTCGGCGGCGAGCTGCCGCGCGAGCTCGCGGCCCATGCCCGTCCCGCCCCCGGTGATCACGGCGATCCTTCCGTCGAAGCGCTTCATGCTGATTGGAACCTCCCGTGCGCGGTAGCATGCGACGAAACCCCGAGGAGCTCCACCGTGGCCATGAACGTCCAGCCGATCGCCGGCGTCGGCGACCGCATCAACCAGATCCGCCTGCTCACCGCCGAGATCGTGAACCGCGAGATCCTGCCCCACGAGAACGAGCTCTGGGTCGCCCGCAACGACGGCGTGCCGGCGTCGACGAAGCAGCGCGCGAAGGAGCTGCGCGAGGGGATCAAGGCCAAGGTCAAGCAGGCGGGGCTCTGGGCGCCGCACCTGCCCGAGGAGTACGGCGGCTGCGGACTCAGCTTCCTCGAGCACGCCTACATGAACGAGGTGCTCGCCTACACCATGGGCGCGGCGGCGCTCTTCGGTGTCGTGGCGCCGAACTCCGGCAACCAGAAGATCCTGGCCAAGTACGGCACGCCGGAGCAGATCCAGAAGTGGCTGATCCCGCTCACCGAGGGGAAGATGGAATCGGGCTTCTCGATGACGGAGCCCGACTCGCCCGGCTCGGACCCGCGCGCGATCAAGACCACGGCGCGCCGCGAGGGCAACGAGTGGGTGATCGACGGCCACAAGTGGTTCACCTCGAACGGCAAGCGCGCGGACTTCTTCATCGTGATGTGTCGGACCGAGGATCCGAACGGCCCCGCGGAGCGAAACGGCAAGATGACGCAGATCATCGTGCCCGCGGACGCGCCGGGCCTCACGATCGTACGCGGCGTGTCGGTCTGGGGCCGCGACAGCGACCACTGCGAGATCCTCTACCAGAACGTGCGCGTGCCCCTCGCGAACCAGCTCGGCCAGACCGGCTCGGGCCACCACGCGGCGCAGGACCGCCTCGGCGCCGGGCGCGTCTACCACTGCATGAACTCGGTCGGCCAGATGTGGCGCGCCTTCGACCTGATGGTGCAGCGCGCGGCCGAGCGCGAGGTGCACGGCGGCAAGCTCGAGACCAAGCAGTTCGTGCAGGGCTTCATCGCGGAGTCGTACATCGACATCCAGGCCGCGCGCCTGATGACGATCCACTGCGCCGAGCGCATGGACGCCGGGCTCGACGCGCGCACGGAGATCTCGGCCATCAAGATCTTCGTGCCCGAGGCGTATCACCGCGTGGTGGACCGCGCGATCCAGGTCTGGGGCGCGGCGGGTGTGTCCGGCGACCTGCCGCTCGCGGCGATGTACCAGGGCGCGCGCACGCTGCGCATCGCCGACGGCCCCGACGAGGTGCACAAGATCCTGATCGCGAAGAACGTGCTCGGGCGTTACCACGCCGGCGAGAGCTGGGACTTCGGCAACTAGGAGCGGCGCCGACGCCGCCCGGGAGGTGGGCCATGACGGATTCGCACAGCGAGTCGGGAATCCCCCTGAAGCCGGTCTACGGCCCCGAGGATTGGGATGCCTCGCGCTACGCGAGCTCGCTCGGAGATCCCGGCCAGTTCCCGTTCGCGCGCGGGCCGCGGCCCGCGGGCGGCGGGCGCCGCGGCTGGATCCAGCGCGAGCTCTCCGGCGAAGGCGATCCGGAGCGCTCGAACCAGCAGTTCCACGAGCTGCTCGCGAAGGGCCAGACGGGCCTCGACGTGATCGGCGACGCGCCGACGGTCGCGCTGCTCGACCCCGACCATCCGCTCGCCCGTCACGCGATCGGGACGCAAGGCGTTTCGCTCTGCCGCCTCGACGACTACCGCGCGCTCTACCGCGGCCTGCCCCTCGACCGCATCACGCTCTCGCACTCGCTGCCGCCGCTCTTCGTGATCGCGGCGCTGCACAGCGTGGCGCGCGAGCGCGGCGTCGACCCGGCCGTGCTGCGCGGCTCCGTGGTCCAGGCGCCCTACTACTGCGAGGACACGGGCTACGCCCTCGGCATGCCGTTCGCGCTGCGCGAGCGCATGTCGGTCGACTCGATCGCCTTCGCCGCGCGCGAGATGCCGAAGTTCCACGCCTTCCTCGAGGACACCTACTACATCAGCGACGGCGGCCTCGACGCGGTGGAGGAGATGGCGCTCGGCTTCGTCGAGATCCGGGGGCTCATCCGCGCGCTCCTCGCGCGCGGCGTCGCGATCGACGACTTCGCGCCGCGCATCGCGATCCTCGTGAACTGCCGCATGGACGTGTTCGAGGAGGTCGCGAAGATCCGCGCCACGCGCAGGCTCCACGCGCGCATGCTGTGCGACGAGTTCGGCGCGCGCGATCCGCGCTCGCTGGCGGTGAACGTCGCCGCCCACACCTCGGGCATGTCACTCACGGCGCAGCAGCCGGTGAACAACGTGGTGCGCGGAACGATCCAGGCCCTGGCCCTGGCGCTCGCCGGCGTGCAGGCGATCGAGATCTCGACCTTCGACGAGGCCTATCGCACGCCGAGCCCCGAGGCCCACGAGGTGGCGCTGCGCACGCAGCAGATCCTCCACCTCGAGTCGAACGTGACGAAGGTCGCGGATCCTCTCGGCGGCTCCTTCTTCGTCGAGTCGCTGACCGACGAGCTCGAGCGCCGGATCGACGCGATGGTGCGGAGCATCGAAGCCCAGGGTGACGCCGCCTCGCTCGCCGAGAGCGGCTTCTTCCGCAGGCTGTTCCACGACGCCATGGAGCGTCACGCGCGCGCGATCGACTCCGGGGCGCTGCCGAAGGTCGGCGTGAACTGCCACCAGGTGGCGCCCGAGGACGACACCCTGCTGCGCGAAGTCACGGCGACGAAGATCGAGCCCTATCGCGGGCGCGTGGCCGAGCTCGAGCAGCACCGCCGCAGCCGCGACGCCGGCCGCGCCGGCGCGAGCCTCGACGCCCTCGGCGCCTGCGCCGCCGACCCGCGCGCGAACTTGACGCCCGCCGTGATCGACGCCTTCGCCGCCGGCGCCACGGTGGGCGAGATGGCGGGCGTGCTGCGCACGGTCTACGGCGCGAGCGCCGATGCCTTCGGCGCGCACCGGGCCGCGGGATGAGCGGCGCTTCGAGATGAGGCCGGTCCGCGTGCTCCTCGGCCTGCTCGGCATGGACCAGCACGAGGTCGGCGCCGTGGCCGTGGCGCGCCTGCTGCGCGACGCGGGCATGGAGGTCGTCTACCTCGGCCGCTTCAACCTGCCGCCCGAGATCGCCCGCGCCGCCGCCGACGAAGGCGTCGACGTGATCGGCCTCTCCTGCCACTCGTGGGAGTACCTGCACTACGTCGACGAGCTCCTGGCGCGGCTGCGCGAGGAGGGGATCGCCGCGCCGGTCGTGCTCGGCGGCTCGGTGATCACGCCCGAGGACGCCCGTGCGATGGAAGACAAGGGCGTCGCCGCCTGCTTCGGACCGGGCGCCGACTCGGCGCAGATCGTGGCGACGATCCGACGGCTCGCCGGCAGGGACGGGGACGGGAAGGGGAATGGGGTGAGCGACGGGACTTGAACCCGCGGCCTCCAGGGCCACAACCTGGCGCTCTAACCAACTGAGCTACGCCCACCGCGAAGGGAGGCCGGGAAGCTATCGGCGCGGGGAAGGGGCTGCAACGCGGTCCCGGGCCAGGGCGGGATCGTCCGCGATCCAGCCGGCGATCGCTTGCGCGATGCGCTCGCTCCCCGCCGCGTTCCAGTGCCGGTCGGGCAGGAAGAAGCGCGCCGGGTCGGGCTCGTCGAGCAGGAACCAGCCGTCGAGGCAGCGATCGCCCGCGGCCGCGCAGTCGCGGTGGAGGGCCTGGACGACGTCGGGCGCCTCGGGCGAGCCGGGGTCCGCGGTCGTGACGAGGCGAAGCGCCACGCCCCGCGCCGCCGCCTCGCGCTCGATCGCGGCCAGCAGGAAGCGGTGGTAGCGGAGCTGGAAGGCGGGGCTCGCCGCGAGCGCGCGCTGGATCTCGTCCTGGGAGAGCGACGCGATCGGCCGCTCGGGGTCGCTCTCGAGCCAGCCCGGCGCCTCGCGCGCGGCCGCGCGGGCGCGCAGCACCGCCTCGGCCTTCACCAGCCGGAAGCGCAGCCAGTGATACACGCGCGAGTGATCCTCGAGCCAGCGCTTGCCCGGGAAGTCCCAGGCTGGGAGCGCGGTGCGGCCTTCGTTCACGTATCGGAGGCGGCCGCGGTGGTCGATCATGCGGCGCGTGGTCTCGAGGCGCGTCGGGAGCCGCTCGTCGTCGAGCACGAGCCGGTTCCACGCGAGATCCCAGGGGTCGTTCTCGCAGACCACGAGCACGATCAGGTCCGGCCGCAGCGCGAAGCCGCGCGAGCGCAGGAACACGAGCTGGTGATCGAGGCTCCAGCCCGGCACGCCCGCGCCGAGAACCTCCGCCGGGACGCCGCGCGCCGCGAGGTCCGCCTCGAGCCGGTCGCGCACGGTCTCGCCCTCCGCCACGCCGAAGCCGAAGGCGAAGGAGTCGCCGAGCACGAGCACGCGCGGGCGGCCCGGCGATGGCGCCGACGCCGCCTCGGGCCCGCGCAGGCCGAGCGCGTTGACACGGACCTCGGTCACCTGTCCGCCGAGCTCCTGCTGCGCCACCGCGCCCGGTCGGAGCGAGTAGCCGAGCAGCCCGTCGGGCTGGAACGGGTTGAAGCTGCCCTCGCCGTCGGCCTCGCGGGCGGCCAGGAAGGACGTCACGTCCGGGACGACGCGGAGCGCGATCTCGCCGATCCCGAGCAGGACCGCGAGGGTCGCGAGCACGAGCCCGAGGTTCGCGAGGAGGCCGCGCCAGCGCACGACCGCGAGCCTACCGCGGGCCGCGTCCGCGGACTGCTAGCCTCGGCGCGACGCCCCGGTAGCTCAGAGGACTAGAGCGGTCGCCTTCTAAGCGACGGGTCGCAGGTTCGAATCCTGCCCGGGGCGCCAGCCGCCAGCGCCAGATGCGAGAGGGGAAGCCGTGATTGCGCCGATCGTCGAGGTCCCGGCCTCGGAGCAGACCTCTCTCGGAATGGTCTACCTGCGCCAGCGCGAGCTGCGCTCCCTGCCGGGCACCGTGGTGCTGGAGCTCCGCGTCGATCACGTGCTGCTGATGAGCAGCTGCAGCACGCACTCGGAGCGGGCGCTCGCCCGACGCGCGATCGAGCTCCACGGGGGCGAGGCGCTCGACGTCCTCGTGGGCGGGCTCGGGCTCGGCTACACGGCGCGCGAGGCGCTGCGCTCGACCGACGTCGCGAGCCTCGAGGTGATCGAGCTGCTGCCCGAGCTGATCGGATGGTTCGGGAGCGGTTTGCTTCCCCTCGCCGGCGAGCTCGCCGCCGATCCACGCTTCTCGCTTCGTCGGGGCGACGTCTACGCCCATCTCGGCGGGCCCGCATCGCGTCGCTACGACCTGATCCTGATCGACGTCGACCACGCGCCGGAAGAGCGCCTCGGCGACACCCACGACGTCTTCTACAGCGAAGAGGCGTTGCGCAAGGCGCGGGAGCATCTCGCCCCGAACGGGCTCCTCGGCGTGTGGTCGTACGCCGAGAGCGCCGCCTTCGCGCAGCTCCTCGGGCGGGTCTTCGCCGAGGTCCGGGTCGAGCGCGTGACGTTCTGGAACCCGGTCGCCGAGGAAGAGGAGTCGAACTGGCTCTTCCTGGCCCGGCACTGACACAAGCGCCCGCCTCGAGCCACATCCCACTGAACCCGTCCGTACGGGGACCGCTTCGGGGGTGTGCACGATTCGGGTCCAGAAGCTCTCGATCGCGGCCGGCGCCGCGCTGGCCGTCCTGCTCGCGGGCTCGCCTGCCGGCGCCGTCTTCATCGGCAACATCCAGGGCGGGACCGACTTTCCCGAAGGCGCCGTCTCGTTCGCCGACGCCGTGGCGAGCTTCGACCCGGTCATCAAGAACGGCCAGCCGTCGGCCCGCTACACGGATCCGGCCGACGCCCTCGGGCTGCCGGACTACACCGGCGACAGCTGCGCGACGTCCGTGCCCTGCGAGAGCGTCACGCTCGGCGACGGCGGCTCGATCACGCTGCGCTTCCTCGACAACGTGCTGACGGGCAGCGACTCGAGCGCGCTCGATCTCTGGGTCTTCGAGGTCGGCCCCGACATCGAGGACACCTTCGTCGAGATCAGCACCGACGGCGTCGCCTGGACGAGCGTGGGCAAGGTCTTCGGCTCGACTGCCGGCATCGACCTCGACGCCTTCGGCTTCGGCACGACGAGCGCCTTCTCGTGGGTCCGCCTCACGGACGACCCCAACGAGGGCGATCAGACCGGCGGCTCCGTCGGCGCCGACATCGACGCCCTGGGCGCCATCTCGACCCAGGTCATCCCCGAGCCGGGCACGCTCGCGCTGGTCGCGGCCGGCGCCCTGGCGCTCGCCGTCCGACGCCGCCGCGCCTGAGGCGCGCGGCCCGCTCCGCGGCGCGACCGGCGTAGCGCAGCCCGAGCCACCGCAGCGAGCGCGCCGCAGCCCGAGCGCGCGAGCCCGAGCAGCGCGCCGCGATTTCGTCTCCTGACGAGCCGTTGGTGCGCCCCGTCACGTCGGCTCTCGTGGATTCAGCCGATCTCCTACCCGAGACCTGCGCGGGAGGGGAACCGCCATGGCTGCTTCGAGAGACGTGCTGCTCCTTGGATCCGAGACGCCGACGCTGCGCCTGCTGCGCGTGCGCCTCGCTGCGCTCGGCTATCGCGGCGTGCCCGCGAAGACGCCGGAGCAGGCGCAGCTCGTGCTGCAGATGTCGCGCGGTGCGATCCGCGCGGCCGTGATTCCGCCCGAGCTGCCCGTGGTCGACCTCGCGCGCACGCTGCGCTTCCTCACGCAGGTCGCGGGCGGGCAGCTCTGGTTCCTCGGCGCGGGGCCGGCGCCCTCGCGCGAGGACCGCACGCGGCTGCGCGACGCCGGCGTGAGCTACGCGCTCTTCGATCCGATCCACGACCACGAGCTGCGCTTCCAGCTGAACCGGGCCTTCGCGCGCTCGTCGATCGTGCGGGGTCGCCGCCGCACGCTGCGCGCGCCGACACGCTGGAGCGTTCCGGTCGTGACGCCTTCGGGGCGGCGCGAGGCAGCGCTCTACACCGTGTCGGCGGGCGGCGCCTTCCTCGCGACGGCGACGCCCGCCCTGCGCGGCACGTCGCTGCGCGTGGCGCTGCCGCTTCCGGGCGGCGCGATCGAGCTCGGCGCGCGCGTGGTCGCGACCAACGTGCCGGGGAACCTCACGCAGGGCCTCCTGCCGACGGGCATGGCGATCCGCTTCGAGCAGGCGCCGGTCGACGCCGAGGCGCGTCTGCACATGTTTGCGCAGGAGCGGCTGAACGCGCTGGCGATGTGACGCCGGCCGTGGCTGCGTCAGCGATGGCGGCGTCGTCGCCTCGTCGCGGCGCACGCGATACCCCAGACCAGCAGCGCCGCGCTTCCCGGCTCGGGAACCGCCCGATCCACCAGCACGAACGTGGCGTCGAACCCCGAGCCCGCTCCGCCGCCCAGGACGGACAGACCGAGCTCGATCTGCACGGGATCCACGCCGAAGATCGGCACGTCGACGCTGAAGCCGAGCGCCTGATCCGAGAAGAACGCGACGGCCGATGCGGTGTCATCGAACCTGCGTTCGAGCAGCAGCTCGCCCCGGGCGCGCAGCGAGAAGACGAGCGCCTCCAGGTCGGGGCCCGCGCCCTCCGCGCGCACGAAGGCAACGCCGAACGAAGCCTTGGTCGCGAAGGGGAATCCGTGCTGCAGAGCCCCGGGGTGGAGGTCGATCGACGCCGCGGTCTCGATGGGACCATCGCCGTCAGCGCCCTGCAGGGCGGAGAGGCCGAGGACCGCGAGGAACCCGGTGTCGCCGCCGGCCTCGAGGGATTCGCGAAGCGCGGTATGACCGGCGAATGCGATGTCGAGATCCGATTCGTCGGGCCTTCCGAGGGCAAACGCGAGGCCGCCGAGCTCCGGCGTTCGTTGCGGAACGAAGGTGCCGCCGCTTCCGCCGAGGTGGACGTGAGCGGCGTGCGCGTCGAGACCAGGCCCACTCGCACGCCCTGCCACCGAGCGCACGAGGCCCGACCCCGAGGCGATCGCGCTCGCGTCGGCGCCCACGCCGAGCGCGACGGCGCCGGCCGTCGCAGTCGCCATCGGTGTCGATGCTCCCTCGAAGCCGGCGATCGCGTGCGCGTGGGCGGACGCTCGCCCCAGGCTCCGCGCCTCGGCGAGAGCCCAGCTCGATCCGCCCTCGCCCCCGCGCTCGAACGACGACCCGACGGTCGCACCCCCCTCGGCCCGCGCCTCGGCGCGCACCGCCGCGGAAGACAGCGTCTCCGCGAGTGCGCTCGACGTCGCGTCGCCGCCGCGGCCGAGGCCGCTGTCGTAGCCGCCGGTCGACGCGCCCCCGACCGCCCGATCGAAGACCGTCACCTCGCTCAGCCCCGTGCTGCGCCCGACCGAGCGGCTCGTCGCCTCACCGCCCTCGCGGGTCGACCCGTCGCGATCCGAGCGTCCGCCCGCGCCGCCGAATGCGCCGAGCGTCGCGTCGGTCTCCGAGCCGACGACGACGCGGTGACCGTCACCGTGGCCGGTCGCCGTGGCGAGCAGCTCGGCTGCGCCGCCTGCGCCGGCGGTCTCGCCCGCGCCTGCGCCGCCTGCGCCGCCGTCGCCCCCCTGCGCGCGGGCTCGCACGGTCACGTCGCCGATCGCGTTCTCACCCGTCGCGGTAGCTCGCGCGCCCGCGCCGTCGGCGCCGTTCCCGCTCCGCTGGAAGAAGCCCAGCGCGTCGCCGCCGTCGCCGCCGATCGCGTCGGCGAACAACGTCAATGCCGCGGCATCGTAGGAGAGCGCGAGCACGCTCGCGGCCTCACCCGCTGCACCGGCGTTACCGCCTTCCGTGTCGCCACCGTCGCCACCTCGAGCACCCTGCCGGAGCGTGAGGGAGCCTGTGGTCTCGCCCGAGACCGCATTCTCCAGCACCGCGGCGGCGCCCGAGCCCGAAATCGTGCCGTGCCCGCTCCCGCCGGCGCCGCCCTCGACCGTGCCCGACACGACGACGCCGCCTCCGCTCGAGGATCGGCCGTGCACCACGCCGAGCACGCCGTGGCCGCCGTCGCCCGCCCGCCCGATGCCGCGGGAGTGCGGATCTCGCGAGAAGCCTCCTTCACCGCCCACGGCCTTCGCCTCGACGGACAGCAGCTGGCCGTTCGCGGATTGGCCGGTCGCCGACGCTTCGCCCGTGGCGCCGTCGGCGCCCCGACCGCCCTCCCCGGCGCCGCCTGCGCCGCCGGTCGCGATCGAGAATAGATGCAGCTCGCCGAGCGGATCCGCGACCGAGAGGGCGGAGCGCGCAGCGCCGCCCGCTCCGCCATCGATGATCTCGACGCCCGGGTTCCAGCTGCCGCCGCCTTCACCGCCGATCGCGTGCTGCGCCAGCGCCAGGACTCCGGTCGTCTCGCCCGACACGGCGTTCTCGAGCACGGACGCGCGCCCCGCGCCGCCGACGCCGATCATGCGGAACGCACCGGCGCCACCGATCTGGGTCGCCTCGACCAGCACGCGCCCGCCGCCGCTCGAGGTTCCCCTCGCACGCGCCTGCGCGTCGCCGCCGAGAGCGATCTCGCCCGATCGATCCGTGCCGGCCGCGCCGCCGCGCGCGTACGCCCGCACGTCGACCAGTGCCGCCCCCGCCGTGGATCCTTCCGCCGCGGAGAAGGCGTTTCCGCCGTCGCCGCCGCGTGTCGTGCCCGAGGCACCGTCGCCACCCACGGCGCGATCGAACACGGAGACGGCGGCGTCGTCGCGGGCGATGCCGACGGACTCGCTGCGCGCGTCGCCACCGCGACCGCCGGCGGCTGCGTAGCCGCCGTAGCGCCCCCCCCCGGTCCCGCCGTCACCGGCGCTGGCACCGGTCGCAGGGTCTCCGCCCACCTCGATGTCCGGCACCGGGAGGCCGACGCGCACGTGATGGCCGTCGCCGAAGCTCTCGGCGCGCGCGGTCGCGATGGCATCGCCGCCACGACCGCCGTCGACGCCGGTGCGCTCGGTCAGGCCGCCGTCGCCGCCGACGGCCAGCACCTCGGATACCGCTTCGCCCGCATCGTTGGCGGCGCGACCGCTCGCCGTCGCACTGCCGCCATCGCTCGTCGAGCGGCTCTCGGCGCCGCCCCCGCCGACGGCCTGCGACGCGACGTGCAACGAGGCGGTCGAGACGCTTCGATCGAGCGCGCTCGAGGCCGCGCCTGCGCGGCCGGCGCTGCCCGAATCGTCGAAGCTGCCGCCCGCGTCACCTCCCTGCGCGCGCTGGGACAGCACGAGGGCGCCGCTGGTCGCGCCGGAGACGGCATCGACGAGATTCGCGTCCGCTCCGTCGCCCCCGGCGGCGCCGCTCCCGCCGCTCCCACCCACGATCTCGCCATGCACCCGGACGGAGCCGCCGGCCGACGATGTGCCGCTGACGCCGCCGAGGGCGGCCGTGCCGCCGTCGCCCGCGATGCCAGAAGTGGAGCCTGTCGACGAGCCGCCGTCGCCGCCCTGCGCGCGCGCCGTGATGTCGATCGCGGCGCCGGCGTCGTCCCCGCCGTGCGCCGAGGCGAGCGCGTCGCCGCCGCCGGCCCCGGCCGTGCCCACGCTCGAGCCGCCGCCGATGCCGCCGACGGCGTCGGAGCGAGCCACGAGGACGCCACCGCCCGTATTTCGCGCGTGCAGGCTGGATTCGGCCACGCCGCCCACGCCGACCGGATTCGGCGTCGATGTGCCGCCGGCGGCCGCGCCGCCGGTCGCCACCTGGTGCAGGGTGAGAAGGCCCGCCGTCGCGCCGCTCACCGCGTCCGTCATGTGCGACGCGCGGCCATCGAGAGCGGTCGCCACGCGCGCGAGACCGGTCGCGCCCGAGGTCTGCCGCGCGGTCACCGTCACGTCGGCTCCGCCCGTCGAGCGACCGCTCGCGGTGGCGCGGGCCTCGCCACCGATGGCGCCCGCGTCGGTCGCGTGCCCCCCGTAGGCCTCGGCCGTGACGTCGACCTGGCTCGTGCCGGCGTTGCTGCCCTGCGCGGTCGAGCTGGCATCGCCGCCGTCGCCGCCTCCGGCGCCGAAGAGATACTCCGCACGCCCGCCGGCCCCGCCGCGCGCCACGTCGAGCACCACGACCTGGCTGTCGCCGAGCGCCGTGCCGACGGACTCGCTGGTCGCACTCCCGCCGTGACCCGGCGCGCCGGGCTGGGCCGTGCCGAAGTTGCGCTGGACCGCGCCACCATCCCCGCCACGCGCGCCCGTCGGCTGGTCGAAGGAGGAGCCGCTGCGGCCGACGACCAAGCGGTGGCCGTCGCCCTCCGTCCTCGCCGAGGCGAAGGCGCGCGCGTCTCCGCCGTCGCCACTGCTACCCGTCGCGAGGGGCGCGAGCGTCATCGTGCCGCCCGCTCCGCCTGTCGCCAGTACGAGACTTTCCACCGAGCCGCCGGCGTTGCTGAGCCGGCCGTCGGCCTCGGCGTCGCCGCCGCGTCCGCCCGCGACGGGCGCGGAGCCCGCGCCGCCCGCGCCGCCGCGAGCCTGCACCTCGATCCGTCCCGATGCGGCGTCGATGCTGCGGTCGAGGCGGCTCGAAGCCGCGCCGCCGTCACCTACCCCCGACGTGCCACCACCGCCGCCGGCGCCGCCGATGGCGCGCTGGCCGAGGCGAAGCGATCCGGTAGTGGCGCCGTCGACGGCGTTTACCAGCGAGACGCCCGTGCCGTCGGCAGCCGAGGAACCGACGCCGCCCGCGCCCCCGACACCGCCGATGGCGATACCCTGCACATCCACCGAGCCGCCGCCGGAAGAGCCTCCGTGGACCGGGCCGAGCTGCGCGACGCCTCCCCTTCCGCCGGTGCCGCCGCTGCCGCCGCCGCCCGCGACGCCGCCACGCGCCTCGGCGAGGACCGTGACTGCGGCCGCGCCGCGCCCGACGGCCGACGCGAGGGCGCCTCCGCCGTCGGTTCCGGCGGGGCCACCGGAGGAGGAGCCGCCGTCGCCGCCCTGGGCGCGGGACACGAGATCGAGACGCCCGACGCCAGGGTGCGTCAGATCGAGGGACGAGCGGGCGTCGCCGGCACGGCCGCCCTGGGTGACGACGCCGCTGACGTCGATGGGAGCCGATCCGCCGCGTCCTCCGGTGGCCTGCTGCGTGAGGCTGAGCGCCCCGTCGGTGGAACCGCTCGCGGCGTTTTCGAGCGTCGAGTCCGCCCCGTCGCCGCAGGTCGCGCCGCTGTCACAGCTCCCGCCGACGCCGCCGATCTGCTCGACGGCGACCGTGACGGCGCCGCCCCCGCTCGAGCTCGCCGTGGCGCGCGCTTCTGCGGCCCCGCCGTCGCCCGCCCGGGCTCCGACGCCCGCGGCCGCGCCCCCGAATCCTCCGGAGCTCCGCGCGCTCGCGTTCACCGCGAGGCCGCCGGCGTTGGCGGCCGTTGCGGTCGCGGCAGCGTCGCCGCCGTCCCCTCCGCTCGCCGCTCCGGCGCCGAACGTGCTCCCCTCACCGCCGGTGCCGCCGAGCGCGCTGACGCGCACGTTTACGAGCGCGTTCGCCGCCGCGAGGCCGTCGGAATCGGCGCGCGCGTCGCCCCCGTTGCCGCCCCGGCCGCCCGCGCGAGCGGCCCCGCCGAAGCCGCCGGAAGCGTCGAAGCTGAGCGGCAGCGTGTTCCCGATGCTCAACGAAACCGCGCTGCCCGAAACGACACCATTTGCGGTCACCCGCGCCGTGCCGCCCCGTCCGCCGTCGGCGCCGTTCTCGCCCCTGCCACCGGTTCCACCGCTCGCGGCCCCGCGCACCTGGGCGTCGCCCGCGTCGTTGCGTCCGTCGGCGACGGCCACGGCGTCGCCTCCGCTCGCTGCGTCGAATGCGCCGCCGCCGCTGCGGCCGCCCTCGCCGCCGGCGGCGGTGCTGGTGAGCGTGAGGCTCTTCGAGGCTACGACACGACGCAGCGAGCTCGACGCCGCGCCCGCCGATCCGGGCCCGCCGGCTACACCCCCTGCCGCGCCCCGTCCGCCGCGTGCGACCTGTTCGAGGGTGAGGAATCCCGAGGTCGCGCCGCCGACGGCGTCGTCGAGCACGACGCTTGCGCCGTTCCCCCCGCCGAGCTCGCCCGACGAGCCGGCGTCGCCGCCGACCGCGCTGCCGCGCACCGAGACGGTTCCGCCGCCCGTCGATGCGCCATAGACACTTCCAAGTGTGGCCGCCCCGCCGTTTCCGCCCTGCGACGCGGGCTGGTAGGCGGACCCGCCGCGTCCGCCTTCGCTCGTGACGCCGACCGAGACCGTGAGCGCGCTGGTGTTCGTGGCCTCGCCGGAGGCATCGGCGTCGCCGCCGTCGCGCGCGGCGGCGCCCGCGTCGCTGCTGCCGCCTTCCCCGCCGCGGGCGCGCGAGACCAGGGCCACGGAGCCGGCGGCGTCCCGACACACCAGTGCCGAAGCCGCGTCGCCTGCCTCGCCGCCGTGTGCGCCGATCCCGTAGCCCGAGCCTCCGCCGCCGCCTTCCGCGAATTGGGAGAGGGAGAGCGCACCGGACGTCGAGCCCGTCGCCGCGTTCACGAGCGCGGCGTCGCCGCCGTCGCCGCCGCTTGCACCGCTGACCCCCGAGCCGCCGCGCCCGCCGCGGAGGGTGACGTCCGCTGCGGCCTGACCCGAGGCGCTCGTGGCGCTGGCTCGAGCATCCGCAGCGCCGCCGTCGCCGCCCTGCTGTCCGGCCCCGGAGGCCTGGCCACCGTGGCCACCGGTCGCCTGCGCATTCGCGGCGGCCTGCGCGGCGCCCGATGCGATCGCTTCCGCCGCGGAGCTCGCCGCGCCGCCGTCGCTCCCCGACCCGACACCCGAGAGCGTCCACCCGCCGTCGCCGCCCACCGCTTGATCGCGTGCCAAGACGCGCGATGCAGCGCTCGCGCCAGCCTCGATCTCCGCGCGCGCCGCCGACGTGGCATCGCCGCCGTCGCCCGCTCGCCCACCGTCGCGCGCGCTCCCGCCCTGGCCTCCCACCGCGTTGACGCCGAACGAATCTCCCGCGCGAACCGACAGGGCGCCCGCGCCCCCGGTCGTGCTCGACGAGGCGCTCGCATCGCCGCCGCGGCCGCCGTCGCCACCGACGCCGCCGGCGCCAGCGGCACCGCCCGCGCCGCCGGTGCCGCCCTGCGCACTGTGCGAGGCGGATACGTCGGTGCCCGAGGCCGCGGTGGTCGCTTGCGCGGCCGCGTCGCCGCCATCGCCCCCGCTCCCGCCCGCAGCGCCGGCGACGTTACCGGCGCCCCCCGCACCCCCGGCGCCGCCGTTCGCCGTTGCGTTGTTGGCCAGATCGGCGGAGACCGCGGTGGCGCTCGCGTCGGAGCCGTCGCCGCCGGGGCCGCCGGGTGCTCCTGCGAGCCCGGCGAGACCGTTCGTTCCCGTCTCGAGGATGCTGATCGCCGAGGCCGGAGGCGACGCGGCGAGAGCGAGCGGGAGCACGAGCCACAGCAGGCGCGACGCGGTGAAGGGCAAAGCGACCTCCGGACGAGGGTTTGCTCGGGCCTTTTCGGAGCACATCCCCGCGATGGGGGTAGTGGGCCCGCAACCCGAGATGTGTCAGCGACGTGTCGCATTCCGATTGCGACGCACCCGAACGTCGCCTTTCATTCGCCCTCCAGCGCGCTCGAGCGAGTCACCCGCCAGCGGGCGCAGGCTGCCTCCATGGCCGACGGGCATGGCCGTCCGCTTCGAGCAGGCAGCGGTCGACCCCGAGGCGCGTCTGCATCTCTACGCGCAGGAGCGGCGGAGGCGCTGGGCGGAGCAGCGCGGTCACATTCCGGTAACCGCCTTACCTTTGCGTCCTCGCGCCCCTGCGCGCCGGAAGCGCGCTTGACCGCGTCGTTGCGCGGGGTGCACCCTGGCACCCATGAGCACACGAGCCTTCGAAGTGATGTCGGGTGCGGCGATCCTCGCTGCCCTTGCGCTCGCGCCGGCGCCGGTCCACGCCGGCGACGGAGCGACGGAGATCAACCAGGCCTGCGCCGTCACGACGGGCTGCGGCAACGGCGACGCTCCCGGATTTCCGGTGACGGTCCTCGAGGGCCGCTACGTCCTGACCAGCGACCTCGTCACCGCGGACCCGAGCCAGACCGCGATCCAG
>Ga0209706_10000556_pt1 | contig 21375 bp, 16 predicted proteins | sample PPLLaktember2015_6_FD_187263 | JGI IMG/M metagenome (GOLD analysis project Ga0209706, IMG submission 187263) | Freshwater sediment microbial communities from Prairie Pothole Lake near Jamestown, North Dakota, USA - PPLs Lake P8 Core (1) Depth... | ecosystem: Environmental > Aquatic > Freshwater...
GGCGATGCCCTTCTTCTTGGCCCCCTGCAGGAACTTCTGCTTCTGGGCCTTCATCGTCTCCTTGTCCTTCTTGCCCATGGCCTTGCGCAGGAGGTCGGCCCCGGCCAGGGTGAACCCGGCGAGATCCGTGGCGATGCGCATGACCTGTTCCTGGTAGATGATGATGCCCCGCGTCTCCCGCAGGATGGGCTCGAGCTCGGGGACCTCGTAGGCGATCCGCTCGGGGTGGTGGCGGCGGTGGATGGACTCGTCGGTCATGCCGCTCTTGAGCGGGCCCGGCCGGTAGAGCGCGTTGAGGGCGATGAGGTCGCGGAACTCGGTCGGCCGGAAGCGGCGCAGCAGGTCCTTCATGCCCGGGCTCTCGAACTGGAAGACCCCGTCCGTGTTTCCGGCCTGGAAGAGATCGAAGGTCTTGGGGTCGTCGAGCGGCAGGTCGTTGATATCGACGACGACACCCTTGTCCAGGCGGAGGAGCTCCAGGGTGTCGTCGATGACGGTCAGGTTGCGCAGCCCGAGGAGGTCCATCTTGAGGAGGCCCAGGGCCTCGACGTCGCCCATGGGGAACTGGGTCGTGATCTCGCCCTTGACCGACTGATAGAGGGGCAGGAACTCGACGAGCGGCTTAGGGGTGATGACGATGCCGGCGGCGTGGATGGAGGGATGGCGGACCTGGCCCTCGATCTTTTGGGCGATGGCCAGGAGCTGGGCGATCTTGGAGTTGCGGTCGCGCAGGGCCTTGAGCTCGGGGACGGTCTTGAGGGCGTCGGCGATCGTCGCGTCCAGGGCGTAGGGGATCATCTTGGCGATACGGTCGACCTCGGGCAGCGGCACCTCGAGGACGCGGCCGACGTCGCGGATGGCCCCCCGCGCGGCCATGGTCCCGAAGGTGATGATCTGACAGACGTTCTCCTGGCCGTACTTCTGGGTCACGTACTCGATCATCTCCTGCCGGCGCCGGCCGCAGAAGTCCATGTCGATGTCGGGCAGGCTGATGCGCTCGGGATTGAGGAAGCGCTCGAACAGGAGGTCGTATTCGATCGGGTCGATCTCGGTGATCTCGAGCGCGTGGGCGAGGAGGCTGCCCGCGGCCGAGCCGCGGCCGGGCCCCACGGGGATGCCCTTCTCGCGGGCCGCCTTGATCAGGTCCCAGACGATGAGGAAGTAGCCCTCGAAGCCCATCTTCTTGATGAGCGCGATCTCGCGCTCCATCCGCTCCTCGTACTCGGCCCGGGGGTGGGCGGCCCCGCCGTTCCAGCCCTTGGCCTCGCGCTGGGCCAGGCGGGCCCGGAAGCCGGCCCAGGCGACCTCCTCGAAGTACTCGCTCAGGGTCTTGCCCTCGGGCGGGGCGAACTGGGGCAGGTAGTAGGTCTTGGCCGGAAAATCGAAGCCGCAGCGGGCGGCGATCTTGCCGCTGTTCTCGATGGCGTCGGGGGTATCGCGGAAGAGCTCGGCCATCTCGGCCGAGGTCTTGAAGTAGAACTGGTCGGTCGAGAACTTGAGCCGGTCCGGATCGGAGATCTTGCGGTTCGTCTGGATGCAGACGAGGACGTCCTGGCTCTCGGCGTCCTCGCGGCGGGCGAAGTGGATGTCGTTCGTGGCGACGAGGGGCAGGCCGAGCTTGCGGGCGACGGCGACGAGCTGGGGGTTGACGGCCTTCTGGGCGGCGAGGCCGTGGTCCATGATCTCGACGTAGAAATCGCCGGGCGCGAAGATCGCGGCGTACTCCTTGGCCGCTTCCTCGGCCTTCTCGGGGAAGCCGCGGCCGAGCCAGGTCGCGATCTCGCCCTTGAGGCAGGCCGAAAGGCCGATGAGGCCCTCGCTGTGGGCGGCCAGGAGCTCCTTGTCGATCCGCGGCCGGTAATAGAAGCCTTCGAGGTAGGCCTGGGTGAGGAGCTGGCAAAGGTTCCGGTACCCGCGCTCGTCCTTGACGAGCAGGACGAGGTGGAAGTGGTGGACGTCGTCGGCCCTCCCGGGCTTCTTGTCGAAGCGGCTCTGCGGGGCGACGTAGGCCTCGCAGCCGAGGATGGGCTTGATCCCCTTGGCCTTGGCCGCCTTGAAGAACTGGACGGCGCCGAAGATGTTGCCGTGATCGGTCATGGCCACGGCCGGCATATTGGCCTCATAGGCGGCCTGGACGAGGGCGTCGATCTTCAGACAGCCGTCGAGGACGGAATATTCGGAATGGTTGTGAAGATGGACGAAGGTCGGTTCCATGCGCGAAATCTCTCGTTGATCCGGCGGGGCCGCCGCGGCGGGCCGGCCGGACGGGTTATCCTATTCCCACTCGATCGTCCCGGGCGGCTTGGTCGTCACGTCGTAGACGACGCGGTTGACGCCCCGGATCTCGTTGACGATGCGCGTCGACATGCGGGCCATGATCGGGGCCGGCGCGGGATACCAGTTGGCCGTCATGCCGTCCGTGCTCTGGACGAGCCGGATGACCACGACCCGGTGGTAGGTCCGCTGGTCGCCCATGACCCCGACCGTGCGCACGGGCAGGAGGACGGCGAAGGCCTGCCACAGCTTCTTGTAGAGCCCGGCCTTCTGGACCTCCTGGAGCACGACGTCGTCGGCCGCCCGCAGGATCTCCAGGCTCTCCCGGTCGACGGCCCCGATCAGCCGGACGGCCAGCCCCGGCCCGGGGAAGGGATGCTGATGGATGAAGTCCGCGTCGACGCCCAGCTCGAGGGCCAGGGCCCTGACCTCGTCCTTGAACAGCTCCCGGAGCGGCTCGATGAGCTTGAACTTGAGGTCCTTCGGCAGCCCGCCCACGTTGTGGTGGGACTTGATGACCGACGACGGCCCTTTGACGGGATTGGACTCGATGACGTCGGGGTAGATCGTCCCCTGGGCCAGGAACGCCGCCCCGCCGAGCCGCATGGCCTCGCGCTCGAAGAGATGGATGAACAGGCGGCCGATCGTCTTGCGCTTCCGCTCAGGCGAGACGACGCCCCGGAGCTTGTCCAGGAACAGGTCCGAGGCGTCGATGCCGACGACCTTGAGGGCGAACTTGTGCCGGAACGCCTCCATGAGCGCTTCGTACTGGCCCTTGCGCAGGAGCCCGTTGTCGATGAAGATGCAGGTCAGCTTCGAGCCGACGGCCTTGTGGATGATGAGCGACGTGACGAGCGAGTCGACGCCGCCGGAGAGGCCGCAGATGACCCTGCCGGTGCCGACCGTCTTCCGGATCTCCTTGACCTTGCGGGCGACGAACGAGGAGATCGTCCAGTCGGGCTTGAGACCGGCCTGGCGGAAGAGGAAGTTCGCCAGGACCTTGAGCCCCTCCTTCGTGTGGATGACCTCGGGATGGAACTGGACGCCGAAGTACTTGCGGTCCCGGTCCTCGATCACGGCGGCGCGGGTGTTGGCCGTGCTCCCGGTGAGGCGGAAGCCCGGCGGCACGCACTCGAGCCTGTCGCCGTGACTCATCCAGACCTGTTCCCGATCCTTGACGCCGGCCAGGAGGCCCGACGGGTCGAGGACCCGCAGGGCGGCGAAGCCGTACTCGCGCTCCTTGGACGGGATGACCTCGCCGCCGAGGACGTGGGCCATGAGCTGGACGCCGTAGCAGATGCCGAGGATGGGGACGCCGAGGTCGAAGACGCCCTTGTCGGGGTGCGGCGCCCCCTTGCCGTAGACGCTCTGCGGCCCGCCGGAGAGGACGAGGACGGACGGCCCGGCCTTGCGGATCGCGGCGAGCGGGGTCGAATAGGGCACGATCTCGGAGTAGACGCCGAGCTCGCGGATCTTCCGGGCGATGAGCTGGGTGTACTGGGACCCGAAATCGAGGATGAGGGCTTTCTGCATGGAGGGATTTTATCAGAATTGACCGGGATATCCAAAAGCCCTAACATTCCCGATAGCGGTCTCCATTCAGGCGTCCGGAGGAGGGTGGAATTGAGACGTTTCCGGCTCGTCTTCATGGCTTCGTTGCTGGCATTTTCATGCGGAACGGCCTATCCGGACGGCCAGGATGACCGGACCATCTGGAAGGAATTCGTGGCCGCGCTCAAGGGCGGCACGTTGACGGTGGACCAGATCCGCCCTCTTTACGGGGCCGACAAGCCCCTTCTGCTGGGATGGTTGAAGGACTTGATGAAGGCGACCAGCGACAACGGCACGGTGTCGGATTGGGACGCCCCGGAGATCATCCCGGTCGAGAACCAGGTCCATTTCGTGGTGAAGCTCCGGATTGGCCGCGAGACGACGACCGAGCGATCCCTGTCCTTCATTAAGGAAGGAGGCCGCTGGTATTTCGGGCACATGGAAAACATCATGATCCGTCTCGACAGGATCCCGCCTCCGCCGACATCGGAATTCCCCTCCCTGCCCGAAGAAACGATGACCTGGCAGAGGAATGAGATCCTCTGGTCGGATCTGGTCCGGATCTATCTCACGACGGCGGAGAAGAACGGCAAGGACTTCGCGCGCGGCCTGTTCAAGGACGGAGCCGGCTATTTCGTGGGGGCCAAGAGCTGGGTGCCGTTCGTGCTCCCGGCCAGGGCGTTCATCCTCTACCTCTGCTGGGCGGAGAGCCGTCTTTACGGAAATCTGGTCACCCTGGAGAAGCTCACCGACGAAGAGGCCGTCGTCGAGATGCAGACGCACTTCTTCTTTCTCTACAAGAGGTCCAGTCATATGCGGCAGTGGCTTCCGTTCGAAGAATACCGGACCATCTTCGAGACCATCTGGCAGGACCGGGCGGCGAACGCCGGCTGGAAGCTCGATATAGCCTACAAGGATCCGGAATGCCTGCAGGTCGTCTTTCGCTTCACGAAAAGGCCATGAAGGCGCCAAAGCGCCCGGGGAGGCCGCCGATGATAAATTCGATCATCCGAGGCAGCATCGCCGCGTTGATCTTGACATCGGGCATGGCTTGCGCCGATAGGCCGCATCAGGCGGCTTGGCGCGGCAAGATAGAAGTGGCGGATGGTGTCACTATCGTCTCCAATCCGAAGGTCCCACTCTACGGCCCGGGGACATTGGAGCTGAAAGAGGATCTTTCCATCGGGGACGCCCATGGCGCGAAGGACTATGCCTTCGTACGGGCCTGGTATCTCGCCGTGAACGAAGATGGCGATATCTTCGTCATGGACCAGGGTGACACCTGCGTTAAGGTCTTCTCGAAGAACGGGACCTACCTCCGAAGCATCGGGCGCAAAGGACAAGGTCCGGGAGAGCTCCAGAATCCTAATTCCCTCCATCTCACCAAGGATGGCCGCTTAATCTTCGAGGATTATATCCGTGGTCTGAACATCTTCGGCCCGGACGGGACGTTCAGGGAATTCCTTCCGGCGACGGCCTTTGTCGACATCCTTGTGACCCCGGGCGGCCGGATCGTGGCCCGCGTGAATACGATCGAGGCCGATCGTCCGGGGAAGGAAATCCGTGTCTTCGACAGCGTGCTTCACCAGCAAGCAGCGTTCCCCTTCTTTCCGGATGAGCCTCGGGATCCTCAGGTCATCAAGCCGTTCACCGGCAGGTTTTGTTGGGCCTTGACCCCCAGCGACGAATTGGCCGTCAGCTACGAAGGCGCATATGAGATCAATATCCTTTCGCTCGACGGACGTCTTCGTCGTCGGATAAGGAAAGAATACGATCCCGTCAAGATCAGCCAGGAAGAGATCGACGGCGTCAAGCAGAGGCTGCGCGGGCGAAGGGCGGATATTCCCCCAGCCCACTCGGCCATCCAGGGAATTTTGGCCGACGACGAGGGCCGCCTCTACGTTTCTACATATGAGCGGACAGATGACGGGAGGTGGCTTTATTATGACGTCTTCGACCGCGATGGCCGCTGCCTGGCCAAGCTCTCCATCCCCGTGACCATTCGGCCTGCGGTGTGGCAAAGCGGCCATATGTACGGACTGGAGGAGGATGCCGAAGGACTCCAGAAGGTCAAGCGCTTCCGCCTGGTTTGGAATATCGATCGCTGAACGGGAGCGGCCGCCGTTCTCTCCGGCCCGGGGGAGCGGCATCGACGCCGCAGGAAGCCCATAGAAGCGGGTCCCCCTATTTGGTACACTACGGTCGACACACATAAGGAGAGTACGAACATGGAATGGGAAGATCTCGCCAGAGAGCTGAGCCAGCAGACCGATACGAAGATCGTGCTGCTGGTCATGGACGGCGTCGGGGGCCTGCCCGCCGACGGCCAGAGCGAGCTCGAGGCGGCCCGCAAGCCGAACCTGGACGCGCTGGCCAAGACGGCGGTCTGCGGAGTATCCGACCCCGTCATGATGGGCATCACGCCGGGCAGCGGTCCGTCGCACCTGGCCCTTTTCGGCTACGATCCCCTCAAGTACCGGCTCGGCCGGGGCATCCTCGAGGCCCTGGGCTCGGGGGTCGAGGTCGGCCGGAATGATCTCGTCGCCCGCGGCAATTTCGCCACGGTCCGGGAGGGCCTCGTCGCCGACCGCCGGGCCGGGCGCATCCCGACCGAAGAGAACGTCAGGATCTGCGAATATCTCAACGCACGTATGCCCCGGCGCGAAGGCGTCGAGGTCCGGGTCTTCCCGGGAAAAGAGCACCGGTTCGTCGCCCGGTTCACGGCCGAAGGCCTGGACGACTCCCTCTCCGACGCCGACCCTCAGAAGGACGGCAAGGCCCCGGTCCCGACGGCGCCTCTCGCGCCGGGGGCGGCCAAGGCCGCGGCCGTCGTCAACCGCTTCCTCGACGACGTCGCCGAGGTCCTCGAGGGCGAGGCCAAGGCCAATGCGGCCCTGCTCCGCGGTTTCTCCAAGTTCCCGTCGATCCCGACCATGCAGGAGCTGTTCAAGCTCCGGCCGGCGGCCATCGCCAACTACCCGATGTACCGCGGGCTGGCCAAGCTGCTGGGCATGGAGGTCATCGACGTCGGGAGCGAGACCGCCGGCCTCTTCGACGCGCTGGAGAAGAACTGGGCCAGCCACGATTTCTTCTACGTCCATTACAAGAAGACGGACTCGACCGGCGAGGACGGCAAGTTTGCGGCCAAGGTGGCCGCAATAGAAGCCCTCGACCCGTTCCTGCCCCGCCTCACCGCGCTCAAGCCGGACGTCCTCGTCGTGACATCGGACCATTCGACGCCGTCCTGCCTCAAGGGCCACTCCTGGCATCCCAATCCGTTCCTGCTCGTCGCGCCGACGGCGGGCTTCGACGATGTGGCGGCGTTCACGGAGCGGTGCTGCGCCAAGGGTCTGCTCGGCCGCTTCCGCTCGATCTCGGCCATGCCGCTCATGCTTGCCCACGCGCTCAAGCTGCAGAAATTCGGCGCTTGAGCCTCTTTGGAGGGGACTGCCCCCGGATAGGGACTGTCCCTCTGGTGGACAACGGCGGGAAGCTTCTATAAAATTGATACGAATTGAAATCTGCGCATAAGAGCTTCGGATCCGTCCTCCTCGCGGTTCTCGCTCTGTCGCTGGCGGCCGCGCCGCGCCAGGACGATCCGCGGGCCGAGATCGTCAACCTTCGCAACTACACCCACGCCAACTTCACCCGCGTCGTCCTCGACATCGGCACGCTCCGCGAGTACACCTTCGGCGAGCTCCGGGACCCGGGGCGCATCTACGTCGACGTCCTGCAGGCCAAGCTCAACCCCATCCTCCAGGGCCAGTCCTATGCGTTCAAGGCGGGATACATCAACCAGGTCCGGATCTCCCAGAAGACGGCCTCCACGGTCCGGCTCGTCCTCGACGTCGATTTCTCGCAGATCCAGTCCTACCGTGTCTACCACCTCTTCGACCCGTACCGGTTGGTCGTCGACATCTACCCCCACGGCAAGGAAGCGCCGGCCGGGGCGCCGCCCGCGAAGACGCGCCCTCCCGGCGACAAGACCCAGCCAGCGGTGAAGCGCAAGGTCGACCCGAACGATCCGAACTTCAACGGGACCTCCATGGCCCGCCAGCTCGGCCTCGGCGTCAGGACGGTCGTCATCGATCCCGGCCACGGCGGGCCGAGGCCGGGCACGATCGGCCGGAGCGGTCTGCAGGAAAAAGAGGTCAATCTGGCCGTCGCCCTGGCCCTGCGGACGCTGCTCAGGGACAAGGCCGGCATCGACGCGATCCTGACCCGGGAATCGGACGTCGATGTCGGGCTCGACGACCGGACGGTCATCGCCAACCAGAAGCGGGCCGACCTGTTCGTCTCCATCCACGCCAACGCCCACCGGGACCGCCGGCGCGGCGGCGTCGAGACGTTCTTCCTGAACATCAGCCCCGATCCCTCGGTCATCGAGCTGGCCGCCGCCGAGAACGCCACCTCGACCAAGAACATCGGTCAGATGAAGTCCATCCTCGAGAAGATCGTGCAGAACAACAAGATCCAGGAGTCGAAGGACCTGGCCGAGGCGATCCAGAAGAACCTCTGCCGGGCCCTCGCCCGGGACCTCGCCGGCGTCCAGAACCTGGGCGTCAAAGGGGGCCCGTTCTGGGTCCTCATCGGCGGAGAGATGCCCTCCGTGCTCGTGGAGATCTCCCATCTCAGCAACGCCAAGGAAGAGGCCAAGCTCAAGACGAAAAAGTACCGCGATCTTGCGGCCCAGGGCATCTATGATGGTATCATGGAATACGTTCATTCCCTCGGCAAAGGATAAAGACCATGAAGAGGCGTGATTTCATGAAGGGCGTGGCCGCGGCCGGCCTGGCCCTCCGTTTCGGCCCGTCGGCCTTCGCCGGCCAGGCGGCCTCTATAGGGCCGCTGCCTTTGCTCGCCACGGTCGAAGGCGAGTCCCCCGCGGCCATCACCCGCGAGGTGATCGCCGCGCTCGGCGGCATGGGCAAGTTCGTCGGACGGGGCGACAGGGTCGTCATCAAGCCGAACATCGGCTGGGACCGGACCCCGGAGATGGCCGGGTGCACGAACCCCGAGGTCGTCAAGACGCTCGTCGAGCTCGTCCTCGAGGCCGGCGCGAAAAAGGCCGTCGTCATCGACAACACGACCAACCAGGCCAAGCGCTGCTACGTCCGGTCGGGCATTCAGGAGGCGGTCAAGCAGGCCGGCGGGGACATGCTCTTCGTCGACGACTACCGCGTCAAGAAGATGGCCCTCAAGGGCGAGTGGCTCAAGGAGTGGGAGGTCCTTCTCGACGTCATCGAATCCGACAAGATCATCAACGTCCCCATCGCCAAGCATCACTCGCTCTGCCGCCTGACGCTCGGCGGCAAGAACTGGCTCGGCGCGACCGGCGGGGCCCGCAACCAGTTCCACCAGAGCCTCGACAAGACCATCGTCGACCTGGCCGCGTTCTTCAAGCCGCAGCTCACGGTCCTCGACGCCTACCGCATCCTCGTCCGCAACGGCCCCCAGGGGGGACGCGTCTCCGACACCGAGCTGCGGAAGATGATCATCGCCGGGGCGGACCCCGTAGCCGTCGACGCCATGGGGGCCTCGCTCTTCGGGGTCGAGCCCGGGGAGCTGCCCTATCTCGGCCTCTGCCGGGAGCGGGGCCTGGGAGAATTCGATCTCAAGAAGGCCCGCATTGAAAAAAGGAAGATCTAAGAAATACCGGGCCCTCGAACGCCTGCGGATGGCCAGCCAGGCGGTCTTCTTCGGCCTCTTCCTCGTCCTCTTCTTCGGCGCCCACTACACGGGCGAGGACTACATCGGCTCGACCGTCCAGCGCTTCTTCCACTTCGACCCGCTCCTGGCCCTGGTCACGATCGTCTCGGCGCGGCTCGTCTACGCGTATTTCGCCTTCGCCCTTGTCACCGTCGTCGCGACGATCCTCTTCGGCCGCGTCTTCTGCGGCTGGGTCTGCCCGCTCGGTGCCGTCCACCAGTTCTCCTCGTTCGTCTTCAAGAAGACGAAGTTCCTCCGGCCGCCGCGGGAGGACAAGGCGAGCTTGGCCCCGAAATACTACATCCTCATCGTCGTCCTCGTCACCGCCCTGTTCGGGCTCGATCTGGCCGGCTATCTCGATCCCCTCTCCTTCCTGACCCGCTCCTTCGCCCTGGCCGTGCTCCCCTCGGTGGCCCAAGCCGTGTCGGGCCTGACCGGCATCCTCTACAGCCTCGGCGCCGCCGGCCTGGCCCGGACACTCTCCCAGGCCCTGCAGAACTGGACGATCAACGTGACCTTCATCCAGGGCTTCTCGGTCGGCCTTCTCTTCCTCGGGGCGGTCGCCCTCAACGCCCGCAAGGAGCGCTTCTGGTGCCGCTACCTCTGCCCGACGGGCGCCCTGCTCGGGCTGCTGAGCCGCTGGAACCTGCTCAAGCTCCGGATCGACGAGGAAAAGTGCATCAAGTGCGGCCTCTGTACCCAGCACTGCGAGACCCAAGCGCATCCCTACCCCAACGACCGGTGGAAGAGCGGCGAATGCGTCTATTGCGAGAACTGCGCCTCGATCTGCCCGACGGCCGCCATCGGTTTCCGGCTCTCCGCCAAGCCCGAAAAGCTGACCAACGTCTCGAACGTCGACCTCTCGCGCCGCAAGCTCATCCTGACGACCATCGGCGGGATCATCGCGGTCCCCTTCTTCAGGCTGACGCCCTCGCGCAAGCGGGCCTCGCTCAAGCTCATCCGGCCGCCGGGCGCCCTCGCGGAAGACAAGTTCCTGGCCAAGTGCGTCAAGTGCGGCCAGTGTATGCGGGCCTGCCCGACGGGCGGGCTTCAGCCTGTCCTGGCCGGGGCCGGGCCCGAGGGCATCTACACCCCGGCGCTCGTTCCCAAGATCGGCTATTGCGAGTATTATTGCTCGCTCTGCACCCAGGTCTGTCCGACCGGGGCGATCCGGAAGCTGACGATCGAAGAGAAGAACAAGATCAAGATGGGCACGGCCTGGGTCAACAAGAGCCGCTGCATCCCCTACGTCCTCGGCAAGCCCTGCATCGTCTGCGAGGAGCACTGCCCGGTCTCGCCCAAGGCCATCAAGCTCGTCGATGTCGAGACGAAGCTCCCCGACGGCACGACCTCCATCCAGAAGGCGCCGGTCATCGATATCGAGCTCTGCACGGGCTGCGGCATCTGCGAGAACAAGTGCCCGGTCATGGACGATCCGGCCATCTTCGTCACGAGCGTCGGGGAGACGCGCTCGGCGACAAACCGCCTGCTCCTCGATATCGCGTCCGAGACTCCCGCCGACCCGTACAAGTAAGAGCGGCTCCCGAGCCCGAGAAAGGGGAAGTTCCCTCTTCGGCTTTGCTCGGGATATCGCTCTTTGCCCCCGCACCCCGGAAACCTGCGAATCCGGTTTCTCCCGCCTCCGGCGGGTCCCCCTTCCATCACGGGGGCCTTAGAGCGATATCTCTCGCCGCCTCGCGGGACCTTCCCGAAGATCCGGCAGGGACCGCCCCTGGCTTCAGGTCAGTCTTTGAGGGCTTTCTTGAATTCTTCCGTGAGTTTCGGGACGATCTCGAAGAGATCGCCGGCGATGCCGTAATCGGCAACCTTGAAGATCGGCGCTTCGAGGTCCTTGTTGACGGCGACGATGAACTTGGACGACGACATCCCGGCCAGGTGCTGGATCGCGCCGGAAATGCCGATGGCGACGTAGAGCTCGGGCGAGACGGTCTTACCCGTCTGGCCGACCTGGTGCTGATGGCCGATCCAGCCTGAATCGACGGCCGAGCGCGAGGCGCCCACGGCGGCCCGGGGGAAGACGGCGGCCAGGTCCCGGAGGAGCGCGAACGCCTCGGGGCCCTTGAGGCCGCGGCCTCCGGAGACGACGACGTCGGCTTCGGTGACATCGAGCTCGGCGCTCTCTTCCTTGAGCACGTCGACGACGCGGCCCTTGACCGCGCCCTCGGGGATGGCGACTTCCACTTTGACCGTTTCGCCGGAAGCCCCGGCCGCCTCGACGACCGGAAAGACGTTCGGCCGGAGCGTCGCCAGCTGCGGCGAGGACTTCAGCCGCACGGAAAGGAAGGCCTTGCCCGCGTAGATCGGCCGGGTGAACTCGAGCGTCCCGTCCTTGACGGCGACCTTGGTGCAGTCCGAGGCCAGGGCGGCGCCGAGCCTAGCCGCCACCCGAGGCGCCAGGTCCTTGCCCATGGCCGTGGCGGCGAAGAAGAGGGCCGCCGGCTTCGCCTCGGCCACGAATCCGGCCAGAGCGAGGGCGTAGCCCTGGGCGGAATAGCCGGCAAGCTCCGGATTTTCAATCAGATAAACCTTAGAGGCGCCGGCCGCAAAGGCGGCCGGGGCCAGATCGGCAACCGCCGGGCCAGCCAGGACCGCGGCCGTCCCGGAGCCGAGCTCGTCGGCCCGCCGCCGGGCCTCGGAAAGGGCCTCGAACGAGCTCTTCTTGATCTTCCCGTCACGTATCTCGAGATATGCGGCGATCATCGTTCCTCTCCTTTAGATGACCTTGGCCTCGTCCCGCAAGAGCCGTACGAGCTCCCGGACCGTCTCGGCCGGATCGCCCTGGAGGATCTTGCCGGCCTGCCTGGCCGCCGGCATATCGATCCCTGTCGTTTCGACCTGCGAGGCCGGCTCCCCTGGCCCGAACCCGAGCTCCTGGAGCGTGACGACGGGGATCGGCTTCTTCTTGGCGGCCATGATGCCCTTGAGCGTCTCGTAGCGGGGCTCGTTCAGGCCTTTTTGGGCGCTGACGACGGCCGGGAGGGCCAGGACGACCTTCTCGGTGCCTCCTTCGATCTCGCGCAGGGCCGTGGCCGTGCCGGCCTCGACCTCGAGCTTGGTCACCACGGCGGCCTGGGGCAGGCCGAGGAGCTCGGCGACCATGGCCGGCACCTGGCTGTTGTCGGCGCCGACCGACTGCTTGCCGAAGAGCAGGAGGTCCGCCCCGGCGAGTTTGCTTTCGACAGCCCGGGCGATGATCCGCGCCGTCCGCAGGCCGTCGAAGGACTCGGGCGAATCGTCTTTGACGAGCAGGGCCTCGTCCGCGCCCATGGCCAAGCACTTGCGCAGGACCACGGCGGCCTCGTCCCGGCCCACCGAGACGACGCGGACCGTGCCGCCCTTGGATTCCTTGAGCCGGAGGGCCTCCTCGACCGCGTACTCGTCGTAGGGGCTGATGACGAAATTCAGGCCCTCCTCGGCGATCGTCCGGGACTCGTGCTGGATGCGGATGCGGGATTCCGTGTCGGGCACCCGCTTGACGAAGACGAGCATGTTCATGGGTCTCTCCTCAGCTGGGCCGGCATCATTCGCGCCGGCCGGGACCGGCCGGGGGCCTCAGGGCCGCTCGAACCTCTTCAGGACGAGCGCGCCGTTGGTCCCGCCGAAGCCGAACGAATTGCTCAAACCGTTGACGAGCGCGGCCTTACGGGCGGCGTTCGGGACGTAGTCCAGATCGCAGTCGGGATCGGGGAACTCGAGATTGATGGTCGGCGGCATGATCTGGTGGAAGAGGGCCAGCGCGGTGAAGCCGGCCTCGAGCCCGCCGGCCGCGCCGAGCAGGTGGCCGGTCATGGATTTCGTCGAGCTGACGGCCAGGCACCGGGCTTGATCCCCGAACACGCGCTTGATGGCCGCCGTCTCGGTCTTGTCGTTGAGGGACGTCGAGGTGCCGTGGGCGTTGATATACTGGACGTCCTCCGGGGCGATGCCGGCATCCTCGATGGCCCTTAGCATGACCCGGGCGGCGCCGTCGCCGGCGGGGTCCGGCGCAGCGACGTGGTAGGCGTCGCTGGTCATGCCGTAGCCGGTGATCTCGGCATAGATCCGGGCGTCCCGGCGGAGGGCCCGGCCGAGATCCTCGAGGATGAGAACGCCTGCCCCTTCGCTCATGACAAAGCCGTCCCGGCGGGCGTCGAACGGCCGCGAGGCCTTGGCCGGCTCGTCGTTGCGCTCCGAGATGGCCTTGATGGCCGAGAAGCCGGCCAGGCTGAGCGGGGTCAGCGGCGCCTCAGCCCCGCCGGCGATCATGATGTCGGCGTCGCCCCGGGCGATGATGCGGAACGAATCGCCGATCGCGTGCGTGCCCGTGCTGCAGGCCGTGGCGTTGGCGCAGTTGGGCCCCTTGGCGCCATAGCGAATGGAGATCTGGCCCGAAGCCTCGTTGATGATCGTCTGGACGAGGAAGAACGGCGAGACGCGGTCGGGGCCCTTCTCGAGGAGGACCTTGTGGTTCTCCTCGATCGAGCCCAAGCCGCCGATCCCCGAGCCGACATAGACGCCGGCCCGCTCGCTCTGGAGGTCGGCGGCGGGCAAACCCGCGTCGGCCACGGCCAGGTCCGCCGCGGCCAGGCCGAAGCGGATGAAGAGGTCCATCTTGCGGACCTCTTTCCGGTCGATGAACACGAGAGGATCGAAGTCCTTGACCTCGCCGCCGAAACGGGTGGCATAGCGGGAGACGTCGAACCGGGTGAGCGGGGCGATGCCGCTCTCGCCGCGGAGGGCGGCCTGCCAGTTCTTGCCGGTCCCGGTCCCGAGAGGCGAAATGAGCCCGATGCCGGTCACGACGACGCGGCGTCCGGGGCAATTCTCCCTGCTCATCGGGCGAACGATCCGAGGGTTTGCGGGACGGGGAGGCGGGCTATTTCGCGTGCCCCATGATATATTCGATGGCCTTGCCGACCGTGGTCAGCTTCTCGGCCTGGTCGTCGGGGATGTCCAGCCCGAACTCGTCCTCAAGGGCCATGACGAGCTCGACCGTGTCCAGGGAGTCGGCCCCGAGATCATCGATGAAGGACGCGTCTTCGGTGACCTGCTCCTCGCTGATGCTCAGCTTGTCGGAAACGATGGCCCTGACCTTCTTGAGCAGTTCCTCTTTTTGCATAGTGTCCTCCTTCCAAGAATCTTCGAAACGATGGCGGAACGCCTACATATACATGCCGCCGTTCACGCTGACCACCTGACCGGTGATATAGGCCGCGTCGTCGGAGAGCAGGAATTTTACCGCATCCGACACGTCTTTGGGAAGCCCGAATTTTTTGAGGGGGATGATGTCCAGGTAGGCCTTGCGGATCTCCTCGGGCAGGGCCGCGGTCATGGCCGTGGCGATGAACCCAGGAGCGACCGCATTGACGGTGATGCCCCGGCTGCCGACCTCGCGGGCCAGGGACCGGGCGAAGGCGATGACGCCGGCCTTGGAGGCCGCATAGTTGGCCTGGCCCGCGTTGCCCATGAGGCCCGCGACCGAAGCGATGTTGACGATCCGGCCGTATCTCGCCGCGATCATCGTCCGCAGGACGGCCCGGGAGAAGGCGAAGGTCCCCTTGAGGTTGACCCGGAGGACGGCGTCCCAGTCCTCCTCCTTCATGCGCATGAGGAGGCTGTCGCGGGTGATGCCGGCGTTGTTGACCAGGTGGTCGATCCGGCCGTGCGCGGCCGACACGGCCGCGACGGTACGGTCGGCGGCAGCCGTGTCGCCGACGTCGGCCTCGCGGGCCTCGGCCCGCCCGCCGGCCTCGGCGATCGACCGGGCCACGGCGTCGAGCTTGTCCTTCTGGACGTCGACGAGGACGACGGTCGCTCCCTCGGCGGCAAGATCCCGGGCGATCGTCTCGCCGATCCCCTGGGAGGCGCCGGTGACGATCGAGACGCGTCCTTCGAAGCGCTTCATGCCGAGGCTCCTCTCATGGCCCGCTCATAGCGGAGGATCTCCGCCTGGATCTTGTCCTGGACCCGGCCGGCGACGAATTCCCGGGCCCGGGCGATGGCGTTGCGGACCGCGGCCGGATTGGAGCGGCCGTGGCCGATGATGCACACGCCGGCGACGCCGAGCAGCTGGGCCCCGCCGTACTCGGAGTAATCGATCTTCTTGTAGAGCTTCTTCAGATGCCGCTTCATGAGGAGATAGCCGAGCTTGGCGAAGATGTTCTTGGTGATCTCGTGCCGGGCCATGGACATGACGCTCTGGACGACTCCTTCGGAGACCTTGAGGGCGACGTTTCCGGTGAAGCCGTCGCTGACGACGACGTCGGCGGCGCCGGAGAAGAGGTCCTTGCCTTCGACGTTGCCGATGAAGCGGAGGGGCGCCGTCTGGAGCCGGTTGAAGGCTTCCTTGACCAGGTCGTTGCCCTTGCCTTTCTCCTCGCCGATGCTCATGAGGCCGATGCGGGGATCCTTCACCCCGGCCACGGCCTCCATGAAGATCTTGCCCATGAAGGCGAACTGGACCAGGTTGTGCGGCTGGCAGTTGGCGTTCGCTCCGACGTCGAGGAGCAGGGTCTGCCCTTCGACCCCCGGAACGAGGAGGGCCAGGGCCGGCCGGTCGACGCCGTTGAGCGACCCCAGGACGTCCCGCGAGATGTAGACGACGGCCCCGGTGTTGCCCATGCTGACGAAGGCCTCGGCCCGGCCGTCCCGGACGAGCTGGGCGCCGACCCTGATCGACGAGGCTTTCTTCTTGCGGAAGGAGAGGAGGCCCTCGCCCATACCGATCTCCTCCGGCGCGTTGACGATGGTCACGCGGGGGGAGGGAGAGCCGTGGCGGCCGAGCTCGCGGCGGATGGTACTTTCGAGGCCGACGAGGATAACGTCGAGGCCGAGTTCCGCGGCGGCGCTGAGCGCGCCGGGCACGCTGGACTTGGGCCCGAAATCGCCCCCCATCGCGTCGACGGCGATCCTCATGGGCGCCGTCCCGATCAGTCTTCGGTCCCTTCCGTCACCTGGCGGCCCTTGTAATACCCGCATTCGGGGCAGGCCCGATGTGGCAGCTTGGGGTTGCCGCACTTGGAGCAGACGGAGAACGTGGGAAGGGTGAGTCCGTCGTGGGAACGGCGTTTCCCTTTTCGCGTCGGCGAATGGCGTCTCTTTGGATTAGGCATTTAACTCTTGTCTCTCACGGGGATTTTAAGCTTGTTCCAACGGGTTTCGGGCTCTTTCACCAGGCAGGAGCACTTGGCGTCGCGGATGATCTCGCCGCAGATGGCGCAGATGCCCTCGCAGTCCGGCGCGCACAGGGGTTTGGCCGGGAAGGTCAGGTTCAGCTGCTCGAGGACGACGGCGCGGAGATCGACCTGACGGCCGCTGTAGAACATCTGATCGAGCTTCTCGTCGGACAGCTCCTCGGACAGGGCGTCGATGTCCTCAGGGAGATAGATGAGGTCGAACCGGCTGGCCACGGGGAACTCGAAGGGGACCAGGCAGCGCGAACAGATGAAGCTCAGCCGGGCCGTAACCTCCCCCTGGATGACGATCTCGTCCCCGGCGAGGCGCACGGTGACATCGGCATGGGCCGGCTCGAGGAAGACGGCGTTCTCCTCGACCAGGTCCAGGCTCAGGAACTCGAAGTCCCGGGACAAGCTGAGACCCTCCTTCGGCAGGCGGTCGATATCGATGATCATCGTCGTATCCAAAATGATAAACCTCGCAAAATTTCAATCTATTATACCAAGCGGGTCCGGGTTGTCAAATGGGGCGAAGGCCCCGCCGGGGGGGCCTTCGCCCGGACCCCCTTATCCGGAAAAGGGGTCGAGCCCCGGGAATTTCCGCCGTTTTCCATGGGGGAAACGGGATCCGCGACGGTCGGGCCGGCGATTTTGGATGGCCGGAGCCGCCGGGCTTGAACGGGCATCCCGGACGGGTATAATACCGGCATGGGCGGCTACGACACCCGGGTCGATTTCAAGGGGGAGACCTATATCGTCCAGACGCAGGACAAGGGGCCCGGCGCCCCGTACATCGAGTCGCTCATCTACAGGGCGGGGCGGCTGCTCGCCTCGAAGAGGGGCCCCTACAGCGCTCTTCTCGGCCTGCCCGACGCCCCGGAGAGGATCGAAAGGATGATGGAGGAGCAGCACAAGACGATCCTCGGCCAGATCGTCGAAGGCAGGTACGACTGAGCCCGAAACGCCTCTTCCTGGTCGACGGGAATTCCCTCCTCTATCGCTCCTACTATGCCATCCGGGGCCTGAGCAACGCGGCGGGCTTCCCGACCGGCGCGATCTTCGGCTTCATCAGCGCCCTGCGCAAGCTGATCGACGCCGAGAAGCCCGACTACCTGGGCGTCGTCTTCGACGTCAAAGGGCCGACCATCCGTCATGAGGAATACGGCGATTACAAGGCCAATCGCAAGCCCATGCCGGACGATCTCGCCCTCCAGATTCCCGTCCTCAAGGACCTGCTCCGGGCCCTGAGGATCGCCACGGCCGAGTTTCCCCGGTACGAAGCCGACGATGCCATGGCCTCGCTAGCGGCGCTGGCCGCCGCGAAGGGCCTGCACACGGTGGTGGTCACCACCGACAAGGACCTCCTCCAGATCATCGACGAGGCCACTTCGGTCTGGAACCCGGCCAAGGAGAAATCGATCGCCGCGGAGGACGTCGAGGCCGTCTTCGGCGTCAAGGCCGGCGCCGTCGTCGACGTCCTGGCCCTGTGGGGCGACCCTTCGGACAACATCCCCGGCGTCCCGGGCATCGGCGAGAAGACCGCCAAGTCGCTCGTCCGTGAATTCGGCTCGCTCGACGGCCTCTTGGCCGGCCTCGACCGGGTCAAGAACCCCCGGATCCGGGAGAAGATCGCCCAGAACCGGGATCTGCTCGAGCTCAGCCGGCGGCTCGTCACGGTCTGCCGCGACCTGCCTATCGAGCTCGATCTCGACCGCTTCGCCCTCCAGGAGCCCGACGAGAAGGAGGCTGTCCGTCTCTTCGGCGAGCTCGAGTTCTCGACCCTCCTCACGGATTTCCTGAAGCCCGCCCGCCCGGCCGGAAAGGACTTCCGGACGGTCTTCGAAGAGGGCGCGCTCCAGGCCCTGGCCCGGCGCATCGCCGCGGCCGGCCAGGTGGCCGTCGATACCGAGACGACTTCCCCGGCCCCGACGCGGGCCCGGCTCGTCGGCCTGTCTTTCTCCCTCGTCCCCGGAGAGGCTTTTTATGTTCCCGTCGGGCACGACGACCTGGGCGCACCCGCCCAGATCCCCAAGGCCCGCGCCCTGGACATCCTGAGACCGGTCCTCGAGGACCCGACGGTCCTGAAGACCGGACAGAACATCAAGTCCAGCCTGATCGTCCTCGAACGCGAGGGCGTCCGCCTGGCCGGGGTCTCGCGGGACACGATGGTCCTGTCTTACCTTCTCGAACCGAACTGGGGCAAGCATGGGCTCGACAAGCTGGCCCTCAGCTATCTCCGGGAAACCAAGATCCCGTATCAGGACGTCGCCGGGAAGGGCCGGAAAGAGCTGACGATGGACCAGGTGGCCGTCGATCGGGCCGCCCCCTACGCCTGCGAAAATGCGGCGATGGCCCAGGAGCTCGGCCCTCTCCTCTGGGACAAGGTCCGGGCCAGGAAGCTCGACCGACTTTACGAGGAGATCGAGCGGCCTCTCATCGGCCTGCTCGCCCGGATGGAGATCATCGGGGTGCGCGTCGATCCGGCCGTCCTCAAGTCCATGTCCAAGGAGCTCGAGGGCGAGATCGGGCGCCTCGAAAAAGAGATCCACGGTCTCGCCGGATGCGCCTTCAACATCAACTCGCCGCGCCAGCTGGCCGGCATCCTCTTCCACAAGCTCGGCCTGCAGGCCGGCCGCCGGACCAAGGTCACCAAGGGCTTTTCGACCTCGATCGACATCCTCGAGGATCTGGCCGCCGTCCACCCGCTGGCCCGCCACGTCCTCGACTACCGGCAGATGGCCAAGCTCAAATCCACCTACGCCGACGCCCTGCCCCAGCTCATCGATCCGGAGACCGGCCGCATCCACACGTCCTACAACCAGACGGTGGCTTCGACCGGCCGGCTCTCTTCGAGCGAGCCAAACCTCCAAAACATCCCGGCCCGCGGGCCGTGGGGGACGCGCTTCCGGCGGGCCTTCATCCCTGACAAGGAATACGTCCTCCTGGCCGCCGACTATTCCCAGATCGAGCTCCGCGTCCTGGCCCACCTGTCCGGCGACCCGACCCTCATCGAGACGTTCCTGGACGGCCGGGACGTCCACGAGGAGACCGCCCGGCTCGTCTTTGGCGAGGCCGGCGGCGACGAGGCGCGGCGGCGGGCCAAGATCATCAATTTCAGCATCATCTACGGGACCTCGGCCTTTTCCCTGGCCCGCGAGCTGGGCACGTCCTCGGGGGAGGCCCAGAAGTTCATCGACCGCTACTTCATCGAGCGGCCGAAGGTCCGGGAGTATCTCGACCGGGTGGTCGAGGAGGCCCGTGAGCGCGGCACCTCCGAGACGATCTTCGGCCGGCAGCGCCAGGTCCCCGAGCTGCGCGCCCCCGACCGGGTCCTTCAGCAGGCCGGCCGGCGCATCGCCCTCAACAACCCCATCCAGGGGTCCGCGGCCGATATCATCAAGGTGGCCATGCTCCGCGCCGCCCGGGCGATCGAGGAGCGCAAGCTCCGGACGCGCATGATCCTCCAGGTCCACGACGAGCTCGTCTTCGAGGTGCCCGAGGCCGAGAAGGCGGCGGTCGGGCCCCTGGTCCGCGAGGCCATGCAGGGGGTCATCGAGCTCGCGGTGCCGCTCGACGTCCGGCTGGGTTTCGGCCCGAACTGGGCCGACGCGAAATAAGGCGGGGTCGCTGTCTGGTAAAACCGGGACAGAGGAAAAATCGGGGACATGACCCTTTTCTCCGGAAAAGGGATCGTGTCCCAGGGATTTTTCCGGATCGTGTCCCTGCGTTTTCCACGGATCTTAGCGACCCCGCCTTATTTCGTGTCGGCGGGACGGAGTCCGGGCCGACGCGGAATCTGACCCTTTTCTCCGGAAAAGGGATCGTGTCCCAGGGATTTTTCCGGATCGTGTCCCTGCGTTTTCCACGGATCCTAGCGACCCCGCCTTATTTCGTGTCGGCGGGACGGAGTCCGGGCCGACGGGGGCAGGGGACGATATCCGGAGCAAAGCCGGGAGATGGCGAGCCCGAATCGTGATGAGCCGGTTAGAGCGGCTTCTGGAAGGCCCGGAACTTCTTGTAGACGACCCCGCCCATCCGTTCCATCACGGCCCGGACCTTGACGTTGGCCTCCATCTCGTGATGGGTATCGATCTTGTCCATGCCGGCCTCCGAGGCCGACTGGAGGACCTTGACGCCCATGAGGACGTCCAGCCCCTGCCCCCGGCAGGATTCCTTGACCGCCCCGAGAAGGAGATCGAGCTGTTTCGTCCGCTTGGCCGCCCGGAGGACGTGGATGAAGCCGAACGGGAAGAGGCGGCCCCGGGCCCTGTTGATGCCTTCGGTCATGTCGGGCATGGCGATGATGAAGGCGAGGACCTCGCCGTCCTTGGCCACCACCTTGACGAAGCGGGGATCGACGATCGGGAGGAAGCGCTTGGCCAGGTCGTCCATCTCGTGCTCTTCGAGGGGCGCGAACCCGTAGATGTTGCCGGTCATGTAAGTCTCGTTCATGAGCCCGAGGACGCGCCGGATCCAGGGCTTGATCTCCTTGCGAGTCTTGAACTCGATAATCTCGAAGGTGCCGCGCCTCATGGCCCGCTCGTAGATCCTCTTATAGAACTCGGGCATTTCCTTGGGCACGGCGAGCTTGTAAACGAACCAGTCGTTGTCCTTGGCGTAGCCCTCCGCCTCGAGCCAGCGGGGCACCCACTCGAAATTGTGGTAG
>Ga0209706_10000559_pt1 | contig 21341 bp, 20 predicted proteins | sample PPLLaktember2015_6_FD_187263 | JGI IMG/M metagenome (GOLD analysis project Ga0209706, IMG submission 187263) | Freshwater sediment microbial communities from Prairie Pothole Lake near Jamestown, North Dakota, USA - PPLs Lake P8 Core (1) Depth... | ecosystem: Environmental > Aquatic > Freshwater...
TCGCTTCCCAGCTGCTTCTCGTCGCGCATCCTGCGATGCGCAGGCTGGTCGTCCGGATGAATCAGCGTTTCCGGATCCTTGCCGATCAGTTCGTCGACGTCGTATCCGACCGTCTCGCAGGCGGCCCGGTTGGCACCGATCACCCGGTAGGCGCTGTCGAGCAGCAGCGCCGCCACCGGACTCTCGTCGAACAGGCCGCGAAAGCGTTCCGCACTCTCGGTCAGTGCAGATTCCGATTGCTTGCGCAGACTGACATCGCGGCCCAGCAGCAGTATGTACTCGCGTCCGGCCTGCTCGACGCGCTGCAGGACTGTCTCGACGGGAAATTCGGACCCGAGACGCGTCCGGTAGCGCGCCTCGCCCTGGTGCGAACCGCGGAGCCGCAACTCGTCGTAGAGCTGATCGAAGCCGACATCGCCGAGACTGGCGTCGATCTGGGCGAGGGACAATCCCTTGATCTGCTCCCGGTCGTATCCGAGCGCCCGCAGCGCAGTCTCATTGGCGTCGACCACGGCGCCGTGCCGATCGACCTCGAGCACCATCTCGCCGACCGACTCAAGCGCCTGCCGCAATGCCGCCAGCGATCCTTCGGCAAAGCGTTCGCGGTCGATCTGCTCCGCGGTGATGAAGATGCCGTCGAAACCCCCGTCGATCTCGAACACCGGCGTGGCCTTGATCCGCAGCCACGGCCGACCGCCGGGGAGCCGGTAGTCTTCTTCCAGTGCTGCGCGCTGCTCGCCGTCGCGCATGCGGCAGAGCTGATTCGCGAGCTCCGGTATCAGCGAGAGTCCGGCTTCGCCGGCCTGCCGGCCGATCACATCATCGGCCGCGACGCCCGTCAGTTCCTCGATGTAGTCGTTCCAGACGCGGTAACGCAGTTCGCGATCGAGCAGGCAGATGCCGATGCGGGCCGACGTCAGCATCGTCTCGACGAACTGGTCGGCCGCACGCGATGCCCGCAGCGCTGACTTCGGGACCGTGACGTCGCGCAGGACGGCCGTCACGTGCAGATCCGACGGCACGACCCCGAAGTCGACCTGCAGGCGCACGTCGAACAGCTTCCGTCCCATCGGGTGCGGATACGCGAACTTGAACCAGCGTCCCTCCTGCGAATCGAGCACGGCGCCCACGCTCTCGTTCCACAGCGGTGCGAACTCCGCAAAGCGCTCGACATCGGCGAGTGCATGGCCGATGAACTCCCAGCGTGAAATCGCGGTCGCCTTCTCCAGGGCCGGATTCGCGTAGACGACGCGCAGCGCCGCGTCGAAGCGCAGCACGGCTTCCGTGCACTCCTCGAAGTACGCGAGCCCGGGTGCGGCAGTGAGCGCAGGACGCGCATGCATGCCAGGCGGTGGCTCCGGGCTGCCGGCCTGAGGCGCGGTGTCCAGGCCGAACACCAGCGCGCGCTCACCGGAGACAACGTCGGGCGCCGCGAGCGCTGCCTTCGCCGCACCGCGCTGCTTTGCTGCCCGTTGAGACGTCGTCGACGAATCGGACAAGACGGACCTGCCGGAATCGGAGTTCTGGCCCACGCTACCGGAACGAGGGGCGGGCGGGACGAATCAAGAATAACCCAACGCCGAGCTTCCTCCGCGCTCGCTTGCCTAAAGTTCGGCCTCCGCATGCCGAACTCACGATAGTGATATTCGTTACGCGGCTGGAAGGCGTCATGCGGTCGGCAACACCATGAGAACACCTCGTTCCGATTCGAGCGCTGCCCGTTGCGGGGCGGTCGCGGCACCGGTGCCGCACCGGGTCGTCATGGATCCGCGCGTCGCCCGTGTACGCACTGCGATCGCCGCCGGGCGCTTTCGGGTCGATGCCGAGGCCGTGGCCGACAAGCTGCTGGCCGACCTCTACGTATCGCTGGCGCGCAAGGCCGAACATCATTGACGAGCCTGAACATGAAAACCGCATCGCCTGCCCCGCCCGCCACTCCGAGTCGCCTGTTCGCGCGGCTGATCGATGCCCTGCATGACGAGAGCGACGCGCTGGTGGCGAACGACGCCGCCAAGCTCGCCGATGCGGTCAGCCGCAAGGAGCATCTGCTGCGTCTGCTGGCACCTCAGGCCAGCGCCCTCAGGGCAATACGTCATGGTGGAGACGGGGAACTCGAGCGGTTCGCGCGCGAAGCGGCGCAGCTGAAGGCGCTGGCAGTCGAGACCGCGGGCATCGAGTCTCCGCGCGCCTGAATCCGGCCCGCCGGATCAACCGTCACGATTCGAGTTCGGCGAGCGCCGGTTCCCGGACGCCGCGCGCGTCCGGCTTCTACCAGCTTTTCAGTTTGGCGCGCAGGCGTGCTACCGCCTGGCTGTGCAGCTGGCAGACGCGCGACTCGGTGATTCCCATCACGGCACCGATCGCACGCAGGTTCATGTCCTGCTCGTGATACAGCCCCATCAGCAGTTTCTCGCGCTCCGGAAGCTCGTCGATCGCGTCGACCAGCGCATGCCTGAAGCGCTTGTCGCGCAGGATTTCCGCCGGTTCCATTGAATCGCCGACCCGGTGGCGCTCCAGATAATCATCGTCGTCGGCACTGCCACCGAGGTCGTCGAGGTACACCAGCTGCGAGCCGCGGGCATCGTGCAGCATCTGTTGATAATCCGTCAGTGAGATGCCGAGCTCGGCCGCAATCTCCGACTCGTGTGGCGCACGCTTCAGCTTGCCCTCGAGCCGGTGAATCGCATTCTCGATATCGCGCTGGCTCTTGCGCGCCGAGCGAGGCAGCCAGTCGTTCGCACGCAGCTCATCGAGCATCGCGCCGCGGATCCGCTGCGCCGCGTAGACCTCGAACTGCGTGCCTTGCGTCACCTCGAAGCGCGAGACGGCGTCCATCAGCCCCATCATGCCGGCCTGGATCATGTCGTCGAGTTCGACGTTCGCGGGCAGCCGCGCAATCATCTGGTGTGCAAGCCGCCGCACGAGCGGCGTGTATTGCCTGACATAGTCGCGCGGTTCGAATGCGACCGGGCGATTGTTCAGCGACTGATACAGCGCGTCGTAGACGAAGGCATCGTTCTTCATGCGGAACACCCGACAGGCGTGCAGCAGCCGCGGCCGGCAACCCGCGGAGCGCTGTATGTGTGGCGAGCGATTCGAAACATCTTCTGCTCTTGAACCATTGATCTGGGAGTCCAAAGGGTAGAAGCGCGCCTGCGGCCGCTAACCGAAAAAACGGGGTGGAAAAACCGTCCTCCGCCGAACGGCGGTGCGCGCAGCGCGCTCGCGCCGACGAGCGGTCGGCTGCGTGACTGTCAGCGGCACTGCGAGTTCGATTCATCGCAATGTCGATTCATCCGATCGGACTAGAGGCTTGCACGGAACTCCAGAGTTACCGTTCATGCATATGCGAAACATCAGAGAAATGGCGGGTCATCGCAGTTCAGTCCATAGGAGTCTTAATACGCCCGTTGCTAAAGATGATTGTGTGCACGCCGATCCCACGGTCAGGACGCCGCAGGAACCATGAGGATCGATCGATGAATCGCAACCAACTCGTCAGGCAACTTGCCGTGATCGCGACGCGGCCGATCGGTGCAGCGATGCACCAGCCCGTCGCGGATAGCACGGGTGCGATCGAAGCCGGCAGCAGGCCCTTCACCGAACTGTTCGTCTGGTTCGAAGACACCGCGAGCCGTTTGGTCGAAGGTCGCCGTGGCGTAGCCGGCCTGCCCGAGTCGCTGCTGCCATGCAGCCGCAGCATGCGCGTCATTGAGCGGCGTTATGCGGAGAACCACCTGCATCTGCTGTCCGCTGTCCGCATCGCGTGCAAGGACAGCGCCGGCGAACTTATCGCCTCGCTGTACACGGCGGCACTGTCGGTTGGAACCGTGGCCTGGATCGGCACCGGCGCTCAATACGCACGGACCTGGAACGACATGTACCTCCCGGCGCCGGCCGCGCGTTCTGGCTAGATAGCAATTCCGCAGAACCAAACACAAGGGGCGCCGCAGCGCCCCTTTTTTGATCGCGGTCCGTTCTCAGGCGGCCTGCTGGCCCGAGCTCCTGACCTGCTCCGCGTCGAGGCGATTCAGGTAGCGCTGGAGCATGCGCGTCGCCGATGCGCCGAGATCGACAAACTCGCATCCGCAGCGCCGCCCGTTTTCGCCATTGCCCAGCTGGTCGACATGGCGCAGCCTCAGCGTCACCGAGAACTGGCCGACGCCAGGCAGGTCGAGATAGCAGTGTTCGACATTGCGATCCATCGGCAGCTCGAATTGCTGCGGATGGGCGAGCATTGCCAGGCCGCCCGCGCTGAGGTCCAGCACGCGTACGGACTCGTACTGGCCAGTGCCCGTCGGCGAAGGGATCAGGCAGGCCGCCGGCCGGGATGACGGAGGTTGCCTTCGCGTGAAGCTGCGTCGCTGCATGCGCAACAGCTGTTGTGGCAGTCGGACGCGAAACGCGGGCCGGCCGTCGAAACGGTAGGGCTCCGCGGCACCAACCGTGAACTGGATCTTCACGTTGTCGAGGAAGGCCACGACGACCAGCTGGATCGACGCGTAGATGAAGGTCTGAGCCGCCGGATCGGACGCACAGTCGAGGATCATTTCCTCGAAGCCGGCATTCACATCGAGCACATTGCTGACCGCAAAGCCCGCCGCCTGATCGAAGTACACGGTGACCAGAACGTGACGGTCGCGCAGCTGCCGCAACAGCGAAACGATCTCGCTGCGCGAGTAGATCGCGAATCGTTCGAGGTCGGGCGAATCCGGCTCGGGAAACGGCGTCGTCAGGCTCATCGCACGCAGTCGGCGGAGGTGCGGGGCCGTACCAGGCGCTCCAGTTGCTTCAGCCACGGCTCGGCGCGGCCGCGGATCTCGGCGTCATCGGCCAGGATCCTGCGTAGCAGGTCCATGCGGCGTTCGTTGTCCCTGCGACTGAGCGGGGTGTCGGCAGCGGCGGCCTTCAGCGCGGCGATCAGCGTTCGGCAGCGGTCTTCGAGCCGGGCCACCTCGTCCCAGTCTTCCGCGCGCGCGGCTTCGAGCATCGCGCTGCTGGCGCCGGCAATCGCCTCGTAGTGCTGCAGCAACTGCGAACGTTCGACCCCGATCCCGCGTGCGACATCCGGCGGCATGCCGTATTCCTTCTCGATTGCCGTGTACACGCCGTGACGTGCCCCGATCGGGAAATTTACCGATCGGCCGGGTTCCGCCATCGACCAATTGAACGGCCAATCCGGGGGCTTTTCGAGTCAAAAAAAAGCGCCGGCGAGCTGCGGCCGGCGCGAGGGCGGGGAGGAAACCATGATTACTACGAACTGCGAAGCGCGCTTTGCCATCCACGCGTCCATCGACGCCACGGCGGCGCACGTGCTCCGCATGGCTGATTAACGGCAGTGACCGCCCGACCTTGAGCCCCGCCGCCGGGGCCTCAGGGGATCCGCCTCCGTGTAGGAATTCGTCTTACAGGGGCCCGAGCCGGGCTCCGACACGCTTTGTGGCGGCTCGCTGATTCAGCTAGCGGCGCCCTGTTCGCACAATGGCGTCACTTCGAAAGACGAAGCCGAACCCCAGACCCAGATTGAGGAGGAACACATGAGCACGATCGCCGCGAGCAACGAGCAACTTCTGCAGGAAATCCGCGAAGCCAACCTCGCCTACCTGGTGCTGGCGCAACACATGATCCGCGCCGACAAGGCGCAGGCCCTGTACCGGCTCGGCGTCTCCGAAGAGGTCGCCGGCATCATCGACCAGCTGACGCCCGCGCAACTGATGAAAATCGCCGGTTCGAACCAGCTGATCCTGCGCTTTCGATTCGACGATGACATGGTCTGGAATCTGCTGACCAGCCACAGCAAGACCAAGTCGAGCGCCGCCGGCGCCGCCGTTGCAGGCCTGCACGCCAACATCGTGATGGCCGGACAACTGACTGACGTGACGGCCTGAACGATTCCGGCGGAGAACCGACATGCGCATCAAGAGCATCGTTTCCGAGAGCAGGCAGATCCAGCGCGCGATCGCGCTGATCAAGCTGGGCGCTCGCCTGCAAGTCCTGGAGTCCGAGACCGACCTTTCCTACGAGCGCCTGCTGCGCCTGTACAAGGAAGTCCAGGGCGAGTCACCGGCGCGCGGCATGTTGCCGTTCTCGACCGACTGGTTCATGACCTGGCAGCCGAACATCCATTCGTCGCTGTTCCTGAACATGTACGAGTACCTGGACAAGACCAGCGAACTCGAGGAGATCGACGGCATCATCAAGGCCTACGAGCTGTACCTCGAGCAGATCCGCGCGCAGGGCCTCGAGCCGCTGCTGTCGGTGACGCGCGCGTGGCGCCTGGTCAAGTTCGTGGATGCCGGCATGGTGACGCTGACGCCCTGCTGCAAGTGCGGCGGCAAGTTCGTTACCCACACCTTCGAGCTGACGAAGAACTACGTTTGCGGCCTGTGCGAGCCCCCGGCGCGCGCCGGCAAGGGCAAGGCCCAGGTGCAGGTGAACGCACAGGAGTCGCTGCACTGAAGATTTGCTCAGGCGGGCTCAGCCCGCCAGGCCGGTGGAGGCCGCGACCCCCGGCAATGAGTTGAGCGGCATGGTTTCCTCCCGCACTTCGGCCCGGTTGATCCGGGCCGTTTTTTTGGAGGCGTCGCTCAGTCTTGGCGTAGCTCGTGTACGCGATCCTGCGGGTCGCACGTGCACTCGCTCCGATTAGTCAGGCGGCGGGCTTCGGGCGGCCGCGCGCCCCGCCGCAGTTCAACGACATGCACCCCTCCCCGGTCGTTCGTCGCCATACCGCTCGCGTACCCGCCCTCCCCGCCAGGCGGGGAGGGAGCGGGTGGGGTGCGTGCTACCTCTCGCTCGGCGAGAGGGCAAAGGAGAGTGTCGTTGCAGTTGTACCTCGGCGGAGCGCGCGGCCGCACCGGAGCGCAGCCGACTGACCCAAGCGCGCCCGGAGGGCGCGTCCCGCCGCGAGTGCACGTGCGACCCGCAGGGTCGCGTACACGAGCGGCGCCGCTACATCGCGTAAAGCGGAACTTCGAGTTCCCGGACCAGCGCCGAGTACACGTATGCGTGCAGGGCCAGTCGCTCGGCATCACCGAGCCCGACGAACGAGACGCCGAGCGACCGCTCGCCCGACTCCTCGGGCTTGCGCACCGGGCGCGCCCGCGCCTCGACGAGCACTTCCTGTTCCGCGACGTTCAGGCGGAACACCAGTCGCACTTCGTCGTAGAAAAGACTGAGCTCGTCGTGCAGCGCGATGGCCGCGCCGCCGGTCGAAAGGTCGGTGATCGTTCCCTTCGCGAATTTGCCGGAGATCTGCTTGCCTGGATACACCATGCAGGGCAGTTCGGTCTTGACCCGGGTCGCCGCTCGCAGGTCGCGCTTTTCGATCTGCCGCTCCTGCGGCCAGCCGACGTGCAGGTAGCTGAACGGCTCGGCGCAGACCTTGAGCAGTGGCGCCGCGAATTCGTAGATGCATTCGCCGGAGAAGCTGCGGAACTTGTAGACCGCGCCTTCAACCAGTTGAAGCGCTGATTCGCCTTCGGGCGCCGTGACGACGATCGAGTTTCCTTCGTGGACGCCGATCAGCTTGACCGTGACGGCTTCCTGCAGCGATTCGCCGTCGGCCCACATCCGCAGCACGCGCCAGGAAGCGAGTTCGCGCACGGCCGGGCGGCGCGGTGCGCTTGCGACCGGCGGACGGACTGCCGCGGCCGCGAGATCCCCCGAGCGGACAGTGATCGGGTCAAGCGACCCGGGGACGGTAACCGCGGATTCCCGAAGGGCGGTTGCAGCTTCTGTCAGGTTCATGGCTGGGGCGCGCAGCGCGCGTCGTTGATTGATGTCACTCCCAAGTTTGCGGTAGCAAAGGCAAAAGAAGACCGTGGAGAACAAGCCGCCTCGCCCCGCAATTCAGGGGCTTTCGGGTGTAACGCCGACAGTCGGACGACCTGCGGCCGCAGATCGTGCCGATCGCACGAAAAGCGGCATACCGCTCAAGTTCGCCGCCTGATCGGCCGAAAGTCTGAGACGTGGAGCCGAGGCGGAGCTGCTGTCCAGATCCCCGCCGAGCAGTCGGCCCTGCCTCGTGCTCCACGCCCTATTTCGAGACCGATGATGCCGACGCCACCCGACCGCGAAGCCGACGCAATGACCGCGACGACGAGACCCTCCCGCCTGCACTTCCTGGTCGTCGATGACTTCGCGACGATGCGCCGGATCGTCCGCAACCTGCTGCGCGAAATGGGCCACTCGGAGGTCGACGAAGCAGTCGACGGCCGCGCCGCGCTCGAGATGCTGCGCTCGCAGTCGTACGACTTTGTCGTCGCGGACGTCAACATGCCCAACCTGAACGGCTTCGACCTGGTACGCGCGATGCGCCAGGAGGCCGCGCTGCAGGCGGTGCCGGTGCTGCTTGTCACGCCTTCGGCCAGCAAGGAACACGTCGTGCTAGCCGCCCGCGTCCAGGCCAACGGATACATCGTACGACCGCTGACCCGCTCCGCACTGGAAGACAAGGTCTGCAGCATCCTTGGACTGCCGTCCGAGCCCGGGCGCCCACGCGCGACCTTCAGCGCGATCGCACACCGCGCAGCGCGCTGACCTGCCGTTGGCGGCGCAGCGGCGCCGCGCTAATATCACGGCCCTCGCTGGCAATCCGGTCCAGCCTTCGGAGCCCCTCATGAAGAAGCTGCTGTCCACGTTGTTCGTAACGATGTTCGCCGTCGCCCACGGTCCGTTGTTCGCCCAGGAAAAGAAGGCGGAGCCCATGAAGGAAGAGGCGACGAAGGCCGAGGCCAAGAAGGAAATGAAGACGACCGAAGCCAAGAAGACTGAAGCCAAGAAAGAAGAAAACAAGAAGAAAGAGAAGAAAGGCGGCTGCTGAGCCGTTCGAACATCACATTGGCATCGACGGCCACCTGCGGGTGGCCGTTTCGTTTCTTCTTGCCGTTCTATTCATCTCTCTGCGTGGCACGCCGACCCCGAGGTCACCTGCAACAAAGACCCTTCGCTCGCTTGCCGGCTCGCCGGCCAGACAGTTTCGACTAACATCCACAGTCGGTTTCCGGCCGATTTCGAGCGGCGATTCCGTCGGATTGCAGTCCGATGCGTTGCCGGCAGCGACGATTGCAGGAGATTCAAATGCTTGTGACTCGATCAGCAGCGACGCAAGCAACCATTCTCAGTTCACTGTTCGCCTGCGCCGCCTGCCTTTTCATTGCGGGCTGTTCGAAGGAAGCCGCGCCGACCGCGCGTCCGGCGCCTCAGGTGGTCGTCATGACGATCACGCCGCGATCGATTCCGTGGGTAGCCAGCTTCGTCGCCCAGACCGAAAGCTCGCGCCAGGTGAACATCGTCGCGCGCGTCTCCGGTTTCCTCGACACGATCGCTTATCGCGAGGGCGCCCTGGTCAGGGAGGGCGACCTGATGTTCCGGCTCGACCCCAAGCCGTTCCAGGCGCAGCTCGACGCCGCGAAGGGAGAACTCCAGTCGCAGCAGGCACGGCTGACGAACGCGAAAGCGAACCTCGATCGCGTCAGGCCGCTGGCCGAGCAGGATGCGCTGTCGCAGGCCGATCTGGACCGCGCGAAGGGCGAGTTCGACTCGGCCTCGGCCGCGGTCTATTCCGCGCAGGCCAAGGTCAAGGAGGCCGAACTGAACCTTGGCTACGCGACGATCCGCGCGCCGGTGACCGGGCTCGCGAGCCGCTCTCTGCAGCGGCAGGGCGCGTTCGTCAACTCGATGTCCGACAGCGCGAACCTCACCTACGTTGCCGCGATCGACCCGATCTGGGTCACGTTCAGCGTCTCTCAGAATCAGCAGGCGAAGCTGCGCGACCAGATCGAGAAGAAGCAGCTGATCGAGCCGAAGGATCGCGCCTACGAAGTCGAGATCGTGCTCCCGGACGGCCGGCCCTATGCACAAAGAGGGAAGATCAACTTCGCCGATCCGTCGTTCAGCCAGGACACCGGATCGTTCATGGTCCGTGCGGTGCTGCCGAACCCGAAGCGGGAATTGCAGCCCGGTATGTTCGTGACAGCCTACATTCAAGGCGCCCTGCGACCGAACGCGATCGTCGTCCCGCAGCTCGCGGTCCAGCAGGGTTCGAACGGGCACCTGGTGTACGTCGTGAACCAGGCCGGCGTCGCCGAAGTGCGGCCGGTCATCGTCGGCGACTATTACGGTGAAAAGGACATCGTGATCCTCACCGGCCTGCACGAAGGCGACCGGGTCATCGTGGAGGGCGTGCTGAAGGTCGTGCCGGGGCAACCCGTCAAGGTCGTCGAACCGGGCGCGGCCGCCGCAAAAGCCGGCGCCCCGTCCGGCGCCGCCGGCGCGATAAAGAAGTAGCGGGTCGAATGTTCACTCACTTCTTCATCGACCGTCCGATCCTGTCGGCGGTCATCTCGATCCTGATCGTGCTCGGCGGCACGGTCGCGATGCTGGTATCCCCGATTTCGCAGTACCCGGAACTCGCGCCGCCGCAGGTGAGCGTCTCGGCGCGCTACCCCGGCGCAACGGCCGAGGTGATCGCCAATACTGTCGCGGCACCGATCGAGGCGCAGATCAACGGCATCGACAACCTCCTGTATTTCAACTCGGTCAGCTCGTCGAGCGGCAACCTCTCGATCAGCGTGATTTTCAAACCAGGCTCGGACCCCGACATCAACCAGGTCAACGTGCAGAACCGGGTCAGCCAGGCGCTGCCGCTCCTGCCGCAGGTCGTCTCGCAGCAGGGCGTCACGGTCGACAAGAAGTCGTCGAGCATCATGATGATCCTGTCGATCTTCTCACCCGACGAGCGTTACAGCGCGACCTACATCGACAACTACACGAACCTGTACGTACTGGAGGAGCTCAAGCGCGTGCCGGGCGCGAACCGCGCGTCGGTATTCGGTCTGCCCGACATCGCGATGCGTGTCTGGCTGCGGCCGGACCGGATGGCACAGCTCGGAATCTCGGTGCAGGAGGTCACCAGCGCGATCCAGAGCCAGAACCAGACCTTCGGCATCGGCCAGATCGGCGCCGAACCGAGCGCCGAGGGCGTGCAGCAGACCTTTGTCGTCACCGCCCAGGGGCTGCTCACCAAACCCGAGGAGTTCGAGCAGATCATCGTCCGCACCGCGAAGGAAGGCACGGCGATCGTCCGCGTGCGCGACATCGGCCGGGTCGAGCTCGCGAAGCGGGATTACTCGATCACGAGCCGGATGAACGGCAAGACCGCGACCACGGTCGGCATCTACCAGCAGCCGGGCGCGAACGCGGTCGAGACGGCGCGCGCGGTGCGCGCCAGGATGGAGGAGCTGAAGAAGCAGTTCCCGACCGGCCTCGACTACAAGATCACGCTCGATACCAGCCTCTTCACGCTGAATTCGATCGACAAGGTCGTGCACACGTTCTTCGAGGCGGTCGTGCTCGTGATCCTGGTCGTGTTCGTATTTCTGCAGAGCCTGCGCGCGACGATCATTCCGATCCTCGCGGTGCCGGTGTCGATCATCGGCACCTTCATCGGCATGCACCTGCTCGGCTTCTCGATCAACATGCTGACGATGTTCGGCCTGATTCTCGCGATCGGCCTGGTCGTCGACGACGCGATCGTCGTGGTCGAAAACGTCGAGACCAACATAAGCAAGCACGGCCTGTCCGCGCTCGAGGCCGCGAAGAAGGCGATGACAGAGATCGCCGGCGCGCTGATCTCGATCGTGCTGGTGCTGGTCGCGGTGTTCCTGCCGGTGGCCTTCCTCGGCGGCGTCACCGGCACGCTCTACCAGCAGTTCGCGATCACGATCGCAATCTCGGTCGTGATCTCGGGCGTCATGGCGCTGACACTGTCGCCGGCGCTCGCCGCGATCATCATCAAGGCGCACCACGGCGAGAAGAAGGGCTTCTTCCGCTGGTTCGAGAACGGATTCGAACGCCTCACCAAGGGCTACGTCGCGGGCGTCGCCCGCATGATCCAAGGCTGGCCGCTTTCGCTCATCGCGTTCGCGGTCGTCATCGGCGGCATCCTGCTGCTGTTCCGCGTCCTGCCCTCGAGCTTCGTGCCGGACGAGGACCAGGGCTACTTCTTCGTCATCGTCGAGACGCCCGACACTGCCAGCCAGGGCTACGTGGCCGCGCTGTCCGAGCAGGTCGAGAAGATCCTCGCGGCCGAGCCGGCGGTGCAGGACGTGGCGCTGGTCAACGGCTACAGCCTGATCGACGGCACGTTCAGGAACAACGCGGCGATCTTCTTTCCGTCGATGAAGCCGTTCGACGCGCGGACCGATCCGTCGCAGCTGACTTTCAGCGTGCTGCCGCGGCTCAACCGGCAGTTCGCCGCGTTCAAGGAGGGCTTCGTTCTCGCGATCAATCCGCCTTCTATTCCCGGCCTCGGCACGACCGGCGGATTCGAGTTCTACATCCAGAACCGGGGTGCCGGCGACACTCGTGCGACGAGCGAAGCAGTGCAGACCTTCATCGCCGCCGCGCGCCAGCGCCCGGAACTCACCGGCGTCAACACGACCTTTCGCGGCGCGACCCAGCAGCTGTTCGTCGACCTCGACCGCAACAAGGCCGAAGTGCTGGGCGTTCCCGTCCAGGATGCCTTCCAGACGATGCAAAGCTTCTTCGGCTCGTCGATCGCGGGCCAGTTCAGCCAGTTCAGCCGCGTCTGGTGGGTCGTTTTGCAGGCCGACGCTGAATACCGCGCGAATCCAGAGGACTTCAACAAGGTCTACGTGCGCTCGAAGACCGGGGCGATGGTGCCGTTATCGGCGCTGATGACGGTGCGCTACGTGGCCGCGCCGAAGCTGCTCGAGCGCTTCAACGGCTTCCCCGCGGTTAAGGTCACCGGCAATCCGGCCGAGGGTTACAGCTCCGGACAGGCGCTGGCGGCCATGGAGGCGGTCGCAAACGAGACGTTGCCCGGCGGCTTCTCGTTTGCCTGGGCCGGGCAGGCGCTGCAGGAGAAGCAGGCGGGTGGCACTTCCACGATCGCGTTCGTCGCCGGGCTGATTGTCGTGTTCCTGCTGCTCGCAGCGCAGTTCGAGAAGTGGACGCTGCCGATCGCCGTGCTGCTGACGGTGCCGATCGCAATCCTCGGGGCGCTGCTGCTCACCTGGGTGCGCGGACTCGAGAACGACGTCTACTTCCAGGTCGGCCTGGTCACGCTCGTCGGTCTGTCCGCGAAGAATGCGATCCTGATCTGCGAGTTTGCGATCGAACGCGTGCGCGACGGCATGGCGATACGGGAAGCCGCGCTGGAGGCGGCCGGTCTTCGCCTGCGCGCGATCGTGATGACTTCGCTTGCCTTCGGTCTGGGCTGCGTGCCGCTCGCGATCGCCAGCGGGCCGGGCGCAAACAGCCTGCGCGCGATCGGCACCGGCGTGATCGGCGGCATCCTGGCGTCCACGTTCGTCGCGATCTTCTTCGCACCACTGTTCTTCTGGCTGTTCGAGCGCACGAGCGCACGGTTCGCGGGGAAAAGTGCAAAGCCGGAGGTGCACGGCGGCGTCGCCCCGGCCGGCGCGACGCACGCGCCACGCGAGGACGACTAGGGTGAGAACCCCCACGCTCACTTCGTTCGCTAACCCCCGAGGTGCCGTTCAGCACCCGTCGGGCGGCCGGGCGGGCGCTGGGATGCGCTGCCTCGCGCTCGCCCTCGCCCTCTTCGCGAGCGGCTGCGCGGTCGGCCCGGACTACAGTCGCCCGCCGGTGACGAGCCCCGAGTCCTGGCGCATCGAGTACCCGCAGGCCGCCGACGTTGCGAACACCGCGTGGTGGGAACGCTTCGACGATCCGGTGCTGACTGAGCTGATCGAGGCCGCACTGCGCGAGAACCGCGACCTGCTGATCGCCGCGGCGCGCGTCGACCAGTTCCTCGGCCGGCTTCAGTCCACGCGCTCGCAGTTCTACCCGCAGGTGAGCTACGGTGCCGACGCCAGCCGCAACCGTGCGAGTGCAGTCGGCGTTCCGCCCCTCTCGCCCGGCGCCGATCCTTACTACTCGCTCTATCAGGGTGCGCTCGGCGCGGACTGGCAGGTAGATCTCTTCGGCCGCGTGCGGCGCCAGAGCGAAGCGGCGCAGGCGCGCCTCTACGCGAGCGAACAGGGCCGGCGCGGCGTCGTGCTGTCGCTCGTCACGAGCGTCGCCGCCAGTTACGTCAACCTGCGGGCGCTCGACCGCCAACTCGAGATCGCGCGGGCGACCGGCAAGAACTACGCGGAGACCGCGCGCATCTTCGAGTTGCGCTACAAGGGCGGCGTCGTGTCGCAGGTCGAAGTCGCGCAGGTCGAATCGCAGTACCAGCAGGCGCTCGCTGCAATTCCGGCCCTCGAACAGCAGATCGCTGCGCAGGAAAACCTGATCTCACTGCTGCTGGGGCGCAATCCCGGCGCGCTGCCACGCGGCAAGCCGATCGATGCGCTGGCGACGCCTGGCATTCCCGCCGACCTGCCTTCGCAGCTGCTCGAGCGGCGACCGGACATCCTGCAGGCGGAACAGAATCTGGTCGCAGCCAATGCCGACATCGGCGCCGCGAAGGCGCTCTACTATCCGCAGCTGAACCTGACCGGGACGCTGGGCTCGGTCAGCGCGGCGCTGGGCGACTTCCTGAGCGGCCCGGCCGCGGCGTGGTCAGCCGCCGCCTCGCTCTCCGGTCCGATCTTCACTGCGGGCTCGATCGCCGGCCAGGTCCAGTCGGCCGAAGCAGCGGAACGCGAAGCGCTGGCGTCTTACCAGCAGGCTGTGCTCAATGCGTTCCGCGAAACCAACGACGCGCTGGTCGGCACGCAAAAGAAGCTGGCGGAAGCCCAGGCGCAGACCCGGCGCGCAGCCGCGCTCCGGGAATACGCGCGCCTGTCGCGGTTGAGGTTCGACAACGGTTACGCGGGTTACGTCGACGTGCTTTACGCGGAGAATGAACTGTTCGCGGCCGAACTGAACGCGGTGCGCGCGCAGGCCGAGCGCTACACGGAGCTTGTCAACATCTACAAGGCAATGGGCGGCGGATGGATCGACGTCGCCGATCGCATCAGCGGAACGTCGGAGCCACCGCTGTCGGAGCGGGCGGCGAATCAGTTGTTGTTTTGAACGAAGGAGCAGAAAGATGCAGATCACGGACATCCTCGCCCAGATGGGCGGCCTCCAGTCGGTAGCGCGCGAACTGGGCGTCAGTGAAACCCAGGCGGCGAGCGGCGCCGAGGCACTACTGCCGGCGATTCTGGGCGGATTCAAGAAGCAGGTGCAATCGCAGCCCACGGGCCTGGAAGGACTCGGCGGCTTGCTCGGTCAACTGGGTGGCGGTGGCCTCCTCGACCAGGTGCTGGCACCGCAGCCGACAGACTTGAATCGCGGCAACGATGTCCTGGGCCAGATCTTCGGCTCCAAAGATGTGAGCCGCACCGTTGCGCAGAACGCGGCCTCGCAATCGGGGCTCGACCCGTCGCTGCTCAAGAAGATGCTGCCGATGCTGGCGATGCTGGTCGCCGGATTCATGGCGAAGCAGCAGGGCCCAGTCTCCGACGCTGCGTACGCAGCCCCGTCGGGCGGTGGGCTGGGCGACCTGCTCGGCGGCCTGCTTGGCGGGGGCGGAGCGGCGGCCAACAGCGTGCGGGCGGGCGGCGCCGCACCGGGACTCGGCTCCCTGCTCGACCTCAACGGCGACGGCAACCCGCTCGACGACATCCTGCGAATGGCTGGCAAGGCGATGCGTTAGCCACAGTAGTTTGACCGCGCGCAGCCCAGAAGGAACCGCGCTCGCCTTCTTATCGAGTCTATCGGTAGCAGACGCTTCGAGACGCCTACAATCGCCGATAGGAGGTTAAAGATGGGCGCATCCGTGAAGTCCTTGGGAATCGACAAGCTCGACGTCGAAGACCGGTTAGCGCTGGTCGAGGAGATTTGGGCGAGCATCGTTGCCGACGCCGAGACCTTTCCGCTGACTTCCGCGCAGCGTGACGAATTGGACCGGCGGGTCGCCGACGATGATGCCTATCCGAACGACGTCATACCGTGGAGTGAAGTGAAGGCCTCCGTGCGCGCACGACTCGGCCGATGAGCCTGCGCGTTGCCTTCAGGCGCGCCGCAAAGGACGAGCTTGAAGAGGCGGCTGCTTGGTACGAAGACCGTCGGCGCGGGCTTGGCGACGAGTTTTTGAACGAAATCGGAGAGGCGATCGAGCGGGCGGCCAACCATCCAGAACGCCACCCATTGGTCGTCGGCGACGTACGACGCACTGTATTGCGGCGCTTTCCATACGCCGTCTATTTCCGACAGCGGGGCTTAACACTTGTGATCTTGGCTGTCTTTCATGGCCGGCGAGATCCGCTCGACTGGAAGCGACGAGCCTAACTCCCCAGGCTCATTCAGATCCGCTTTGATCGCCAGCCGTTGTCGCGAATGTGATCGCGCCGCTTCAGGCGTGCCCCAGCACCGGATGCGGCCGGTATGGCGCTTCGAGGCGCGTGATGTCCTCCACGCTCAGGCTGACGTCGAGCGCGCGCACGGCCTCCTCGATCTGCCACAGCTTGCTGGCGCCGACGATCGGGGCGCTGACGGCCGACTTCGCGAGCAGCCAGGCGTAAGCGAGCGCCGCGTTCGTGACGCCCTTTTCCTGTGCCAGCTCGGTCAGAGTCGAAACGACCGCGAAGTCGCTGTCCTCGTAGTAGTACTTCTGCGCGATGTCGTCGGTCTGCGCGCGCGACGTCGCGCCGGATGACTTGTCCTGCCTGCCTCGGTTGCCGGCGAGGAAGCCGCGCGCGAGCGGGCTCCACGGCACGAGGCCGACGCCGGTCGCGCGGCAGAACGGAATCATTTCCCGCTCTTCCTCGCGATAGACAAGGTTGTAGTGGTTCTGCATCGAAACGAAGCGCGTCCAGCCGTGCGTCTCCGCCGCGTGCTGCATGCGGGCGAACTGCCAGGCCCACATGCTGGAGGCGCCCAGGTAGCGCGCCTTGCCGGCCTTGACCACGTCGTGCAGCGCTTCCATCGTCTCCTCGATCGGAGTCGAAGGATCGAAGCGATGGATCTGGTAAAGATCGATGTATTCGACGCCGAGGCGGCGCAGGCTGGCATCGACGGCCGCCAAGATGTGCTTGCGCGACAGCCCGCTCGCATTCGGGCGCGGGACCGGCTTGGGCCCGGGCGCGTTCATTCCCCGGAACGCGAGGTCGACCGGAAAGTGGACTTTGGTCGCAATGACGATCTCGTCGCGCCGCGCGTATTCGCGCAGCAGCTTTCCGGTGATTTCTTCCGACATTCCCGCCGAATACATGTCCGCAGTGTCGAACAGGGTGACGCCGAGTTCGATCGCGCGGCGCACGATCGGTCGCGCGGCTTCTTCGTCGAGCACCCACGGCCGCCACTCGGGCGTGCCGAACGTCATCATCCCGAGCGCAAGACGCGACACCTTGAGCCCGCTCGCGCCGAGGTTGACGTAGTTCACTGCAAAGTCTGCGCGCCAGCGACAGCAGCCGGTATACCCATCGCCGCGGTGTCCATCATCTCGGGTGGCAGGAGCGAAGCGAGCGCGGCGGCCGGGAATGCCAGGGCTGTTACAGCGAGTGCCGCCGCGGCGACGCCGGATGCCCTCCCCGACCTGCCTCGCGCCTTGCGAATGATCACGTGCCTTTCCACTGCGCTGCCCTCGCTGCGCTTCCGGCCCGGATTCGTACTTCGTGTTGCCGAAATCACGCCATGATGTTGACGCCGCCATCGACGTACAGCGTTGCACCGGAAAGGCGTCGCGCGTAAGGCGTCGCAAGATACGCGCAGGTGAAACCGACGTCCATGATATCGACTAGTTCGCCGATCGGCGCCCGCTGTGCGGCTTCGTTCAACAACAGGTCGAAGTCCTTCAACCCCGATGCCGCCCGGGTCTTGAGCGGCCCCGGGGAGATCGCGTGCACGCGGATGCCCTTGCCGCCGAGCTCGTAGGCGAGGTAGCGGCAGCACGCCTCGAGCGCGGCTTTCACCGGGCCCATCACGTTGTAGTTCGGGACGACCTTGTTCGCGCCGTAATAACTCATCGCGAACAGGGTCCCTCCGTTCTTCATTAGGGGGGCCGCCAGCCGCGCCATTCGCACGAACGAGTGGCAGGAGACATCCATCGCCTGCCTGAAGCCCTCGGCGGAGCAGTCGAGGAGTTGACCCTGCAGGTCCTCTTTCGGCGCGTACGCGATCGAGTGAACGAGGATGTCGAGCTGGCCCCATTCATTGCCGATCTTCTCGAACACCGCCTCGAGCATGCCGGGCGTGGAGACATCGAGCGGCATGAAGATCGGCGCGCCGAGCTCGTTCGCAAGCGGCTCGACGTACGTCTTCGTCTTCTCGTTGATGTACGTGATCGCGAGGTCGGCGCCGAGCTCGCGGAACGCCTTCGCGCAGCCGTACGCGATCGAATGCTCGTTGGCGACGCCGACGACCAGCGCCTTGCTGCCCTTCAGAACCGGACGCGGGACTTCCAGCGTCATCTTCGCTTCTCCCAGTGTTTTCTAGTGTTTTTCGATCAGACGGCGCGTGTGCCGCGCGATCATCAGCTCTTCGTTGGTGGGGATCACCCACGCGCTGACGCGGCTCGCCGCGGTGCTGATGCGCGGCCCGTTACGCTCATTGGCCGCCACATCGAATTCGACGCCGAGCCATGCCGCGTCCCGGCAGACGCGCTCGCGCAGCGAACGGCTGTTCTCGCCGATGCCGGCCGTGAACACGATCGCATCGAGGCCGCCCAATGCCGCTGCGAGAGAACCGAGTTCGCGTCCGATGCGGTAGATGAAGACGTCGATCGCTGCTTTCGCTTCCGGCGCAGAGCTGGCTTCGAGCGTACGCATATCGCTGGAGATGCCGGACATGCCGAGCAGCCCCGATTGCTGATAGATCAGCTTCTCGATGGCGCGCGCGTCCATCTTCAGCTCGTCCAGCAGATACAGAATCACGCCGGGATCGAGGTTGCCGCAGCGCGTTCCCATCGGCAGCCCGTCGGCCGCGGTGAAGCCCATCGTGCTGGCAACACTTCGACCGCCTGCCATTGCGCACATGCTGGAGCCGTTGCCGAGGTGGAGGACCACCGTCCTGCCACGGGCCGCGCGCTCGTCGTGCTGCGGCAGCACGTCGGCGATGTATTCGTACGAAAGCCCGTGAAATCCGTAGCGGCGCACGCCGCGGTCGGTGATTTCCCGGGGCAGCGCGAACGCCTGCGCGACAGCCGGCGCACCGCTGTGGAAGGCGGTGTCGAAGCACGCCACCTGCGGCATCTGCGGCGTGCGTTCAAGCACTGCCTTGATCGGGGCAAGGTTGTGCGGCTGGTGCAACGGGGCGAGTGGAACGTACTTCTCGAGCGCAGCCAGGATCGTTGCGTCGAGACGAATGGGTTGCGTGTATTCGAGTCCCCCGTGGACGACGCGGTGCCCGATACCTACCAGGCGGTAGTCTGCGAACTCAGCGCGCAGGAAAGCGACCATGTGATCCAGCGCGCCGCCATGGCCGAGTGTGACGCCATCACCCCACGATTTCTCGCCCAGCAGCTCTCCCGCACCGTCCTTCGCGACGAAGCGAGGCGCCGTGTACAGACCTTCGGCCTGCCCGCGCGCGATCAGCTCCAGTTCGTTGCCGCGCTCGGCGAACACCGAAAACTTGATGCTCGACGAACCCGCGTTCAGGACCGCAATCGCATTGGCCATGTCAGGCCACCGCCTTGAGGGCGGTGGCGCGCCTTGTGCTGGCGACCAGTACCGCGACCGCGCACGAGGCGAGCCGCGACATCACCGAGTCCGCGCGGCTGGTCAGGATGATGGGCACACGCGCGCCGAGCACGATGCCGGCGGCGTCCGCACCGGCCAGGAACGACAGGCTCTTCGCGAGCATGTTGCCCGCCTCGAGGTCGGGCACCACCAGCACGTTGGCGCGTCCGGCCACCGGGGAATCGATCTTCTTGATCGCAACTGACTCGAGACTGATCGCGTTGTCGAGCGCGAGCGGCCCGTCGAGAATCGCGCCGGTGATCTGGCCGCGATCGGCCATCTTGCAGAGCGCTGCCGCCTCCATCGTCGATGGCACGCTTGGATTGACCGTCTCCATCGCCGACAGGATCGCCACGCGCACTTCCGGGAAACGGAGCGCGTGCGCGAGGTCGATCGCGTTCTGGACGATGTCGACCTTGTCCGCCATCGTCGGCGCGATGTTGACCGCGGCGTCAGTGATGATCAACGTTTCCGTGTAGCTCGGCACATCCATCACGAAGCAATGGCTGACCCGCCGCGCGGTGCGCAGCCCGGTCTCGCGCTTGACCACGGCGCCCATCAGCTCGTCGGTATGCAGGCTGCCCTTCATCAGCGCCTCGGCCTTGCCCTCGCGCACCAGCTCGACCGCCCTTTCCGCGGATGCCTGGCTGTGTGCCGTGTCGACGATCGGAAAGCCGGCAATGTCGATCTTGTGTTCGCGGGCCACCGCCTCGATCCGCGCGCGCGGACCCACCAGGATCGGCGCGATCAGGCCGATCTTCGCCGCGTCAACCGCGCCGCGCAGTGAACTCTCGTCGCAGGGGTGGGCGACGGCCGTCGGGGTCGGCGGCAGCGCCTTGCAGGCGTCAAGCAGGCGTTGGTATTTAACGTGTTGGCGTTCCATGCACTTCTCCTTTGTCCCGCGCGCTCACCGGCTCCTGCGCCGTGCCGCGGCCGGTTTGCGCGCACGCTTGCGAACCGTCGCATGCCTCCCGACCCGAATCGGTTCGAAATGCAGCGTCTCGCCGATGCTTTCGACCATCGCAAGTTGCTGGGTCGTCGGCTCGAAAGTCCGAATCCGCTCGTCGCCGAGCAGACGGCGCACCACCGTCACCAGCCGATCCCGATCGCCTTGCTTAGTGAGCAGCTTGGGCAGCGCTGCAGTTGCTTTCTCGGGTTCATAGCGGACGATGATGTCCTGCTCACCCCGAATGCGCCGCCACTGGTCGGGCTCGACGCCGGGTAACAGGCCGCGGTACTCGGTTGCAAGCTCCTGCTTCGTCGCAAGCCTTGCCAGCGGCAACGGCGCTCCGCGCCGGGCAAGCAGCGCGCCGACGCGCGCGAGCGCCTCTGCAAAGCCGCCCTCCTCGATCGAGGCCAGCGCATCCTTGACATACGGCAGCTCGCGCGGCTCGACCGCGGTTTCCGCCGCCTGCTCCTCCGTCTCATGCTTGTCGGCGAGGTAGAGAGCGAACACGTTGCCGTAGGTCTGGAAGAACGTCGCCTCGCTGGTCGCATCGCGGACCTCGCGGTAATAGTCGAGCGACGCGCTGATGGCGTCGGACGCCATCTTCTCGATCTTCCGGCTGGGGTTGTCGGCGCCGGCCGGCTGACGCTGTGCCTTGACCATCTGTGCCGCCGGGCCGAGCCAGGCGAGCCAGGGATTCAGGTCGGAAAATGCCCAGTGCTGGACGCGCAGCGGAT
>Ga0209706_10000561_pt1 | contig 21310 bp, 17 predicted proteins | sample PPLLaktember2015_6_FD_187263 | JGI IMG/M metagenome (GOLD analysis project Ga0209706, IMG submission 187263) | Freshwater sediment microbial communities from Prairie Pothole Lake near Jamestown, North Dakota, USA - PPLs Lake P8 Core (1) Depth... | ecosystem: Environmental > Aquatic > Freshwater...
GGAATATGGCAGCTCCGCTTCTGACGGCATTTTCTACCTCATCCTCAAACGCCACACTGCCTCTTACAATGAAGGCAGTGGAAGAAGAGGACGGCGTGTCGAACAAGATTGCAAGTTTCACCCTACCACTCGGGGCAACCGTAAATATGAACGGAACCGCTCTCTACGAATGTGTGGCCGTGATGTTCATTGCACAGGCATATGGCATTGATCTCACTGTCGGACAGCAGCTGGTCGTAATATTTACTGCCCTGCTGGCCGCAATCGGCTCTGCAGGGATCCCGATGGCGGGGCTTGTAATGATGGCGGTTGTGCTGAAGGCAGTAGGATTGCCTCTTGAGGGCATCGGTCTTATACTTGCTGTCGACCGTATTCTGGACATGTTCCGGACAGCAATAAATGTTTATGGCGATACATGCGCCGCGGTAATAATTGCAAAATCTGAGGGTGAAAAGCTGAAGGTCTGATCCTCTCAGCTGCCGCAGGAAGAACAGCCTGCCTCCTTTTCGTGGCTGCCGCAGGTTGAGCATGAATGATTCATGCCCGCAATCTCATCATCTGTGGCATTTCTGACATCCAGAATTTTACCGGTAAAATACAGGTTGATCCCTGCCATAGGATGGTTGAAATCCATCTTAACGGATTTGTCTGCAATTTCACATATGAATCCGGTCAGCGGATGTCCCTCCGAATCCATCATGGGAACTTCATTTCCAACCCTGCAGATCTCTTCGTCAACTTTCCCGTCTTTTTCAAAAACCGTCATCGGAAGGTCGATAATCATCTCCTCTCTCCTTTCCCCGTAGGCATTTTCGGAGTTCAGGGCAAAACTGAAATTGTCACCCTTGCTCAGCGGTGACAGATTTGATTCAAATTCAGGCAGAAGCCTTCCCGTCCCGAATACGAAGTTGAGAGGCCTTTTATCATCCAATGATTCAATTACTTTCCCTTCATGATCATTTTCCCTCAGTTCGTAAATGAGGGATACCATTGTATTTTTTTCGATTTTCATCAAAGTCCGTTTTCAATTTTAAGGGTGTAAAGATAAAATATTTATTTGATACCACACAACGCAACTTCCCCCCGCGAAGAGTACCGGGGCATCCAGGGGGATCCCTTAATATATTTGTACAAATCCTTTCCCGGGAGACCTTGAGGTGAGGCAGAAAACATTGAATAAAGAAATACGTATTATAATATGTCTTTTAATACGTATTATAATACGTATTTCTTTCAATTGGTGGCTAGGGATTTGCCACAGCTGCAGGCAATATTTTACCATTGAAGAATTTGCTGCCGTTAACTGCAAAATCAGCAATAAACCGTGCGATTTCCTTTGCGCTTACGGGAGCTTTTGAACCCGGAAATGCCTTCTCGAACATTTCAGTCTGCACTGACCCGAGCGCCAGGCAATTCACACGAATGCCCAATTCACGGAATTCTTCAGCGAGACATTCGGTGAGACAGGCCATCGCTGCCTTAGAAGCACTGTAATAAGCTAATCCCCTGTATTTTGAGCTGCCCTGGAATCCGCCCATGCTCGAGATATTCACAATATGCGAACCGTCACACATCAGCGGAACCACCAATTTTATAAATGTGGCCGGACCAAAGAAATTGGACTCCATCATCTCCCTGGCTTCCCTGTCTGGCACATTGAGGAATTCCTTTACGACAAGATTCCCCGCAGTGTTAATAAGTATATCCACCTTACTGAAGCGGTTATATATCTGGTCTTTAATTGCCTTAATATCATTGGCAATGGCCGAGAGATCCATCGTGATGGATGAGACATTGCCCATTTTAGTGCTGCCGGTTATTTCTTTCAGGTTTTTCTCATTTCGTCCGGTTACCAATATCTGGTTATCCTTGTCTCCTGCCATATGAAGGACAATCTCCCTGCCGATCCCTCTCGATCCGCCATTTACAATTATATTCATAGCACCAGGTATGTTTTGATAATTTTTTTTTCGTTTATTTGTGGTCCTTTTATGTAAAGTTACAAATTTGTTCTTATGAAATCCATAAATGGAAAAAGATACGGACCTGCAAAGGTTTTCATAAAGGCCGGATTATTACTGGTTGTCCTGATCATTTCATTTGCAACTGCAAGCGGACAGCAGGCAGATGTACCATTTGAAAACCAGAGAACATCAAAGGTCAGGCCAACATTCAGGGAAAGACTTTTTTATGGAGGTAACCTGGGACTGCAGTTCGGAACTTTCACTGATATTCAGGTCTCTCCTGTAATCGGCCTTTGGGTTTTGCCCAGGATTGGTGTTGCCGTCGGGCCCAATTTCAGGTATTACAAGGATCCGTTTAACAGCACTGTCATTTACGGAGGCAAATCGTACATCGAGTATTTATTCCTTCAGGACATCCACAATATAATACCGCTTGGGATACATGCCGGTCTTTTCCTACATTTTGAAGATGAAGTACTTAGCCTGGAATCAGGTGTTTTCCGAGATCCGGCTTCAACAGGAAGATTCACGACAAATACCCTGCTTGCCGGAGGTGGGGTCAGGCAGCCTTTGGGTCAGAGATCCTCACTTAACCTCACTTTTCTTTGGGCTTTAAATGATTCGGGCTATGGGATCTATAGCAACCCGGAGATTAGGATATCAGTGATTTTCTGAAACACCCGAGGTTACTCGTAATTTCTGATCCCGATCTTTCCATCGAGGGCAAGCAAACCGTTGAATGCCAGCGCTTCGATCTCATTCTCACCGGGATAGACAACTACTTTTGCAATATACCCTACCATCGATCTGATCCTTTCAACGTGTGATTCCTGGAATGCCAGTCCGCCGGTAAGTATTATGGCATCAACCCTTCCGTGGAGAACGGAAGCGATGGCTCCAATCTCCTTCCCTGTCTGGTATGCAAGTGCCTCACGTACCAGAATTGCTTTCTGATCGCCGCTATCGGCTTTCCGGCATACCTCAATGAAATTATTTGTTCCCAGGTATGCTACCATTCCTCCCTTCCCGGCGATCATCGATTTAAGCTCTGAATGGGTGAATCTTCCGCTGAAGCACAGGTCAATCAGCTGTCCGGACGGAAGGCCTCCTGAACGTTCGGGTGAAAAGGGGCCGTCGCCATTAAGCGCGTTGTTGACATCAACCACTTTCCCGTGTTTATGTGCTCCGACACTGATCCCACCTCCCATATGAGCAATTATAAGATTCAGCTCTTCATATTTCTTATTCACGGAGGCTGCATATTTCCGTGCGATCGCTTTCTGGTTAAGGGCATGAAAAATGGATACCCTTTCGATCTCGGGATGCCCTGAAATCCTTGCCACAGGCTGCAGTTCATCAACAACCACAGGGTCAACAATAAATGCAATTGATCCGGGCAGCGAAGAGGCGAGATCATCGGCTATCAATCCCCCCAGATTACTGGCATGCTGCCCGAGGATCCCGTTTTGAAGATCATCCTTCATTCTTTTGTTGACAGGATAAATTCCCGATTCGATGGGTTTCACCAGTCCACCACGTCCGACAATTGCCGCGATCCGCGAAACATCAACTCCACGCTCCGCCAGCTCTTTCATTATAAGATCTTTCCTGAAATGGAGCTGGGCGGTTATTTTTTCAAAGCCTGAAAGTTCCTCAGAGGTATGCCTGAGTGTCTTTTCAAAGACAAGGTTCTCTTCTTCAAAAAGCGCAAATTTTGTTGATGTTGATCCGGGATTGATGGCCAGGATTAGTCGTCTGCTCATAAAAATATATTTGGAACAATGCTTAAGTTTTTTAGCCTTAAATCATGACATCAGGCATGCCAGGGCAATGCAATAATATTTCGATTTTTCGCTTTCGCTTCTCGACATGACGACAACAGGTTTGACAGTCCCGCGTATCAATCCTGCGAGTTCAGCGCCGGCAAAAAGCATCAATCCTTTATAAAACGGATTTGATGATTCGAGCGAGGGGAACAGGAGAATATCCGCATCGCCATCTACAGGAGTTTTAACTCCTTTTATTTCAATACTTTTCTTATCGCATGCAAGAAAAACATCAAGTGGTCCGTCCATTATACAGTTGTTGAACTCTCCCCGCAGTGCCATTTTGCACATGGTTGCATATTCAAAGGAGCTCTCAAAATGAGGGCTCATCTTTTCGGAAGCCCCTATAAGCGCCAGCCTGGGCTGATCGATCCCGAACCTGCCGGCCATTTCGATTGCATAGCGTGCCATTGCGATTTTTTGTTCCAGGGATGGGAACGGAATTACGGCCGGGTCGGTTATGAAAAGTAGCTTGTGATAGGACGGAATGTCAAGTGCGCAGACATAGCTCAGAACAGCACCTGGAAGCATCAATCCGTTGTTCTTGTCCATAACTGCCTTCAGGAACTTATCGGTACCTACCAGGCCCTTCATAAGTATATCGGCTTCGTCGGACCGGACAAGCCTTACAGCCTCGGCCGAAGCGGTAATTTCATTTTCAGAATCAACTATTCGAAACAGGCCCGGATCGATTCCTGAATTTTTGCATGTTTTAACTATCTCCGCTGATGATCCAACCATAATAGCCTCAGCAAGTCCGTCAGTTACAGCCTTGTTGATCGCGCCAACAGTATTTGCATCCTGTGCCCAGGCCACGGCAATCCGGTGCCTCTTTTTAAGGGAGAGCACCTTTTTCACCATCTCATCAAGTCGGATCATAGGTAAGCTATTAGCTTGCAGCTGCTGAGAGAAGTATACTGTCATATTTTGCCTGCTCCGAATCGGATCTGGACGTAAGCACTATCGGGACCAGGGCTCCGAGGATAATTGATGCCACTTTTGCTTTGGCGAAGAAGACCAGCGATTTATAAAGCACATTCCCGACCTCGATGTCAGGCATTAGAAGGAGATCGGTATCACCTGCAACCTCACTTCTTATACCCTTTTGCCGGGCGCTTTCAAGGCTGATGGCATTGTCGAATGCCAGCGGTCCGTCGATGATACAGTTTTTTATTTGGTCGCGCTGGTTCATTTTTGAGAGGAGTGCAGCATCAAGGGTTGCTTCCATATTCTCGTTAACCATCTCAACAGCGCCCAAAACAGCTACTTTCGGCATTACATAACCAAGCTTGCAAAGGAATGAGACGGAATTATTCAATATGGCAATTTTTTCCTTAAGGGTCGGAGCAATGTTCATAGCCACGTCGGTAACGGCAATCAGTTTATGGTATGTCTCAACCTCAAACAATGCAATATGTGAAAGCAGATTGCCGGTCCGGAGCCCCCACTCCTTATTCAGGACGCTTTTAAGCAACATGGAAGTACCGACCTTCCCTTTCATAAGAACATCAGCCTGCTTTGCACTGAGCATTTTAATGGCCATTTCAACAGCCTTGTCGGTATCAGGCTCATGTATGATCCTCAATCCCGAGATATTGTAACCGTTTTCAGCACATATGGTCTGGATCCTATCGTTATCGCCAATCAGGACAGGTTCAATTATGTTATCATTCCATGCTCTTAAAACCGCACCCAGTGATTGCTGGTCCTGTGCGGCAGCGAGTACCAGTTTTTTCCTCGGCTTGCCTGCCACAATGCCTTTAAGGTCCGACATGCTTCTTAATACCATGGAGCTTCAATTTAAAGTTAGTAATTAAACTGTATGATGTTCAACAATATAGCTTGTTTCAGAAGCGATAACCAGTTCCTCATCAGTTGTAACGCACATGATTTTCACCATGGAGTCGGTCGCAGATATCAGCTGGTCTTTGCTTCTTACCCCGTCATTTGCTTTAAAATCAAATTTAATTCCGAGGTTTTCCATATCTGAACAGATCATGGCCCTCATTTTGAAATCGTTCTCTCCCACTCCGCCTGTAAACACCAGAAGATCAAGACCATTCAGGACAGCAATATATGAACCAATAAATTTCTTGACTTTATAGGCATACATATTCAGTGCCAGTAATGCTTTTTCATTTCCTTCAGCCGCTGCCAATTCCAGATCGCGCATATCGGATGAGATCTGTGAAATGCCGGCAACTCCGCTCTTTTTATTTATGAGGTTATTGACACCCGCAACATTAAGATGTTCCTTGTCTGCAATATATATAAGGACCCCGGGATCAATCTCTCCTGTTCTGGTGCCCATGATAAGTCCGTCGACAGGGGTAAAACCCATAGAGGTATCGATCGACCTTCCGTTCTGTATTGCAGTGATAGAAGCACCATTGCCCAGGTGGCAGGTAATTATCTTAAGCTTTTTAACATCAAGATCAAGCAGCCTGGCGGCTTTTGAAGCGACAAATTTATGGCTGGTGCCATGATATCCATATTTTCTGATCTTGTACTTCTCGTAGTATTCATAAGGGAGAGCATACATGTATGCATAATCAGGCATGGTCTGATGGAACGAAGTATCGAAAACAGCAATCTGGGGAATACCGGGGCAAAGCTTTTCGACGGACAGTATCCCCTTTAGGTTCGCAGGATTATGAAGGGGTGCAAGTTCACTGCAGAGTTCGATCTGCCTTTTCACTTCATTATCAACAAGTACACTCTCCTTATAACTTTCCCCGCCATTGACAACCCTGTGGCCGACTGCCCTTATTTCGCCGACATGCTTTATAACCCCGTGTTTCGGATCAGTCAGCGCTGCCATAACCATGTTTATTCCAATGGTATGGTCCGGGACATCACTTATGACCTTATAAGGCTCACCTCCCGCGGGTTTATGAGTCAGAACACTGTCGTTCAGTCCTATCCGCTCAAGAAGCCCTTTTGCCAGCAGCTCACTGCCATTCTGCATATTGAACAATTGGTATTTAATAGAAGAGCTGCCGCAATTCAGTACGAGTATAATCATTTGTATGTATGGATTTAAGAATAATCAATAGTTTACTTTTTTGCTGCAGCCTGATTGGCAGTGATGGCGATCATACTTACGATATCGCTTACGGAACAGCCTCGCGAGAGGTCGTTTATCGGAGCCGCCATTCCCTGCAGAATGGGGCCTATCGCTTCAGCATGAGCCAGACGCTGTACAAGCTTATAGGCAATATTTCCGCAGTCGAGGTTTGGAAATATAAGCACATTTGCTTTCCCGGCAATTTTACTCCCGGGGGCTTTCTTCTGTCCGATTGCTTCAACAAGAGCAGCGTCGCCCTGAAGCTCACCGTCGATCATCAGTTCCGGCGCCATCTCCTGCGCAATCTTTGTGGCACTGACAACCTTATCGACCAATTCATGCTTTGCACTTCCCTTTGTTGAAAAGCTCAACAGAGCAATCCTCGGTTCAAATCCTGCAAGCGCTTTGGCAGTATTTGCGGTGGCAACTGCGATTTCAGCCAGTTCCCTGTCTGTGGGATCTGGGTGTACGGCCCCGTCGGCAAAAATTATTACGCCATCCTCACCGAATTTCCTGTCAGGAAGGATCATTAGGAAAGCACCTGAAACAACTGAAATACCGGGAGCGGTTTTAACATAGTGGAATGCCGGCCTGAGTACATCACCCGTCGCGTGGTCGGCACCTGAAACCTCACCATCGGCATCTCCGTTCTTTATCATTAGAACACCCAGGTAAAGGGGATCTTCGATAAGCCTGGAGGCCTCTTCCTTTGTCATCCCTTTATTCTTCCTCAGCTCAACCATCATTTCGATGTAATGCGATTTGTTTTTATGCGATTTCGGATTGACTATCGTGGCTTTAGAAATATTCTTTAATCCAAGTTTTGAAGCGTGTGATGAAATTTCGTCAGGATCACCTATCAGAATGATCTGTGCCAGGCCCTCTGAAATAGCTTCATCGGCTGCTTTTATTGTCCTCTCCTCATAACCTTCGGGGAGTACTATACGCATGTTATGTTTCCTGGCATTTAGTTTAATGCGGTCCAATAATTCCATTGTGTTTCAGCAATTTAGTTAATTCTACTATCCGGTCTAAATGTACGAAAAAAAAGTCCGATTAAACAATCATGTATGTCATGATTATTAATGGGATACTACTTTTTTTAATAAAATAAAGTCAGGTGAACAGAAATCTTAAAAAAGATAATGAAATCATTTCATAAATTTGCGATTCAAAATAAAAAGCAAATGGATTCTATCAATAACAGGTTGGATACGCTTAAGGGAAGTCTTGAAGGTGACCTGAAATATGACATTATTACAAAAACAATCTATTCAACTGATGCATCTGATTATAAGGAACAACCAACAGCTGTAGCCTGGCCGAAGGGGATAGAGGATATTAAAAGGATACTCTCATTCGCCAGACAGGAGAAGATCGGCGTAACCCTAAGGGCAGCAGGGACATCTCTTGCAGGGCAGGTCGTGGCCTCCGGGATCATTGTCGACATTTCAAGGTACATGAACAGGATCATTGAGCTGAACAGCGAAGAAAAATGGGTCAGGGTAGAACCCGGCGTCGTCCTTGATGAGCTGAACATGTTCCTGAAGCCTCACGGTTTGTTTTTCGGGCCCGAGACTTCCACTTCAAGCAGGTGCAATATGGGGGGAATGGCCGGCAATAACTCATGCGGATCCCACTCGCTTGTTTATGGATCAACAAGGGATCACACAATTGCAATGAAGACTATTCTCAGCGATGGAAGTGAAGTTGTATTTGGTCCGGTAGATAAATCAACATTTGAAGAAAAGAGCAGTCTTGAAACCCTGGAAGGAGAGATTTACAGGAATATAAAAGCGATCCTGACCGATCACACGAACAGAAAAAGCATAACTGAAGGTTATCCCGATCCGCGGATCCCGAGACGAAATACAGGGTATGCCCTTGACCTTCTCCTTGATACAGAAATTTTTGACGGGAAATCACAGAAACAGTTTAACTTCTGCAAGCTCCTGACAGGATCAGAGGGAACACTTGCAATTACAACGGAAATAAAGCTGAACCTTGTTCCTCTGCCTCCACCGCATAAAACACTTGTATGTGTGCACCACAGGGACAGGGACGAGGCATTCAAAGCAAACCTGATAGCGCTGAAATTCAAGCCGACAGCCGTTGAACTTACCGATGACAGGATACTTGAACTTACCAGGAACAATTTAAGTCAGAAAAATAACCGATTCTTCCTTGATGGTGATCCTGGAGCGGTTATGATGGTTGAATTTGCCAGGGAAACGGAAGAAGAGGCTGAAATGGTAACCAGTGATATGATCGATGCGCTCAGGAAGGCCGGGTATGGCTATTCATATCCCGTGGTAAGGGGGCCGGATATGGCCAGGGTATGGGAACTCAGAAAGGCAGGACTTGGTGTTCTCGGGAATATGAAAGGTGATAGCAAAACGGTTTCACTTGTAGAAGATACGGCTGTCAGAGTCGAAGATCTTCCGGCTTATATGGATGATTTTGCAAAATTACTTGCTGCATATGGGAAAGATTCTGTTTATCATGCCCATATAGGCACGGGTGAGCTTCATATCCGGCCGGTGCTGAATCTCAAGGACCCAAAGGATGTGGAGCTGTTCAGAACCATTGGACTTGAGACGGCAATGCTGGTGAAAAAATACCGTGGTTCGCTGAGCGGGGAACATGGCGACGGAAGATTAAGAGGGGAATTCATTCCCCTGATGCTGGGCGAACATAACTATGGTCTGCTTAAGAAGGTAAAGCACTGCTGGGATCCTGAAAATCTTCTCAATCCCGGAAAAATTACCGACACACCAAAAATGAACACCTTCCTGAGGTTTGAACCGGGAATGGAAATACCGGAAATAGGAACAATATTTGATTTCTCATCGACTGAGGGAATAATAAGGGCAGCAGGTAAGTGCAACGGTTCAGGCGATTGCCGCAAATCGGTCAAACTGGGCGGTACGATGTGTCCCAGTTACATGGCAACAATGGATGAGGATAAAACCACAAGGGCGCGCGCCAATATTCTGCGGGAATTCATGAGCATGAAAAACGGAGATCCCTGGGATCATAAGGAGATTTATCAGATCCTTGACCTTTGCCTGGGTTGCAAAGGCTGCAAATCAGAGTGTCCGTCGGGTGTCGACATTGCAAAGATGAAGTCCGAATTCCTCCAGCACTGGTACGATAAACACGGTGTTCCATTCAGAACATGGCTGATCGCTTATATCTCAACATTCAATAAGATTGGGTCATACGTTCCGGTATTTTACAACTTCTTCCTGAAAAACAAAACCTTGTCAAATCTTATAAAGAGGACGATCGGGTTTGCCACTGAACGATCAATTCCGCTTGTCCATAAAACCAGCCTGAAAAGATGGGCCGGAAAGAACCTTTCCGGGATAAATCCTGCAAAGCCGGCAGGTTCTGTCTGCTTCTTTGTTGATGAATTCACTAATTACAACGACACACCAGCGGGGATCGCTGTAATGAAGCTACTGACGGGATTGAATTACAAGGTGATAGTCGTCAATCATGATATCAGCGCCAGAACATTCATCTCGAAAGGGCTGGTAAGAAAGGCCCGGAAAATTGCTGAAAAAAATATAAAGGCGCTGTCAGGAATAGTAAACGAAAACATGCCTCTGATAGGGGTTGAGCCATCAGCGATTCTGGGATTCCGTGACGAGTACCCTGAGCTTGTGGGACCCCGCCTCAGGGAAGAGGCGGCTAAAATCGGGCGGAACAGTTATCTGATTGATGAATTCATAACGAATGAGTTCAAATCAGGCAGGATAAGCCGGGATTCGTTTACTGACAGAAGCCTCGAATTACTTGTGCATGCACACTGTCAGCAAAAGGCTGTTGCATCGTCGGCCTGCACGGTTGAGATGCTCTCGATACCGAAAGGATATTTGGTCAGGGAGATACCCTCGGGCTGCTGCGGAATGGCCGGCTCATTCGGGTATGAGAAGGAGCATTTTGAACTCTCAAACAAGGTAGGAGAACTGGTTCTCTTCCCGGAGATCAGGAATTCAGCCAGGGAAACGGAGATCGCCGCACCGGGCACAAGCTGCCGCCATCAGATAAAGGACGGTACCGGCAGGACTGCAAAACACCCTGCAGAGATCTTGTACGAAGCCCTGAAGAAATAATTTCTCCTATTAGAGTTTAATAAATTCCACCCTTCGGTTAAGCGCTTTGTTTGAAGGGGAATCGTTCGGGGCAACCGGCTGGCCTTCGCCCATGCCGTCAGTTTCAAGACGTGGTGCACTCACGCCAAATTTACCGGAGAGTTCATTCTTTACCGAAGCAGCTCTGCGCTTTGAAAGATCGAGGTTGGAAGCATCATCCCCGTCGGCATCGGTAAATCCGACTATTTTTACCTTTACTTCAGGATTCTCATTCAGAACAGTTGCTATTTCCTTGAGGGTACCGTACGATTCAGGCTTCACTATATCCTTATTGACATCAAAGTAAATGCCGTATGTCACAAGCTTTCCTTCAGTGAGAAGTTTATTGCGTGTATCAGGAGCCCCGACTGCAATCCTGATATTACTGACCATTGCGGCACCATACTCAAACCGTAGCCGGTCCATTTTTACCGATGAGAGAGGAAAAGCCTTGGGCAGGTCGAACATTTTTGTTTCGCCCTGGTAAAGTCTGATTCTCGATTTCTGAACCCACAGTGCAATATGGTACATTTTGTTGAGTGCCTGATATGATGATTTGCTTTCAGAATATCCGCCCAAACCAAGTCCCTGGCCCTCGTTACCGTTTATGTATGTCCTGTACCCGGGTCTCCCGAAATATTCAACTGAAAAATCAAAACCTGCTTTGCCCGGAACGGATCCTGAATCCCAGGCCCTTGGATTTATACATTGAAAAAGTCTGAAAGAATAGCCGGCCATTCCTTCCCCCTCTTCCCCTTTTGTTGGAATTACATCAAACTCAATTGTGTAGTTTTCAGGCAGGGTCAGAAGATTGTCGGTCCAGACACACTTATCTCCTGAAAATTTCATCCACTTTCCCGGGAAAAGGTTAGTTGTAACGACCTCGGCTGAACCATTGGTATTCCAGAGTGCGGGGAAATCTCCCACCGCATCCTGGCTGAAATCTTCAAAGAATATAACCTTCTGACCAGGTACAAAATCATATTTTGAATATGACTCAAGAGACGGGGCATCTTCTTTTACTGGTTTTTCTGCTTCATTTGCGGCATTTCCGTCATTCGTTGCCTGGTTTCCGGCATTCTGGTTATCCTGACTCTGCTCACCTGTCGCCTCCTTTTTCTTCAAAGCATCTTTTATTCCGCCTTCAATGGCATCCAGTCCCCTGTTTACACCCTGATCGGTCCTCTGGTTTGCGCGGTTGTTTGTCTGGGTTTTAATTTTATTCTTAAGATTGATCTGACTGGTGACTGTCAAGGGAATGCTAAACAGTACGAACAGAATAAGTAGTTTTGTGAGTGATTTCATTTGATAGTGGATTTAAATTAGCGACACATCTAGGGTTAACAGGCATAAATTTGGCACAAAAAAATGAATTCTCCAATATTATTTTACCAATTTCTTAAACCTGCTCATACGTCATGAACTATGTCATGATCCCAGGGTAAAGGTGTCGCCATCCTTCAGAACCGGAAATTTTTCTCTGAAATCATTCAGGTCATCAATCCTGATATCACCGGTTATGAAGCACTCAACACCCGACCGGGAAGAAGTGATGACCTCTCCCCGGGGGCCAATAATCATTGAATCGCCTGAGTATCTGATCCCTGTCCCGTCAATCCCCACCCTATTTGCGCCGGCCACATAGCACTGATTCTCTATGGCCCTGGCTTTCAGAAGGGTGATCCACACATCCCTCCTGCTTCCGGGCCAGTTTGCCGAATTGACAAGCAGGTCATAATCATTGCGATTCCTGCTCCATACGGGGAAACGGAGGTCATAGCAGATATTCGGGCAAATTCTTATTCCCCTGAAACTGAAAACTATGCGTTCCTGCCCATGATTGAACAGCCTGTCCTCGCTTCCAGGGCTGAAAAGATGTCGCTTATCGTAAGAATAAACATCTGCCTCATGCGAAACAAACAACAGGGTGTTATAGTACAGGTTATCCCGTTCTATGATATAGCTGCCACAAATACCGCATTTACGCTCTCCCGCAATCCTCTTCATCCATTCATAAGTTTGCGAACCGGGAGGCTCAGCCAGTTCACCCGGATTCATTGAGAAGCCTGTGTTAAACATTTCAGGGAGAATAATAATATCTGTACCGTCAGGGATTGCCGAGATTATTCTCCCGAGCTTTTCAAAATTTTTCAACTTATCTTCCCAGATGATATCCGGCTGCACAATTGCAATTACCATAGCATTTTGACAATTATGCGGAAATATAGTTTAAAAATCAATAAAAAAAAAGGACAGACCGGCATGGTCTGTCCTTTGGAGACTAATATAGCCGGTTGGGTTTATCTGGCATTCAGTGAAGAATAATAATCGGTAAAGATCGAATTTATGAGCGGTCTGTAGTACAGCCAGAAGAATCTGCGGGTGTCATCGGGTTTATCTGAATAAAGGATACCTTTAAGCCTGGGGAATCCTTTAATCCTGGACGTGCCGTAACATACATCATTGTTTGCAAAATCACCAGAGAAATAGTAGGTCCTCTGATCCACAGGCTCCTGGATAACAGCCGGGAACTCATTGCCCAGCATGAAACTGCTCAGGGTTGTATCTCCGATTGCGGTGGTTTCAAGCCTGAATTTTGAGATTACATTGCTTTGAAGCGGATCTATAATGTCAAACCAGTTTTCGAAGGCAACTGATGGCGGGACCTTGTACTTTGTGCAATTTGCTTCATCAGTGACAATATGAGGGAACGGATTTATCAGATCTGTTCCCTGTTCAAGGATAAGGATATTCTTTTCGGTCAGGAGCACTATTCCCGGTTTTGAAAAAGTCCACGGCTTCTTATATTGTTTCCTGTACATTGCCGTCATCCAGATAGGGAAATTTTTGGAAGTGGAATCAAGTTCTTCGAAGTATTTGCCTGTCCAGCCTGTATACTTGATACCAAGCTTTTCCTGTGTCCTGTACGACTCAAATGCCGGTGTCGGATAATCGAACGTATTGTATTCCAGTATTATAAGCTTATTCCTGTTCCTCATTTCATTAATAAGGAGGTAATCGGTATTGTTCAGACCGCCGTATATTTTTCTTGATTTGCGGCTTTTGTTGATCCCGGCATACCAGTCATTGAAAAAGACCCCGTAAGTATCGGTGAAATAAATTGCGTCTACCTGTTCGGGAAGATCCATCATTTCCGACAGATGGTATTCCTTCCTTGTGCTCCCGTATTCCTTGAGCGGCCGGGTCGGTGCGAAGCCATAGTAGTCTTTTTTGTACGAATAACCTGTCTTCTTTTCTTTTTTAACAAACCGTTCATTTGTAAGTATCCAGTTGAAGGATTTATGGTTCAAGCGGTCAAGGGTCGGCACTGTTTTGTCAAGAATAACTATATCAATCGGCTTTTTCTCCTGAAATGACCAACGGATAAAATTTATCAAAGGCAGGATCAAAATAATTATCAGAACGATAATTGTTATAAGAAGAGGTTTTTTCATAACTGGATAAATATCTGAAAAAATTCAAATACTATATTAATATATACACCTTTAGACAGCTTTATAAACTGTTAAAAGTATCAATTTATTTTGTACTGTAGTAAATAAATTTAAGGCAATTTAATAAAAAATATTAAAATGCAAAGCCCTTTAATAGCCACATGCAGAATTAATACCCCGTATATCGGCTCCGCCGGCCCTTCTTCCGTCGGGCAGGATCATAATGGCATTGACCCTTCCGATTGAGCTCCGGGGATTAAGGTTATGCCCTGATTCCCTGAGTTTTCTGACGGTCAGGGTGTCGAGGCTGTTCTTTTCATAGCTTATGTAATCGGGCAGCCATTGATGATGGAACCGGCCCGTATCGACTGCCTGCCTGATATCCATTCCAAAATCAATGACATTGACTATAACCTGCAGCACCGAAGTGGGAATTGTTGAGCCTCCGGGTGATCCGGCGACCATAAACAGTGCACCGTCTTTTTCAACGATTGCAGGGGTCATTGAACTGAGCATTCTCTTGCCCGGATAGACTGAATTGGCTTCACCGCCAATCAGTCCGTACATATTTGGTACACCCGGCTTGATTGAAAAATCATCCATCTCGTTATTCAGAAGAAAGCCTGCACTGTCAACAACAATGCAGTTGCCGAACGTCCCGTTAAGGGTTGTTGTTGCTGCCACCGCATTGCCCATTGCATCGACCACTGAATAATGGGTTGTTTCCTCACCGGCATCAGCAACAGGGGTTCCCGGATTGATCAGCAGCGACGGCGTGGCTGAATTTACACTGAAGCTCCTCATCCGTTCCTTTAAATAGTCATTGTTCAAAAACCGTGAAACGGAAATTTCTGTGAAACCCGGATCGCCATAGAAATAAGACCGGTCGGCAAAGGCTCTCCTTGAGGCTTCAGCTATCAGGTGAACAGACTGCCAGGAATGAAATCCCATTTGTCCAGGGTTATACGGCTCAATCATACCGAGTATCTGAAGCAGGATCAGGCCACCCCCCGAAGGTGGGGAGGCTGTGGTGATCGTGTAACCCCTGTAACGGGATGATACCGGATCCCTGAAGGCAGCGCTGTACTCCTCAAGGTCCTGTTCTGTTATCATTCCGTTCCCCATCTTCATTTTTTCTGCTATTAATCGTGCGGTCCGGCCTGAATAAAATCCATCCCGCCCGTTGTCCCTTATCCTTTCAAGGGTTTGGGCCAGATCAGGCTGCGTTAGTATATCTCCCTCCTTCCACAATGAATCTTTAACAAATGCCGGTCGTACATCATTCCTTGCAACGAATCTTTCCCTGTTGGAATTCAGGTCAGAAGCCTGTCCTGCAGTTATTGGAAAACCGTTTACGGCAAGATCGATGGCAGGTCCGATAACTTCCCTGAAGGGAAGTATCCCGTACTTTGAATGTATGTTCAGCATCCCGTCAACTGTACCCGGAACGCCTGATGCCAGTTGTGTATCGGTGCTTAATCCCTCAATTACTTCTCCTGCAGGATTAAGATACATGTCACGGGAAGCTCCGCCCGGCGCTTTTTCGCGGTAGTCGATCATGTCATAAGTCCCGTCAGCGGTCCTGATCACCATAAAACCGCCGCCTCCTATATTTCCGGCTTCAGGGTAGCAAACTGCAAGTGCAAGCTCTGTTGCCACTGCTGCATCGATAGCATTGCCCCCCTTCCTGAGGATATCGACACCAATCCGGGAACTCTCACGATGAGCAGAGACTACCATCCCGCTGTCCGCAATGATGTTGCGCCCCTCCAAAATCACTTTTTCCCGGCTGTCACTGTTTCCCTGGCAATTGAAAAGTATTGACGCCAGTAATCCCAAAAAAACGAAAGTTCTTGTCATTTTTCCTTAACAATAAGCTGCAATATACCATTTTTCGTATAAATGGTCGTGCGGCCTTGCGGTCTCTTCGTCTCTTAGTCACTTCGTCCCTCAGTCTTTCTTCATGTCTTCGAATGTTTTTGCTATTTTTGCACAAACATTTGACTATGCTGGCCAATCAACCACTTGCTGAAAGGTTACGGCCCCTCAATCTTGAGGAGTTCTGCGGGCAGGAGCACCTTGTAGGGAAAACAGGCGTTTTGCGTAAGGCAATAGAGTCGGGCAAAATACCTTCCTTTATATTATGGGGCCCTCCGGGTGTGGGCAAGACTACGCTGGCACGGATCATAGCAAATAACCTTAAAAGACCCTTCTTTCAGCTCAGTGCGGTACATTCGGGGGTGAAGGATGTAAGGGAGACCATTGAAAAGGCAAAGAAACAGCAGTTTTTTGACCAGCCTAATCCCATCCTTTTTATCGATGAAATACACCGTTTTAATAAATCACAGCAGGATTCATTGCTGAGCGCCGTTGAGCAGGGGATCATAACACTAATAGGTGCCACAACCGAGAATCCTTCATTTGAGGTCATCTCTCCCCTGCTATCACGATGTCAGGTTTATGTCATGAATCCTCTTGGAGAAGAGGAACTGACAGAACTTCTCAACAAGGCGTTGAAGAAGGACCCTTACCTTGCCAAGTACGATATTGAAATATCCGAATATGAAGCATTCCTGAGGGTATCAGGCGGCGATGCCCGGAAATTGTACAACGCCGTCGAACTGGTTGTAGCTTCAGAAGCTGATGAAACAGGATCGGAAAAGATCAAAATCGACAATGAAAAGGTTTTAAAGCATGTACAGAAGAATCTGGCCATGTATGACAAGAACGGGGAACAGCATTATGACATAATCTCTGCCTTCATCAAATCGATGAGGGGCAGTGATCCGAATGCAACCGTTTACTGGCTCGCCAGGATGGTCGAGGGGGGTGAGGACCCCAAGTTCATTGCCAGGCGTATGCTGATCCTCGCGGCTGAGGACATAGGTCTTGCAAATCCAAATGCCCTCCTGCTTGCGCAGACCTGTTTTGAAGCCGTTAATGTAATAGGATGGCCCGAATCGAGGATCATACTGTCGGAAGTGGCGGTGTATCTTGCCACATCCCCAAAGAGCAATGCATCATACATGGCAATTGAAGGGGCAATTGAAGCGGTCGGCGAGCATGGAGACCTTCCGGTACCCCTTCACATCAGGAATGCCCCGACTAAGTTGATGAAGGATCTCGGATACCATAAGGATTACAAATATGCGCACAGCTTCGAGGGCAACTTTGTACGCGATAATTTCCTTCCGGAAGAAATAAAAGGGACAAAATTCTATGATCCGGGAGCCAATCCCAAAGAGGAAGAGATCAGAAAGAGACTCGCCAATCTGTGGAAGGATCACTATAGCTATGGCAGGTAGATTTATAAATTAGTTATTGCGGATTGCGGATTGCGGATTTTGGATTTTTTTTTTAATCCGCAATCAAAAATCCGCAATCCGAAATGATTATACTAGCAACATAACAGGTTTAACTTTACATTAGTTATCTTTACAGGCGTATGTTAAAAAGTGGAATAAATATCCCCGGGCTCAGATACGCTGAAACCGGCAATTTCCTCCTGATAGCCGGCCCATGCGTGGTTGAAAGTGAAGAGGTGGTCTTCATCACTGCTGCTCATCTTGCAGAACTATCCGATAAATACAAAGTACCTTTTGTTTTCAAATCATCATACAGGAAAGCGAACAGGTCAAAAGCTGATTCCTTCTCAGGCATCGGTGATCTGAAAGCCCTGAGAATCCTGTCGGAGGTCAGACATAAGTTTTCGATTCCCGTGGTAACTGATATTCACAATCCGGATGAAGCTGAAATGGCTGCCGGTTATGTTGACGTCCTGCAGATACCGGCGTTTTTGTGTCGTCAGACCGATCTGCTGGTTGCTGCAGCAAAGACCGGTAAATGGATAAACATTAAGAAAGGGCAGTTCCTTTCAGGCGCATCCATGAGGTTTGCAATTGAAAAAGTGAGGGAATCGGGAAACAATAATATAATGGTAACCGACAGGGGCAATACTTTCGGATACCAGGATCTTGTTGTGGATTTCAGGAATATTCCAATAATGCAGGAGACGGGAGTCCCGGTTATCATGGATATCACACATTCCCTTCAGCAACCCAACCAGGACTCGGGTGTTTCGGGCGGAAATCCCACAATGATCGAAACCATCGGGAAGGCTGCCATTAGCGTTGGAGCAGATGGTATCTTCATCGAGACGCATCCCGATCCGGCAATTGCGAAATCGGATGGAGCCAATATGCTTAAGCTTTCGGAATTCGAATCCCTTCTGATCAGACTTACAGCACTCAGAAAAACAATAAATTCCTTTAAATAATTACAGAAACTTAATTCAATTTTTATGAAAAAGCTCATTCTCCTCATGTCGGCATTTATTGCAGTCACTGCTATAAATGCACAATCGATTGATGATATAGTTAAAAAGTATTCGGCGGCAATCCATGCCGATCAGCTTGCTAAGGTATCAACAATTATGATCACAGGAAAAATGTCGTCGATGGGCATGGAAATGCCCCTGACAATGATAATGAAAAACCCAAATAAGATAAAGGTGGCTTACAGCTTTAACGGGCAGGAAATGGTTTCGGTGTTTGACGGCGAAAAGGGTTACATGATCAATCCAATGACCGGTTCAAGCCAACCCGTCGAACTTACCCCTGATCAGCTGAGGTCGGTTCAGAGCAGCAATGCATTTTCAAACGAGATGCTCAATTATTTCAAGAACGGGAAACTCGTCCTTGAAGGAGAAGAAAGCGTCAACGGAAAGCCTGCATTCAAGCTGAAAGCCTCTCCCGAGGGAGCCAACCCGGTTTACATGTTCCTTGACAAGGATTCCTATATGCTCGTAAAATCCACAACAACCGTCGAACAGATGGGAACATCGATGAATGTTGATTCATTCATGAGCGATTACGTGGACATTCAGGGGGTTGTGATTCCAAAGAAAACAACAGCCATGGCTAACGGCATGGAGGCTGCTGTCATTACCTTCGACAAGATAGAGATCAATGTTCCGGTTGAGGACAGTGTTTTCAGATTGAAGTAGAAAAGCGATCCATTGCGTTTCCACAAAAATGCAAGGTGATTCGACAAATAAAAACAGGGATGCAACATACTGCGTCCCTGTTTTGTATGCAGCTGGTCTGTAAGCCGGATTCTGTTCCGGTCCGGGCATCTGCGCGAGATTATTGGACCGGTTTCCATCATTTATCTGGTCCCGTCATTGCTGGCGGGATCGTACGACCTACCCCCCGGCATCGGGCGAGCAGCCCTGACCGCCGGTATACATGGTCTTTCAACCCATAAGGTGTACGGCTGCCTGTGTCACCACCGGCACCGGTGAGCTCTTGCCTCACCTTTTCACCCTTATCACGCCGGAGCGTGACGGTTATTTTCTGTTACACTACTATACCCTCACGGATATCTTCCCGTTAGGAAGCATGGTGCTCTGTGTTGTCCGGACTTTCCTTACCCCGTCAAGCGTGGCACGATGGAACAACCAACTGCGATTCAAAGTTACTGAAATTCCACGGAAAAGGGAAAAGTGTTACTTTTGCTGGTGTCTGGCATCTCCTCCAAAAGGGGGGCAATGATTCAGGCCACATAAAGCACAAAGCCAGAAACCAGCAGACCAGCAGACAAATGATCGACATTGACATTAATGAATATGACTATGACCTTCCGGAGGAAAGGATCGCACAATTTCCGCTTAAGGAAAGAGACAGGTCGAAGCTGCTGCTTTTTGATGGCCGTGACATCTCAACAGCTGTTTTCAGCGATATCGACAGGTTTCTTCCTTCAGGTTCATTGCTCGTATTCAATAATACCAGGGTTATAAGGGCACGGCTGCTCTTCGCAAAAACCTCGGGTGCAAATATTGAGGTGCTTTGCCTGGAGCCCCTCTTTCCTGCCGGCTATGAAAGCTCTTTTGCATCAAATGAAGGGGTGGAATGGAAATGCATGATCGGCAATCTGAAAAAATGGAAGACGGGCCGCATATATCTTGGATTTGAGATCCGCAACAAAAAAAACATTCTTTGTGCCGAGAAGATTTGTCCCGAAGGTGATGCCTGGAGGATCAGGTTATCGTGGGATAACCCGGATCTCAGTTTCAGTGAAGTGATTGAAGCAACGGGCCATATCCCTCTCCCACCCTACATTACAAGGGAGGATGAACCAGATGACAGCGTAAGATACCAGACGATCTACTCAACCGTAAAGGGATCGGTGGCCGCTCCAACCGCAGGGCTCCACTTTACGGAAAACATACTGTCGAAACTGGATCAAAAAAGCATTCAGCTGGCTGAACTCACACTGCATGTGGGGGCAGGGACATTTCAGCCTGTAAGGAATGCGAAAATTTCAGCTCATGAGATGCACGCCGAACACTTTTTCATAACACAGGAAACGCTCAGAACCATAATTGAAAACACGGGGAAGATCATTGCCGTGGGAACCACATCGGTAAGGACGCTTGAAAGCCTTTACTGGCTTGGCGTAAAAGCTTTTTACAATCCATTAAACAATTTTGATGAACTGGTTGTTGATCAATGGGAACCGTATGTCTCCAGGAGCAGGGAACCAGTTTCCGTGATGGAGTCACTTGAGACAATTTATGAACTGATGAAAAGGAAGAACCGGCCTGTTCTGGCAGCTTCGACAAAGCTGATCATTATCCCTGGATATGAATTCAGGATCATTGACGGCATGATCACAAATTTCCACCAGCCGCGCAGTACGCTGCTACTTCTGGTCTCTGCATGGGCCGGGGCGAAATGGAAAGAAATTTACAGGTACGCACTTGAAAGTAATTTCAGGTTTTTAAGTTACGGCGATGCTTCATTGTTAACCCGGCAAAAAACATGACTAATGATCAGGCAGTTAAGATAATTGAAAAAAA
>Ga0209706_10000562_pt1 | contig 21226 bp, 16 predicted proteins | sample PPLLaktember2015_6_FD_187263 | JGI IMG/M metagenome (GOLD analysis project Ga0209706, IMG submission 187263) | Freshwater sediment microbial communities from Prairie Pothole Lake near Jamestown, North Dakota, USA - PPLs Lake P8 Core (1) Depth... | ecosystem: Environmental > Aquatic > Freshwater...
GCCGACGTAGGTGTGGGAGACGCAGAGCTCCCCGACCATCTGGGACAGGACCCAGTTCAGCTCGGCCCGCGACGAAAGGTAGGGGATGTAGGCGCGGTACTTGTCGCCCATGGCCTTCCAGTCGCGGCCGTGGAAGCCGGCGTCGTAGAAGTAGTCGCGGTACCAGCGCCAGGCGTCCTGGAAGATCTGGTGCCACTCCTTCTGGAGGTCGACCGTGTAGACGAGGCCGGAGAGATTGAGCTTGTCGCCCGCGGCCTTGGAGCCGAAGGCCTTGTCGACGGGAGTCGTATAGAAGTCGGCCTCGCGGCGGACGAGGAGCTGCCCGCCGTTCACGGACAGGGAGAAGTCCCGGACCTTGCCGTCGAGGACGGCGTCCTTGCGGCCGGCCATATCGAAGACATGCAGGGACCACTTGGTCTCGCCCTGAGGCTTGGAGATGTCCTCGTACTCGTTTTCGGTGAAGGCGTCGACAGCGAGCCACAGGACCTTGCCCTTGCCGGCCTTGAGGTGGAGGTAGTTGCCGGCCGGGACGGGCAGGGGGAATGTCCGCTGGATCAGGCCGTCGGCATCGATCCGAAAGGCGGCCGGCGCGGCTCTCTTCTCCTCCGCGTCCTCGACGTCGCCGGCGAAAGGCGGGGCCTCCCCGGCCCTGAGCTGGACGGCCATGACCTGCTGGGGCGTCGCGATGACATGATTGTCCTCGTAAAAGTCCATCTTCAGGGCGAAGTTGCGGCTCGAGACGAAATAGAGGTAATCCCCGTTGGCGTCAAAGGCCGGGTAGAGGTTGTCGTAGAAGTCCGTCGTCGCGGCGACCTTCTTCCCCGTCTCGATGTTGTAGAGGAAGATCTGGCTGTTGCGGTTGGCCTGGACGAAGCTGTAAGCGATCCACTTGGAGTCGGGAGACCAGACGTAATCGGCGATCTCCCACGTGAACTCGTCGTTCTTCATCTGGTTGGAGGAGTCGATCTTGACCAGCTTCTTCGCGGCGACGTCGACCCAGAAGATGGCGTAGTCCTTGTTGCCGAAGAGGATCTTCCGGCCGTCGGGCGACCAGGCCAGCTTGTAGGCGGTCCGGTCGAGGTCCGTCGTGATCTGGGTCCAATCGCCGCCGGCGGCGGGCTGGGTGTAGATCTGGTACTCCCCGCTCTTGTCGCTGAAGAAAGCGACCGTCTTGCCGTCCGGCGAAAGGACCGGGTAGTTCTCGCGGGTGCCCGGCGTTTCGGACAGGTTCACGGTCGTGCCGGGTCCTGTGGGGACGCGGAAGACATCGCCCCGGGCCTCGAGGACGACGGCCTTTCCGTCATCGGCGAGGTGGGCCGTGTGAATGTAATCGCGCGGGTTGATGACCCGGTTGCGGAGGGCCCAGCGGTCGGACGGGACCGTGACGGCGATGCGCGCGTCCTTGCCCGACGGAATGTCGAGGACGTGGATTCGGCCGTCCTGGACGTAGACGATGGACCGGCCGTCCGTCGCGGGCCACATGACGTCGAAATCGTCGTATTTCGTGACCGGGACGGCGTCCTTGGTGCCGAGCTTCTGGGTATAGAGGTTGGAGATGCCGTTGCCGCGGTCGGAGACGAAGTACATCAGGCCGCCGGCCCACATCGGATAGCTGTTCTTGCCGACATAATCCGTGACCGGCGCGTAGGTCTTGGCCGCGGCGTCGTAGAGCCAGATGTCCTGGTACTGGCCGCCCTTGTAGCGCTTCCAGTAATAGTCCTCGTTGCCGCGGCGGCAGTAGAGGAACTGGTGCTTTTCGGGGATGAAGCTGACGAGAACGCCCCGGTCGAGGGGCAGGCGCGCGGGGGCGCCGCCCTTGACGCTGACCGAATAGAGATTGGGGTCGCGGCCGACGACGTTCTCGAACATCGACCGGAAGACGATCTCGGTCCCGTCGGGCGTCCAGGCGATGACCTGGGCCCCGCCGGGGTTGTGGGTCAGCCGCGCCGGCGCGCCGCCCTCGGCCGGCATGAGGTAGACGGCGGAGCCGCCGTCGTAGGTGGCCGTAAAGGCGAGCCAGCGGCCGTCGGGCGAGAGCTTGGCGAAGTTCTCGGTCCCGGGGAACGTCGTCAGGCGGGAGGCGACGCCGCCGCCGGAGCCGACGACCCAGAGATCCGACTCGTAGGTGAAGACGATCTTGTCGTTGTGGATGGTCGGGTAGGTGAAGAAGCGGCCCTCTTCGGCCGCGAACAGGGTGGCGCTCAATAGGCAGAACGCCAGGATCACTCGCAGGGTGTTTTTCATCGTCGCCTCCTGAAAGACATGCCGGGAAGGGCCCCGGCGGATGCGTCCAGAGTACGTTTTCCGGCCCGCCAAATCAAGCGCGGTCAGATCGCGCCAAGCGCCCGGCCGACCTTGCGGAACTTGTCGAAGGCGAAGGCGATCTGATCCGGGGTATGGGCCGCGCTGATCTGAACGCGAATGCGCGACTTGCCGACCGGGACGACCGGAAAGCTGAAGCCGATGACGTAGATGCCTTCCTCGAGAAGGGCGTTGGCGAACTCCTGGCTGACCCGGGCGTCGTCCGGGAGATGGCCGAAGAGGACCGGCACGATCGGGTGGATGCCCGGAACGATGCGGAAGCCGGCCTCCTCCATCCCCGTCCGGAAGAGGCGGGTGTTCGACATGAGGCGCTCGCGGAGCTCGGCCGTCTCGCCGAGGATCTTGAGGACCTCGACCGTCGCCCCGGTGATGGCCGGGGAGAGGGAGTTCGAGAAGAGGTACGGCCGCGAGCGCTGGCGGAGGAACTCGACGATCTCGCGGCGGCCGGCGACGCAGCCGCCGGAGGCCCCGCCGAGGGCCTTGCCGAAGGTCGTGACAATAAGGTCGACTTTGTCCATGACGCCGCAGTGCTCGTGCGTGCCGCGGCCGGTCGCGCCGATGAACCCCGTGGCGTGGGAGTCGTCGACGAGGACGAGAGCCTCGTAGCGCTCGGCCAGGTCGCAGATCCTGTCGACCTGGGCGATCGTGCCGTCCATGGAGAAGACGCCGTCCGTGACGATGAGCGTGAAGCGGGCCTCGCGGGCCTGGATGAGCTGGTCCTCGAGGTCGTCCATGTCGTTGTTCCGATAGACGTACCGCTTGGCCTTGGCCAGCCGGACGCCGTCGATGATCGAGGCGTGATTGAGCTCGTCGGAGACGATGGCGCACTTCTCGTCGAGGAGCGGCTCGAAGACGCCGCCGTTGGCGTCGAAAGCCGAGGAGTAGAGGATCGCGTCGTCCATGCCCAGGAATCCGGCCAGCCGGCGCTCGAGCTCCTTGTGGACCTGCTGGGTGCCGCAGATGAAGCGGACCGAGGCCAGGCCGAAGCCCCAGCGGAAGAAGGCGTAGTTGGCGGCGGCCATGACGCGCGGTTCGTTGCAGAAGCCGAGATAGTTGTTGGCGCAGAAATTGAGGACTTTCGCCCCCGCCTCCGTCCGGATCTCGACCCCTTGCGGGGTCTCGAGGACGCGCTCCTTCTTGTAGAGGCCGCGCTCGCGGATCTCCCGGAGCTGGGCGTCGAGGTAGTCTTTGAATCGTCCGTACATGATGGTTGTCCTTTGCCGATCGGAGCCGGGGATATTATAAGGAGAAGGGCCGGAAAATCAAGGACGCCCTCAGGGCTTGGACGCCAGCGCCGCCCGAAAATCCGCTTCCGTCAGATAATGGTAGTTCAGCAGCCTGCCGTTGAGGACGATGCCGAAAACGCCATAGGGCGAAGGGGAGCGGGTTTGGACGTCCTCGGCGGTGCAGAGCTCGATCACGGGCGTTTTCAGTCCTTCCCGGCGTGCGGCTTCTCTCAGGATCTGTGTCGCGACCGGGTGGTAGGGCGCCGGAGGGCCCTTGTATCCAAGGCCCCTTCTGGCGGAGAATGACCCGGTCGGACTGCCCCGTGACGAAAAAGCAAGCCCTGGCCCTGCTCTCCTTGACCGAGCTGCTGGGCATGTCCGTCTGGTTCTCAGCCTCGGCGGTCGTGCCGGCGCTCACGGCGGCATGGGGATTGAGCGCTTCCGGCCAGGCTTGGCTGACGATGTCCGTGCAGCTGGGGTTCGTCGCGGGGGCCCTGGGCTCGGCCATGCTCAATCTGGCCGATCGGGTATCGGGGCGTTGGCTGTTCGCGATCTCGTCCGTTCTCGCGGGCGCGGCGACGCTTCTCATCCCGGCGGCCGGCGGCGGCTTCATCCCCGCGCTCGTCCTCCGTTTCATGACCGGCGTCTTTCTCGCGGGCGTCTATCCGGTCGGCATGAAGATCATGGCCACGTGGACGCGCGAGGACCGGGGGTTCGGCGTCGGGCTTCTCGTCGGGGCGCTGACGCTGGGATCGGCCGCGCCTCACCTGATCAAGGCCTTCGGCGCGATCGGCGATTGGAGACCCGTCCTCGCGGCAAGCGGCGCCCTCGCTGTGTGCGGGGGACTGATGGCGGCCGCGCTCGTCCGCGAGGGCCCCTACCGGACCGCCGTTCCCCGGTTCGACTGGAAGTTCATCGGCACGATCTGGCGGGACAGGCCGGTCGCCCTGGCCAATCTGGGCTACTTCGGGCATATGTGGGAGCTCTACGCGGCCTGGACCTGGGTGCCTGTCTTCCTCGTCGCGTCATTCGGGCGATCGGCCCTGGACGAACGATGGGCCGCCCTGGCCGGATTCGCTTTTATCGCCGCGGGGGGCGCCGGGAGCCTCGTCGCCGGCAAGCTCGCCGACCGTTTCGGGAGGACCCTGGTGACTGCGGCGGCGATGGCCGCGAGCGGGCTCTGCTGCCTCTTCGCGGGATTGCTCTTCGGCGGAAACCCCTGGGGGGTAACGCTCCTCTGTCTTGTGTGGGGCTTCGCCGTGGTCGCCGATTCGGCCCAGTTCTCCGCGGGCGTGAGCGAGCTCGCGCCGCCCGACCGGATGGGGACTGTTCTTGCGCTTCAGACGAGCCTGGGATTCCTTTTGACCCTCGTGACCATCCGCCTGGTCCCCGCGCTCGAGCGCCTTCTGACCTGGCGCTGGGCTTTCGCATTCCTGGCGATCGGCCCGGCCGCCGGGATCTGGGCCATGCTCCGGCTCCGCCGGCTGCCCGCCTCGGCGCGGATGGCCTCCGGCCACCGCTGATCTTCTACTTCCGGCTGACGAGCGTCGCCGAGGCCTGGGCCGTGGGCATGATAACGACCTCGCTGACATTGACGTGGAGAGGCCGGGTCGCGCACCAGACGACGGCGTCGGCGACGTCGCCAGCGCCGAGCGGCCTCAGCCCCTGGTAGACCTTGGCGGCCCGCTCGGCGTCCCCATGGAACCGGACGAGGCTGAACTCCGTCTCGACCATCCCCGGGGCGACCTCGCTCACCCGGATGGGCGTCCCGTTGAGGTCGAGGCGCATGGCGCTCGACAGGGCCTTGACGGCGAACTTGGTGGCGCAATACACATTCCCGCCGGGATAGACCTCGCGCCCGGCGATGGAGCCGATGTTGATGATGTGGCCCCTCCCCCGCTCGACCATGCCGGGGACGACGGCCCGCGTGACGTAGAGGAGGCCTTTGACGTTGGCGTCGATCATCTCCTCCCAATCGCTGACGAGGCCCCCGGGCAGCTTGTCCAGCCCCCGGCTCAGGCCGGCGTTGTTGACGAGGACTTCGATCGCCCGCCATTCGGCCGGCAGTGCGACGACGGCCTTGTCCACGGCGGCCCGATCGCGCACGTCGAGACGGAACGTATGGGCCAACGTCTTGTGTTCCCGCTCGAGCGTCTTGGCCAGCTCTTGGATCCGCTCGACCCGGCGGGCGCACATCAGGACCCTCGCCCCTTCGGCGGCGAAGGCGCGGGCCGTGGCCTCGCCGATCCCGGCGCTCGCACCCGTAACGAAGACGATCTTATCTTTGAGTGACATCATGCTTCGACTCCTTGAGGATGGGCCCCGGCTCCCGGGGCGGTATCCAAGCATACAATTCGGTGGCACACAACTCAACTCTCTCAGTTGCCGCCAGGGGTCCGGTCGGGCGAGCCCGGTTCGGAGACTTAGCGCGCATCGCCGCAGCGGGCATAAATCGGAAATTGGTATTGTGTCCCCGATTTTCGGTGTGTTATAAATCGGCCATGACGGAAACATCGATCGCGACGCCAGCTCCTCCCTCACCGCCCTCGACCCTCAAGAGATGGGTCATCGCCGCGCGGCCCTGGGCCTTCCCGGCCTCGACGATGCCGGTCATCTTCGGCACGGCCCTGGCCGTGGTCATCGGAGGCGCCCGCTTCTCTCCCCTCCTCTTCCTCTGGGCCCTCTCGACGATGGTCGTCCTCCATGCGGCCGCCAATATGCTCAGCGACGTCTACGATTTCCGCCATGGGCTCGACCGCGACGTGACGCCGGTCAGCGGGGCCGTCGTCCGTGGATGGCTCACGGAGAGGCAGGTCTTCCGCGGGGCGGCGATCCTGTTCGGCCTCGGCGCGCTCTCGGGCCTGCTCATCGCCTGGCTCACCGGGAAGTCGCTCTTCATCGTCGGCGGCATCGGTTTGGCCGTCGGCATCTTCTACACGCTCCTCAAGTCCCGCGCCCTCGGCGATTTCGCGGTCTTCCTGGATTTCGGCCTTCTCGGCGCGGCCGGGGCCTGGATCGTCCAGACGGGATCGTTCTCCTGGCTGCCCGTCCTCTGGACAGTCCCCATGGCCATGCTCGTCATCGCCATTCTCCACGCCAACAACTGGCGGGACATCTCCTCCGACGGAGAGCGCCGCGTGATGACGGTGGCCGGGCACCTCGGCGACCGGGGCTCGCTCCTCTACTACGGGTTCCTTATTTTCGGGCCCTTCGTCATCGATCTCGCGTTCATGGCCGTCCCCGGCGCGTCCGGGGGGCCTCTCCGGGCCATGCCCCTGACGTTCGTCCTTATTATTCTCGCCCTGCCAAACGCATTGCGGCTCTGGGGCCGGGCCGTACGGCGGGCCGCGCCCCGGCGCCCCATGGATTTCGTCATCCTCGACGGCGCCACGGCCAGCCACAACCTCGTCTTCGGTCTGCTCAGCACGGCGGCCGTCATCCTCGAGGGATTCCTGAAGTGGGGGTGAACGGCGGGCCGCACGGGGGGGATCACCGACTCGTCGGGGTCGCCGGCGCGTTGGCGGCGGTCCTCTTCATCGCCCTGTTCCGGCTTCGGCGCTTGGGACCCCTCGACTTCTGGGCTTGGCTCGCCCTCAACCTCGTGATCGTGGTCGGGATGAGCTTCATCGTCGACAGGGGCTACGTCAAGCGGCTGAGAGAGGACCTGCGCTCGGGCCTCCTCCGAAAAGTCGCCCTCGGGATCGCCTCGGCGGCCGTCCTTTATGCCGTTTTTGCCGTTGGACACATCGTGGCCCTCCGCATCTTCCCCTTCGCTGCATCCGGGATCTCAAGCGTCTACGCCCTGAAAGCCGGCGTCCCTGCCCTTCGCATCGTGCTGCTCATCGGCCTCATCATCGGGCCGGGCGAAGAGATCTTCTGGCGGGGGTTTTTGCAGGAACAGACAGGCAGGACGACGCGCCGCACCTTTGGCTTCGCCCTGACCGCCCTTCTTTACACCGCGGTCCATCTGGCCAGCGGGAACATCATGCTCGTCCTGGCCGCCGCTGTCTGCGGGGTTTTCTGGGGCTGGCTCTACCTGCGCTTCCGCTCCCCTGTCCTCAACATCGTCAGCCACACGCTGTGGGACCTGGCGATTTTCGTCCTCTTCCCATTCTAGGAAATAAAAGCTTTCTCCCCTTTCCGGGAATCCTCTCGAGGCGGCGAGGGATGTTGCCTCGAAGATCCCCGTCCGTGGAGGGGGGACCGGCAGGGAGCGGAGTCTTCGTAGCGACCATCAACGCCCGCCCCGGAGCGACCCGGAGGGGCGGTGCTGGGAGAAAATAAAGAAAGAGCCCTTCTCGGGCAAAAGTCCGGCTCCGTATATCTCCGCCGCACTTCTGCCGGGTCGCTCCACAGAGTCCGCTTCCCGCCGGCGGGGGCAGGGGGCGATATCCTGAGCCGAGCCGAGAGATGGTTTTCCCAATCTGGCAGATACAGGTCTACATTAAGCCTCAGCCGGCCAGGTGTTCGATCAGGATCTTCACGCCGATGCCGATCAGAATGAGCCCGCCCGCGAGCTCGGCCCGCTTGCCCACGAGGCGGCCGAAGACCGGACCGAGCTTGGCGCCGGCCACTGTCAGCACGAAGCTCGTCACGCCGATGATAGCCGCGGGAAAGAGGATGCCCGTCCTGACGACGCCCAGGCTCAGCCCGACGGCCAGGGCGTCGATGCTCGTCGCCAGCGCAAGAATGAGGGCCCTTTTGCCCTGCGTCTGATCAGGCCGGCCGGCCTTCTCTTCCTCGCTCATCTCGAAGGATTCCCAGATCATCCGGCCGCCGATCAGGGCCAGCAGGCCGAACGCGACCCAATGGTCGAAGTGCTCGATGATCCGGAGAAGCCTGTCCCCGGCGAACCAGCCGATGACGGGCATCACGAACTGGAAGCCCCCGAAATAGGCGGCCATCCGGACGGCCTGTTTCAGGGTCAGCCCGCGGCTGCCGCAGGCCATCCCCAAGGTGACTGCGAAGCAGTCCATGGCCAAGGCCACGCCGAGGCCCAGAATGAAGGGGAACGATAACGGCGTCATGGATCCTCGCGACCGGTCGTCGATTATACCAGATCGCGGGACTTATCTCATTTCACGTCGGCGCAGGCGGCATTGAGCACGGTCTTCGTGCCCGCTTCCTGAACGAAGAGCACGACGGCGAGTCGCGACGGATCGATGGCGGACCTTTTCTCTTTGAACCGGAAGGACCGCTCCTTTTCGAAGTCCTCCAGGTGCCCAGCGGCCCGCCTCTCGACATCCGCGAGATCGAAGGAGGCCCTCGCCGTCCGGCCCTTGATGTCCAAGGCCGCGAGATCGCGGACGACCATCTTGTGGAAGACGATCCCGTTCGAGCCCCGGTACCGGACCTCCTTCTCGACGAGCGCGAGACTGCAAGCCGCCCCCGGAACGGGCGGATCGACGGTACAATCGACGGTCACCTTCCCGCCGCTACTGACAGCCGCAATTTTGAGCGCGACAGCCGGAGCGCCGGAAGCGCGGGACTCCACGGCTCCCCTGTATTCTTTGTATTTGAGCTCGGCCCGGTCCTTGCCGCCGCCGCCGGAGGACTTGCCGGCACCGTCGAAAAAGACCGTCGGCGTGCTGGATATCCCGTAATAATCCTGGCGCGCGCGGGTCGCCGGGTTCATGAGCGGGTCGGGGCCCGGGATCGGGAGATGATATTCGAGCACGGCCAGATCACGGACGCCGAACGCTTCGAGAAGGCCGTCGAACCCCAGGTCGGCGGCGACGCAGGGCGGGCACTCCGATCCGGTGAAGAGCTCGGCCAGGACCGTCTTCCCGTTCCACGCTTCGTTCCGGAAGAGCGGCCCGATGTCATAAGGCAGCTCGCGCCACTTCGCCTCGAGCCGGGCGTCGAACCCTTCCAGGGACCCTTTGACCTTGGCATAGGAGTCCCGGGCCTTGGCGTCCGAGTCTTTGAAGTTATCGACGGCTGCCGTGAAGTAGCCTTCGAGAGCTTCGTCCGTCTTGCCCTGGAGCGTGTAGGCCTCCGCGGAGTAGTAAGCGAAGGCCGCGTCGGGCGAACCGCCCATGTCCCTGTACTTCTGCAGGGTCTTCAACGCGTCGCCGGCTCGCCCTTGGAGCAGCCGGGCTTGAGCCTCGAACAGGAGCAGGCTCGACGTGTAGGAGGCGATGAAACGCTTTTGTCCCTCGGGGATCTCGCCGGTCACGGCGGGATCCGCCGCGGCCTTCAGGTAATCGGCAACGTAGGATTCGATGATCGCCGTCACCCGGGCCCGGTCGAAACGGTCGATGTTCCGATGGTTGAGGATCCTGTCGCAGGCGTAATAGTAAGCATCGAGACGGTCGAAGCCGGCCCCCTTGGACAGGAGCGGCCTCTGGAGAACATCGACCGCTTCGACGGTCTCGCATAGCCCCACCTTGGCATCGAGAATGTTCCTCTCGATGGTCGTCATCAGCCCGCTCTGCGGATACGCGGCCTTGATCCGCTCGAGCTCCTTGATCCGGAGAGTCAGGTCCTCGATCTGCCTGGCGGCCTGGATCTCCTTGCGTTCGGGAGGGGCCTGTTGGCCCGCCGGAGTGGCCGAGGCCGCGGCCAGGAATACGGCCAACCCCAGGGCCGCCCAACGGACAAAGAGCGGTTCCCGCCGGCCACGCCCGGAAAGGATCTTGGCATCGGTGGTTCTCATGAGCGCTTTCTCCTCATATCGATGTGCTCGGTATAATGTAATACAAGGTATCTTGTTTGTCAAACAGCAGGGGGACACGTACCGGAGGTGCGTGTCCCCGATTCAGCACCGACAGAGGCCGAATGGACACGACGAGGGCGGCGATGGTGATCATGCTAGGCCCCCGTGAGGGAAGGGGGACCCGCCGGAGGCGGGGGAAACCGCCTACGAAGGTTTCCGGGGCGCGGGGGCAATGCATGATCCCATCGCCGCCGAAAACGAGTCGTGTCCCGAGACCGAGAACCTTGAAGCGTGTTATAATGGATGATTCGTATAGGCCCATGGCGACGACTGACAACATCATCCTCCGCGGTGTCCGGGTCCACAACCTGAAAGGGATCGACCTCGACGTCCCCCTGAACAAGCTCATCATCGTCACCGGGGTCAGCGGTTCGGGCAAGTCCTCCCTGGCCTTCGACACGCTCTACGCCGAGGGCCAGCGCCGCTACATCGAATCGCTGTCCTCCTACGCCCGCCAGTTCCTCGAGCGCATGGACAAACCCGACGCAGAGCTCATCGAGGGCATCCCTCCGGCTATCGCCATCCAGCAGAAGGGCGCCGCCAAGAACCCGCGGTCGACCGTGGCCACCGTCACCGAGATCTTCGATTTCCTCCGCGTCCTCTTCGCCCGCATCGGGACCGTCCACTGCCTCCAGTGCGGCCGCCCCGTCCTGCGCGACACGATCGACGGCATGATCGCCGAGCTGGCCGGGGAGCCCGCCGGGACCCGCGCCTTCGTCACCTTCTCGTGGCCGCGCGCCCGGGGCGTCGCGACCCTCAAAAAGGACGGCTTCTCAAGGGCGGTCGTCGACGGGGCCATCGTCGACCTCGATGCCTCCCCCAAGAGCGCCCCCGCCGTCGACGTCCTCGTCGACAGGATCACGCTCGGCGTCGACGAGCGGGAGCGGCTGGCCGACTCGCTCGAGATGGGCATCAAGAAGGGAGAGGGCCGCGTCCTCGTCCGGACCGAAGGCGGTCATGAGTTCCGCTTCTCCGAGAAGCTGGAGTGCCGGGCCTGCCGGCTCCCAGCCGAGGACCCCTACCCGAATCTGTTCTCGTTCAACAGCCCCCACGGTGCCTGTCCCGAGTGCCACGGCTTCGGCGACCTGGCCGTCGTCGACGAGGACAAGGTCATCCCCGATCGCTCGAAGAGCCTGGAGCAGGGCGTGGTCGAGCCCTGGACGAAGCCCCTGTCCAAGGGCATGCAGAAGGAGCTTCTGGCCGAGGCCCGCCGCCGGAAGATACCGACGAATATCCCCTTCCGCGACCTTCGCCCCGAGCACCAGCGTTTCGTCCTCGAAGGCGGCGACGGCTACTACGGCGTCAAAGGCTTCTTCGATTGGCTCCAGTCCAAGAAATACAAGGTCCAGGTCCGGGTCCTCCTCAGCCGTTACCGGAGATACATCGCCTGCCCGGCCTGCGCCAAGACCCGTCTCAACCCCCGGGCCCTGGGCGTCCGCATCAAGGGCCTCAACATCGGCGAGGTCGTCCGCATGACCGTCGGCGAGGCCTCGGCCTTCTTCGCCGGGCTCGATCTCGAGCCGTTCGAGCGTCAGGTCGCGGAGAAGCTGGTCCAGGAGATACGGGCCCGCCTGCGCTTCCTCATGGAGGTCGGGCTCGACTACATCGCCCTCGACCGCATGACCTTCACCCTGAGCGGCGGCGAGGCCCAGCGCATCAACCTGGCCGCGGCCCTCAGCGCCTCCCTCGTGGGGACGCTCTTCGTCCTCGACGAGCCGTCGATCGGGCTCCACCCCCGCGATAATCTCCGCCTCGTGCAGATCCTGCGGTCGCTGAAGGACATCGGCAACACGGTCGTCGTCGTCGAGCACGACCCGGACATCGTGGCCGCCGCCGAGCACGTCATCGACATGGGCCCGCGGGCGGGCGAGGCTGGAGGCGAGGTTGTCTTCGACGGGTCTTGGCCGGCCTTCCTGCGCAGCCGCGAATCGCTGACCTCGCAGTACATCCGCGGCGAGAAGGTCATCGCCCTGCCTTCCTCGCGCCGGCCGTCCAAGACCTTCCTCGAGATCCGGGACGCCCACAAGCACAACCTCAAGCACATCGACGTCCGCATTCCCCTCGGCGTCTTCACCTGTGTCACCGGCGTGTCCGGCTCCGGCAAGAGCACCCTCGTCCACGACGTCCTCTTCCAGGGTTTCGAGGGAACCTCGGACAACGGCTTCGGCGAGATCCGGGGCCGCGACAAGATCCATAAGGTCATCATGGTCGACCAGTCGCCCCTGAGCGCGTCGCCCCGCTCCATCCCGGCCACATACACCAAGGCCATGGACGGCATCCGCGAGCTATTCAGCGACACTCGCGAGGCCAAGATCATGGGCTTTCGGCCGGGCTTCTTCTCCTTCAACACGGCCGGCGGCCGGTGCGAGGACTGCAAGGGCGCCGGGGTCCAAGTCGTCGAAATGCAGTTCCTGTCCGACGTCAGCCTCATTTGCGACGCGTGCAAGGGGAAGCGGTTCAAGAAGGACATCCTCGACGTCCATTGGAACGGCAGGAATATCGACGAGGTCCTGGGCTTGAGCGTCACGGAAGCCTGTCTCTTCTTCGCCGGCCGGCCGGAGATCACGAAAAAGCTCTACCCCCTGGTCGAGGTCGGACTCGGCTATCTCAAGCTCGGCCAGCCGACGACGACGCTGTCCGGCGGCGAGCTCCAACGGATCAAGCTGGCCTATCACCTGGTCCACGAGAAGGGGAAGAAGATCCTCTACCTCTTCGACGAGCCGACCATCGGCCTCCACCCCAACGATGTCGCCGTCCTGCTGCGGTCGTTCCAGAAGCTCGTCGCCGAGGGGCACACGGTCGTCGTCATCGAGCACAACCTCGACGTCGTGAAGAGCGCCGACCATGTCATCGACCTCGGCCCCGAAGGAGGCGAGGACGGCGGCAGGATCGTCGCCCAGGGCACCCCCGAGAAGGTGGCACAGACAGCCGGGTCCGTCACCGCCAAGTACCTCCGGCAAGCGCTGGCCCGCGCTAACCGCGCCGGGGCCGCTCCCCTCAAAAAAGCAAAGCGGTCCTGAACGCCGTTCACTTCCAGCCGAAAATGGCCCACTTATTGGGCCAACATCATTGCCAATAAAACCATTATTGTTCATATATTATACTAATCATAATATTATCAGTTAATTATCATATTCTCTTATATATATGACAATTAATATAGATATTATGTTCTAATTATATACACTTACAGAAACTCATGGCTCTCCTGGTTTATTAGGCTAACTAATTCTTATTAATATACATATAATAGCATATCCGATATTGGCACCGTTCTTGCCATATAGATGGCGTGTTCAAAGGAAAAGGAACGGTCCCAATGAAAGCCAAGCTTGCCCTTCTGGCCCTCGCCGCGTGCGTCGTCGCCGGCCCACTCCCGGCGTCGGAAGCCGTATGGGACGTCATCGTGCCGACCGAGCTTCGACCGTCGGCCTTCGCCCTTCCCGAACCCCTGGCCGAACCGGCCCTTTTCCTGACGGAGACGCTGATCGAGGAATCGGCGCCCGCCCTTTCTCCGCAGCTGGCGATCCCGCCGCGGATCCCCTCTTTCCCCCGGGTCGTCCGGTCGGGCAAGGCCTTGTTCGACGCCAATCTCGTCCTCATGGTCGGGCTCAACGTCGCCGATTATGTCTCTACCCGCGAAGCCCTCAAGTACCCGGGCCTCTCGGAAACAAACCCCCTGATGAAGCCGTTCGTCAAAAGCCCCGTCGCCTTCGCCGCGGTCAAGCTCGGAACGACGGCCCTGTCCTACCTGAGCATGAAGGCCATCTTCAAGCGGAACAGGACCATGGCCTGGGTCATGAGCACGGCCAGTAACGTCCTCCTCTCCTACGTCGTGGCCAACAACATGCGCCTGATACAGGGAGCGCGGGCCCGCTGAGGCCGGAGAGGGCATTGAACGTCTACCTGCAGCGCTACCTGGGCCTCGAGGAGGGCCGCGAATTCGCCCGGCCGGCGGGCTTCCCGACGCTCAGGAACCTGGAAAAAGATTACATCGGCTTCCTGCTCGAGATCACCGACCAGAACCGGGCCGAAGTCTCACGCATCCTGGCCATCTCCCGGTCGACCCTGTATCACAAGATCCGCCGTTACCGCATCGACGGCGACGGAGGCGACGCGGCCTCGGCCTGAGGCCTCAGAGCCACTTCTTCTTTCGGAAGAAAGCGACCATCGTCCCGACGGACCCGATGATCAGCAGCCAGACCATCGCATAACCCCAGCGCCATTTGATCTCCGGCATGTGGACGAAATTCATGCCGTAGAGGCCGACGAGGAAGGTGATGGGGATGAAGATCGTGGAGATGATGGTCAGGACCTTCATGATCTCGTTCATCCGGTTGGAGATGCTCGAGAGATAGGTCTCGACCATGCTGCTCAGGATCTCCCGGAAGGACTCCACCGTGTCGATGACCTGGATCGTGTGGTCGTAGAGGTCCCGAAGAAAGACGTCCGTCGATTCCTTGATGAGGGGCGTTTCCAGCCGCTCCAGCCCGCTGATGACCTCCCGCAGGGGCCAGACCGACTTGCGCAGCCCGATCATGTCGCGCTTGAGGTTGTGGATGTCGTGCAGAAGCTCCCGGCGGGGCTCGTCGACGAGCGTGTCCTCGACGCCGTCGATCTTCTCGCCGAGCTTCTCGAGGACGAAAAAGTAGTTGTCGACGACCGCGTCGATGATGGCGTAGGCCAGGTAATCGGGGCCGAGAGAGCGGATGCGGCCCTTGCCGCCCCGGATCCGCTCGCGGACCGGGCCGAGGCAGTCCCCGGGCGTCTCCTGGAACGAGATGACGTAGTTCGGGCCGAGGATCAGGCTGAGCTGGTCGGCCGCGATGTCCCCCCCGTCGGCGTTGCCCTCGATCATCCGCAGGACGACGAAGACCGCGTTCCCCAGGTCCTCGACCTTGGGGCGCTGGGTCGTCGTCATGATGTCCTCGAGGACGAGCGGGTGGATCTCGAACTTGGCGCCGAGCTTCTCGATGACGGAGGCGTCCTGGACGCCGTCGACGTTGATCCAGGTCACCGTCGCCGTTTCTTTGAAGGGGAAACACTCCTCGACGGTGGCCGCTTCCTTCTCGAGGAAGTTGGACGCGTCGTAATCGATGACCGTGATGCGGGGCTTCCCGTCCTTCTTGTCGCCGACGTACATCAGCGTCCCGGGCTCGAGCCCGGCTTTATCCGAGCGCCTGATCTCTTCGCTGGTCATGTCGCCCTCCTCGCGGACCTTCCCCTCAGGATAGACTCATCCGCAGCGGTTTTCCAGCGAATTGAGGAGATGAGCCTTACTTGAGCCGCGAGCCGACCGCGGCCCAGTCGATGGCCTTGAAGAAGGCCTCGATGTAGTCGGCGCGTTTCAGGCCGTAGTCGGGCATCCAGGCGTGCTCGAAGACGTCCAGGACAAGGAGCGGCGTGCATCCCGCCGGGTGGCTGACGTCGTGTTCGTTGATCCAGAAGTTGATGAGCCGGCCATTGTCATTATCGAGGTAGAGAACGACCCAGCCGATGCCCCTCATCGCGCCCGTCGCCCGGAAGTCCTTCTCCCACGACTCGATATCGGCAAACTGCTCGGCGATCTTGCGGCCGATCTTGCTCGCGGGGTCGATCGGGGCTTTGCCGCCGAGGTTCCCGAAGTAGAGCTCGTGGAGCCGCATGCCGTTGAATTCCCAGCCAAGGCGGCGCTTGAGCTCGGCGTATTCCGGCGTCGCCGTCTTGCCGTCCTTGGCCATCAGGCCGAGGATGTCGAGGACCTTGTTGGTGTTGGCGACGTAGCCCTGGTAGAGCGTGAAGTGGTTTTTCAGCATCGTCTCGCTGAACCCGGGCGTGCCGATGAGCTTGGCGTAGTCTTTGGGAGTGTAGTTCATGGCTTGTCCCTCCTTGGAAATGCCGTGGGCGAGAGGTCCGAGCGCGCCGGCCGGCAGGGTCCGGGCGGCCGCCCAAGCGGCGCCACCGAAACCTGCGACTTTTATGAATTCCCGGCGACGGAGCATCCTCGAATCCCTCTGCGCCCAAATCCTACCATATTCATAGGAATTAGGCAAGCCGCATCGGGGGCCTGTCTATTTCCCGGCGGCCTTCTCCGCGGCCGCCGATTCCCCCGGCAGCCCGACCTTCTCCCGGATCTCCGCTTCGAGCTCGGCGGCAAGCTTCCTGTTCTCCTTGAGAAGCTTTTTGACGTTCTCCCGCCCCTGGCCGAGCCGCTCGCCCTTATAGGAGTACCAGGTCCCGGTCTTCTCGAGAAGGCCGGTGTCGAACCCGACATCCACGAGGTCGCCTTCCTTGGAGATGCCCTCGCCGAAGATGATGTCGAATTGGGCCTCGCGGAAGGGCGGGGCCATCTTGTTCTTGACGATCTTGACCTTGGCCCGGTTGCCGACGACGCTCTCGCCGTCCTTGATGACCGACAGCCGGCGGACATCGACCCGCAGCGAGGCGTAGAACTTCAGCGCCCGGCCGCCCGTCGTCGTCTCGGGATTGCCGATGAAGATACCGATCTTCTCCCGGAGCTGGTTGATGAAGATGAAGCAGGTCTTCGACCGGGCCACGATGGCCGTCAGCTTGCGCAGGGCCTGGGACATCAGCCGGGCCTGCAGGCCCATGTGGGCATCGCCCATCTCGCCCTCGAGCTCGGCCTTGGGGACGAGCGCGGCCACGGAATCGACGACGATGACGTCGACCGCGCCGCTGCGAACGAGGACCTCGGCGATCTCCAGGGCCTGCTCCCCGTAGTCGGGCTGGGAGATGAGCAGGTTGTCGATATCGATCCCGATCTGCGCGGCATAGGACGGGGAAAGCGCGTGCTCGGCGTCGATGAAGGCCGCCTGACCGCCGCGTTTCTGGGCCTCGGCGATGACATGGAGGGCCAAGGTGGTCTTGCCCGTGGCCTCGGGTCCGTAGATCTCGATGACGCGGCCGCGCGGGAAGCCGCCGATGCCCAGGGCCAGGTCGAAGGAGATCGAGCCTGTCGGGATGGCCTCGATGGGCACCGCGGCCCCCTTCTGGCCGAGCTTCATGATCGAGCCCTTGCCGAACTGCTTCTCGATCTGGGACAGCGCGGCGTCGATGGCTTTGTGGCGGGAGCCCTGCCTCTCGTCGCTCTCGGTCTCTTTCGGGGCGGGCGCTTCGCGGCCCGTGTCTTTTTTAACCATGTCCGTTCGCTCCTTGTCGGTCTCTTTCTTGGCCATCTCCTCCCCCTCGTGCTCTCTGAGTTTACCCGGATTGCCCCGGGCTTTCAACCTGGACGATTCCATGGGTCATTCACGCGGCCATTCACAAGCCGAGGCGGCTGCAGAGGTTCTTCTTGTTTTGTGGAGAAATCCGGCGTTTTCATGAATGGTCATCGCGGAAAGCCGTTGAACATCAGGTCATAATCGTCGATCAGCCCCTGGTCGGCGAAGCTGAAATAGCGGTTGCGGCCGATGATGATGTGGTCGAGGACCTTGATCTGGACGACCCGGGCGGCGAAGACGAGATCGCGGGTGACCTCCCGGTCGCAGAGGGACGGCTCCGGGTCGCCCGAAGGGTGGTTGTGGGCGAAGATGAGCGCCGAGGCCTCGTACCGCAGGGCGTCCTTGATGACCTCCCGGGGGTAGACGGCGCTCGAATCGACCGTCCCCTCGAACAGGGTCTTCTCCTCGATGACCTGGTTCTTGGGATCGAGGAAGATGACCTTGAACCGCTCCTTCTTCAGGTCGCGCAGGGCGTGGCAGAGGTAGTCGTGGACCTCCTGGGACGAGTGGCAGACCGGCCGGCTCAGCATCTTGTCCTTGAGGAATCGCCGGGAGACCTCGTGGACAAGCTTCAGGCCGAAGACGTTCCGGGAGCCGATGCCGGGAATGCGCTGCAGGTCCTCCGGCCGGGCCTCCAGAACGCCGCCGAAGGTCTTGAATTCCCGGAGGGCCTCGCGGGCCGGCCGCTTGCAGTCCCGCCGGGGCGTCCCCAGGGTCAGGAGAAGCTCGACGATCTCGTAGTCCAGGAAGGCGGCCAGGCCCCCGTTGAGGAACTTCTGCCTCAGGCGGTCCCTGTGCCCGGCCCCATCCGGGGCCCCGCTCTCGGGCCCTCTCGGCTCGTTGTTCATGGCGTCTGATACAAGGGACGCTGCTGCGACCGACTTTTTCGCACCCTTACAAAAAAATGGTTCTTCTCCCGTTTCCGGGTTTCCCTCTCGCGGCGGCGATGGGTATTGCCTCGATGATCCCCGTCCGCGGAGGGGGGACCGGCAGGGAGCGGAGTCTTCGTAGCGACCATCAGCGCCGCCCCGGAGCGACCCGGAGGGGCGGTGCTGGGAGAAAATAAAGAAAAAGCCCTTCTTGGATATTTCGCAGAAGTCCGGCTCCGTGTATCTCCGCCGTCCTTCTGCCGGTCCGCTCCCCCGGGGTCCGCTCCCCGCCGCCGGGGGGCCGGGGAGCTAGAGGCGATACCCTGAGCCAAGCCGGAGAGAGGGACCTCCGGAGTCAGGAGAAGCCCTACCCTATTCTTTGTATAGGAGGTCGATGAGGGGCTTAAAAACCTTCTCGACGATGTGCCGCTTGACCTTGAGCGACGGCGTCAGCTCGGTGTCGGCGTCGAAATCGCGCTCGAGAAGGACGACCTTTTTGATCCTCTCGTAGGAGGCCAGGTTGGGGGTCGTCCGGTTGACCTCGGCCAGCATGAAGCTGACGATCTCCTCCCTCTCGACGAGCTCCTTGCGGCTGGCGAAGGGGATGCCCTTGGCCCGGGCATAGGCCTCGAGCTTGTCGAAGTTCGGCACGATCAAAGCCGAGATGAACTTCCGTCCGCCGCCGACGACGACGGCCGTGCCGATGTAGGGATTGGTCTTGAGCAGGTTCTCGATCGGCTGCGGCGCGACGTTCTTGCCCCCGGCCGTTACCAGGATGTCCTTCTTCCGGTCGGTGATGACGAGGAAGCCCTCCTCGTCGAAGTGGCCGATGTCGCCCGTCTTGAACCAGCCGTCCTCGAAGGCCTCGGCAGTCTCCTGGGGTTTCTTATAATAGCCCTTCATGACGTTGGGCCCCTTGGCCAGGACCTCGCCGTCCGGGGCGATCTTGATCTCGACGCCGGGGACAGGCGGGCCGACGGTCCCGAACTTCATCCTGTCGAAGGTGTTGCAGCACAGGACGGGCGAAGTCTCCGTCAGTCCGTAGCCCTCGAGGATCGTCAGGCCGACGGCATAGAAGAACTCGGCCACGTCGGCCGACAGGGGAGCGCCGCCGGAGACGAAGAAGTGGGCCCGGCCGCCCGTCTTCTCGACGATCTTGCTGAAGACGAGCTTGGCCGCGATCTTCTGCCGCAGCGCCAGCCACCCGGGGATGGGCTGGTGGCGGATCTTGCGGGCGCCGTACTTCTTGCCGACGCCGATGGCCCAGAAGAAGATCTTCCGCTTGAGCGGCGACTGGGTCAGGACGTTGTCCATGACCTTGGCGTAGATCTTATCGAAGAGCCGGGGCACGCTGATCATGATCGTCGGCCGGACTTCGAGCAGGTTTTCGCCCACAGTCTCGAGGCTCTCGGCGTGATAGATCGAGGCGCCCTTGTAGATCCAGGAGAAGGTCGTCATCCGTTCCAAGACGTGGGACAGGGGCAGGAAGGACAGGATGACGTCCTTGACGGAGAACTCTGTCACCGCGTCGAGGGCCTTGGAGTTGGAGACGAAGTTGCCGTGGGTCAGCATGACGCCCTTGGGGATGCCCGTCGTCCCCGAGGTGTAGATGATCGACGCGATGTCGTCGGGTTTCACGGCCAGGGCCCGCTTCTCGAAGAGCCCGGGGTTCGAGGCGGCGATGGTCATGCCCCGGGCCATGATCTCGGACAGGCTGACGACCCCCTGGGGGCCCTCCTCGTCGATGAGGATGAAGTGGTGGACGGTGCGCAGCTCGGGACGCACGGCCTCGACCTTGAGCCACAGGTCCCGGTTGGAGCAGACGACGATGCGGGCGTCCGAGTCGTTGATGATGTATTTGATCTGCTCCGGCATGAGCGATGTGTAGATGGGAACGGTGACGGCGCCGGCGCAGAGGACGGCCAGGTCGGTCATCGTCCACTCCGGCCGGTTCTCGGACAGGATGACCAGCTTCTCGCCGGGGCCGAGGCCGAGGTCGGCCAACCCGAGGGACAGGTGCTTCACCCGGCGGGCGACTTCCTCCGTCGGGATGGGGACATAGCGGCCTTCCTGCTTCGCGGCCATGAGATCGGGCTTGACGTAGGTCTTGACGGTGTTGAGGAAAAGCTGGCTGAGCGTTTCGACCATGCGGGGGTCTCCTTCCTGACGGTTAGGGGCCTATTGTAACCTTATCGGCCGCCGACCTGTCAACCTGGACTATTCATAAAAACGCCGGTTTTCTCAATAAGACTAGAAGATCCAAGACCGGCGTTTTTACCCTTCGGGCAAGCTGATCCAGCCGCATCTGCTTCGTTGCAAAGGGTTCGCAGTACCCGGAGTACAGCTTCACCCTTTGACGCCTCGCATCTGCAGCCGCCTCGGCTCGTGAATAATCCACGTCAAATCAAGAGCCGGTCGTGTCCTTCGTGCCTGAGGAGCCAGTCCTTCCGCCATAGGCCGCCGCCGTAGCCCGTCAGGCGCCCGTCGCTGCCGACGACACGATGACAGGGGACGATGATCGAGACGGGGTTGCGGTGGTTGGCCCCGCCGACGGCCCGCGTCGAGGCGGGATTGCCGACGGCCGTCGCCAGGGCCTTGTAGCTCGTCGTCTTGCCGAAGGGGACTCGGATGAGCCTGGCCCAGACCTTTTGTTGGAACGGAGTTCCCTGGAGATCAAGCTTGACCGTGAACTCCTTGCGGTCGCCATGAAAGTAGCCCTCGAGCTGGGCCAGGGCTTCGGCTACCGGGCCGGGCGGGGTGCCCATCATTCGCCGGGCGGTTTTCTCTTCCTTGATGTCGACGAAATTCAGGCCGGAGACGCCCGCCTCCGTGCCCTGGATCTCGATCGTCCCGATGGGCGATTCATAAAAG
>Ga0209706_10000564_pt1 | contig 21171 bp, 18 predicted proteins | sample PPLLaktember2015_6_FD_187263 | JGI IMG/M metagenome (GOLD analysis project Ga0209706, IMG submission 187263) | Freshwater sediment microbial communities from Prairie Pothole Lake near Jamestown, North Dakota, USA - PPLs Lake P8 Core (1) Depth... | ecosystem: Environmental > Aquatic > Freshwater...
GAACGTGTGCTACGCGGCGTGAGCTCGGCTGCGCGTCTTGTCGTCGACCGCGCCGAGGCTCGCGATCCCTTGCGCCGCGCACGGACTCCTCTTGGCCGCCGCGCCGACGATCGCGTCGGCGTCTTCGCGCAGGGCACGGAGGGCGAAGTAGAGCGGGATCGCGAGCAGCGTGGCCGCGCCGCCGACGACATAGCCGGTCGAGTAGTCGCGCGTCTTCGCGAGCCAGCCGAGGCCCGCCTGACCGCCGACGCCGCCGACGTTGGCCACCATGGAGTCGAAGCTCACGACGGTGGCCCGCTGCGCGCCGGAGATGGAAGAAGGTGATCGGGCGCTCGCCGGGATGATCGGCGCTCAGCTCGGCGAGGAGCGCGAGCGCCGGCTCGGCGTCGATCTCCTGCGCGAAGTAGAAGCCCGAGTCCGGCCGCCGCGGCGAGATGAACGGCATGAAGCGACGGATCGCGGGCAGATCGCGTACGAGCTGTCCGTCGGGTCGGCGGCCGAACATGGCGAAGGGATTCTCTCCGGGCGACCTGGCGTTGGAGTCTCAACAAGGTAGCCGGCAATGCGATGATCGCCGCCCGCGCCGGCGTCCGCGAGATGGGCCGGGCGCCCTCTTGGGACCGGGGACGGTGCGGTGATCTGCTGGCGGTGTGTCCCCCTGCGGTGTCGCGGATCACGAAGGATCATCCGGGATCCTGGAGGATCAACACGGAGTAGCCTGGATCAAAGGGGCACACAGGGGATCTGGACGGATCAGATCCGCTTGCAGCCGACGGGGCGCCAAGCGGCCCTTAGTCCCGGAATCTGCGCTGAAATTCGTCCCCGAGCTGAGCCGGCTTTCAAGACCGCCGCCTTCGACCGCTCGGCCACCTCTCCGCGAGGAAGATCAACGTGTTGTGATGCCGCCGTGGCTCCTTGATGCAAGCAAAGCCGCCCGAGCCTCGGCCGCTGAGGGCGCGACGACGGGCGTTGGCTGCGAGACGGTACCGCGCCGTCCGGAAAACGAGAGGAAGGGCGCCGACGGCCTCAGTCGATGCGGGGCAGCTTCGGCTTCACCTTGATGGGCTTGGTCGCGAATGGTGTCGCGACGACGCCGGCCGTCCCGCCGCAGGCGTCGTCGGCCGGGCGAGGCCCCGGCCCGGTCGCGGCGCCCCAGTAGGAGGCCGTCGCGTCCACCGGCGACGACGCGGCGCTGAGCACGCCGCAGCCGTTCCCCTCAGGCGTCCCGTTGCCGATGAAGTTGTTCTTCGAGAGCAGGGGCGCATCGCTATCGGCCGCGATCTCCACCCCCGCGACGGCGTTCCCGATCGCCGCGTTTCCGGTGAGCGAGAGGTCGGTGCCGTCGACGAGGAAGCCCGGGCCGAGGTTCCGGACGGCGGCGTTGCCGCGGAAGACCACGCCCGCGAGCACGTCGTTCAGAGGCGCCGTTGCGAAACCGGCCCCGCCGTTCGCGGTAGCGACGTTTCCCTCGACGACGAGGCCGGTGGAATCGGGGAACACCAGGAAGCCGTGTCTCGCGTTTCGCGCGGAGAAGTTGCCGACCACGCGGCAGCCCTGGCACCCGGCCAGGTTGAAGCCCAGGTCGCTCCCCAGCGCCTGGTTGCCGTCGATCTGGTGAGCCGTCCCGAATGCGAAAAGGCCGCTCCCGCCGCTGCCGACCAACTGGTTCCCCTTGGCGACGTGCCCCGTGCCTTCTACGTCGAGCCCCGTAATGCGGGCCGTGAGGCGATTGCCGGCGGCCGTCGCTCCGCTGTCGAAGAGCAAAACGGCAGCGACTCCAACGGTCGAGCCGCCGATCACGGTGAAGCCCTTCTTCGGGGCGCCGAGTGCGGCACCCGGCGAGCGCACCGCCACGAGGTAGTCGTGAGCCGCATCGCCCACGTCGATGACGGTGAACGGCGAGCCGTCGCGCGAGAGGAGGGTCACCGGCTTGTCGACGCAGACGACCACGACTCCCGCGGGGAGACTACAGTTTCCGGTCTGCTCCTCGCCGGTCTCGCCGAGGATGCCGTCGCCGTCGAGGTCGCCGTAATGGCCCGGGCCGACGACGATCCTGTCACCGGCTCCCGCATTGGCGATCGCGCGCCCGATGGAGCGGCACGGCGCCGCCTTGCTTCCGCAGAGCGGGGCGTCGACGCCGTCGCTAGCCACCACCAGCGTCGCTGCCCGGGCGGGTGCGTGCGCCAGACAGACCATCGTCGCCACGATCCCCATCGCTCGCAAAGAGCGGTTCGAGAGAGCCATGCCGACCTCCTTCTTCGTCCTCGCGCGAAGCTCGCGATCCAAGCTCCGCATGTGGCCCTCGAGCGCCGGGGCTGGGCAGTCCACGGGACGCATGGTGGCACAGGGCCGGACGCCGCACTCCGGCGCTTCGACATGGTTCTGCGTGAGCGGCCTACGGGGATCATCCGGGATCACCGGGGACCCACGCGCGGCCTCCCTCACATCGGGCGACGAGAACCGGAAGGCCGCGCGATCCAACAGGTAGTGGATGAACCCGGTCGCGAGCCCGAGGGCTGGCGCGCACGTCGTCGTGACCCCACGCCAGCAGCAGGACCAGAGGGGGCAGCCAGAGCGCGTTCAGGAGCGAATCGCTGCTTCGCGAGCTGGCGCGCGATGGTCTGCTTCTCGATCCTGCAGTCGTCGCCGGCTCCGCAGCGCCCCGAGCGTGAGCGCGCCCGCCGCGGCGAGCCAGGCTCCGCCGGGCTCGGGGACCGGCCGGTAGCTGAGCGAGGTGAGCGGGATCTCCATCCCGTACTCGTCTTCGCCGTCCGTGAAGCGGAGCAGCGCGAACGCGGTGTCGAAGTCCGCGCGGTCGAACGAGCTCGGGATCGCGTCGCTACCGAGGGCCGTCAGCGTCGTGTCGACGAAGTCGAGGATGAGCCGGTCGGGGACCGCGCCCGCGACCGGGGCGCCCGAGATGGGCGCCTCCACGTAGAACTCGTCGATCATGGGCCCGTCGCGCAGGAAGACGAGACCGTCGGGCGCGCCGGCCGGATAATCCCCGAGCGAGATGGACACGTCCGTCGCGGCGAGGTCGTAGCGACCGACCTCCGGAGAGGGTTCGCCGTCCGCGACGCCGGGGTCGATGCGGACGGAGCCGGTCACCTCCTCTCCGACCTCGAAGGTCCCGTCGTCGAGGGCGGGATCCACGAAGGTGATGGTCCCGGAGAACGTGAGGCGGTAGGACGCCTCGCCGGCGCGGGCGCCAGCCGGGGCGAAGCTCGCGGCCGCGGTCGCGAGCAGGGCGAGGCAGAGGAGCAGTCGGATCACGAGAGACCTCCGGATCGATGGGTTTGTGGGCGCGTCGCCGCGCTCGCGTCATCGCGCGGCCGGACGGACGGGTCTCGACCTCGACGCCGCCGATCGAGACCGTGAAGTCGGCGGTGACCCGGGACCGAGCTTCCGCCACCGCCGCCTCGGAGGCCTTACGGCCCGCCTACCCTTTCCTTACCAACGAGAACGCGTCCGATCGCGAGGGGCCGGACCTCCGGGAGCTGGGCGGCCTGGCCGCGCGCGGAGGCGGCTTATACTCGGGCCCGTGGAAGCGCCCCCGCCCGGCTCGAGCCTCGAGAGCGGCGCGGCGTGGCGCGAGTTCTGCGCGCGCCTCGCGGCGCTCGGCGACCGCATTCTCGGCCCGGACTTCCCCGGCGATCCCCGCGCGCGCGCCGAGGGCTTCCGCGCGCTCACCCGGCTCCTCGTCTACGCCGTGCAGCTCGAGATGGAGTGTGGCGATCCCGCGTTCCCCGTGCTCTATCGCTACGAGGACCCGCGGACGCCCTGGGGCGGGCCGAACCCCGACAACGTCTACCTCCGCGCGACGATCGACCCCGCGGCGACGTACCGCGTGACGGGGAACGTCGCCGGCGTGCGCTCCGCGCTCTTCTCGCTCCACGAGGGCGACATGCAGCTCGGTGAGTACGGCGTCTACGGCGAGCGCTCGCTCGACGCGCTCGCGGTGGGGCCGGACGGGCGGCTCCAGATCGTGCTCTCCCCCGACCCGCATGCGGGCAACTGGATTCCGATGGATCCGAAGGCGCGGCTCTTCATGATCCGCGTGTACGTCGCCGACTGGGAGCGCGACGCCGTGCCCGGCTTCGACATCGTGCGCTCCGGCGCGGAGGGCGTGCCACCGCCGCCGCTCACCCCCGCGGCCGTCGAGCGCGCGCTCGCCCGCGCCGCGACCTGGGTGGAGAAGACGGTCTGCTTCTGGAACGCGTACGTGGCGAAGGCCGCGGCGCGGACGCCGCCGAACTGCGCGGCCCCGCCGCGCTCGGCGCCGGGCGGCGCCGACCTCATCCGCTACGGAAGCTGCTTCTGGGATCTGGGCCCGGACGAAGCGCTCCTGCTCGAGTGCGCCGCCCCGCCGGCCGACTACTTCGGCTTCACGATCCACACGCTGGCGTGGTTCGAGTCGGGCGACTTCGCGAGCCGTCAGACGAGCCTGAACGGCGCGCAGCTCCACGCCGACGACGACGGGCGCTTCCGCATCGTGCTCGCGCACCGCGACCCGGGCGTCCCGAACTGGATCGACACCGAGGAGCGCAAGCAGGGGATGCTCACCTACCGGTTCATCGGTACGCGGGGCGAGCCCGAGCTCGCGGCGCGCGTCGTGAGGCTCCGCGAGCTCGCCGCAGCACTCCCCGCCGGCCATCCGCGCGTCGCGCCCACCGCGCGCGCCGAAGCCCTCGCGCGCCGGCGCGCCGCGCTCTGGGCGCGGTACCGCTAGTGGCGTGGCGCCCGCCGGCGCGGCCGGTCTGGCTCGAGCGACTGATCGCGCACGGGGCGGCCGCGGGCGGAGCCGAGCGCCTCGTGTCCCTCGACGGCGAAGCGCTCGTCGCGGAGGCGGCGCGCTCGACCGGCCTCGACGACTTCGGCGGCGAAGCGTGGCGCCTACCGTACGGCGTGCTGGTCGACGCGCTCGAGAAGGAGTCGCGCCTCCACCTCGGCGGCCGCCTCGTCGCACGCACCGAGCTCCTGCGCTCGCTCCGCAACCGGCTCCGGCTCGCGGAGCTCTGGAAGCGGCGGCCGGACATCCTCGCGGCGCCGCTCGAGCCGCCGATCTTCGTGGTCGGCGCACCGCGGAGCGGAACCTCGATCCTCCACGAGCTCCTTGCGTGCGATCCGGAGACCCGCGCGCCGGCGATGTGGGAGATGCTGCACCCGGTCGAGTCGCTCGCGGACGAGAGCGCGCTGCCGATCGCCGACGCGACGGTGCGGTTCTGGCACGACCTCCAGCCCGAGTACGAGTCGATGCACGCGAACTCGGGCGCGCTCCCGAACGAGTGCATCTTCATCACGATGAACGAGTTCCTCTCCGACCAATGGAGCGGTTGCCACGTCGTGCCGAGCTACGACGCGCACCTGCGCCGCGCCGACCACCGGGACGCCTACCGCTTCCATCGCCGCGTCCTGCTGACGCTCCAGCAGCGCGCGCGCGGGCGGCGCTGGGTGCTGAAGGCGCCGAGTCACCTGGGTCAGCTGCGCGCGCTCTTCGCGGTCTACCCGGAGGCGAACGTCGTGCACATCCACCGCGATCCCGCGAAGTGCCTGCCTTCGGCGCTGAGCCTCATGGGAACGCTCAAGTGGATGCGCTGCGAGGAGGTCGACCTCGCGCCCGCGGTCGCCGGCCTCCCGCGCGGCTACGCCGCCATGTTCAAGTACGAAATCGAGCAGCGCGCGGCCGGCGCGCTCCCCGACGAGCGGTTCGTCGACCTCCGCTACCACGACCTGATGCGCGACCCGATCGGCACGATCGCGGCGCTCTACGACCGGCTCGGGCTCGCGCTCCGCGAGCCCGCCCGGCGCGCGATGCTCGAGCACCTCGCGGCCCGGCCGCAGGGCGCGCACGGCCCGCACCGCTACGCCCTCGCCGACTTCGGGCTCGAGGCCGGCCCGCTCCGCGAGGCGTTCCGGTTCTACACCGAGCACTACGGGATTCCCGAGGAGACCTGACCGAAAGCGCAGCGCGCCTGCGCTCCGCGTTTCGGGCGGTCGCGCCGGCCACGCAGCCGCGGATCGGGCACATTCCCCGTCTTGCGCCCGAGGAGCCCCCGATGAACGAGAACGAGACCCGCGCCGTGCTCACCGTCAGCCTGCTCGCCGCCTTCGCCGACGGGCAGAAGCACGAGCGCGAGCGCTCCGAGATCCGCCGCATCGCCGAGGGGCTGTCGCAGTCCGGCGGGGTGCACCTGCCGACGCTCTACCAGGACGTGCTGCTGAAGCGCGTCACGCTCGCCGGCGTGGCCCCCGCGCTGGAGGGCGACGAGGCGCGCCAGCTCGCCTACGAGATGGCGGTCTGCGTGTGCGACGCCGACGGGGCGCTGTCGGAGGCGGAGAGCGCCTTCCTCGCCGCCCTGGCGCGCGAGCTCGGCCTCGACGCCGGCACGGCCGAGCAGTTCCGCGACAGGGCCGAGGCGCTGGCTGCCGCCCCGCTCGCCGAGCCGGTGCCGGATTCCGCGCCGGCCCCCCCGGCCGCGGCGCCGGCGCCGACCGCGGCCGGCGAGGCGGAGCGCGACCAGAGCATTCTCGAGACCGCCATCCTCGCCGGCGCGCTCGAGCTGCTCCCCGAGACGCTCTCGACCCTGGCCATCATCCCGCTGCAGATGCGCCTCGTCTACCGCATCGGCCAGAGCTACGGCTACTCGCTCGACAGCGGCCACGCGAAGGACTTCCTCGCCGCCCTGGGCGTCGGCCTGACTTCGCAGTATCTGGAGCAGGCCGGCCGCAAGCTGATCGGCGGACTGCTGCGCCGCGCGGGCGGCGGCCTGCTCGGCGGGATGGGCAAGCAGGCGGTGAGCTCGGGGGCGAGCTTCGCCTCCACCTGGGCGATCGGCCACGTCGCCAAGCGCTACTACGCGGGCGGGCGCACGCTCTCCGCGCAGATGCTCCGCGAGACGTTCGCCCAGATGTCGCGAGAGGCGCAAGGGCTGCAGCAGGAGTACCTGCCCCGCATGCGCGAGCAGGCGCGCACGCTGGATCCCGCCAGGGTGATGGCGCTGGTGCGCGGCCGCTGAGCACGCGGAGCCGGGAGGCGCGCATCGGGCACCCGCAGCCAGGCGGGGCCCAGCGGGCGGCGCGAGGCAGCTGGGCGCTGCCCGCCCCTCAATCGCGGGAGGCGGGCTGCCGATTAGAGGCCCGCCGCTGCGGGGAGGTTCGTGGACGTGGGCAACTGGGGCAAGCGCACCGGCGACATCATGATGGGCATGGGCAAGCTGCTCTACAACTTCACGACCTGGAGCTTCAGCGAGCTCGGCGCGGGCGTCTACCGGACCCCCTGCGACGACGCCGAGGAATTCCCCGAGTGCGCGGTGCACACCGCGCACGGCTTCCTCGTGACGGCGCGCTGAGATGAGACGACCCGGTCCGATTCGTGTTCAGGCCACGTTGCTCGCCTCGTGGATGCTCCTCGTCGCCGCCCCCGCGCTCGCCGCCGACTATTGCCTCTCCCTGCTCGGCGGCGGCAACGTGTACGTCGGCAAGAAGTTCAAGCTTCCCAAAAAGGGGAAATGCGCGGTCTGGAGCGGATTCTGCTCGAACCTCTGTTCGGCCAACGTTCAGACTGGAACGGCTTGCACGTCGGCGGACGGGACCCAGGCCTACTTCCAGATCACGACGGCGTACATCGGCTCGTCGAGCCGGGAGAGCGCGTCGATCGATCTCCAGCTGGAGACGCAGAGCGGCGATGCGAGCGTGCTCACGTACACGACCGGCGGGAACGCGAGCTTCGAGAGCGCCGTGACCGGCGCCAGGTGCAACGTCCCGGTTCCGTGACCGCGTGAGTCGCGCGGCGCGCCACGTCTTCCCCCAGCGCGTCAGCCCAGCACGCGCGAGACCAGCCACTCCACGAGGGCGCCCGCGATCCAGGATCCGAGCGGCAGTGCGAGGAACACGGTCAATCGGACGAACGTCCCGAGGCCGAACGGCCACTCGCCGACGCCGGCGATCCGGGCTTCGAAGGCGAGCAGGTCGCCCAGACGCGTCGCGTCGTCTGCAGCCGTTGCGTCCCGGGCGAGCGCCGCGCGGCGCGAGCGCGCGATCGCCGCGCGCACCGCGAGCAGCTCGGCGTCCTTTGCAGCGCGGATCGCGCGATGCACGCCGCGCACCGGCAGCAGGACCGAGAACGCTCCCACGGCGCCGACGATGACCATCGTGATGAGCGCCACGGGAAGCGTGAGCTCGTCGCTGGCCATCGCAGCGATCATCGACGCGGCGAGGGCGAACGCGAGGGCGCTCCGCAGGCCGATGCGCGCGAGCGGTGCGAGGCCGCGCAGGTCGAGGAGGTCGATGCGCGCCACACGCTCGGACAGCCGCGATACGCGCTGCGAGCTTCCGATGACCACGACGACGAGCCGGATCGAGAGCGTCCAGATCGTCACGTCGCGGAGGAAACGCCAGAGGCGGTCGTCCAGCGCAGAGTGACCTGGCGGAAGCAGTGCATTCACGAGCAAGTGGACGACGATGCCCACCGCGACGCCTCCGGCGCCCGCGACGAAGAGCGCCAACGGTGAGAAGAGGCCGATGCCCGCCCGCTCGGCGGCCAGTTCGGACGGCTCGATCGCCAGAACGGGCGCGAGAGTGTCGAGGTCGCGCCGCATGTTGCGTACGATCCAACCGCCGCACGCGAAGACGTAGCCGAGGATGACCGCGAACACGATCTCGAGACGCCAGGGCGTCCGCCAGAACGGCTCGCCGTCCACCGCAAGTCCGCGCCAGGCCCCCGTCGCGTTGTGCCACGCCGTGCAGAGCACCAGGACGATCAGGGTGGCGACGATCCACACGAAGAGCGAGGGCAGTCGCGTCGCCTCCGCCAGGCGATGTTCGATCGGGCGCACGCGCGCGCCTTCGGCACCGGTCGCGGCCACCACTCCTTCCCCCTTTTGCTCCCCCATCGCGCCCCAAGATGCCGCGCACCCGAGACGAAGTCTCCCATTTGGTGCAGGACGCGGTGCCAGCCGGGCCACGACGACGGGCCCGACCCGAGCCGCGCGGCGTTCGCTAGGGTCACGAGGCGCGGGGGCCGGCAGCACGGAGCGGAACGATGGCGGTCAGCCGGACGGCCCAGTACGTCGCCTTGTACCGAGCCCTCGAGAGCCTCGAGCCCCCGGCCCGGCGTCTCTTCGAGGACCCGTTCGCGCGTCGCTTCCTGCCGCGCGACCTCGACCTCGCGGTCGGGCTGGCGCGCAGTCGCTGGCTGCGGCGGGCGCTCCTCCGCTACGCGGACCGGCGCGCGCCGGGCGCGCGGACGTCGGCGATCGCGCGCACGGCGCTCCTCGACGACGTGGTCCGGCGCGCGGTCGCGGACGGCGTGCGGCAGGTGGTCCTCCTGGGCGCCGGCTTCGACTGCCGCGCGCAGCGGATGCCGGAGCTCGCCGAGGCGCGCGTCTTCGAGGTCGACCGCGCGGACACCCAGCGCTACAAGCGGGCGCGGCTGCCCGAGGCGGCGCAGACGCCCACCTACGTCGCGGTCGACTTCCTGCGCGACGACGTCGGCGAGCGCCTAGGCGCCGCCGGCTGGCGCGGGGACGAGCAGACGCTCGTGCTCTGGGAGGGCGTCACGAACTACCTCACCGAGCCCGCCGTCGAGCGCGTGCTGCGCTTCGTGGGCGCAATGGCGCCCGGCAGCGCGCTCGCCTTCACGTACGTCCACCGCGGCGTCATCGACGGGAGCGTGCCGTTCGAGGGCGGCGCGCAGATCCGCGCCAACGTCGAGCGCCTGGGCGAGCCGTGGACCTTCGGCCTGGCGCCGGAGGAGGTCGCCGGGTTCGTCGCGCGCGCGGGACTGGCCCTGCGCGAGGACCACGGGGCCGACGAGTACCGGCGCCGCTACCTGGGCGACCGCGGGCACCCCGGCTACGCGTTCTACCGCCTCGCGATCGCCGGCGTCCCGAACCCGTGAGCGCGCCGGTCCCCTGGCCCGCGTTGACGCCGGCCGCGCCGTTCCCGGCTGCCCGGTGATTGTGAATCCCCGCCTGGGCCTCCAGGATGGCCGGCGGGAGCCTATGCGGCCCGTGCCTCAGCGCACGGGGTAGGCGGACGCCCCTCCGAAGCCCGGCACGAACACCGTCTTGCCGCGAATGGCGGCGGAAAGGCCTCCCGTCGTCGAGTCCCATGCCACGCTCCCGTCGCGGGTGTCGAGGCCGAACACGCCAGCGGAAGTCCCGACCACCGCGCGGCGGCCTTTCACCGCGAACGACGTGCTGACGAAGCCGATGCTGACGCCGAGGGGAGTGTCCCACTGGACCTGGCCCGTCTTCGCCCGGTAGGAGCGCACCACGTAGTCGGGGTTGCTGAAGCCGAGCGAGACGACGCTGGCGCCGCTCGCGACGAGCTCGTCCACGGCCTGGCTGCCCTCCTGCGCGGGAGACTGGCTCCAGAGTCGCGACCCGTCCGCGAGGTCGTAGGCGATCACCAGCTCGTCGGCATCACCGCCGTCGGGCGTCTGCGCACCGCCCACGAAGAGCCGCTGCCCCTGGATCGCCGCCGCCTGGCCGGCATCCACGAGCCCGGCCTCGTCATGCACGTCGTCGAAGCGAAGGTCGCCGGTCAGCGCGTCGTACACCCGTACCACGAGGTCATAGTCGCCCGCCCCCTCGCTTCCTTGCTGCGAGCCGACGACGGCCACACTGCGCCCGCCCGCGGCGAGAGCGCCGAGGAAGGGGTTCTCCGCCCCTGGACCGTACGTCCTCTCCCAGAGCTGCGCGCCGGTGAAGAGGTCGTAGGCGCGCAGCAGGATGCTCTTCGGCCCTCCGAAGGTTCCGACCGTCGTCGACGCGTACGCGACGTCGCCGATCGCGCCGACCTCCGTGAGGAAGCCGTTCGGGATCTGTTTGCTCCAGAGCAGCGTCCCGGTCCTCTGGTCGTAGGCCCGCACCGCACCTTCCGTCGCCGGCCCTGCCACCTCGCGAAAGCCGCCCGCGAGCACGACGCCCTGGGCCAGCGCGAGATCCCGCAGCAGGGACTCGGAGGACGCGCCCCCGGTGCTCCCCGTGGCCGGATCTCCCTCCGCGAGCCAGGCCAGCGCGCCCGTTCGAGCGTCGAGGGCGGCGATGATCGCGCGCTGGATGCGGTTCTCCTCGTCGATCACCTCCGCACCCGCGACGAAGACCTGATTTCCCCTGGCCGCGGCCGCGGACAGCCACACGTTGCGCTCCTCGATCGGCACCTGCCAGAGCGTCGCGCGCTCGGCGCCCGCCGCGACGGCGACGAAGAGCATCGCGATGGTCAGCAGCCCGCGGGCTCCCGGTACGAATGCGAAATGACGAAGCATGGCCTGGTCTCCTCTCGGCTCCCGTAGGACGCGGGGCCAGGATCCGCGACGCGTGCCCTGCTCGCGTGACCGATTCCTTACCGATTCCGAACCATCACCGAAGGGAGCGCAACCCCCCGTTCCAGCGGCGATTCCCCGAGCCCGGGAGCGGTAAGGAATCGGTAGGCCGGCGGTAACGGCGCCCGGCCCGCCCAGCCGTAGGGTGGGGCGTGCGCCTCGTCGTTGCGAGGCCGCGAGGAGCCCGTCTTTGAGCGACGAACGGCTGCAGCGACGGGACGAGAACCGGATCGGGTGCGCCGTCTCGGCGATTCGCCGCGAATCGCCGTCGCATTGCGGGGAGTGCCGCGCGGAGTGCTCGCCCCGCGCGCGCTTCTGCGAGCACTGCGGAGCGGCGCGCACGCGCCGCTGCAGCGGGTGCGGCTTCGCAGGAAGCCAAGGGGCGCGCTTCTGCCCGGATTGCGGAGCGCAAATCGAAGACGAGGAAGAGCGCACGCTCGCCGCCGAGCCCGAAGCCGGCGAGCGCCGCCAGGTGACGATCCTGTTCTGCGACCTGGTCGAGTCCACGGAGCTCGCCGCGCGCCTCGATCCCGAGGACTGGAAGGACGTGCTGAGCGCCTTTCAGTCGCGCGCCGGGGAGGTGATCGCCCGCTACGGCGGGCACGTGGCGCAGTACCTCGGCGATGGGATCCTGGTGTACTTCGGCTGGCCGAAGACCTGGGACGACGCGGCCGAGCGCGCGGTGCGCGCCGGCCTCGCCCTCGTGGACGCCGCCGACGCGCTGCGCGCCGAGGGGCTCCCGCTCGCCGTGCGCGTCGGCCTCCACACGGGCCCGGTCGTGGTGAGCGCGCTCGGCCGCGAGGGGCGGAGCGACACGCTCGCGCTCGGCGACGTGCCCCACCTCGCGGCCCGCATCCAGAACGCCGCCGCTCCCGGAACGGTCGTCGTGAGCGCCGCCACGCAGCGGCTCGTCGCCGGGATGTTCGTGGTGGAGGAGCGCGGAGCCCCGGGCCTGCTCGGCGTGCGGCAGCCGCTCGTGCTCTACCGGGTCGTCCGGCCGAGCGGCGTGCGCAGTCGTCTCGACGCCGCGGTGGGGCGCCTCACGCGCTTCGTCGGGCGCGAGGTCGAGCTGGCGACGCTCTTCGAGCGTTGGGAGCGCGCCCAGGACGGCGAGGGCCAGAACGTGCTCGTGCTCGGCGAAGCGGGGGTCGGGAAGTCGCGGCTCGCCTACGAGCTGCGCGAGCGGCTCAGCGACGCGCCCCACACCTGGCTCGAGTGCGGCGCATCGCCGTACACCCGGAGCACGCCCTTCCACCCGGTGATCGCGCTACTCTCCCGGGCGCTCTGCTTCGACCCGGGTGCCACCGAGAGCGCGAAGCTCGAGCGCCTGCACCACGGCCTCGGCCGGCTCGCCTCTCCCGAGGCCGTGGCGCTCGTCGCGGACCTGCTGGGGCTCCCCTCACCGGGGGCGCTCGCGGTGGGGCCGGACCTGCAGCGCCGCAAGACGATCGATCTGCTGACGCGGTGGTGCCTCGCCCAGAGCGAGGCGCAGCCCCTCGTGCTCGCGTTCGAGGACCTGCACTGGTGCGACGCCTCGTCCCTCGAAGTCCTGGGGCGCCTGGTCGCCCAGAGCGCGACGGCGCGACTCGTCCTGCTCATGACGGCGCGGCCCGAGTTCGCGGCTTCGTGGCCGCCGCGTGAGAACACGACGACGCTGTCGCTCGCGCGGCTCACCAGGCGACATGCGCGCGACATGATCGCCGCGCTCCGAGGCAACGCGCTCCCTCCCGAGACCCTCGACGCCCTCGTCGACCGCGCCGGCGGCGTTCCGCTCTTCCTCGAGGAGCTGACGAAGTCGCTGGTCCAGCCCGGCGCGGGCCAGGGCATCGAGGCGATCCCGGCGACCCTGGCGGACTCGCTGATGGCGCGCCTCGACCGCCTGCCCTCCGCCAAGGAGGTTGCGCAGCGCGCGGCGGTGCTGGGGCGCGAGCTCGACTATCCGCTGATCGCGGCCATCTCCGGCCTCGACGAGGCGCCGCTGCGCCAGAGCCTGGATCGCCTCGTGGAGGCGGAGATCCTGTTCGTGCGGGGCGAGCCCCCCGACGCGACCTACACCTTCAAGCACGCCCTGGTGCAGGAGGCGGCCCGCGAGTCGCTGCTGAAGCGCACGCGCCAGCAGCTCCACGGACGCGTCGTGGACGTGCTGGTCGATCGGTTCCCTGCGCGTGCCGAGGCCGAGCCCGAACGCGTGGCGCGGCACGCGGAGGCGGCGGGACGGATCGAGGACGCCATCGCCTTCTACCGGCGCGCGGGAGAGCGAGCGCAGGCGCGCTCCGCCCACGAGGAGGCGATCCGCCACTTCGAGCAGGCCGTCGAGCTCCTCGCGACCCGGCCCGCGTCTCGCGAGCGCGACGTCCTCGAAGCCTCGATCCAGCTCATCCTCGCCGAGTCTCGCGCCGTGGCCCTCGGGTACACGAGCCCCGCGGTGGAGGCGGCCCACGCGCGCGCGCGCGAGCTGTGCGAGGCGACGGGAGACACGCGCCGGCTGGGCTTCGCCCTGAGCGGCCTCGCGGTGTTCGCGTACAACTCGGGAAGGGCCACCGACGCCGAGGCCTTCGCGGCGCGCGCCCTCGAGATCGCCGAGGAGACCGGCGACGCCGATCTCCGCCTGCGCGCCCACTGCGGGCTCGGGCTCATCGAGTGCTACCGGGGTCGCTTCGCGTCGTCGCTCGCCCAGCTCGAGGGCGCGATTGCGCTGCATCGCGCCGGCGCGCGGCCGGCGGGGCCGTGCGCCACCGGCGATCCGGGCGTCCGCGCGCTCTCCGCGAGCGCGTGGGTGATCTTCGCGCTCGGGTTCCCGGATCGCGCCCTCGCTCGCGCGCGGGAAGGCGTCGCCCGCGCGCGAGAGATCGCCCATCCGTTCAACGTGGCCCACGCGCTGCTCTTCGAGACCGTCGCGCATACCCTCCGCCGAGACGTCGCCGCCCAGCGCGAGGGCGCCGCCCGGGTGATCGCCCTCGCGGAGACGCACGCCTTCCCGTTCTGGAAGGGCGTCGGGCTCACCTTCCTGGGCTCCGCGCGGGTGGCCGAGGGCGATCGGGCGGGGATCGACGACGTGCGCGCCGGGCTGGCCATGACCGCGGCGACGGGGACCCGCGGCGGCGCGCCCCTCATGCTCGCGCAGCTCGCGGAGGCGACCCTCGCCGCCGGGCTGCTCGAAGACGCGCGCGGCGCGGCGCGCGCCGGCCTGGCGCTCGCCGCCGAGACCGGCCAACTCTTCTACGACTCCTCCTTCCACTGGCTCGAGGCGCGAATCCTGCTCGCGGGCGGAGGCGACGTCGACGAAGCGGAGATCCTGCTCCGCCGCGCGGTCTCCATCGCGCGCGATCAGGGTGCGAGGTCCTTCGAGCTGCGCGCCGCGACGAGCCTCGCGCGCCTGCTGCGGGATCGCCGCCAGCCGGACGAGGCGCGCGCGCTGCTCGCGCCGATCCTCGACTGGTTCACCGAGGGCTTCGACACGCCGGATCTCGCCGCGGCGAAGTCCCTGCTCGAATCGCTCCGCTGACGTCGGCCGCCGCTCGGGCAACGCCGCCCGCACCAGGCGGACGCGGCCCGCTAGCGCTCCGCGCTCACTTCGGCGCGAAGCGCTGGCCGCCGTCGAGGCGGATGGTGGAGCCGTTCAGCATCGAGGTCTCGAAGATCGCCTGGGCCATGCGCGCGTACTCCTCCGGGCGGCCCATGCGCTTCGGGAAGGCGGCGTCCTTGGTGAGCGCGTCCTCCATGGCCTGGGGGATGCCGCGCGTCAGGCCGGTGTGGAAAAGACTCGGCGCGATCGTCATCACGCGGATGCCGAGGCTGCCGAGGTCGCGCGCCATCGTGAAGGTCATGCCCGCGATGCCCGCCTTGGCGGCGGTGTAGGCGACCTGGCCGATCTGCCCCTCGAAGGCCGCGATCGAGGCCGTCATCAGGATGACGCCGCGCTCGCCGTTCGGGTCGGGGTCGTTGCGGCTCATGCGCTCGGCGGAGAGGCGCGCGACGTTGAAGCTCGCGGTCAGGTTGAGGTCGACCACGCGCCGGAAGGCGTCGAGCGGGTGTGGCCCGTCCTTCGCGAGCGTGCGCTTGGCGATGCCGCCGCCGGCGGTATTCACGCTGAAGTGGAGCGCGCCGAGCGCGTCGGCTGCGCGCGCGATCGCGTCTTCGGTGCCCGCGAAGTCGGTGACGTCGCAGGGATAGAAGCGGGTGCCGCCGCCGATCTCGGCCGCGGCCTCCTCGCCCTTCGAGCTGGGCAGGTCGAGGATCGCGACGCGCGCGCCCTCGCGCACCAGCATTTCCGCCGTGGCGCGCGCCATGCCCGACGCGCCGCCCACCACCATCGCCGCCTTGCCCGAGATCTGCATGGGTCTCCTACGTCCTGGTGATCAACAGGCAGCCGCCGAGCGGCCCGCCTCCCGCGGCCGCGACCGCGACCTCGGGGGCACCCGCCACCTGGCGCTCGCCCCCCTCGCCCCAGAGCTGCACGCACGCTTCGTGCAGGTAACCGTAGCCGTGCAGGCGCCCCGCCGAGAGCTGGCCGCCGTGCGTGTTGAGGGGGAGCTCGCCGTCGAGGGCGATGCGCGCGCCGCCCTCGATGAAGGGCCCGCTCTCGCCCTTGCCGCAGAAGCCGAGCGCCTCGAGCCAGGCCATGGCGATGAAGCTGAAGCCGTCGTAGCACTCGGCCACGTCGACGTCGGCGGGGCGCAGGTCGGTGCGGCTCCACATCATCTTCGCGGCGTCGCGCAGGGCCATCGTGGTGAGGTCGTCGAACTGGTCCCAGGACGGGCGCCCGTGGAGGGCGGCGCCGACGGCCTCGACGCGCAGCGGGCGCTTGCGCAGGTCGCGTGCGGCGTCGACGTGGGAGAGCACGAAGGCGGTCGCCCCGTCCACCGGCACGTCGCAGTCGTACAGGCAGAACGGCGTGCTGATCCAGCGCGCGGCCAGGTAGTCGTCGAGCGTCAGCGGATCGCGATAGATCGCCTTCGGGTTCTTCGCGGCGTTCCTGCGCGCGTTGAGCGCGATCCAGGCCATCTGCTCGCGCGTGGTGCCGAACTCGAGGAAGTGGCGCTGCGCGAACATCGCGATCCAACAGGCGGCGGAGGCCGCGCCGTAGGGCAGCGTCCACTGCAGCATGCCGGACGCGCGCGGCATGCCGCCGCGGCCGCCGCCGGTGCCGATGCCCGCCCGCGGTCCGGCCCCCTGCGCGCTCGACTCGAACACGCTGCGGAAGCAGAGCACGTGGCGGGCGTAGCCGGCGGCGATCGCGGCGCAGGCGGTGATCACCGAGCCGAGCTGGCCGGAGGTTTCGGGCCCTCCCGCCCACCAGTTGAGGTCGAGGCGCAGCGCCTCCTGCACCTCCGTGACGCCGGCGCCGCTGAAGCCCGGCGCGGCCTGCATCGCGCCCGGGTAGGTGGCCACACCGTCGATGTCCGCGCGCGACAGGCCGGCGTCCGCGATCGCCGCGAGGCAGGCGTCGAGCGTGAGGCCGAGCGGATCGCGCCCGAGCCGTCGCCCGACGTCCGACTGCCCGATGCCGGTGATCGCGGCCTTGCGCTCCAGGATCTCCACGCGTCAGCCCCGGACCGGCTCGAACAGGGGCAGGAAGACGCCTTCGTCGCGCTCCTCGAAGAGCACGCGCACGGGCAGGTCCATGCGCAGCTCTTCGGGCGTGCAGTTCACGAGGTTCGTCGTGACGCGCAGGCCGCGCTGCTCCTCGATCTCGACGATCGCGATCAAGTACGGCGGATCGAAGCCGGGGATCCAGGGATGATGGTTCACCGTCCAGGTGAGCAGCCGCGCGCGCCCCGAAACGGCCGCCGGCGCCAGCTGCCTGGAGAGGCAGCCCGGGCAGACCGGAGAGGGCGGATGCACCCAGGTGCCGCACTCGCCGCAGCGCAGGAAGCAGAGCTCGCCGCGGGCGCCGCCCTTCCAGTAGTGCTCGTTCTCGGGCGTCAGCTGCGGCAGCACCCGGAACGGTCGCTTTGCCTCGCTCACGCGTGCGCTCCGGCCCCCGCCTACTTCTTCTGCGCCTGGGCGCGCGCGAAGCGCTCCAGCATCGCGCGCCGGGCCGCCTCCTGGTCGACGCCCTGGCCGTCGCGGAAGGGTACCGCGTAGGCGCCCACCATCTGCTTCATGATGTCGCCGATCGTACAGTAGCCGCTCTGGTAGTCCGACGGCTTCTTGCCGCCCTTGCCGCCCGACGGGTTCACGTCGACGTGCTTCGCCTTCGCGCGCAGCGCGCCGACCGTGGCCTGCTCGCGCGGTACGTGCTCGAAGGGGTCGTAACGGAAGTGGCGCATGGTGTTGCCGTGGGTGATCGCATCGACCTCGGCCTTCGGGAGGTCCTTCACGCTCTCCCACAACACCTCCGGCGAACGCGGCCAGGTGCTGTCGCTGTGCGGGTAGTCGCACTCCCAGGTGATGGTGTCGACCCCGATCGCGTCGCGGTTGCGCACGCCGGTCGGGTCGTCGATGAAGCATGTCACCACGTGCTCGCGGAACAGATCGCTCGGCAGGCGCCCACCGAAGCTGTTGTGCGTCCAGGCGTGGTGGTGCTTGTAGACGTAGTCCGCGCGCTCGAGGAAGTACGGGATCCAGCCGATGCCGCCTTCGCTGAGCGCGAAGCGCAGGTTCTGGTAGCGCGGCAGGAACTTCGAGTAGGTGATCTCGTTGGCGAAGTTGAAGAGCGTGATCGGCGTGCCGGTGATCATGATCTCGACCGGCGCCGACTGGTCCTGGAGATTCATGCCGGTTCCCGAGCCGATGTGGACGCAGAGCACCGTGCCCGTCTCGTCGCAGGCGCGCCAGATCGGCTCCCAGTAGTCGCTGTGCAGCGACGGGTAGCCGAGCCCGTTCGGCGCGTCCGGAAAGGTCATGGCGTGGCAGCCCTTCTTCGCGACGCGGTGGATCTCCTCGGCGGTGACCTTCGGGTCCCACAGCATCGGCATCGCCAGCGGGATGAAGCGGCCGGGCGCGCCGCCGCACCACTCGTCGATGTGCCAGTCGTTGTAGGCCTCGGCCATCACCCGCGCGAGCTGCTTGTCTTCGCAGCGCGAGAACAGCTCTCCAGTAAAGCCCGTCATGGACGCGAAGCACATCGAGCCGAGCACGCCGTTCGCGTTCATGTCGTCGAGGCGCGCCTGGAGGTTCCAGCACCCTCTGCGGAGCTGACCGAGCGCGGTGGGCTCCATGCCGTACTCGTCCGGCGGCCGGCCGGCGACAGCGTTCAGCCCGACGTTCGGGACCTGCTGGTTCTCGAAGAACCAGGCGTCCGTCCCATCCTCCTTGGTGAGCAGGCGCGGCGCGCGATCCTTCCACTTCGCCGGCACGTGACGCTCGAACATGTCGGGCGGCTCGCAGACGTGATCGTCGATCGAAACGAGGATCATGTCGTTCATCTGCATGCTGGGGCTCTCCTTCGCTCGCCGGCCGGGTCGTCGCGCGGATTCGGAGTATCTGACGGATCGTCAGATCCGTCAACCGGCGAAGCGCCCGGTTTTCATCGCCCCAGCGCGGCGACGGCGCCGCCGTCGACGAGCAGATCGGCGCCCGTCACGAACCGCGCCGCGTCCGAGCAGAGGAAGACGATGACCGAGGCCAGCTCCTCGGCCGTACCGGGGCGGCCGAGGGCGCTCGCCTTCACGATTCCGAGCGAGGCATTCCCCGACGCCATCTCCAGCGCGCCCATCGGCGTGGCGATCACGCCGGGCGACACCGAGACGATCCGCGCCCCGCGGCGTCCATACTCGCCGGCCAACCGGCGCACCATGCGGATGACGCCGCGCTTGGCGAGCACGTAGGCGAACCCTGGATCGTCGGTCAGCGTGAGCACGGCGTCGTTCAGCGGGTCGTCGAGCAAGGCGAGCGTCTCCGCCGGGAAGTCGCCGAAGTGCCCCGCCATCGAGGCCACGCACACCACCACGCTGCCCTCGCCGACGAGCGGGTCGAACGCAGCGAGCGCCCGGGCCATGCCCGCAAGGTCGACGTCGAGGATCGTGCGCGCATCGGCCATCGCCGGCGACACGCCGGCGCTGATCACCAGCGCACCCAGCCGATCGACACGAGCCGCCACGGCGTCGAGCGACGCCTGATCCGTGAGGTCGCAGAACACGTGGCCAGCGGCTCGGTCGGCGACGAGCGTGTCCCCACCGAGCCGGACCGCCGTGGCGGCGCCGATGCCCGACCCACCGCCGATCACCACGTTCATCGATCCGTCCTTCGTCGGTCGGGGCGCAGCCCGCGATGCGCCAGGTGGACTACGGTACGGAAGATCTCTCTTCTCGTCAGACGCATGGATCATTCTCCCCGGGGACCGCCGGAGTTTTGCGTGTTAGATTCCCGCCGCTGGCGGCCCCGTACCCTGCGCCACACCTCGCGGTCGGGATGCCGGCTGGCACACGGTCCTCAGCACGGGCCTCAGGATTGGAAGCTCCCCAGTGACGCACAGATGGGCGAGGGTCCTACATGGAGCACTCGGCGCGGTGGCCTTCGCGGCGGGTCTCGCGGCGGTCTGGATCACGCTGAACGGGTTGGTGTCGCCCACGCCCGCCGACGGAATTTCGAAGGTCGAATGGCTGCGCGAGCACGGGGCCTCCTTCGACACGCTCTTTCTCGGGTCGAGCCTCACGGCGCGGCAGATGGTGCCCACCGTCTTCGACGCCACGATGGAGGAGCTCGGCTCTCCGACCCGCTCGTTCAATCTCGGTCTCCCCGGGATGCTGCCCCCCGAAGACACCTATGTCCTGGAGCTCGCCCTGAAGGACCGCGAGGCGCCCCTGCGCTTCGGCCTCGTCGAGTGCGAGGGGCTGCGCCTCGGAGTTCGTCGCCGGGACCGCTTCACCTCGCGGGCCGTCTACTGGCACGACACGGCTCGCATGCGGGTGTTGTGGAACCGGTTCTGGGTACCCCCGAGCCTGGCCAGCGAGGGAGCTGCCGGGCCCCCGCCGCCGCAACGCGACTTCAGGCACCTGCGGAGCCACGCCCAGCACTGGCTCTGGAATACCACCCGTCTGGGGCGAGGGGCCGAGGGCCTGAAGCTGGCGCTAGCGAGCCCCAAGGACCGCCAGCGCGCGCGGGAGCGCGAAGAGCGCCAGCTCGGTCCGGACGGCGACGGGTACCGGCCGACCGTCCCTCACTCCCTCGCGGGCGCGGCCCGCGCCAGCTACCTGACCGACCTGGCGGCAGCGCGCGAGCGCGGCTCGAGGCTGGTCTACGGCGACCCCGAGAGCCAGGCGGAGCTCTTGCGCAAGAAGGCGCTCATCGAGAGCCACGGCGGGCGTATGGTGGTCATCGCGCCGCCTACCACCGGAGGCCAGCTCGCACCCCTCCCGGAGAGCGGGCTGCTGTTCCTCGACTTCTCGGATCCGGATCGGTACCCCGAGCTGTTCGTCCCCGAGCATCGCAAGGACAGCGGGCACCTGAACCAGGAGGGCGCCGCGATCTACTCGCGCCTCCTCGCCCACCAGTTGGTGGCGGCTCTTCGCGCTCCCGACGCGGTGGCAGCGCAGCCTTGACGCCGTGAACTCCCTGCTCGTCGGCGCGGCGCCGGAGCTCGCCAGGCCGATCCTGTTCGTGGAGCTCCGCTTCCTCTGGATCTTCGCGCTCATCTTCGGGGTCCACTGGGCGATCCGCGGCAACACCGGGCGCAAGCTCTGGCTGCTGGTCGCGAGCCACTGCTTCTACGCGTGCTTCTTCATCGGCGACCCGCTGCGCTTCTTCGCGCAGCTGTCGAACGGGGCGTTCGCCAGGCTTCCGGTGGGCTGGTGGTTCCCGGCGCTGCTCTGGCTGAGCACCGTGATGGACTACCGGGTCGGGCTCGGGATCGAAGGCGCCCACAGCCAGCGTGCCCGCCGCGGCTGGCTGCTCGCGAGCAT
>Ga0209706_10000566_pt1 | contig 21124 bp, 24 predicted proteins | sample PPLLaktember2015_6_FD_187263 | JGI IMG/M metagenome (GOLD analysis project Ga0209706, IMG submission 187263) | Freshwater sediment microbial communities from Prairie Pothole Lake near Jamestown, North Dakota, USA - PPLs Lake P8 Core (1) Depth... | ecosystem: Environmental > Aquatic > Freshwater...
TGCCCATATAGTATCGTTCACGAACAGATTCAATAGGCAGGGTTTCGAATGGAACTGCGTAAGTTGTATTTACAAGTCCGGAATAATCAAAATCGTATGCTACAATCATTGCCAGTCCTGACAAGAGTGATCCGGGCTGAGCAAGGATCAGTGAATTGTGAAGGTTTGGAACTGACCAGTCGACATTGCCTATCATATAGTTGAAAATTGCGAACCTGTCCATCATTTCAGGTTTGATGTATTTCTGGGTAAGGGTCGTTGCTTTTACTTCAACTGAATTGGTACGTTTCTCAAGAAGTTCCACAGGTTCAATTACAAATCCGTACTGGATAGTCGGTTTCTTTTCCTTCACCGTGTTGATATACTTTATCCTGAGAAGCCTTACTCTTAAACTGTTTTCTGTCAATACATTATAAAGTTTGTATGCCAGGTATTCCTTTAATACATAATCTTCATAACCCAGTTTACAGTAAGTAACCAGTTTCAGTTTATCTATGCCATCGAATTCAGTTTCCACCGAGTCCTTTAGTTTGAAATTCAGGCTGATGGGAGGGAAATCACAATACGTGCGCCGCATATTTCCCCTTGCCCTGATTTTAATATCCTTGTTTATTGAATCATTCGAGTCTGTATAATAGGTGAGGATTGCAGGAAGATATTCCTCGTTCGATTTCTGCTTCCGGAAGGTTGTAATATCGAACCTGAGCGCTATTTCAATCAGGTCATCCTTTTCGAAAAGCCTGACATTTACGTTTTGAGTGTCGGAAGCCATGTAAGGCGACTGGATGGTATCGACCTGACCTGATACAGGTTGGAGAAAGAGGTCCGAAAGCAAGATTATAACCGGGATAATCCTTTTCATGGCATTAAATTGTTTTAAGCTGTCGTTGCCAAAATTTACACTAATGTAAGAAATATTTAGAAAAAAAGGCCGCTGATGAGGCGGCCTTAAACGAATAATCATAATGTTTACCTTTTATACTGAGCCAGGTAATCAATCACCTGACGATAAACATTCTCTTTTGTGAAACCAAGTTTTTCATCAAGCACTTTGTATGGAGCCGAGTATCCGAAACTATTCACGCCAAATACCCTGCCAAAGGGACCGGCAAGTCCCCTGAGAGTTACCGGCAGGCCGGCAGTAAGTCCAAAAACGGGAATATTATCAGGGATGACCGACTTCCGGTATTCTTCCGGCTGATTATTGAAGAGCCCTTCGGAAGGGGCTGATACAATCCTGACTTTAAGATTGTCCTTTACAAGCAGATCTGCGCCTTCGACAAGTGTCGATACTTCCGATCCGCTTGCCACGAGAATAACATCCGGATCACCCTGACAATCCATTACAATATAGGCTCCGCGTGAAGCGCTCAATGCGTAGTTAAACCTGTTGCCGCTATCTGAAGGCAGGTCCTTTATATTCTGTCGTGAAAGGATCAGGGCGGTAGGTGTGATTCTGTTCTCCAGGGCCATTTTCCATGCGACTGTAGTCTCTGCTGCATCGGCAGGACGAAGGACAAGCATGCTGTTTTCCCCGCTGTGATTCTTCAACTGTTCCATAAGTCGTATCTGGGCTTCCTGTTCGACCGGCTGATGGGTGGGACCGTCTTCTCCCACCCGGAAAGCATCGTGGGTCCAGATATATTTCACGGGCAATTCCATGAGGCATGCGAGCCTGACAGCTGGTTTCATGAAATCAGAAAATACGAAAAAGGTACCGCATGCAGGGATCACACCCCCGTGCAGTGCCATGCCGTTAATAACTGCTGCCATGGTCAGTTCGGAAACACCGGAATGGAGGAACGCGCCTGAAAAGTCTCCCCTGGTGAATGGATGCGTGTTCTTCAGGAATCCATCAGTTTTATCAGAGTTTGCCAGATCGGCGGAAGCAACAATCATGTTTTCAATTTTCTGTGCAAATATCCCCAGCATGGTTGCTGATGCAGCCCGTGTAGCCGATCCTTCCTTCTGCTGAACCGATGCAAAATCAATTTCAGGCAAGCCTCCCGAATAGAATAAATGAAGCTTTTTATCCAGTTCGCTGTTTTCCGCAGCCCATGCCGCTTGCTTCCTTTTCCAATCCTCCGTCTTCCGTTTTTTTTCGGAAAGAACATTCCGATAAAACTCGGAAACATCTTCGAACACGGCAAAAGGATCGGATATATTTCCCCCGAGATTGACAAGTGATTTTTCAAATGAACCGCCTGCTTCCCCCACGGGCATACCATGCAGGGATGTCTTCCTTTCAAAGCTGTTGCCTTCATTGTCAAGCAACCCTTTACCCATTATTGTCTTACCTATGATAATTGTAGGCTTGTTTTTTTCATTAACAGCTTTGTGCAGGGCTTCTCTTATCTGTTCCTGATCATTCCCGTCAATTTTTAGTACATTCCATCCCCATGAAGTATATTTCATACCGGTATCCTCGATGGTTACCGCCTTTGTTTCTGTTGAGAGCTGAATGTCGTTTGAATCGTAAAACATTATCAGGTTATTCAATCCGAGAAATCCTGCCAGTCGGCCGGCTCCCTGCGAGATCTCTTCCTGCACACCGCCGTCGGAAATGAAAGTGAAGGTCTTATGTGAAAACAGCTCCCCGAACCGTGCCGCCAGGAACCTCTCGGCAATCGCAGCTCCTACTGCATTCGTATGCCCCTGTCCCAGCGGACCCGAGGTATTCTCGATTCCCCTCATCAGATCCAGTTCAGGATGCCCCGGAGTATGGCTTCCCCATTGGCGGAAGCTTTTGAGATCATCAATGCTGAATTGTCCGGTAAGTGTCAGTATCGAATAAAGCATGGGCGACATATGTCCGGGATCAAGAAAGAACCTGTCGCGATTAATCCATTTTGGATCGGAAGGATCAAAATTCAGGAATTCCGAAAACAGGATATGGATATAATCAGCTCCGCCCATCGCTCCTCCGGGATGGCCCGATTTTGCCTTTTCAACCATCGACATTGCAAGAATCCGGATATTATCTGCGGCTCTTTTGTTTATTTCACTATTCATTAAAAAAAATATTAACCGTTATTAATTTAACGGTAACAAAAATAGAATTAATTGTCAATAGAAAAAAGAGGAAATAAACGGTACCGGGAAGAATAAACCTACAAATATTTCCTGTCTTCTTCCGGTACATCAAAGTACTTATCATACTTTACCGCATCGGGTCCTATTTTTTCAACAGTCGATCCGCTTATTTTGAAAGTACATTTTTCGCCTACTATATCTGAAAAGTAAATGTCATACTCCTTACCCTCGTCATCAATCATTATTATCCTTACAAGATGGTTGTATTTGAGACTGTTCAGGTGCGCATGGCATATAGGACAATTAATCAGGTATTCCTCACCTTCTTCCATTTTGAAAGTAGGATGTGTGGTGACCGTATAGTTTCCAAGCTCAGGATTAAGATAGAAGAGTCCTTTTTTAGAGCTGTTGATCTTTGATGCTGAGAGTATTATAGAAGTCTTTGCATTCAAAACCCCCCTGCAGGCTTTACATAAGTATTCGGTTGCCATAAAGTACCTCCTGTTCTTTTAAAGTGAATTAATAGTATTGATTATTTTATCGGCTTCATCCCTTACAAGGTACGACAATTTTTCACCAAAGCCAACTTTCTCAGGCTGGATTCCGAGGATAAAAACCGGCATGGTGAAGAAGTCCGCAATATTTCGCAATGAAATATTGTGAGTATTAAATGTGAGATCCACAACCTGGCTTACAGGGAGCAGCCTGACAGTTCCGGGAGATGATCCAAAATCAACGCAGTCAATGAGTATAAGAATCTCCGGCATCATTGAATTAATTTTTCCTATATAGTTTTCGATGCTTACCTCAACGGTCAGAGATGATATGTTGTGTTTGCTTATTATCCTGCTGCTGATATAGACCCCGGCGCCATCATCCATCTTGAGCAGATTGCCGATTCCGACAAAAAGTATTTTTTTATCTTTCTGTGACAGAAGTTTATAAAGATTCTCAGGCACCTTTGAATAAGTATTTTATAAGGATTTGCCGCAGACAATTCGGACATACTATATTGAACATATCCTTTCTTTTCAGTCCGTCCCTTATTTCAACATCAGTGTCCTGACCCTCAGCCAGCCTCAGTTCCTGGTTAAGGACATTAAGGTTCAGGATTGAGGCAAATGCCCTGGGGCCAAGCTTTCTGTGCATATACCGGAGATGCTCTTTTGTGGTTATCACGGCATGACAATATTCACAGACAAGCAGTTCCTTCTGCTGGTATTCGATATTTTTTCCCCTGTCAAACACGGCCAGATCGAAGATCCTGTCAGATAACTTAACTCCCTTTTGTGTTATGCAGTGATCCTGGCACTGGCCGCAAAAAATACACTTACCATAATCCCTTGAGATTGTCCTGATCCGCTTTTCCTTATCGTCGGTGAATGTAATAGCCTTTGGAGGGCATACATTTGCACATGTTTCACAGCCGACACAGTTTTCATCATCAACAACCGGCTTCCCTCTGAAATTCTCAAAGGGGACATGTGATTCGGCCGGAAACTTTGAAGTATATGCCGGGGTAAGCAAAGAAATAACAGCCTCTTTTAATTCTCTTATCTTGGGATATCTCATTTCAATGTCTCTTTATAGTCATCTTTAACGCTCTTCTCCCCGAGTTTTATCCCGAAATGGTAAGTTCCCCTGATAAGTGCATGTGCAGCTACAGTGGAAGTGAAGAAGAGTACCGGTATAGCTATAAGTGCTTTTAAACCGGCGTCGCTTATGCCGAACTGAAAAAATACGCCGGTAAGAATACTGCAACATCCAAGGGTGACGCATTTTGTCGCTGCCTGGAGCCTGTTGTAGGTATCGGGAAGCCGGATAATACCTATACAGCCAAGCAGGTTGAAAACAATACCTATCGTGATGAAAATCAAGCTTATCATATTATTCATTAAGTTTTTTGCCTGTCAGGTATTTTGCCAGGGTAAGGGTACCGATAAAACTCAGAATTATCCAGGCGATACCGATATCCAGAATAAAGGATTTCTCTGTCTGGATTGAAATTATAGCGCAAACACCGACCACAAGAATGCCGAAAATGTCAACACCCACCATTCTGTCTGGTATTGTCGGGCCTCTGATTATCCTGTACAGGCATATCGCACTTAATCCGATCTGAATGTACAGCAGTATGTCAAGGTAATTCATCATTCCACGATTCTTTTAATATACTTTTCAAAGACACCGGTAATTATTCCGGTGTAAACCTCAGGATCTTCCGACCTGATAAAGATCCAGTGGATGTACAGGTAATCGCCGATTATATCCACCGTTATAGTACCGGGAGTCATGGTTATTGAGTTAGCAAGCAGGGTTCTTGCAAAATCCGATTTCAATGATGTTTTGACTTTTACAATGCCCGGCCTGATAGGCATCGCAGGGTGCAGAACCCTGTAAGCCACATCGAAATTTGCCTTAATGCATGCCCAGATAAAGATGAAAAGGTAAATAATGAACCAGAAATAACGGTGCGGCTGCAGGAACTTGTGAACGTCGTGAAAATATGATCTGCCAAAAACAGCCGAGCATATTATTGCGGCAACACATCCGACTATGATATTGGGCAATGTCAGTTTGAAAGTTATCAGTAACCAGAAGATCAGCGACAATATGAAAACTGTTAGATATCTCATTTTAAAATCCGATTATCTGAAAAGAATATCTGCCGGGATCAGTAAGAATTTCAATTGCCGGCGACAGCACGGCTTCCCTGATCCCCGGAAATGCCAGCAGGCTTAGCAGCAGGCACATTACACTCAGGATGACCATGCTGAAAATCATCGGGAATGGAACCTCTTTAATGTCACCCTTAACCTTTTCCTGTGTTTTATTATAGAAGGCATAACGCTGGAACTTCAGAAATGAAGCCAGGGTTATTATGCTGACAATGACCGCAAGGGCGGCAAGAAGATAAAATTTTGCCATTATGGCTGCAATAATTATTATCAGCTTGCTGAAAAAACCGTTGAACGGCGGTACTCCCGATATTGAAAGGGATGCTATGAACGATGTAGCCGATGTGAAGGGCATTGACCGCGACAGGCCTCCCATCTCTTTAAGGTCGCGCGTCCCTGTTGAATATTCAATTGCACCTGCATTAAGGAACAGAAGTCCTTTGAATGCTGCGTGATTTATCAGATGGAACAGGCCACCGGCTACTGCAAGTGTCGCAATTTTATCGTTGACTCCCCGCGATATCAGGATCATTCCAATGCCGACCGACATCACAACATACCCCATCTGGCTGATGCTGTGATAAGCGAGCAGCCTCTTAATATCCCACTGACCTATAGCCAGGAATACACCGACGACCATTGAGAGTGTACCAAGTGTTGTTATCAGGACAGCCATCGCCTCGGTCAGAATGAACATGTTGAAAAATAGCCTGAAAATTACGTATATCCCGACTGCCTTAATAAGCACCCCTGAAAGCATGGCAGAAATGGGAGAGGGTGCGGAAGAATGAGCATCGGGCAGCCAGGCATGGAACGGTATAATTGCAGCTTTGAGTCCAAACCCGCTTAAAATGAGGATCTGGACAAACAGGTAATAATACTTGTCGTTTCCTGTGCCTAATGCTGTTTTAATGTCTGCAATATTAAGCGTCTTTGTTTTCCAGTAGATAAAACCGATCCCGAACAGGATCATGAATGATGCCAGTCCGCCCAGCACCTGGTACTTGAATGTAGCCTCAAGTTCATTCTTTTCGACCCCGAAAGCCACCAGCGCGTACGATGAGATTGCAGAAATTTCAAGGAATACGAAAATGTTGAAGATATCGCCGCTGAGAACAACGCCGTTCATCCCGGCTATCATCAGGCAGAAAAGGGCGTAGAAAAAGTTTTCGGAAGTGTAACGGCTGATGTAGGAAATGGAATAGAAGACTGAAAGAAATCCGATTAAATTAACAATACAGAGAAGGATTAACGTGAAACCATCCATCACCATATAGATACCTATCGGGATACGGTTAACGGGCTCCCAACCACCGACTTTGTAAACCGATACATTACCATCTGAATTGAAAAGCGAGTAGAAACTTAAAATGACGAGGAAAAGCAGGACCAGTGATGTAAAATACTTATGGAAATCCCTGATGAAGCGTCCGAGGATCATAATAAGGAATGCCCCTGCAAGCGGTACGACGACAAATAATGGTATCAACGGATTCATCTCTTATCCTCTTAAATTACTTATCTCTCTTATATCGAATGTTTTATACTTTCTGTATATTCTGATTATAACCGCCATCAGCATTGCCGTTGTAGCCAGGCCGATCACAATGGCAGTCAGCACAAGGGCCTGAGGCAATGGATCGACATATGTTTTCAAAGGATCGGCAGGATCGACAATAGGGGCAACCCCGCCATCAACGAAACCGATAAGGGCAAAAAAGAGAAAGCTGCTGAACTCCATGATTGATAAAGAGATGGCTATTTTAATCAGATTTCTTCTGGTAATGACTCCGTAAAGTCCGACAAGGAATAATATGAAGCATAAAAGGTAGACTGTCATTTTGATATTTCTTCTTTAAATATTACAAGGGCAAGGAAGATCGTCAGGATTGAGGCAGCTACCTCAATTCCGACAAAAATGTTGTAAAGGGGAAGCATCCCGGCGCTGATGATCTCTCCCGGAGTACCTTGAGGCACCCAGTTCAGGAAGAAGACCTTTAATCCGAACAACAGGCCTGAGACTGCGAGGAACAGGACGACCAGTATTGCCATGTTTTCATAGAATGTCGATCCGGTCTCTTCTTTCAGGAGGTGTGTAAATTCGCTTCCGAATGCCAGGATCTGGAGTATGAACGATCCTGCAAGTATCACGCCGCCTGCAAAGCCTCCTCCGGGTGTCAGATGGCCGTGGATTATGATATAAATGCCGTAAAGAAAGACCAATCCGGCAATAAGCTGAGTCGTTTTTTTAACTATGATTGTCATTCCTTTCATTGGATCATGATCTGTGGTTATAAATCTAATCCCTGTTCGATATTCAAACAAATTCCTCCTATTTTTTTCCCTTAATCCTTAATATAGTAAGTACTCCCAGTACTGCTGTCACCAGTACCGTCGCCTCACCGAGGGTATCATAACCCCTGAAATCGAAAACGACTCCCGTCACCAGGTTAACACTTCCGGTTTTTTCAACCGCACCTTCAATGTACGGTCCGGCCATTCTGAGAGTGCCGGTTCCGAAAGAGTCGAGTGTATCGATTGACATCCTGAAGAAATAGAGGAGCGTCACAACGACAACAATAGTCATGGCGGCTGATATGTAACCGCGCCTGTCAGGCCTTGAAAACGCCTCCTCGCGTGAGCTGTCAAGCACAACTGCGACCATGATAATAAGGGTAATTGTTTCAACGACAATCTGTACAATTGCCAGATCGGGAGCCTTCAGCATCAGGAAACAGATAACGAGGCTGTATCCGACTATACCCCCTGCTATTACAGCGGATAGTATATCTTTTGCATGGATTGCGTAGAGAGCTCCGATAATCATGAATCCCACAATAACTGATATTGCCACTTCCATAACAATTGATTTAATTAGGTCATTATGAGCAACATAATTATTAATCCTGCAAATACCCAGATCACATAAGCCGGTAAAACGCCTGTATGGGCCCTGCTCAGCTGATGACTGAACCAGAGGACAAACTGCTTTGAAACATCATAAATATCAAACCACTTCTCTTCAGCTTTTTTGTACATCCATGAAAAGAATCCGATTTCACTTATGGTTTTATAGAATTCCGGGGTAGGATATCCCGTTTGATCCTGTATCTTTTCACCTCCTATGAAACTATCTTCAGTACGTAATTTCTTTAAATCAGACACAAAGTAGACGACGATCCCCAGAATGATCGAGATGAGCACCATGAGAGAGACAACTGTGGAATCCCAGAATCCTGTAAATTCAAATTCACCTGAGACGGGCATAAAAAGCTGTGGTACAATCAGATTTGTTGCAAATACTCCGAAGATGATGCAAAACAATGCAAGAATGACAAGCGGCGCCCACATAAGGACAGGAACCTCTTTTATTTTTTCAAATGCAACTTTGCGACGACCCAGAAAAATCCCGCCGATTAACTTAATAAAACTGGCAAGGGTCAGCGCTGATCCCAGAACGGCAAATCCAAGCCACAAAATCCAAAATTGATTCGAAACACCTGACCCGGTCCCAAAATCAATAATTCCCTGATAAATCATCCATTTTGATGCAAATCCGTTCAAAGGAGGGACTCCCGAAATGGACATGGCAAAAATAATAGTAGTAAAAAATGTTACCGGCATGGCTTTCGAAAGTCCGCCGAGTTCATCTATTTTTTCTTCTCCGGTGCGGTACTCAATGCAACCTGCAGAAAGAAGCAATCCGCTCTTGTAAAGAGCATGATTGATCATATGGAACAAACCTGCGGCAACTCCGATAACTGATCCAAGTCCAAACCCAAGTATCATATAACCTACCTGTGAAACAGCATGAAATCCCAGTAACCGTTTGTAATTATGCTGAATAAGAGCCATCATGACAGCGCTTATGATTGTTATCACCCCCGTCGCCAGAAGGATAAAAGTTATCCAGTCACTTAGAATAAACATTCCCGTGGTTAACCTTGCCAGAAAATAAATCCCCAGTAATTTGTCGAGAGAAGCCGGCAGTAATGCAGAGGATGAGGCTGGCGCATCCTTTGTATAATCAGGTACCCAACTATGGAACGGGAATGCGCCGGCTTTGGTAAAGCTTCCAACGATCAGAGCAATAAAAGCTGTCACTGACAGTACATTGTCTGTTGGTACGGAAATACTGCTCATGTTAAGTGATCCTGTCAACTTCCATAAAAGGGCAATGCCGATTATCATTATTGTATCTGAGGCCCCGATCAGTATGAGAGTTTTTTTGGCAGTTGCCGAACTCTCTTCATTCTTCCCCGGGATCAGCTTGTATAAAGTTATCCCGAGTATTCCCCAGAAGGTAAGGAACAATAAAAGGTTATCGGATAATACAGCACCAAAGGAAGAACCTATGGTAAGCAGGAACCAGGAATAATATCCGGGAACGCTTATTCTTTTAATATATGTCAGCGAATAGAGCAGGATCAGAACTGCAAAAAGGCTGACAAACACTGAAATAAGCTTACTCAGATTATCGAACCTGAATATTGCGTATCTGACACTGTCATTGAAAAGGTCGATTCCGAAAACCGGGATACCTGTACCATTTGACACCTGGTCAAGAGTGCCTGATTGTGTAACTGTCCCGTAGATCCGGACTGAAAAATAGCCGGCTGCCAGTGTCACAAGCAGGGCAAAAATGCCTTTTGCGGTTTTAAACCTGTCCGGAACAAGGAAAAGGACCAATCCGGCCAGTACAGGCAATGATATTATAGTAATTATATCTTTCATGGCCGTTCCTTATGAGCACTTTTCAGTTTTTTTGTGAGAGCCATTGAATTTTCAATAAGCTCCCTTCCGTTCATTATCTGCTTTCCTGAGCCGGCATCATATGCAACTGCCATCCTTTCGGTGCAGCAATAACACGGGTCAACCCCTGCAAGAGTAATTGTTGCATCTGCAATTGTCTGGCCGATACATGATTTTTTGAACGTGGCTATATTGACATAGCTCGGGGCCCTTATCTTGTGACGGGCAGGTGAGTTGGTCCCATCCGAAACGACGAAATGGAACACTTCACCCCTGGGGGCTTCGGCCCGGCCATTACCAGTGCCCTCGGGTATTTCTGTAACCTTTACTGTAATATCTCCCTCTTTCTCTTTTTCAAGATGTGATAGGCATTGTTCAATAATTGAGATTGATTCATACATTTCAAGAAGCCTTACTTCCGCTTTTGCAAAAACATCACCCGTTTTTGAAGTGATCACCTTCCAGTTAACCAGCGGGTAGGCAGCATAGGGATCATCCTTCCTTACATCTATCTCCAGACCTGATGCCCTGGCAGTGGGACCGACAGCAGCGTAATCGATCACATCCTGTCTGGTCAGGATACCGACACCCTTTGTCCTTGCATGGATCACAGGATCGTCCATTACGGCGCCTGTCAGCAGATCCGTCTTTTTTCTGAGATCGTCAAGCACCTTACGGATAGCCACGATTTTATAGTTTTCGATATCCCTGCGGACACCTCCCACTTTAAACATAGCGTAGCTGTTCCTGTTTCCCGATATCATTTCGAACAGGTCAAGTACTGGTTCACGGTATTTCCAGGCCCACATGAATACCGTGTTATATCCCAGGAAATGACCGGCAAGTCCCACCCACAGAAGATGGCTGTGGATACGCTCCAGCTCTCCAATTATCGACCTTATATATTTCGCCCTGTCGGTCACCTCTATCCCGGCGATTTCCTCAACTGCATTTGCAAATGCGAACGGGTGCGATGTAGAGCAGATCCCGCAGATGCGTTCAACAAGAAAGAACACCTGTTCGTATGTTTTCGATTCACTGAGCTTCTCTATACCCCGGTGATTATAACCTGTTACCCATTGAATATCAGTTACAATTTCACCGTCGCAATAGAGCTTGAATAATTCCGGCTCCTCCTGCAAAGGGTGGTATGGGCCAATCGGTATAAGCGTTTTCATGCTCATCGTTCTTCCTCCGGTGTTTTAAATTCCTTCCTGTAAGGATAAACTCCTTCAGCCCAGTTACCCTCCGATATCAGTTTGTCCTGGTTCGGGTGATTCAGGAAATTTATGCCAAAAAGCTCATGCATTTCCCGCTCTATCCAGTTGGAAGCATTGAACATATTTGAAAGCGATTCGATCTGAGGATCCTTTTTATCGAGAATTACATGAATGTTAAGCACAAGTCCTTCATTGTCCCTGCTGAAGTGGTAGTGGATCTCAAATCCTTTCTTCGTATGCAGTGCGGAAGCGATGATGAACCTGAACCCGGCATTCTTATAAAGGTATCCGGCAATGCCTGGTAATGAATCAGGCTTGATGGAGACTGTAATTCGTTTCTGATTCTTAACTGTCACCTCAAGAATGCTCGTATTGAATTCTTCCTTCAGCTTCTCTATGATCGGATCTTTCTCCATTTATCTTATGATTTCTGCACCAGCTTTACAATTCCTGCAATGATCGCTTCCGGTTTGGGAGGACAGCCGGGGATATAGGCATCAACAGGTATAATCTTGTCGACAGGGCCCGCGAACACATAACTGTCGGCAAATATCCCTCCCGTGCATCCGCAGGCGCCGATGGCAACCACAAGCACCGGTTTTGGCGCCTGCTTATAGATTTCGATCAGTCGCTCCCTGTCGTGATTGTTTATTGAACCGTTTACCAGGAGTACGTCTGCATGCCTGATGCTGCCTACCAGAAGTATTCCAAAGCGCTCAAGATCGTGCCTGGGGGTAAGGCAATCGAGGATCTCAATATCGCAATTATTGCAGGAGGCTCCTCCAAAATGAAAGACCCACAGGGACTTTTTAAAACAGTGACTTTTAAAACTCACTTTGTTAAGTTATTAATAGCCAAAAGCAATCAAAACCAGTGCAGCTATCGCCAGAAGGTTCATCCAGATAAGGAAGAAGCTTACTGCCTGCTTTATTTTAATCCTGGGATTTGTATTCCTGATCAGGGTGAGTAAAAGAACAACACCCAGAACCTTCAGGATACTCCAGAGAATATTTATCCCGTCAAGCCTGAAACCTCCCATTAATACAGCCACGATCAACGACGGAAGGACAAAAAGCATAATATACTTGGCAAGTTTGATCAGGGCATAGGCTGCTCCCGAATATTCGATGAAAATTCCTTCGGTGATCTCCGCTTCCGCTTCAGGGATATCAAAAGGCACGAGCGCCAGTTTTGCCTGGACACAGAAGATGCCCACGATGAAAAGGAGAATGCCGGAAATGCTGCCGATATAGGGCGATATTTCCTGCTGGGCTTTTATAATGCCGTAAAGATCAAACTGTTGACCGGCTTTCATTATTATTCCGGCTGTAAAAAGCAGAAAGGTGAGTTCATAACTGAGTATGAGTTTCATTTCGCGTGAACCTCCCACGGCGGCTAGCGGATTGCCTGATGCCAGTGAGCCAATTATATATGAGAATGAAGGAATTGTCAAAAGGTAGAAGATCACAATAAGATCACCCCTGAAGCCGGTTGTTATATTAAAAAGCGGGAGAAGGACAAAAACCCCTGCCATGGTGGCTCCGAAAACGGCAAAGACCGGAGCAGCAAGGAAGACAATGGGGGAGCCCTGTTTTGGAAGTATCGTTTCCTTGACAAGCAGTAATTTGAAGAAATCGTAAAACGGCTGCAAAAGCGGCGGGCCTTTTCTGAACTGGACCCTGGCTGTTATTTTCCTGTCGAACCACGAAAGGAATCCTCCTGCAACGGCTGCAAAAAGCAGTCCGGGAAAAACAAGAAAATAGAAGATGTTAATTGCCATAGTTATGGTATTTACTTTTCTTCTGTGCTGTATAAATATTCCCTTATAAGGACTTTATCGTTAAGCCTGTAAATATTCTTTTCAGGGGCCTCATCATCGTCCGTAAAGGATACCGTTCCTGCCGGACAGGAAGATGCAAACAGTTCAAGTTCCATATTATCATTCAGATCGTATAAAAGATCTTTATTTCTGTGATGTATAAAAAAATCGGTCATCATGGTGCCAAAAGGGCATATAGTAACGCATGATTTACATGATACACAGAGATTTGTATGTCTGGTGATAATGCCATCTTCATCTTTTTCAAGGGCTTCAGCCGGACAAACGCTTATGCAGGGCGCATCCTCACATTTCCGGCAGGAATACCTGAAGGTTGCAAGCTCCCTGATTGTTTTAAGCCCGTTTTTATTTACCGACTGATAGAAATATCCTTCAGGAACCTGAAAAGTTGAGTTCTCCGACAGGGCCTGGCGCAGCTTTATCATATCTAACAGTATACTTTGAGGCATTCTGGTCCGGATTAGATTATCATCTGGTTCATCAATTGGAACCTTGTATCACTAAGCCTGTGCGAAATGGTCTGGGCTATTTTTGACATGGTTTTAAATCCAAAATCACAATCAGCCTCGATCTTCAGATTAAGCTTCTTTGAATCGATTGCTATAACTTTTGCAGGAGTAATCGCCATAACCCAGGCAGTTGAAATATATGGAGCAAAAACTGCTGACCATGAAAAGAGCTGCCCTTCCTCTATGGTTCCAAGATGTATCCTTTTTTCGGTTGCAAGACTTATCCCAAGTGACAGAGTGCCTTCAAGCAGCACAAAGAGTTCAGAAAGCTCATCATATTGTTCAAACAGGATCTCCTTTACCTGAAAATCCCTGATCGAACTTAACCCGGCAATCACTGACAGCTGTTCTTCGGTATAATTATCGAAAAACCTGATCTTCTTTAAATCATCTTTATTAAGGCTCATGATTTATTTGTTTTTGTCATTTCCAGATATCCGGAGTCTCTTTTAATTCTTTGTAAGTAAAAACGGGCCCATGCTTGCATACAAAAAACTCTCCCATCATACAGTGCCCGCATTTACCCAGGCCGCATGACATATTCTTTTCCATCGACAGGTAGATTTCATCATCTTTATATCCCATTTCAAGAAGTCGTATGGTTCCGAATTTCATCATGATTGGCGGTCCGCAAACAACAGCTACGGAATTCTTCAGGTTTATTTTAACCTTGTTAAGGAGCGTTGTTACCACACCTACGGACTCGTTCCATCCTTCCTCGGCTTTATCAACTGTCCGGTAGGCTTCAAATTTTTCAATTTTGTTGAGCCTGGTAAACAACGGTTTATAAATACAATCCGAAGGAGTTTTGGACCCATAGCAAAGGATCACTTTTTCAAGTTTATCTTTAACATTTTCAAGTGCATAAAGCAGTGATCTTATAGGAGCAAGGCCACAACCCCCTCCAAGTATCAGAACTTCCTTTCCGAAGAACTTTTCAACAGGGTAACCTCTGCCATATGGCCCTCTGATACCCATAAATACACCGGGCTTCAGATTGTGCATGAATTCTGTTACATAACCGGTCTTCATTACGGTTACTTCGAGCTTTTCAGTTACTACCGGGGAAGAAGATGGCGTGAATGGGGCCTCACCGATCCCGTCGACCGAAAGCTCAATGAACTGACCGGTATTGAACGAGAACTCTTCCTCGGGTACAAGCACGAAAGTCTTGATCAGGGGTGATTCTTCAATTACATCCGTCAGTTTTGCCCTGAAAGGCTTATATATGTTCCTGTCAATCGTCATGACCGATCAAGTGCAAGTTCCAAAAACAATTCATTCTTATTTATTCTGCCAAGGCACGCTTCAATGCACCTTCCGCAACCTGTGCAAGCCACGGGCTTGAACTTCTCCGGCTTCCAGACATACTTGCACATATACCTGTTCCTGAAACGGCGATGGATCTCAAAAAGGGCATCTTCACCTCCCGCCACTCTTTCAAACCCCGGATACTGGCAGGCATCAAGCTGTTTTACCTTTTCAAAACCAGGCTTATCAATAAGCAGAAAACAGGAACAGGTTGGACAAATAGTCGCACAGGCACCACACGATACACATTTAGCAGAATATTTTCTCCAGATTTCATCACCGGCATTCCTTAAGAGCTTACCTGTCTCTGAATAACCGGGCAATCCTTTGTTAGAGCTCAGCAATAATGCTTCAGTTGCCTTGTGTTCTTTTTCAATTTCAGATACTAATGATTGATCTTTCATCGGTTTTACAAGGGAAAACTGACTCAGAAATTCCTTACCCCTGGAAGTTATTATCCTCAGAATGATCAAGTCGCCGAGATGAATTACGGCAAGGTCTGAATTAGAGGTCGAATAAGGTTTTATATCGTACGTCAGGCAGTGACAGTGCTCCTGTACACCGAAACAATCGGAGGAGATCAGAACGGAGTTTTCACGCCTTTCACGGTAGTAAATATCTTTAAAATCCTTATCAAGATAAATTTCATCCAGCAATTTAAGCCCGGCTATGTCACAATTTGGAATTCCCATAATAATTCGCCGTTTGCCGGGTGATATGGCCGATGTCACATTTTCCCTGACTGGCAGAAAAAAAGTCTTAAGTGAGGTTACCGGTTTTGGCTTGTTGTATGAAATCCTGGTAATATTTGAGGGGTTGACCAGCTCGTACTCTATTCCGGATTCATTTCTCAATGTGGCGAAAATGGTATAGGATAATAACAATCTTTCCAATGTTTTATCCCACTCGTCCTTGGTTATACTCAGATATTGCATTTATGTGAGAAGAATCACATATAAATATAAATAAATGATAATAAAAGACAATTAAAAATATGTTCAATTATAAACAAATATTCTGAAAACGATGTTAATAAACAGTAGATCAATTGAATAAAAATATTATTTTTTTAATGAAAAATTATTTATCTTGCATAAAAAATAAAATAAAAATAAATTGATGTGAAAAAAATCACAAAATACGTCATAAAAAACAGTTTAAGAAGGATCTTCCTTTACAGGGTATGTCTGAACAGGCTTAAACTTATGGGCGTTGAAAAGGTTTTTTCATACACCCTGGCAAATGAGACCGGAGTAACCCCGGATCAGGTCCGGAAGGATTTTTCAGAATTCAGGATCAAGGGGAACAAGCGCGGAGGATATAATATCGATGATCTTCTGGTCAAAATGGAGAGTATTTTTCACCGCAATAAAGAACACAATATTGTTCTGATAGGGATGGGTAACATGGGACTTGCCTTGTCGAAGTATGGCAAATTCGTTCAGCGCAATATGAATATCGTTGCCACATTTGACATAGATCCTTTCAAACAGAAGATAAGGTCCGACATTCCAGTCTATTCAATGAACAGGCTAAAGGAGATTGCTGACAGGTTCAGGGTCAGGGTAGCAATTATTGCTGTCCCTGAGATATCGGCTCAGGAGGTTGCTGATGAGCTTGTCAGGATAGGCATTTACGGGATCGTGAATTTTGCTCCGGTTTTGCTTAAAGTGCCCAAAAATGTTGTTGTTAACAATGTGAACCTCAGTGATGAACTTGAGAGCGTCATCTATTATGTGCATAAAATGATGAAAACCGACGGGCAAAAAAATCTTGAACTATTATACAGGGATATGAAATACTGATCAAAGGGCTGGTCCAGGGAGTGGGATTTCGTCCTTTTATATGCAGACTTGCTGCCAAACACTGCCTATTAGGGGAAGTGGACAACAGGAATGACGGCGTTTCTGTTATTGTTCAGGGGGACCTCAGGACAATCGACAAATTCAGCAATGAGATCCTTGAAAATGCTCCTCCTGCATCTCACATAAAATCAATTGAAGTAAATCCCAAACTGGTAGAGGAGTATAATAAATTCAGCATCGCAGGGAGCAGAACTGTAAATAACCTCATAACGGAGATCAGTCCGGATATTGCAGTCTGTCAGGATTGCCTTGCCGACATTGCATCTGATCCCGGAAGGCTGGATTATCCGTTTGTCAACTGCACAAACTGCGGCCCGAGGTTTTCTATAATTGACGGATTGCCATACGACAGGGCCCAAACCTCTATGAAAGGATTCCGGATGTGCTCCAGATGCTCAGACGAATATCATAATATTCTTGACCGCCGGTTTCATGCGCAGCCCACAGCCTGTAACGATTGCGGACCTGACTATACTTACCGCGATGAGCATGGAACAATTTCCGGATTCAATGAAATACTTGCAGAGGTATCAGTCATGATCTCTTCCGGAAAAACAGTTGCTTTGAAAGGTTTGGGCGGCTATTTCCTTATATGCGATGCTCTTCAAAATGATGCGGTTATACGTCTCAGGATGAGAAAGCACCGCGACCAGAAGCCATTTGCCGTAATGTTTCGTGATATAGCGGGAGTAAAGGAGTACTGTTTTGCCGATAAGAAAGAATTGAAGGAATTAACTTCCTGGCGCAGACCTGTAGTAATACTGAAACAGAAAAAGCAATTGGCCCCTTCAGTCAGTAACGGCCTGGGTACAACGGGTGCACTGCTTCCATATATGCCGGTCCATCATCTGCTCTTCAGGCTGCTTAAAACGCCTGCCGTGGTAATGACAAGCGGGAATATTTCGGACGAGCCCATTATTATTGACGATATTCTGGCTGAAAAGAGGCTTTCTTCAGTTGCAGATTCGATAATCAGCTACAACCGTGATATTTACAACAGGGTGGATGATTCGGTGGTGAGGGTGATCAGTGACAGGATCAGCCTGATAAGGCGGTCGCGGGGATTTGTTCCGCGCCCGGTTGACATGAAAATCACTGTTGAAGGTATCCTTGCCCTGGGGGCAGAAGAAAAGAACAGCTTCTGCATAGGAAAGGACACAAAGGCTGTCATGAGTCAACATATAGGTGACCTGAAAAACCAGACTGCCTGTGATTTTTTCACAGAATCGATACAGCGGTTTGGGAGTCTTTTCAGATTTACACCCGAATATGTTGCATATGATCTGCATCCGGATTATTTCTCCACTGACTATGCCCTGGAGCTGAAGAACAGGCTCCAGGTCCCCGTTACCGGTGTTCAGCATCACCATGCACATATAGCTTCGTGTATGGCTGAGCATGGGTTGGATGAAAAAGTGATTGGTGTAAGCCTCGACGGGACCGGTTATGGCACTGACGGAAGGATCTGGGGCGGGGAGTTTTTTGTTGCAAGCCTTGATGATTTCGTCAGGGTGACCCACTTTGATTATATTCCGATGCCGGGAGGTGACAGGGCAGTTCACGAACCGTGGAGAATGGCATATTCATTTTTGTTTAAATATTATGGTGATTCATTTGATTACAGTACAATTCCGGCATTTACTGCCCGCGATCACGACCACGTATCACTGATCAGGGAAATGATTGTCTGTAAAATCAATTCGCCTGAATCTTCAGGGGCAGGACGGCTTTTTGATGCTGTTTCCGCTCTTCTCGGACTTTGCACAAAAGCATCATTCGATTCTGAAGCTCCGATGCGTCTTGAATCGGTTGCCGATTTCAGGACAGATTCTTACTACCCATTCAGAATTGAAGATACAGTTATATTCGCAGATACCTTTAATGCGCTGATTGAAGACCTGGGAAAAGAGAAAATATCAGTTATTTCGGCAAAATTCCACAATACAGTTGCTCATGTTATACTGGATGTCGCGGAAATGATAAGGGATGAATATTGCCTGAATAAAGTTTTGCTTTCGGGAGGTGTTTTCCAGAATAAATATCTGGTTGAAAAAACTATCCGTCTGTTGAATGACAGGAAGTTTGAAGTATTCATGAATCAAATGGTCCCGGCCAATGACGGCGGGATATCACTGGGGCAGCTTGCTGTTGCCGCAAAAAGAAGAGAAATATGTGCCTGAGTATACCTGCAAAAATTATCTCGATTGACGGCGATATGGCGGAGGTTTCCACTGGAGGTGCAGTATTCAGAGCCTGCATCGGGCTGATCGACGTTCCTGAGGTAGGAGAATACATACTTCTCCATGCCGGTTTTGCAATTCAGCGGATCAGCGAGGAAGAAGCAACTGAAACACTTGAACTTTTAAGGGAGATAAAAGATGCTTCAAATGAATGACAGGGGGATCAGGTATATTGATGAGTACAGGGATAAGGTACTGATCAGGAAGCTGGTCCGATTGATCAGGGATTCGGCTCATTCCGGCTATACATTCATGGAGGTATGCGGCGGCCATACTGCAGCCATCCACCGGTTTGGGATTCCTTCACTTCTGCCCCCGGGTATAAAACTAATTTCAGGGCCCGGTTGTCCGGTCTGCGTTACGGGGCAGACCATTATCGATAAGGCTGTTGCATATTCACGGAAACAGGGATTTATAATAGCAACATTCGGGGATCTTATGCGTGTGCCTGGATCATTATCCGCCCTTGAGAAGGAGAAAGCTGCCGGAGCAGATGTAAGGGTAGTCTTTTCGGGACTTGAAGCACTGGAAATTGCAAAAGCCAACCCGGGCAGGAATATTATTTTTCCGGGGATCGGTTTTGAGACCACTGCGCCGGGGACGGCTGTAACCGTGAAAAAGGCAAATGATGCCGGGCTCAGAAACTTCTTTCTTTTATGTTCTCATAAAGTAATGCCTCCGGCAATGGATTCCATAATTAATGACGGCGTTAACCTTGATGGATTCATTTGCCCCGGTCATGTTGCCGCTATAACCGGATCATCAGTTTTTGAATTCATACCCGGAAAATATGGCCTCGGGTGTGTGATAGCCGGATTCGAACCGGTTGATCTCCTCCAGTCAGTATACATGCTGGTAAAGCAGGTTAACGAGCGCTCTCAATCTGTTGAAATCCAATACACAAGAGCAGTTACAAAAAAAGGGAATCTTCTTGCGAAGCAGCTGATGAAGGAGGTTTTCGAACCATGCGATTCTTACTGGAGGGGATTTGGTATCATACCGTTGAGCGGACTCAGGCTCCGAAAGGAATTTGAATGTTTTGACGCTGAAAAGGTATTCCCTGTCAAAACCGCGAGGGAAGTTGAGAATCAATCCTGCCTCTGCGGGGAGATACTGAGGGGACTGAAAACCCCGTCCGATTGCCCGCTTTTCTCCGGTGTCTGCAATCCTCTCAATCCGGTGGGTGCCTGCATGGTATCTGAGGAAGGAACCTGCAATACCCATTACAAGTATGCACAATGAATGAAATAATAACACTTAATCATGGCAGCGGATACAGGCTGACACATGAGCTTATCCGGGATGTTTTTGCAAAAACGTTTGGTATGGAGGGACCACTTACCGATTCCGCCATACTTGGAGAACAGGGTTACCTGCTGGCATTTACCACTGATGCGTATGTTATTGACCCGCTGTTTTTCCCGGGAGGGGATATTGGAAAGCTGGCAGTTTGCGGAACAGTAAATGATCTTGCTGTTTCAGGTGCAGTGCCGCAAAATATTTCTGCTTCATTTATTATTGAAGAAGGTTTCCCCATGGATGATCTCAGAAAAATAGTCCTGTCCATGGCTGCAGAGGCAATTAAGGCCGGAGTAAAGATTGTAACCGGTGATACCAAAGTAGTCGGAAGAGGGAAATGCGATAAATTATTTATTACGACTTCAGGGACCGGGCTC
>Ga0209706_10000570_pt1 | contig 21006 bp, 15 predicted proteins | sample PPLLaktember2015_6_FD_187263 | JGI IMG/M metagenome (GOLD analysis project Ga0209706, IMG submission 187263) | Freshwater sediment microbial communities from Prairie Pothole Lake near Jamestown, North Dakota, USA - PPLs Lake P8 Core (1) Depth... | ecosystem: Environmental > Aquatic > Freshwater...
AATCAGCGACGATGCCGAAATTCCACGACGACGCCGTACTTTCGGGCGGGTCGACGTAGTCGTCGGGAAACAGCACCGAATGCGCCCACCAGTGTTCCCGGCCCTCGTAGCCGTCGGACGTCGCCTGACTGGTGGTGAGGTCGTTGCGCTCGTGGGAGTTGCTCCCGGTGACGTTGTTGTCGCCGGGCTCGGTATGCAGGCGAACGGCGTTCACGCCGGCCACCGTCACCATCGTTGCGCGGCCCGCCACCTTGGCCTGTTCACTGAATTGGCAGTCCTGCCATGTGCCCGAAAAATCGCAGGAGAACGCGGCGCCGGCCGGAATGCCCGACGTGCCCGGCGTCGCCGTCACGCCGGAAGGCTGCGTAGTCCCCGTGGCGCCGGCATCGATCGCACCGTCGCTTGCACCGCCACCGCCACCGCCGCACGCGGTGACCATTGAAAGTGAGCCGACGAGCAGCGCAACGGCCGCCAGTCGAACGGCACCGGCCATGCGCGTGGCCGGAAAACGGGAATCGAGGTACTGCGGGGTGAGGCGTGGTGCAAGATTGGATAACATCGCTTGAGCCTCCGAAGGCAGGGGTTGGCTCAGCGCGTCCGGTACGACAAGGTCTCTGGTACGCGCTCAGCTGGAAGCACCTATGCGTTCGAGTTGTAGTTGAACGACTATAGGCGTGTAGTTGAAGGCACGCACACTAACACAGTATTCGATGACACACCGCGCATTACTTGTGAAAAAGCTGTCGCAATTCAACGACATGCTGTCGCAGGGCCACGACAATTGGCCCGCTACGAAGCCGAAACCGGAGCTATGTCTCTTTGTGGTTACCCGCGGGAGGACGTAATGCCTGAGGGCGGTACCGCGTGATCAAGATCATCATTGCCGACGACCACGCGGTGGTCCGCCAGGGGGTGAAGCAGATTCTTGCCGCGGAGCCCGACATGCGCCTGGTCGGCGAAGCCAGTGATTTCGCGCAAACGCTGGAGGTCACGCGCCGGCTTGCCTGGGACGTGCTGATCCTCGACTACTCCATGCCGGGGGGGAACGGGCTGCAGGTGCTGAAGAAAATCAAGCACGCCCACCCGCGGCGCCCCGTGCTCATCCTGAGCATGCACCCGGAGGAAGCGATCGCGGTCTCGGCGTTGCGGGCGGGGGCCGCCGGCTACGTCAGCAAGGAGGCCGCCTCGGAGGAATTGACGGTGGCGATCCGCAAGGCCGTCAGCGGCAAAAAGTACGTCAGTGCGTCGCTGGCGGAGGCGCTGGCGCTCGAGCTCGGGCAAGGCCCGCAGGGGCTCGCGCACGAGTCGCTGTCCGATCGCGAATACCGCGTCATGTGGATGATCGCGTCGGGAAAATCGATCACGCACATCGCCAAGGAGCTGAGCCTCAGCCCGAATACGGTGAGTACCTACCGGCTGCGGATACTGAAGAAGCTCAAGCTCGAGACCAACGCGGATCTGGTCCGATACTCCGTCAAGCACGGACTGGTGGAGTAGCGTTTCCGCTACAGCGGCCTCAGGTTTTCCTGGGCGCCCCTGCAGTACTCACCGACGGCAGGACGTCGCGCGGTCGGTTAGCCTGTTACTGCGGCAGGCAAGGGCTTGCCGCGCGCTGGTTGGTTCTTCGAAAAGCAACCTCGAGAGGCCCGTGACACACCCCAGAAATCTGCTGGTCCAGTCCGGCGGCCGGCGCCTTTGACGGCTCCGCGCAAACCAGGGCGAAGGCTCGACGACATCGAAATCGTGCGGGCGTTGCGGGCGCTCAAGGAAGGCGACCTGACCGCGCGCATGCCGACGGCGGCGGGCGCGCCGCAGGGCGAAGTCGCCGGCCTGTTCAACTACGTCGCCGAGCGGCAGGGAGAGCTTTGGCGCACGAACGAGCAGCTGCGGCAACATGCGAGACAACTCTCGGAGCAGGTGAAGGCGCTCGAGCAAACGCGTCGGGAGGGCGTGACCGCCAAAGCGGAGCTCACGCAGGAAGCGGAACGGCTGGCACTGCGTTCGAAGCACAAGTCGGAGTTTCTCGCCCACATGTCCCACGAGATGAGGGCACCGCTGAACAGCCTGCTGATCCTGGCGCAGCTGCTGGCCGAGAACGCGGACAACACGCTCACGGCGAAGCAGGTCGAGTATGCGCAGACCATCCGCATCTCGGGCCATGACCTGCTGGTGCTGGTCAACGACATTCTCGATTTGTCCAAGATCGAATCCGGCCGGGCCACGCTGAGAATCGCGCGCGAGCGCCTGGCCGACCTGCGCGACTACCTGGAGAACGCGTTCCGCGAGGTCGCCCTGGGCCGGGGCCTCAAATTCGGGCTCACGCTGCAGCGAGGATTGCCGGCCGCGATCCAGACCGATGTGCAGCGGCTGCGCCAGATTCTGCAGAACCTGCTGTCCAACGCATTCAAGTTTACCGAGCAGGGCGCGGTGTCTTTGCATGTCACGCTGGCCAAGAGCGGCTGGACGCAGGGGCACAGCGGCCTGGGTGGCGCGGAACAGGTGCTGGCGTTCTCGGTCGCCGATACCGGTATCGGCATCCCGGAGGACAAGTACCAGAGCATTTTCGAACCGTTCAACCAGGCCGGCGGACTCGCCAAGCGACAATTCGAAGGCGCCGGCCTGGGGCTATCGATCAGTGCCGAACTGGCGCGCCTGCTCGGCGGCGAGATCCGGGTTGCAAGCAGCGCCGGCAAGGGCAGCACCTTCACGCTGTATCTCCCCATTACCTACAGGCCCGCCGGCAACCACGGCGACACCGCCGGCACGCCATCGAAGGACCGGCGCGTGGTTCGGCAAGCGGCCGGCGAGGTTTTGGATGCGCAGGACGACCGCAACCACATTCGGCCCGGGGACCGTGTGGTGCTCAATGTCGCAGCGAATGCACGCCAATCCGCAGCACTGCTGCAACTGGTGCGGGCGCTGGGATTCAAGGGGTTGAACGCCGCTAACGCTCACTCGGCGGTCGCGCTCGCGAACGAGTACCTGCCGAACGTCGTGACCGTCGGCGTGCAGGGGGCGGACGCGGCCGACTGGGCCATCGTCAAACTGCTGAAGGAAGACCCGGTGACCCGGGATATCCCCGTGAACGTGATCGCTATCGACGACCGGGCGCGGACCTACCTTTGCATGGGAGCACGCGGATTCGTGCGCAGGCCTTCGGCGGAGGAGGCCCTGCGCGAGGCGTTCCGCAGGTTGGGCCGGTTCATGGAGGATGAGCCCAAGGCGCTGCTGATCGCAGCCGCCGACAAGGCCCAGCGCAACGGCATGGCCGATGCCAGCGCGGTGCATGGACGGCGCGTGTATCGCACGGCCTCAGGCAAGCACGCGCTCAAGGTCCTGCGGCGGACGGGGATGAATTGCACGATGATCGGCCACCGCCTCGCCGACATGGCGCCGCTCGACCTGGTGCGCCGGATTTCTCTCGCCGGGCGCAGCGAGCACGCCTGCATCGTCATGCACGCGGTCGCGGCCGCCGGCGCCGACAAAGACGCCCGACCGGGCGGATGCGGCGGGCTGGCCGAGATCCTGCTGTTGAAGCGGCTGGCCTCCACCGAGGCAGTGTTGGGCGAGATTGCACTGTGCCTGCACGAGGCGATGCTCGACACGCCTTCCGGACCGCACCGTCCGCAGCCGGTTGCGCGGCACGCCGCGCCGGCACTGACCGGCAGGAAGGTGCTGATCGTGGACGACGACAGGCGCGGCATCTTCGCGATCAGCCGCGCCCTGGAAGCAAAGGGTATGCGGGTGCTGAGCGCGCATGGCGGCGTCGAGGGCGTAGAGATACTGCGGAACAATCTCGATACCGATATCATCCTCATGGACCTGAGGATGCCGGGACAGGACGGCTATCAGACGATTCGCGTGATTCGGGATATGGCGCCGTTCGCGGACATCCCGATCATCGCGGTCACCGCCAGTGCGATGGTCGGTGATCGTGAGAAGAGTATCGAAGCCGGGGCTTCCGACTACGTCGCCAAGCCGGTCGACATGGATCAATTGCTGTCGGTGATGGAGATGTGGCTTGCCGATCGGCAGGAGCCCGGCGGGCGCCCGCGCCGGCGGATGCCCGGGGCGGCCGCCGCGCAACGCGCGACTTCTCAGATGCGCACCAACCCCAACTGAGCGGCATGGCGCACGAGACCGACCACGTCGTGGACATTCAATTTTTTCATGATGCGGTAGCGATGTGACTCGGCGGTCTTGAGGCTGATGCTGAGCAGCTTCGCCGCCTTCTTGGTGGAATTGCCTTCCGCGACCAGTTGCAGGACCTGCAGTTCGCGCGGCGTAAGCGGATCCGGGTCCGCGCCGCCAGTGTCGAGGTAGGCCTCCACCACCGACGCGGCCACCCCGGCACTGAGATACACCTCGCCTAGGGACACCTCGCGAATGGCACGCACCAGGTCCTCGCTGACCTGGCTCTTGAGCACGTACCCCTTCGCGCCGGCCTTGAGCGCGCGCAGCACGTAGGCCCTGTCGGCATGCATCGTCAGCAGGATGGCCTTCGTTCCCGGGGAGAGCCTGCGCAACTCGCGCGCCACGTCGATGCCGTTCAGCAGCGGCATCGACAGATCGAGCACCGCGATGTCCGGATTCAGGGTTCGCGCCAGCTTGCACGCCTCGTGGCCGTCGGCGGCCTCGCCGGCCACTTCGTGGCCCGCGCGCTCCAGGATCAGTCGCAGCCCCTCTCGAATCAGGGCATGGTCGTCAGCCAGCAGTACCCGCATGCTCGCTCTCGCCGCCGAGGGGAAACTCCGCGTGGATCGTCGTGCCTTGCGAAGGCGCAGAGTCGAGCCGCATCGATCCGCCCAGAGCATTGATGCGCTCCCGGATGCCGGCCAGGCCCAGCCCCTGGACTTGCGGCCAACGCATCGCGTCGAACCCCCTGCCGTCGTCGCGGACGCTGCACGTCACCTTGTGCGGCGTGCATTGCAGCCCGATGCGGACCGAGCGCGCAGCCGCGTGCTTGACTGCGTTGTTGAGCGCTTCCTGCACGATCCTGTAGAGCGCGGTCTGGACGTCCGATGGCAGCCGCATATCTGCGTCGCCAACCACCGAGACGCTGATTCCGGTACGCCGCGCCACTTTCTGGGCGAGGGACTCGAGGGCGGGAAGCAGTCCCAGGTGGGCGAGGATCGACGGGCGCCATTCGTGCGCCAGGTCGCGCAGTTCGGCCTCGACCCGCGCCAGCAGCCCGTTCACCTTCGCGCAACCGCCGCGGGCGTTCGGCGGCAGTGCGACAGCGACGTCGGCCACTGCGACGTGCACCAGGGCCAGCAGCTGGCCGGCCTCGTCGTGGAGCGCCTGCGCGACGCGCCGCAACTCGCCTTCCAGCACCTCGTTCAGGTGCCGCAGCGCCCGCGCGCCATCCTGCGCGTCACGCTGGCTCGTGTCGAACAACGACAGGCATTGCGCAAAGAACTTCCCCGCCGCCCGCAACTGCCGGGGGTCGGCCCGCGGCATCGTCCAGAGACGTTGCAGCGCTGCGGCGTGGGCCTCGGCCAGTTCCAGCATGCCATGGCCTTCCAGTTGGGCTTGTCGCGCGAAAGCGTGGCCCAGGCCCAGCGTGGTGCCGCCGCGGTGGGCAAGATGTTCCTGCAGGGCTCGCCAGTAGCGCCCGGCCAGATCGCTTGCCTGGCCAGTGCTCGGGAGCGCGACAGGACGCGCCCGCGGCACCAAGCTCAAATGTGGGGCAGTGGCGTTCATTACTATTTCCATCTCGTCATCACCCCGTTGCCGACTTATCGTCGAATCAAACTCGGGCCGCCGGCTGGCAGGCGCCAAGCCGAGTCCGCTTGCAAGCAGGATCTTCCGCCCGCCCCCTTGGCCGTTCTGTGCGTTGTCGTACCAACAAAAGAAAAAGGACCCGGACTTCGGGTCCCTTTCCGTTCCGGATACCGTATGCCTTACGGGGCAGGCCGCGTAACCGTGTTGCCAATGAGACTGACAGCGCTCGTTGCAATCAGTCTGCCGTTCACCGATGCGCCGTCCGTCATGGTGACCGACGTACCCGACAGCACGATTCCCTTGAGGTTGGCGGTGCCGTTAAGCGTCACCCCGCCCCCGGTGCGCCAGAAAACGTTCTGGGGCAGTGCGCCGCCTGCCAGTGTCACAGTCGCACCCGTGTTCATCGTGAGACCTCCCGACATCTTGAAGACCCAAACAGCCGTTGGGCCGCCAGTGAGGGTGACGCCTGGCGCATCTACTGTAACTCCGCTAGCCGTCCACTCGTAGACGCCAGGGGCGAGGTCCATCCCGGTAATATTCCCGACATCCCCGACGGGAAGATCGGAATTGCCTGCGCCAACCGGCTTGTTGGTGTCGACGTCGGCGAACGCGGCGCCTGCGTCGGCTATTGCCTGCGTCATTGCAGCAGGCGTAGGCACCGCGTAATCGAATGCGTACATCCTGCCGCCCCCGATGACTAGTGCGGATGTCGCAAACGTGCCGTCGGCGGACAGAGTTTCCGAAAACCCCGTCGTGCTGGATGCGGCGGCGGTCGATCCGACATGGCCGGTGATTGCGGTGGTTCCGGTTGTGGTGGCGCCGTTCTGGGTCAAGATCGTGTAATTGCCAGCCGAGGCGAGAGGCACGCAATCCGTGCCCCCCGTGCAGGCAGCGCCTACCGGGTCTGCAACCGGTGTGACGACAGGTGCCGCATCGTGGCTGCTGCTGCTGCCGCAACCGACCACGAAAGCGGACAGTGCGAAGGCAAGTAGCCACCGTGGCCTGTAGTTGAAATGGAACGTGTTCATATGATTTCCTCTATCTGTTGAAGGGAGCCCGCACTACCGTTGTCGTGGTTGCCGCGCCCTCGATCGAGATCGAAACGCCAAACGCGGTTTTCACGGGAGCCAGTCTTCTCTGGTGCGCGCCGGTCATCTGTTCGCTGCCGAACAAACCGGCCGCGGGCGCCTGATTTCCGGCCTGCCCATCGGCCCATCTGCACCGCCGGTTCGTGTCACACGGCCGAATGGCGAGGCATTTCGCCTGCCCCTGTCGGTTCCCGGCGACAAAAAGGCCGCCTGGCGGCGGCCTCTGCTTCACGCCAGGACGCGCGGGAAACTGGAGGCGGATCATTCGGCGAGGAGCGCACGCCGCGCGGCCGCCAGCGCCTTGCGCCGCGCGGCATCGGTGCGCGGATACTGCAGGTGCAGGCGGTCCATGGCGTCGACGATCGCCGCCGCCACCACCATGCGCGTGTACCACTTGTTGTCGGCGGGAACGACGTACCACGGCGCATGCCGGGCGGCCGTGTTCCGGATCATGTCCTCGTAGGCGCTCTGGTAGTCGTCCCAGTGACGCCGTTCGCCCACGTCGGCGGCCGAGAACTTCCAGTGCTTGTCCGGCCTGTCGAGGCGCTCGAGGAAGCGCTGCTTCTGCTCATTCCTGGACACATGCAGGAAGAACTTCAGGATCAGGTAGCCGTTTCGCGCCAGGTAGCTCTCGAAGGCGCGTATGTCCTCGAAGCGCTCGCGCCAGATGCGCTTGCCGACGAGCCCGTCCGGAATCTTCTGCCGCGCCAGCAGCTCCCGGTGCACGCGCACCACCAGGACCTCTTCGTAGTAGGAGCGGTTGAAGATGCCGATGCGCCCGCGCTCGGGCAACAAGCGCGCACAGCGCCACAGGAAATCGTGGTCCAACTCTTCGGCGGAGGGCTGCTTGAATGAGTGCACCTGCACGCCCTGCGGATTCACGCCCGACATCACGTGCTTGATGGTGCTGTCCTTGCCCGCCGCGTCCATGGCCTGGAAGATGAGCAGCACGCCCCAGCGATCCTGCGCGTAGAGGCGCTCCTGCTCCTCCGCGAGCCAGCGCACGCCCTCGGCCAGAAGCCGCTTCGCCCCGGACTTGGACTCGGAATTCAGGCCGCCGGTGTCGCCCGGATCCACCTCCTCGAGACGAAACTTGCTGCCTTTCGTGATGCAGTACGGATCGAGCAGCCGGCTGAGGTGCTTGGGGACGGGGCGGGCCATGGGGTGTCCTCGCGCCGGGACTGTATCATCCCCGTGTCCCGTGGCAGCTTGGAACCGATGAGAGAGACGCGCGATCAAGCTATCGCTTTTGCAGATCTGGCGGAAAGCACGCGCCTGTTTCGCGAGCTGGGCGATGCGGCCGCGCGCGACCTGACCCAGATCTTCTACGGGCGAGTGGCGGAGGCGCTGCCGCCGTACGACGGGCGCCTGGTGAAGACGCTGGGCGACGGCGTGATGTGCGCCTTTCCCGACGCGGACCGCGCAGTGCTCGCGATGGGCGCGCTGCACGGACGGATGGCGACGGTGCGCGCCCCGGAGCAGCCACTGCGGGTGCACTCAGGCATCAGCTGCGGCTCCGTGATCGTCGAGGGCGACGACATGTTCGGCACCATCGTCAACATCGCCGCCTACCTCGCGGCGATCGCGCGCACCAACCAGATCCTCGCAACCCAGGGCGTGGTGGACCGCCTGTCGCCGCCGCTGCGCGCCTGCGCCCGCGCGGCCTACAAGACGCGCCTCAAGGGCGATGATCGCGAGTCGCTGGTGCACGAAATCCAGTGGCAGACCGACCGCGACGGCGACACCATCGTGAATTCGACCGCGGTCGGCGCGCTGCCGGCCGATGAGGGCGCGCTCCAGTTCCACTTCAATGGCGCCTTGTTCCGGCTCAATGCGTTCAATCCGCGCCTCGCCCTGGGACGCGACGCGGGCAACCAAATCGTGGTCGCGGACGACTATGTCAGCCGCAATCATGCCGTCGTCGCAGTGGACACGCTGCGCTTCAAGCTCACCGACCGCAGCGCCAATGGTACCTACGTCGAGTTCAGTGGCACTCCCGGCGAAGTGCGTGTCCTGCGGGGCGAGACGGTGCTGCTCGACAGCGGCCGCATCAGCCTGGGCCGCCCGTTCGCCGACCCCCAGGCGCAGCCGATCGCGTTCAATCGCGACCAGCGCGCCCTGTACCGGGTGTAAGGCTAGCTGCCGCTTGCGGCAGCCGCCTCGGTGGAGGCGGGCGCCTCCTCGGTCACCGGCACCTCCAGCAACGGCGGCTCGGCCGCCTGATCCCGGCGGATCTTGTGGAACGCCATGCCGGTGCCCGCCGGGATGAGGCGCCCGACGATCACGTTTTCCTTCAGGCCGCGCAAGGGATCGCGCTTGCCCATGATCGCCGCCTCGGTCAGCACGCGCGTGGTCTCCTGGAAGGAGGCCGCGGAAATGAACGAGTCGGTCGACAGCGACGCCTTGGTGATGCCGAGCAGCATGTAGGAGAACACCGCCTCTTTCTTGCCTTCCTTGACGGCCTTTTCGTTCTCTTCCAGCAGTTCGGCGCGCTCCACCTGCTCGCCCTGGATGAAGCCGGTCTCGCCCGGATCCTCCACCTGCACGCGGCGCAGCATCTGGCGCACGATCACTTCGATGTGCTTGTCGTTGATCTTCACGCCCTGCAGGCGGTACACGTCCTGCACTTCGTCGATGATGTAGCGCGCGAGCGCCTCCACGCCGAGCAGGCGCAACAGATCATGCGGGTCCACCGGCCCGTCGACGATCATCTCGCCCCGGTTCACCACCTGGCCATCGTGCACCAGCACGTGCTTGTCCTTCGGGATCAGCTCCTCGTGCTGCGTGCCCTCCAGGTCGGTGATCACCAGGCGCTGCTTGCCCTTGGTGTCCTTGCCGAAGGACACGGTGCCCGTGTACTCGGCGAGGATTGCCTTGTCCTTGGGCGCACGCGCCTCGAACAGCTCGGCCACGCGCGGCAGGCCGCCCGTGATGTCGCGGGTCTTGGAGGTCTCCTGCGGAATGCGCGCCAGCACCTCGCCGACCAGCATCTGCTGGCCGTCGCGCACCGCGATCACCGCGCCCACCGGAAAGCTGATGTTCACGGCGTGGTCGGTGCCGGCGATGCGCACGTCCTCCCCCGCCTCGTTGATCAGCTTCACCGACGGGCGCTGCCCCTTGGCCGTGGCGCTGCCGCGGCGCTTGTGGTCGATCACCACCAGCGTCGACAGGCCCGTCACGTCGTCGACCTGCTTGGCGACCGTCACGCCTTCCTCGACGTGCTCGAACTTCACGGTGCCGGCGTACTCGGTCACGATCGGCCGGTGGTGCGGGTCCCACGCGGCCACGATGCGGCCCGCGCGGACGACGTCACCGTCCGCCACCTGCAGCGTCGCGCCGTAGGGAACCTTGTGGCGCTCGCGCTCGCGATTGTTGTCGTCGACGATGGTCACCTCGCCGGAACGCGAGATCACGACCTTGTCGCCCTTGGCATTGGAAACGTAGCGCATGCCCGGCGAGAAGCGCACGGTGCCGGCGGACTTCGCTTCCACCTGGCTTTGCACCGCCGTCCGGCTGGCCGCGCCGCCGATGTGGAAGGTGCGCATGGTCAGCTGCGTGCCCGGCTCGCCGATCGACTGCGCGGCGATGACGCCGATCGCTTCGCCCACGTTGACGAGCGAGCCGCGGCCCAGGTCGCGCCCGTAGCACCTGGCGCACACGCCCCAGCGCGTATCGCAGGTGAGCGGCGTGCGCACCTTGACCTCGTCGATGCCGACGTTGTCGATGGTGTCGATGGCATCCTCGTCGACCAGCGAACCGGCCGTGTACAGCGTTTCCTGCGTTTCCGGGTTGATCAGGTCGATCGCCAGCACGCGGCCGAGGATGCGCTCGCGCAGCGCCTCGACCACTTCGCCGCCCTCGACCAGCGCGCGCATGACGATGCCGTTCTGCGTGCCGCAGTCGTCCTCCGTCACCACCAGGTCCTGCGTCACATCCACCAGGCGCCGCGTGAGGTAGCCCGAATTCGCGGTCTTCAACGCCGTGTCCGCCAGGCCTTTCCTCGCGCCGTGCGTGGAGATGAAGTACTGCAGGACGTTCAGCCCCTCGCGGAAATTGGCCGTGATCGGCGTCTCGATGATCGAGCCGTCGGGCTTGGCCATCAGGCCGCGCATGCCGGCCAGCTGGCGGATCTGCGCAGCCGAGCCGCGCGCGCCGGAATCGGCCATCATGTAGATGGAATTGAACGCCTCCTGACGCACCTTCTTGCCGTGGCGGTCGGTGGTTTCCTCCGTGCCGAGCTGCTCCATCATCACCTTGCCGACCTGCTCGCCGCAGCGCGACCAGATGTCGACCACCTTGTTATAGCGCTCGCCGACGGTCACCAGGCCGGAGGTGTACTGCGACTCGATCTCCTTGACTTCCGCCTCGGCCGCGCCGATCAGCCCCTGCTTGGCGGTCGGGATGTGCATGTCGTGCACGCCAAAGGAAATGCCGCCGCGCGTGGCCATGGTGAAGCCGGCCTGCATCAGCTTGTCGGCGAAAATCACCGTCTCGCGCAGGCCGCAGCGGCGAAAGCCGATGTTGATCAGACGCGAGATTTCCTTCTTCTTCAGCGGCTTGTTCAGCAGGTCGAAGGTCAGGCCCGCAGGCAGGATCTCCGACAGGAGCGCCCGGCCCACCGTGGTCTCGTAGCGCTTGATGCGCTCGACCTTGTCGCCTTCGGGCGTGAGGTCCTGCTCCCGGATGCGCACCCAGGCCTTGGCGCCCAGTTCCACATTGCGAGATTCGTACGCGCGCGACACCTCGGCGAGATCGGCAAAGCTCATGCCCTCGCCCTTGGCGCCGATGCGCTCGCGCGTGGCGTAGTACAGGCCGAGGACGATGTCCTGCGACGGCACGATGATGGGCTCGCCGTTGGCGGGCGAAAGGACGTTGTTGGACGCGAGCATCAGCGTGCGCGCCTCCATCTGAGCTTCCAGCGACAGCGGCACGTGCACCGCCATCTGATCGCCGTCGAAGTCGGCATTGAAGGCCGCGCACACCAGCGGATGCAGCTGGATCGCCTTGCCCTCGATCAGCACCGGCTCGAAGGCCTGGATGCCGAGGCGGTGCAGCGTCGGCGCGCGGTTGAGCATCACCGGATGCTCGCGGATCACCTCTTCCAGGATGTCCCAGACCTCGGGCACCTCCTGCTCCACCAAGCGCTTGGCCGCCTTGATGGTGGTGGCGAGGCCGAGTAGTTCGAGCTTGTTGAAGATGAACGGCTTGAACAGCTCCAGCGCCATCTTCTTCGGCAGCCCGCACTGGTGCAGCTTCAACTGCGGGCCGACCACGATCACCGAGCGGCCGGAGTAGTCGACGCGCTTGCCGAGCAGGTTCTGGCGAAAGCGCCCGCCCTTGCCCTTGATCATGTCCGCCAGCGATTTGAGCGGGCGCTTGTTCGCGCCCGTCATCGCCTTGCCGCGGCGGCCGTTGTCCAGCAGCGAATCCACCGCCTCCTGCAGCATGCGCTTTTCGTTGCGCACGATGATCTCGGGCGCCTTGAGTTCGAGCAGGCGCTTCAGGCGGTTGTTGCGGTTGATGACGCGCCGGTACAGGTCATTCAGGTCCGAGGTGGCGAAGCGACCGCCGTCCAGCGGCACCAGCGGGCGCAGCTCCGGCGGCAGCACCGGCAGCACCTCCATGATCATCCAGTCGGGCTTGATGTTGGAGGCCTTGAAGCCTTCCAGCACCTTCAGGCGCTTGGCGAGCTTCTTGATCTTGGCATCCGACGACGTCGCCTCGAGGTCCTTGCGCAGCTGGTCAAGCTCGCGGTTGATGTCGATCGCGCGCAGCAGCGCGCGGATCCCTTCCGCCCCCATGCTGGCGGAGAAGTCGTCGCCGAACTCCTCGACCTTGGCGAGGTAATCGTCCTCGGTGAGCAGCTGGCATCGCTTGAGCGGCGTCAGGCCCGGGTCGGTCACCACATAGGCCTCGAAGTACAGCACGCGCTCGATGTCGCGCAGCGTCATGTCGAGCACCAGGCCCAGGCGCGAGGGCAGGGACTTCAGGAACCAGATGTGCGCGACGGGGCTGGCCAGCTCGATGTGCCCCATGCGCTCGCGGCGCACCTTGGCCAGCGTCACTTCGACGCCGCACTTCTCGCAGATCACGCCGCGGTGCTTCAGGCGCTTGTACTTGCCGCACAAGCACTCGTAGTCCTTGATCGGCCCGAAGATCTTGGCGCAGAAAAGGCCGTCCCGCTCCGGCTTGAACGTACGGTAGTTGATGGTCTCGGGCTTCTTCACCTCGCCGTAGGACCACGAACGGATCTTCTCGGGCGAGGCGAGCCCGATCTTGATGGCCTCGAAGTCCTCGTCCTGCTGGACCTGCTTGAAGAGCTCCAGTAGCGCTTTCATCAGTACTTCTCCAGGTCGATATCGATGCCCAGCGAGCGGATTTCCTTCACCAGCACGTTGAACGATTCGGGCATGCCCGCGTCGATCTTGTGGTCGCCTTTGACGATGTTCTCGTACACCTTGGTGCGGCCGGCGATGTCGTCGGATTTGACCGTGAGCATCTCCTGCAGCGTGTACGCGGCACCGTAGGCTTCCAGCGCCCACACCTCCATCTCGCCAAAGCGCTGGCCGCCGAACTGCGCCTTGCCACCGAGGGGCTGCTGCGTGACCAGCGAGTACGGCCCGGTGGAGCGCGCGTGCATCTTGTCGTCCACCAGGTGGTGCAGCTTGAGCACGTGCATGTAGCCCACCGTCACGGGCCGGTCGAACGCTTCACCGCTGCGACCGTCGATCAGCGTCACCTGCCCGGACACCGGCAGGCCGGCGAGCTCGAGCATGGCGTTGATCTCCGCTTCGGACGCGCCGTCGAACACCGGCGTCGCGAAAGGCACGCCCGCGGACAGGTTGTGCGCCAGCTGCAGCATCTCCTCGTCGGTCAGCTTGCCCACCTCTTCGTCCTTGCCGCTCGCGTTGTAGATGCGCTCCACGCTCTTGCGGATCTCCGCGATCTTGCCTTGGGCGCGGGCCAGCTCGCCCAGCTTGAGGCCGAGCCCCTTGGCCGCCCAGCCCAGATGCGTCTCCAGGATCTGGCCGACGTTCATGCGCGAAGGCACGCCAAGCGGATTGAGCACGACGTCCACGGGCGTGCCGTCGGCCATGTGTGGCATGTCCTCCACGGGCACGATCTTCGAGATCACGCCCTTGTTGCCGTGACGGCCGGCCATCTTGTCGCCCGGCTGCAGGCGGCGCTTCACCGCCACGTACACCTTGACCATCTTCAGCACGCCCGGCGGCAGCTCGTCGCCCTGCGTGAGCTTCTTCCGCTTGGCCTCGAACATGGCGTCGAACTCGCGCCGCTTCTGCGCCAGGGATTCCCTCAGGCCCTCCAGCTGGGCCGCCGCCTCTTCGTTGGCCAGGCGGATGTCGAACCAGTCGAAGCGCTCGATCGACTCGAGGTAGCCCTTGGTGATTTTGGTGCCCTTGGCAAGCTTCTTCGGCCCGCCATTGGCGGTTTTCCCCGTGAGCAGGCGCTCGAGGCGCTCGAAGGTATCGGCCTCGACGATTCGCATCTGGTCCGCGAGGTCGGTCTTGTAGCGGCGCAGCTCGTCCTCGATGATCTGCTGGCTGCGCTTGTCGCGCTCGATGCCTTCGCGCGTGAACACCTGGACGTCGATGACGCAGCCCGAGATGCCCGAGGGTACCCGCAGCGAGGTGTCCTTCACATCGGAGGCCTTCTCGCCGAAGATGGCGCGCAGGAGCTTCTCCTCCGGCGTGAGCTGGGTTTCGCCCTTCGGCGTCACCTTGCCCACCAGCACGTCGCCCGCCTCCACCTCGGCACCGATGTACACGATGCCCGACTCGTCAAGGCGCGACAGCTGCGCCTCCGAGAGGTTCGAGATATCGCGCGTGATCTCCTCGGGTCCGAGCTTGGTGTCGCGCGCAACCACGGTCAGCTCCTCGATGTGGATCGAGGTGAACCGGTCGTCGGACACCACGCGCTCCGAGATCAGGATCGAGTCCTCGAAGTTGTACCCGTTCCAGGGCATGAACGCGACCAGCATGTTCTGGCCGAGCGCCAGCTCGCCCAGGTCCGTCGATGCGCCGTCGGCGATCACATCACCCTTGGCGATGCGCTCGCCCTGCTTCACGATCGGGCGCTGGTTGATGTTGGTGTTCTGGTTGGAGCGCGTGTATTTGGTGAGCTTGTAGATGTCCACGCCCACGTCCCCGGGCACCGTCTCGTCGTCATTGACCCGCACCACGACGCGATTGGCATCGATGTAATCCACCACGCCGCCGCGCAAGGCGACGACGCAAGTCCCCGAATCGATCGCAGCGGTGCGTTCGACGCCGGTGCCGACGAGCGGCTTTTCCGGCCGCAGGCAGGGCACGGCCTGGCGCTGCATGTTGGAGCCCATCAGCGCCCGGTTGGCGTCGTCGTGCTCGAGAAAGGGGATCAGCGAGGCCGCCACCGAGACGATCTGGCTTGGCGCCACGTCCATGTACTCGACCCGGTCGGGGGTGGAAAGCATGAACTCGTTGCGGTTGCGGCACGACACCAGCGGATCGACCAGCTTGCCGGCCTTGTCGATTGCGGCGTTGGCCTGGGCGATGACGTAGTTGCCCTCCTCGATGGCCGAGAGGTACACGATCTCGTTGCTGACCTTGGTGTTGGTCACCTTGCGGTAGGGCGTCTCCAGGAAACCGTACTTGTTGGTCCGGGCATACAGCGCCAGCGAGTTGATCAGGCCGATGTTCGGGCCTTCCGGCGTCTCGATAGGGCACACGCGGCCGTAGTGCGTGGGATGCACGTCACGCACCTCGAACCCCGCGCGTTCGCGCGTCAGCCCTCCCGGTCCCAGGGCGGATACGCGGCGCTTGTGCGTAATCTCCGAGAGCGGATTGGTCTGGTCCATGAACTGCGACAACTGGCTCGAACCGAAGAACTCCTTGATCGCCGCCGAGATCGGCTTGGCATTGATCAGGTCGTGCGGCATCAGGTTGTCGCTCTCGGCCTGCGACAGGCGCTCCTTCACGGCACGCTCGACGCGCACCAGGCCCGCCCGGAACTGGTTCTCGGCCAACTCGCCCACCGAGCGCACGCGCCGGTTGCCCAGGTGGTCGATGTCGTCGATATCGCCGCGCCCGTTGCGCAGCTCGACGAGGATCCGGATCACCTCGACGATGTCGCGCGGGCTCAGCGTGAAGCGTTGTTCGAGCTTGGCCTCGAGCTTCTGGCGGTCCACGCCCTTCGACTTGAGGTCCTGGTACATCTTCTCGATGACCTGCTGCGCCTGCTCCTCGCTGGTGACGCCCTCGATGGCAACCTTGCCCAGGGAAAGCTCGGGGGCGTGCTTGAAATAGGCGCGCACCTCTTCCTCGGCCTCTTTCGGCAGCGCGACGCTCTTCAGGCGGGCCTGCCAGCTGGTTTCGCAGGGCACGCCCACCCGACGGTTGAACTTCATGCGGCCCACCGCGGAGAGGTCGTAGCGCTCTTCCGCGAAGAACAGTCCGTTGAACAGGGTTTCGACCGCATCCTCCGTGGGCGGCTCGCCAGGACGCATCATGCGGTAGATGGCGATGCGTGCCGCGTTGACGTCGGTAGTCTCGTCGGTGCGCAGCGTCTGCGACACGTACGGCCCTTGATCCAGGTCGTTGGTGAACAGCGTCTGGATCCTGCCCACCTTCGCCTCGCGCAGCTGCGCGAGCAGCGTTTCGGTCACTTCCTCGTTGGCGCTGGCGATGATCTCGCCCGTCTCCGCGTTTACGACGTTGTGCGACAGCGTGCGTCCGAGGAGGAAATCATCCGGCGCGGTGATCCGCTTGATGCCGGCAGCCTCCATGTCGCGGATATGCTTACGGTGATGCGCTTGTCCTTGGGCGACGATCGTCTTGCCGGCCTTGTCGGTAATGTCGAATCGCGCCACCTCGCCGCGCAGGCGCTCCGGCACCACCTCGAACAGCGCGTGATCCGGTTCGACATGAAACGTGTCGAACTCGAAGAACTCCTTCAGGATCATTTCTGGCGTGAAGCCCAGCGCCTTCAGCAGGATGGTGACCGGCATCTTGCGCCGGCGATCGACGCGGAAATACACCACGTCCTTCGGGTCGAACTCGAAATCCAGCCAGGAACCGCGGTAGGGAATGACGCGCGCGGAAAACAGCAGCTTGCCCGAGCTGTGGGTCTTGCCACGGTCGTGCTCGAAGAACACGCCTGGCGAGCGGTGCAACTGGGAAACGATGACGCGCTCGGTGCCGTTGATGATGAACGAGCCGGTGGTGGTCATGAGCGGAATTTCGCCCATGTAGACCTCCTGCTCCTTCACCTCCTTTGTGGTCGGCTTGGGCGCCTCCTTGTCCAGGATGACCAGGCGCACCTTGGCACGCAGCGGGCTGGCATAGGTGAGGCCCCGCTGCTGGCATTCCTTGACGTCGAACGGCGGCTCGCCCAGTTGGAAGCTCACGAACTCGAGCCGCGCATTGCCGGAATGGCTGGTGATCGGGAAGATCGAAGTAAACGCAGCCTGCAGTCCCTCGTTGCGGCGGCGTTCCGGCGCCATATGCGCCTGGAGGAACGCGGTATAGGACTCGAGCTGGGTCGCAATCAGGAAAGGTACGGTCTGTACCGTGGCCCGCTTGGCGAAGCTCTTGCGGATGCGCTTACGCTCGGTCAACGAATAGGTCATGAAGGCTCCTGGCCGCAACGCTTTGAGAGGACAAGGAAAAAACCCTCGATGGCGAGGGCGCTTTCCTTGGCCCGGTTCCGGGGAGGGTCGCTAAGACCCCGCCCCGGTTCCGAAGTTCCTTACTTGATCTCCGCCTTTGCGCCGGCGTCGAGAAGCTTCTTCAGCACCGCGTCCGCCTCGGCTTTGGGAACGCCTTCCTTCACCGCCTTGGGTGCGCCGTCGACGAGATCCTTGGCCTCTTTGAGACCCAGGCTCGTCACCTCGCGTACCGCCTTGATCACATTGACCTTGTTCTCGCCGGCCGCCAGCAGCATCACGTTAAACTCGGTCTTTTCTTCCGCGGCTGCGGCACCGGCGGCCCCGCCGGCAGCCGGCGCGGCAACCGCGACGGCCGCGGCGGCCGACACCCCGAACTTTTCTTCCACGTCCTTGATGAGCTGCGAGAGCTCGAGGACGGTCATGCCCGAAATTGCTTCCAGAATCTGTGCGCGTTCCATGGTCTTTCTCCTGATTCGAATGGGTTCCTGATTAGGCGGCCGATTTTTCCTTTGCGGCGTGCACCGCGGCGAGCGCCCGGGCGAACTTCCCCGGGACCTCGTTCAGCGTGCGCGCCAGCGTGGCGATGGGGGCCTGCAGCGTGCCGGCAAGTTTCGCGAGGAGCGCTTCGCGGCTGGGCATCGTCGCCAACACCTTGATGTCCTGCGAGGACATCGTGGCATTGGACATCGCACCGCCCTTGATCACGAAATGCTCGTTCTCCTTGGCGAACTCCGCCAACACCTTGGCCCCGGCCACCGGGTCCTGCGCGATGCCGTACAGCAGCGGGCCGCTCAACTGATCGGCCAGCTTCTCGAAGGGCGTGCCCTTGACGGCGCGCCGTGCGAGCGTGTTCTTCAGCACGCGCAGGTAAAGCCCGGCTTTCCGCGCCTTCGCGCGCAAACCGGTCACCGCCTCGACGCTCAGGCCGCGATTCTCCGCGACGATGACCGCCTGGGCCTTGGCCAGCTGCGCCGCGATCTCGGAAACGACCGCCTGCTTTTGCTCCAGACTGAGACTCAAGGTCTACCTCCTTGCGTTGATCAAACGAAGGTCCGTTTCCGGACCTCCACCATGGCGACCTTGAATCAGGAACCCCAATCGAATTCCTGCTTCGGGTGCGCCGTCTGCGTAGGGCAGCTGTACGTTTAAGCCCACCGGGCCCCTACGGTCTTTGACAGCAGCCGTTCTTTCGAACGGCAGCCCAAAGTTGCATCGTTCGTCACTGCGCCTGCAAGGATGCCGGGTCCACTCGCACCCCGACCCCCATCGTGCTCGAGACCGAAAGCTTCCTCAGGTAAACGCCCTTGGTATGCTGCGGCTTCGACTTGTTGAGCGCGTCCACCAACGCCGTAAGGTTGTCGCGCAACTGCTCCGCCGTGAACGAGGCCCGCCCGATCGTGCATTGGACGTTCCCCGTCTTGTCGGCGCGAAACTGCACCTGACCGGCCTTGGCGTTCTTGACGGCGGTGACCACGTCCGGCGTGACCGTCCCGACCTTGGGGTTCGGCATGAGGCCGCGCGGCCCCAGAACCTGGCCGAGCTGACCGACCACGCGCATGGCTGCCGGCTCGGCGATGACGACATCGAAGTCCAGCTTGCCGGACTTCACGCTCTCGGCGAGGTCCTCCATGCCGACGACATCGGCGCCCGCCGCCTTCGCGGCTTCAGCTTTCTCCCCCTGCGCGAACACTGCGACGCGCACCGTCTTCCCGGTCCCTGCCGGCAATACGACGGCACCGCGCACGGTCTGGTCGGACTTGCTCGCATCCACTCCAAGATTCACCGCGACATCCACGGCCTCGTCAAACTTTGCCGTCGCGGTTTCCTTGACCAGCTGCATCGCATCGATGACGGGATAGGCCTTGGCGCGGTCCACCTTGCCGACGATCGCGCCCCTACGCTTGGAGACGGATGTCATCTACAGGCCCTCCACCAGGATGCCCATCGAGCGAGCGCTGCCTGCCACCGTGCGCATTGCCGCCTCGAGGTCATTGGCCGTCAGATCGGGCATCTTGGCCCTGGCGATCTCCTCGACCTGCTTGCGCGTGATCTTGCCGACTTTGTCGGTGTGCGGTTTCGCGCTACCCGATTCGATGCCGGCGGCCTTCTTGATCAGCACCGTGGTCGGCGGCGTCTTGATGATGAAGCTGAAACTCTTGTCCGCGTACGCCGTGATCACCACAGGCAGCGGCAAGCCGGGTTCCACTTTCTGCGTCTGCGCGTTGAACGCCTTGCAGAACTCCATGATGTTGAGGCCGCGCTGACCGAGGGCGGGACCGATGGGCGGCGACGGATTCGCCTTCCCCGCGGGCACTTGCAGCTTCACAAAACCAACGATCTTCTTCGCCATGACAAGCTCCTATCGGGTCCAAGCGGGCGACCATGCGCCCTCCCCGCGTAAACCGCTCAGGCCTTCTCGACCTGGCCAAACTCCAGCTCGACGGGTGTCGAGCGCCCAAAAATCGTCACTGCCACTCGCAATCGGCTCTTCTCGTAGTTGACGTCCTCCACCGTTCCCTGGAAGTCGGTGAACGGACCGTCCTTGACGCGCACCATCTCACCATTTTCGAACAGCACCTTGGGCTTGGGCTTCTCCACGCCTTCGCGCATCTGCTGCATGATGGCGTCCACTTCCTTTTCCGAAATAGGCGTCGGCCGCATGGCGCTGCCACCGATGAATCCCGTCACCTTGTTGGTGCTTTTAACCAGGTGCCACGTGTCGTCATTCATCTCCATCTCGACCAGCACGTAGCCGGGAAAGAATTTGCGCTCGGACATGTGCTTCTGGCCGCCCTTCATCTCCATGACTTCTTCCACGGGGACGAGGATCTTGCCGAACATGTCCTGCATGCCGGCGCGCGTAATGCGATCCTCCAGCGCGCGCTGAACCGACTTCTCGAAGCCGGAGTAGGCATGCACCACGTACCAGCGCTTTCCTGCTTCTGGCTGCTTCAGGTTTTTCTCCATCCGAGGATCAGGTCGTACAGAACCCACTCCAAAGTTTTGTCACTGAGCCAAAGAACCAACGCCATGACCACCACGAACGCGAAGACTGCCGCAGTCGTCTGCACCGTCTCCTTGCGCGTTGGCCATACCACCTTCTTGACTTCCACCACTGCTTCCTGCGCGAACACGACGAACTCGCGTCCGGGGGCGGAAAGGACCGCAACCGCCGCTGCCGCGCCCAGTCCTGCGGCCACCGCCAGCACCCGGAGCACCAGCGGGCTGTCGGTCAGCCAGTAGTAGCCCGCGATCCCGCATGCGACCAGCGCAACGGCGACTACGAGCTTGAAAGTGTCAATGGCGGCCATGTTCGTTTGTTGGCAGGGGCAGAGGGAATCGAACCCCCAACCTTCGGTTTTGGAGACCGACGCTCTGCCAGTTGAGCTATGCCCCTATGTGTCTACTCGAGCACTTTGGCGACGACGCCGGCGCCGACGGTCTTGCCGCCCTCGCGAATGGCAAAGCGCAGGCCCTGCTCCATCGCGATCGGCGTGATCAGCGTCACCACCATCTTCACATTGTCCCCCG